>DHCFD07801__coassemble_1087_pt1 | contig 57399 bp, 49 predicted proteins | sample DHCFD07801__metabat2_high_PE_018 | metagenome-assembled genome bin DHCFD07801 | reverse complement strand
GTTAATAGGACACTAGCACCTCAAGCTAGCGCGTCTGCCATTCCGCCACTCGCGCGTGCACCTGCTGGTCTCACCGGATCACTCCGGCGTGGCCGTGCGAGGAATGACACTAGCCGATGCCCGATCCGAGGGACAAATCGCCCTCGTGCCGCGGGCGACCCCACGCTGGTAGACAAGGACGTGACAGGCCGGAGGACCCCTCCGGGCAGCCGAACAAGGAGGAGCCATGCCCGACTTCCGTGTCCCCAACCCGTACGACGCGCTACCCGACCTGCCCGCTCTGGAGGTCACCAGCGAGTCGTTTGCCGAGGGCGAGACACTGTCCGCGCCGCAGCTCGGCGGTGTGATGGGCGTCGAGGGTGGCCAGGACCGGTCCCCGCAGGTGTCCTGGTCCGCAGGGCCGGAGGGGACCGAGAGCTATGTGGTCACCCTCTTCGACCCCGACGCCCCGACCGCCTCGGGATTCTGGCACTGGTCCGTGGCCAACATCCCGGCCTCGGTGACCTCCCTGCCGGAGGGCGCGTGCACGGGGCAGGACACCTCGGGGATGCCCGAGGGCGCAGTGGTGGTCCGCAACGATGCCGGCTTCAAGGGCTTCGTCGGCGCGGCCCCACCGGCCGGACACGGCCCGCACCGCTACATCCTGGCCGTCCACGCGGTGGGGGCGCAGCTCTCGGTGGGCGAGGACGCCTCGTGCGCGTTCGTCGGCTTCAACCTCTTCGGCGAGGGCGTGGCGCGGGGCACGCTGACCGGGTTGTTCGAGCAGTAGGCCCCGCCGGGCGGGTTCTCAGCGGGTCGCGGACCCGACCGCCTCGTCGATCGAGGAGAACCCGCCCTGCCGGAGTCGGCGGGCCACCAGCCTGTTGGCACCACGGATGAGCTCCGTGCCGGCGAAGATGAATCCGCTGTAGGTCTGCACCAGGTGCGCACCGTGGGTGATCCGATCCCAGACGTCCTCGGGGGTCTCGACACCTCCGACGGAGATGATCACGATGCGGCCCCCGGCGCGGGCGTGGATCCGGGCGAGCACCTCGCGGGACCGCTCGGCCACCGGCGCCCCCGAGATACCGCCGGCGCCCAGTGCGTCGACGTCGGCCGCCGGGGTGGACAGCCCCGCACGCGAGACGGTGGTGTTGGTGGCCACGATCCCGGACAGTCCGAGTTCCAGCACGAGGTCGGTCACCGCGTCCACGTCCTCGTCACCGAGGTCGGGCGCGATCTTGACGAGCACCGGGATGGTCGCCGCGTCGCGGACCGCCACGAGGATCGGCCGCAGCGACTCCACCGCCTGGAGATCCCGCAGGCCGGGGGTGTTGGGGGAGCTGACGTTGACGACCAGGTAGTCGGCCAGCCCGGTGAGCATGCTGGCCGAGGCGACGTAGTCGCGCACCGCGTCCTCCGGGGGCACCACCTTGGTCTTGCCGATGTTGATCCCCACGGGGTCGCTGCTGCGGCGGCGCCGCAGGTTGTTTGCGGCGTTGCCCGCACCGTGGTTGTTGAAGCCCATCCGGTTGAGGATCGCCCTGTCGCGCACCAGCCGGAACAGGCGCGGGGCGGGGTTACCGGGCTGGGGGGACGCGGTCACGGTGCCGACCTCGCTGAACCCGAAGCCGATCGCGCCCCACGAGTCCACGGCCGCGGCGTTCTTGTCGAAGCCCGCCGCCAGTCCCAGCGGGCCGGGGAACCGGCGGCCGAGCACGTCCTGCGACAGGATCGGGTCGCGCACCCCCAGAACCCTCCGGACGAGGGCGCCCAGTGGCGGGACCAGGGTCAACAGCTTGAGCAGACCGAACACCAGATGGTGGATCCGCTCCGCGGGAAAGCGGAACAGCACGCTCTTGATCAGCGGGTACACGGTCCTCCTCGGTAGGACACCGGGTGGTGCGGGTCAGCTCGTCGGGGTGGTCAGATCGGGCTCGAACACGTGGAGGCCGGCGCCGTCGCCCGAGCCCACCACCACGGCCCCGGAATCGGTGACCGCGAGGGCGTCGGGCTGCCGCACGGTGGCCACGTCGGCGCGGGACTCTCCGAGTCCGTCGCCGAGATCGTACGCCCGGACGGTGTTGGTGCCCGTGGAGGTCACCCACACCAGGCCCCTGGCGGGGTCCTCGGCGACCGCCCACGGGGCCGAGGGCACCGGGAACATCTGGTGGAGGCGCACCGGGGAGGTCGAGTACACGAGCAGCGTGTCGCCGACGGTGTCACTCGCGACCACGGACCCGCTCGAGAACGTGCTGAGCATGCCGGCACCCTTCCCTGCGCGCAGGAGCGGCCCGGCCTGCTCCTCGTCGAGGTCGATGCTCGCCAGCACGGTGTCCGGCCTGCTCAGAGCAGTGACGGACCCGTCCCGCGCGACGGCGATCCGGTCGATCGATTCCAGGCCGGAGAGCCGGTTCAGCTCCGCTCCGTCGGCGTCCCTTACCACCACCTCGCCGTCGGCGGTGCCGGTCAGGATCCGGCCGTCGGGCGTCATCGCCGCGGTGGTCACCGGCCCGAGCCCGGTGAGGTCGCGCTCGGGGCCGGACGGGGGGACGACGACGACACCGTCGGAGTGCGGTACGAGCACCGTCCCGTCGAGGGCTACCGACGCGTCCCCGGCGGCGGCGGGCAGTTCCACAGTGCGCTCGGAGGACCACCGCGTCCCCTCGACGGTGCCGATCTCCAGACGCGACGGGTCGTCCACCTGGGCCGTGACCTGCTCGCCCGAGGCGAGCAGCGTGCGGACCGTTGCCGGCGTGTCCACGGTGGCCCCCTCGGCGGGCCCGGCCGCCTGTGGGGACTCCGCCGGGCGGGCATGGCCCTGCTCGACCGCGGCCTCCTGGTCCGGTTGGTCGGCGGTCTGGGAGCAACCGCTCAGCCCCAACACGAGCGCGAGCAGCGCTGCGGGGACCACGGAACGGCGGCGGGCGCGAAGTGGCACGGTGTTCCTTTCGACTGACCGCCATTGTCCACCACGCGCGTCCTCAGCTGCCGCCCAGGTGCGGACGACTACTCTCTGCGGCGGCGCCGCCACCACGTCGGGGGCGCCCGACGCACTGACGAGAGAAAGCAGAGCCCGTGAGCCAGACGGCCCTCGCCGCCCCGGTCATCGAAGGCATGTCCTGGATCCAGGTCATCGTGCTGTCCGTGCTCCAGGGGTTGACCGAGTTCCTCCCGGTCTCGTCCTCGGGGCACCTGCGGATCTTCTCCACGTGGTGGTTCGGCGCGGACGCCGGTGCCTCGTTCACCGCCGTCGTCCAGCTCGGGACGGAGGCGGCCGTCCTGGCGTTCTTCTTCAAGGACATCGTCCGCATCATCCTCGCCTGGTTCCGCGGCCTGGCGGACTCCGAGCGTCGCGACGACCCGGACTACCTGCTCGGCTGGTACGTCATCGTGGGGTCGATCCCCATCGCGCTCATCGGGTTCTTCGGCAAGGACTTCATCCGCGACGCGGCCCGCAACCTGTGGATCACCGCGATCGTGCTCATCGGGTTCTCCTTCGTCTTCATCCTCGCCGAGAGACTCGGGAGGCAGGACCGCGCGGTCGACGGCAAGTCGCTCGAGGGACTCGGCATGAAGGACGCCGTGATCATGGGGCTGGCCCAGTGCCTCGCGCTCATCCCCGGCGTCAGCCGCTCCGGCGGCACCATCTCCGCGGGCCTGTTCCTGGGGATGTCCCGCGAGGCCGCCGCCCGGTTCTCCTTCCTCCTCGCGATCCCGGCGGTCCTGGCCTCCGGCCTGTTCAGCCTCCCCGACGCCTTCGACCCCGAGGCCGGCCAGTCGGTGACCGGGATGCAGCTGCTCATCGGCGCCGCCGTCGCCTTCGTGGTGGGCTACGCGGCCATCGCGTGGTTCCTGCGCTTCGTGGAGAACCACTCGCTCACCTGGTTCGCCGGATACCGGATCCTGCTGGGTCTGCTGGTCATGGGCCTGCTGGCGACCGGAACCATCCCGGCGACCTGACCCGGGCCCCCGCCGCGGTCGGGCGTCGGTAACCTGCGGACATGACCGTCATCCTTCTCCGGCACGGACGATCGACCGCCAACACGTCGCGGACCCTGGCCGGCCGAACCCCGGGCGTCGGTCTGGACGACGTCGGCCGCGCCCAGGCCGATGCCCTCTGCACCCGCCTCGACGGCCTCCCGGTGGAGGCCGTCGTCCGCTCGCCACTGATGCGGTGCAGGGAGACCGTGGAGCCCCTGCTGGACCGGCTGGGTCTCGACGCGGAGGTCGACGACGGGCTGGTCGAGGTGGACTACGGCAGTTGGACGGGGCGCGCCCTCTCCGAGCTGGCCGAGGAGAAGATCTGGTCGGTGGTGCAGCAGCACCCGTCGTCGGCCGTGTTCCCGGACGGCGAATCGCTGGCCCAGATGGCCATCCGGGCCGTCTCCGCGGTCCGGATGCACGACCAGCGACTGGCGGACGCCGCCGGGCGGGACGTGCTCTGGGTGGCGTGCAGCCACGGCGATGTGATCAAGGCGATCCTCGCAGACGCATACGGGATGCACCTGGACCACTTCCAGCGGATCGTCGTCGAACCCTCCTCGGTATCGGTCGTCCGGTACACCCCGCACCGCCCCTTCGTGCTCAGGGTCAACGACACCGGAGGGGACCTGACGAGCCTGGGGGCTGACCCCACCGGGACGGTGGCCACCCCGACCGCCGGGGATGCCAGCTCCGACGCGATGCCCGGCGGGAACGTACCCTGATGGACCGCAGCACCACAGAAGACCTCACGAGGAGAGCACCGGCATGAGCAGGGAAGTGCACGAGTTCCGCGATCCGGACCGGTTCGTGGTGGGCACGGTCGGCCAGCCCGGCGAACGCGTCTTCTTTGTCCAGGCGGTCGGCGAGGGCCGCACCGTCTCGGTCCGCTGCGAGAAGCAGCAGGCCCAGATCCTAGCCGAACGGATGGGTGACCTCCTCGAGGAGATCGCGGCGAAGGCCGACGTGACCGTGCCGCCCGGCACCGGGCCGGTCGACGACCTCGAGCCGCTCGAGATGCCCGTCGACGCCGAATTCCAGGTGGGGACGATGGGCCTGGGCTGGGACGGGGAGAAGGAGCTCGTGGTGGTGGAGCTGCTGGCGATGGACCCCTCCGCCACGGACGAGTCGGTGGTGCTGTCCGACTCGGAGGACGCGCCCGACGCACTGCGGGTCTTCCTCACACCGCACCGGGCCCGGCAGTTCGTCCTGCGAAGCGACAAGGTGGTCTCGGCCGGCCGGGAGCCGTGCCCGTTGTGCGGCGAGCCGATCGACAGCTCCGGCCACCTGTGTGTGCGCCTCAACGGGTACCTGCCCCGATCCGGTGAGGCACTGGCCGAGCTCATCGACCCGTGAGCGCGCGCCCGACGCCTCCCGAGCTCACCGTCGTGCAGCGGATCCCCTCCGGCAGCAACGCCGTGTTCAGGTGCGTGGACCCCGAGGGCGACTCGTGGGTGTACAAACCCTCCGCCGGCGAGCGACCGCTCGTCGACTTCCCCGCCGGCAGCCTCGCCCCACGGGAGGTCGCCGCGTTCGAGGTGTCCGCCGCGCTCGGGTGGGACCTCGTGCCGGAGACCGTCGAGGCCTCCGGCCCCGGAGGGCCCGGGATGGCACAGCGCTGGATCGAGGAGCCGTCCACGGGAGTCCGCGTGGGCCCCGACCCCGTGGACGTCCATCCCCTCAGTGACGTTCCCGACGATCGCGTCGCGGTCCTGCGCGGCGAGGGCGCCGGGGGAGAAGAGGTCGTGGTGGCCCACGCCGTCACCCCGAGGATCCGGCGGGCCGCCCTGTTCGACCTCGTCATCAACAACGCCGACCGCAAGGGCGGGCACCTGCTTGTCGACTCCGACGGCGAGGTGTGGGCGATCGACCACGGCCTCGCGTTCCACACCGAGCCCAAGCTCCGCACCGTCCTGTGGGGGTGGGCGGGCACCCCGCTGCCGGACGAGGACCGGGCCGGACTGGACTCGGTGCTCTCGGACCTGAGCGGGAGCGGCGCGCTCCACCGGCGCCTGACCGCGCTCCTGGCCCACGAGGAGATCGAGGCGTTGGCAGCCCGTGTCGAGTCGATCATCGACGACGGCGAGTTCCCCGGCCCCGGACCGGGGTACCCGTTGCCCTGGCCGCTCTTCTGACCTCGCGGGTTCTCTAGACTCGGCCGCATGCATTCGTGGCCTTCACCCGTCGTCCCCGCCGTCCCCGGAGAGGCCGCCCCCCTCCGTCTGCACGACACCGCGAGCGGTCGGACCTCGGAGGTCGCGGCGGACCGCGTCGCCCGGATGTACGTCTGCGGGATCACCCCGTACGACACCACCCACCTGGGTCACGCCGCCACCTACCTCACCTTCGACCTCGTCTACCGGCTCCTGCTGGACGCCGGCCACGAGGTCCACTACGTGCAGAACACGACCGACGTCGACGACCCGCTCTTCGAGCGTGCCGAACGGGACGGTGTGGACTGGAAGGAGCTGGGGGACCGGGAGACCGACCTGTTCCGCGAGGACATGGAGACCCTGCGGGTGCTGCCACCGCGTGACTACGTGGCCGCCACCGAGACGATCGACGAGGTCGTGGAGATGGTGGGCGAACTACTCGAGCGCGGGACCGCGTACGTCGTGGACCCCGCGGTCGACGGCTACGCCGACGTGTACTACCGGCACCGGGCCACCCCCGACTTCGGGTACGAGTCCAACTACACCGCCGCGGAGATGGCGGAGGCGTTCGCGGAGCGGGGCGGCGATCCCGACCGGGCGGGCAAGGAGCACCCCCTGGACGCACTGCTCTGGCGTGTCCAACGGCCGGGGGAGCCCTCGTGGCCGTCCCCGTGGGGCGCCGGGCGGCCGGGCTGGCACATCGAGTGCTCGGCGATCGCGCGCAACCGGCTGGGCATGGACTTCGACATCCAGGGCGGGGGGAGCGACCTCGCGTTCCCGCACCACGAGTTCTCCGCCGCCCACGCCGAGGCGGCGACGGGGGAGGGGCGGTTCGCCCGCTTCTACGTCCACGCGGCCATGATCGGTCTCGACGGCGTCAAGATGAGCAAGTCACTGGGCAACCTCGTCCGCGTGCGCGAGCTCCACGCGCAGGGGGTGGAGCCGTCGGTCATCCGGCTGGGGCTGGCCGCAGGACACTACCGGCAGGACCGGTCGTGGTCGGACGCCGTGCTCGACGAGGCGCGGACGAGAGCCGGGAACTGGCGGCGGGCGGTCGACCGGGGAGCCGGAGCCGACGCCACCGCCGCTGTCGCCGACCTGCGTGCCCGCCTGGCGGACGACCTCGACACACCGGGCGCTCTGGCCGTCGTCGATTCCTGGGCCGACGCGACCCTGGCCGGCGACGAGTCCGACCCCGGGGCCGGCGAGGCCGTCGCGACGGCGGTCGACGCACTGCTCGGGGTGTGGCTCGGTGACGAGCGCGGCTGAGCACGGGCGGGTGACCGACGACGGTCAGCCGCCGTCCTGGTCGCCCCTCTCACCCCGGTCGCCGCGGAGGAATTTCTCGAACTCGGCCGCGATGGCGTCGCCGTCGACGAGCGGCATCGTCTCACCATCCGACGCCCGCCCCCGGTCCGGCTCGGGATCGACACCGATGTCCGGGGCGGCCTCGTCCACCCGCTCCTCGAGCGAGCGAATGTAGTCGCTCAGGTCCTCGTCCTCACCGGCGGCCGCGTCGACCTTCTCCGTCCAGGTACGCGACTGCGCGCGCAGCATGTCGATCGGGACGGCCATACCGAGCTGCTCCGAGAGCCACGAGAGCATCGCCTCCGTCCCGCGCGGATTGGGAGGTGACGCGACGTAGTGGGGGACCCCCGCCCACAGGCTCAGGGCCGGGACACCCGCTTCCGTGAGCAACTGCTGAAGCACCCCGGTCATCCCGGTGGGTCCCTCGTAGTCCGAGCCCTCGACGTCCATCCCGCCCACGCGCTGGCGGTTGAACGCCGCGCCCGTCAGCGGCACCGGACGGGTGTGCGGCACGTCCGCCAGGTAGGCGCCCAGGAGGACGACCTGACTGACCTCGAGCGTGTCCACCAGGTCGACGAACTCCGCCGCGAACCGGCGCCACCTGAGCGCCGGCTCCGGGCCGCGGACCAACAACACGTCGTGCGCGAATCCGTCCGGTCGGCACACCGAGACCACGATGCGGGGCCACTCCACGGATCTCGACACCCCGCCCGAGTGCCGCACGATCGGGCGCTGGTCAAGGTAGTCGAAGAAGTCGTCGCCGCCGATCTCCGCGATCTCCCGGGCCTCCCAGTTGAGCGCCAGGTGTTCCAGGGTGCCGGTGGCCACGTCCGCGGCGTCGTTCCAGCCCTCGAAGGCGACGAGCATCACCGGGTCCTCCACGTGGAGGTGCCCTTCGGAAGTCCATTCGACGGTCATCCACCCAGCCTACGTTCGTCCGGTATCCCGTTCCTCATACACTGGTACGCATGTCTGCCGTATTCGATTCGCCCCTGTTGGACGCCGCTCGTCGCCGAGTGCTGATCGGCGACGGGGCGATGGGCACCATGCTGCAGGCCATCGACCTCGACGTCGATGCGGACTTCCTCGGCCTGGAGGGCTGTAACGAGATCCTCAACGACTCCCGTCCCGACGTCGTGGAGGGCATCCACCGTGCGTTCTTCGAGGCCGGGGCCGACGCCGTGGAGACCAACACCTTCGGGTGCAACCTCTCGAACCTGGGCGACTACGACATCGTCGACCGGATCACCGAGCTGGCGGAGAAGGGCGCGGCGATCGCCCGGAAGGTCGCCGACGAGATGGGGCCGTCCGAGGACGGGACCCCGCGGATGGTGCTGGGGTCGCTGGGGCCCGGCACCAAGCTGCCGTCGCTGGGGCAGACGACGTTCGAGGAGATCCGTGCCGCCTACGCCCGGGCGGCCGAGGGGCTGGCCCGAGGGGGCGCCGACGCGTACCTCATCGAGACCAGCCAGGACCTGCTCCAGGTCAAGGCGGCCGTACTGGGCTGTCAGGACGGGATGGCCACGGCTGGCCGCCGGCTGCCGATCATCTCGCACGTGACCATCGAGACCACCGGCACGATGCTCCTGGGTTCCGACATCGGCGCCGCGCTCACCGCACTCGAGCCGCTGGGCGTCGACATGATCGGGCTGAACTGCGCCACGGGTCCGGCCGAGATGGTCGAGCACCTGCGCTACCTCTCCCAACACGCCACGGTCCCCGTGTCGGTCATGCCCAACGCGGGCCTGCCGGAGCTGGGCGCGAACGGCGCGGTCTACCCCCTGGGCGCCGAGGAGTTCGCCCCCCAGGTGGCCGATTTCGTCTCCGAGTTCGGGCTGTCGATGGTGGGGGGCTGCTGCGGCACGACCCCCGAGCACGTCACCCGCCTGAGGGAACAGGTGCGCGGCCGCGAGAAGGCCGACCGTGAACCCACGCCGATCAACGCGGTCTCCTCGCTCTATTCCTCCACACCGCTGCGCGCGGACGCCGGGATCATCATGATCGGTGAGCGCACCAACGCCAACGGCTCCAAGCGTTTCCGTGAGGCGATGCTCGCCGGCGAGTGGGACGTCTGCATGGAGATCGCCAAGGAGCAGATGCGGGACGGCGCCCAGATGGTCGACCTGTGCGTCGACTACGTCGGCCGTGACGGTTCCGGCGATATGGCAGAGCTCGCGGGCCGGTTCGGCACCGCCTCGACCCTGCCGATCATGCTCGACTCCACCGAACCCGAGGTGATCAAGGCCGGCCTCGAGCACCTGGGGGGACGCTGCGCCGTCAACTCCGTGAACTACGAGGACGGCGCCGGCCCGGACTCCCGGTTCCAGAAGATCATGCGCCTGGTCGTCGAGCACGGCGCCGCCGTGGTGGGACTGACCATCGACGAGGAGGGCCAGGCACGCACCGCGGACCACAAGGTCCGGATCGCCGAACGGATCATCGCGGACCTCACCGAGAACTGGGGGATGGCCGAGAACGACATCATCATCGACTGCCTCACCTTTCCCATCTCCACGGGCCAGGAGGAGGTGCGCCGGGACGGCATCGAGACCATCGAGGCGATCCGTCGCCTCACCGACGCACACCCGGGGGTCCACACCACACTCGGGCTGTCCAACATCTCGTTCGGACTGAACCCAGCCGCCCGCCAGGTCCTCAACTCGGTGTTCCTGCACGAGTGCATCCAGGCCGGACTCGACACGGCGATCGCGCACAGTTCCAAGATCCTGCCGATGAGCAAGATCGACGACCAGCAGCGCGAAGTGGCATTGGATCTGGTGTACAACCGGCGTCGCGAGGGCTACGACCCGCTCCAGGTGTTCATGGAGCTGTTCGAGGGCGTCTCCGCGGCCAGCGCCAAGGACGCACGTGCGGCCGAGCTCGCGGCGATGCCGCTGATGGAACGACTGTCGGCCCGGATCGTCGACGGCGAGCGCAAGGGCCTCGAAGAGGACCTTGACGCCGCGATGGCCGAGATCCCTCCCCTGGAGATCATCAACTCCCACCTGCTCGACGGAATGAAGACGGTCGGCGAGCTGTTCGGCTCCGGCCAGATGCAGTTGCCCTTCGTCCTGCAGTCGGCGGAGACCATGAAGGCCGCCGTGGCGCACCTGGAACCGCACATGGAGGCCAGCGACGACGACGGCAAGGGCCGCATCGTCCTGGCGACGGTCAAGGGCGACGTCCACGACATCGGCAAGAACCTCGTGGACATCATCCTGTCCAACAACGGCTACGACGTGGTCAACATCGGCATCAAGCAGCCGATCTCGGACATCATTTCCGCGGCCCGCGACAACAAGGCCGACGTGATCGGCATGTCGGGACTGCTGGTCAAGTCGACCGTCGTCATGAAGGACAACCTCTCCACCCTCAACTCGGAGGGGATCGCCTCGGAGTTCCCCGTGCTCCTGGGCGGCGCCGCGCTCACCCGCGCCTTCGTCGAGATCGACCTGGCCGATATGTACCAGGGCGATGTCTTCTACGCCCGCGACGCGTTCGAGGGCCTCAGGCTCATGGACGAGGTGATGACGTCCAAGCGCACCGGCGTCCCCATGGCCGAGTCCTCCGAGGCGGCGGCCAAGGCCGCCGAACGCCGGGAGCGTCGTGCCCGGAGTGAGCGGATCGCCGCGAAGCGGGCGGCCGAGGCCGAGCCCGTCGTCGTCCCCGAACGGTCCGACGTCGCCGCCGACCAGCCCATCGCGGTCCCGCCGTTCTGGGGCACGCGGATCGCCAAGGGGATCCCGGTGGCCGACTACGTCGACCACCTCGACGAACGCGCGTTGTTCTTCGGACAGTGGGGGCTCCGCGGGGCCCGCTCCGGTGGCGGCCCCACCTACGAGGAACTCGTGGCGACCGAGGGGCGCCCGCGCCTGCTCTCGTGGATCGACCGACTCACCACCGAACGGATCCTCTCGCACGCCGCCGTCGTGTACGGGTACTTCCCCGCATACTCGGTGGGCGACGAGATCTGGGTGCTGGCCGAGCCCCGGCCCGACGCCGACGTCCTCCACAAGATCGCGTTCCCGCGCCAGCAGCGGGGCCGGTTCCTGTCCATACCCGATTTCCTCGCCAGCAAGGAGCGGTGTGAAGCCGAGGGGGCGGTGGACGTCCTGCCGCTCCAGCTCGTCACCATGGGCACGCCGATCGCCGACTTCGCCAACGAGCTCTTCGCCGCGGACAACTACCGCGACTACCTCGAGGTGCACGGCCTGTCCGTTCAGCTCACCGAGGCGCTCGCGGAGGCCTGGCACCGGCGGGTCCGAGACGAACTCCGACTGCCCGAGGGTGCCGTGTCGGACGAGGACCCGGACGCCATCCACGACTACTTCGATCTCAAGTACCGCGGCGCGCGCTACAGCTTCGGCTACGGGGCCTGCCCCGATCTGGAGTCCCGCCGGGTCGTGGTGGACCTCCTCGAGCCCGAGCGGATCGGGGTCGAGCTCTCCGAGGAACTCCAGCTCCACCCGGAGCAGTCGACGGACGCGTTCGTGCTCTACCACCCGGAGGCGAAGTACTTCAACACGTGAGGCACCCCGGGGCAACGACCGGGTAACTATCGTTCGGCGGCGGCTAACACCGGGATCGGCGGCTCCGATCTATCTGACACAGCCGGTCTCAGATCAGGAGTCAGCCATGAGCATCACCCGTCGATCAGTCGCGCTCGCGGGCGCGACCGCTCTCCTCTCCGGGGCGGCGGTGGTCGCGGCCGCCCCGGTCGCCTCCGCCGACCTGCCCGACGATGTCCGTACCTCGCCGGCGTGGGACGCGCCGATGGCGTTCCCCTTCGACGGTGAGCACCAGATGCGGTTCGGCGCGCTCAGCGTCTGCTCGTTGTCGGAGGACGGCTCGTGGGGCCCGCGGGTCAGCGCCAACGCGTACGACCTGGACCGGATCCCGGGTTCGTTCGACTTCTCTGCGTCGATGTTCCCGTTCAACTCGGCCACCGTCGAATGGGAGAACCTCGACAGCGGACTCACGGGATCGCAGACGGTCCACACCACCGGCAACGAGGTCGGGACCGCCCCCGAGTTCACGGGACGGGGCGAGGTACTGCTGAGCATCACCGTGAGCCGCTCCGCGCTGCCGACGATGGCGCCCGGCTCGGTCGCGCCGTTCCTGTCGGACACGCACACCGAGCGGTTCCTCGTCCCGGACAACGCCGACTGCGGCTGACCCGCCCCCGTCCGGGGTGTTCGGGTAGACAGTAGGCCGTGACCAGCTACCCGAAGCATCGCGCCCCGTCCGCCGTGTGTCTCGACATGGACGGCACCCTCGTCGACACCGAACGGCTCTGGGACGTCGCCGTCTACGAGCTCGCCGAGCAGATGGGCCGCCCCCTTGACGACGCGACCCGCGAACGCACCCTGGGAAACTCGCTGCAGGGATTCTTCGACATCCTGGGTGAGTACACCGGGCACACCATCCGCGGCGAGGAGTACGAGCGACTCGCGCACCAACTCAACTCCCGGGTCACCGAGCTCATGCGCGAGGACCTGCGGTGGCGCCCCGGCGCCCGGGAGCTGTTGGACGACATCGCCGCCACGGGCACTCCCGTGGCCCTGGTGACCAACACCACCACCGACGTCGCGCGGGTCCCGCTCGGGTTCATCGACTCGTCCCGCTTCGACGCCGTGGTGACCGGGGACATGGTGGACGACCCCAAACCCGCGCCGGATCCGTATCTGCTCGCGTGCCGGCTGCTCGGGGCGGAGCCGGGTTCGGCCGTGGCCGTCGAAGACTCGGTCACCGGCGCGACTGCGGCCGTCGCGGCCGGATGTCGGGTGCTGTACGTTCCGTCGACCGAGGGGCAGCCCGACGTCGTGGGCGCCCATACCCACGACACCCTGTCGGGCGTGGACACCGCCGCGCTCTCCGCCCTGACCTCGGGGGTGCCCCTGCCGGAACCTGTGCGAGAATCGGGCGCGTGAAGACCTTCGACACCCTGTTCGCCGAGTTGTCCGAGCGCATCGCGTCGCGCCCGGACGGTTCGGGCACCGTCGCCGCATACGACCAGGGTGTCCACCACCTGGGCAAGAAGGTGAACGAGGAGGCGGGCGAGGTGTGGATCGCCGCCGAGTACGAGTCCGACGACGAACTCGCCGAGGAGATCTCGCAGCTCCTGTACTGGACGCAGGTGATGATGCTCAAACGGGGGCTCGGGCTCGAGGACGTCTACCGCCACCTGTGAGCGCTATCGCTCGCTCCGTCACCCACGTCGATCCCTGGAGTCGCCATCATGCTGCGCGTCGCAGTGCCCAACAAGGGCGCCCTGTCCGAATCCGCTTCCTGGATGCTCTCCGAAGCCGGCTACCGGCGTCGGCCCGAGGGGAGTAAGGACCTCTCGCTGATCGATCGCGAGAACGACGTCGAGTTCTTCTTCCTCCGGCCCAAGGACATCGCGGTGTACGTGGGCTCGGGGAGACTCGAGGTGGGGATCACCGGCCGTGATCTGGCGGCCGATTCGCCCGACTCGGGCACGGAGATCGACGAACTGCTCGATCTGGGCTTCGGCCACTCCACCTTCCGGTATGCCGGGCCGGCGGGCGAGCAGTGGAGCACGGAGCGTCTGGCCGGCGCTCGGATCGCCACCTCGTACCCGAACATCGTGCGCCGGGACCTGCGGGAGCGGGGGATCGAGGCCGAGGTCATCCGGCTCGACGGGGCGGTGGAGATCTCGATCCAGCTGGGCGTGGCGGACTGCATCGCCGACGTGGTGGGCTCGGGCCGCACGCTCAAGCTGCATGAGCTCGAGGCGTTCGGCGACATCCTCTGCGACTCGTCCGCTGTGCTGATCTCCCGTCGCGGCGCGGAGAGCACCCGTGCGATGTCCCAGCTGCGCGCCCGACTCCAGGGAGTGGTCTTTGCACAGCAGTACATGATGTTGGACTACGACTGCCCCAGGGAACTGCTCGAGTCGGTCTCCGCGATCACCCCCGGCATCGAGTCGCCCACGGTCTCGCCGATGGCTGATCCGGCGTGGGTGGCGGTGCGCTCCATGGTGCCCCGTAAGCGGGTCAACTCGATCATGGACGAGCTGGCGGAGGCCGGGGCCAAGGCGGTCATCGCCACGGACATCCGCTCCTGCCGGATGGGCTGAGCCCCACGCCGGTCGCGCTCAGACCCGCTCGATGAGGAGCGCCTGCTGGGTCTCGCCGATCGACCCCGTCGTGTCGTACAGGCGCCCGGCGGTCATCCCGATACCGTCCGGGCCGATCGATGCGGCCGCCGTCACCCCGATCCACTCGCCCACAGGCCGGCGATGGAGGTGGGTCACGAGGTCGGTGTTGAGGAAGCGCCACCCCTCGGAGTCGAGAACGGCGCCCACACCGTTGGCGATGTCCGCGACCGACATCGTGCGCTCGACGGGCGTCATGTCCTCCCCGTCGACCAAGGGCAGCGTCGGACGCGCCCAGACGGCGCCGTCCCCGGTGCCCCGGATCTCCAGCGAATCGATGTAGGCGCTGGTCCAGTCGTCGAAGAAGGTCGAGTCGGAGGCGTCCTCGGGCAGGGCGAGTGGCGGAACCGCCGTCTGCTCCACGTCCGCGGTGTCGTCGACCCTCATCCGCCAGGCGGCGGCGCGCGCGACCACCCGGCCACCCGCCTCCATCTCGGCATCGAGCAGCTGGATACGCCGCCCCGGCCGCGCGACGCGGGCACGGGTGCGGACCTCACCCAGCGGGACGGGCCCGAAGAGGTCCACCGACACGCGCGCGATCCGGGCGCCCTCGGCCCCGTCATGGCGTTCCATCGCCCGGGTCAGCAGTGCTGCCGGGGGCGAACCGTGCTGCAGGTCCGGGCCCCAGGCGCTGACGGTGTGCCCGGTGGCGTGGAAGACCTCCCAGCCCTCGTCAGTGCCCCGTCGTTCGAAGTACGCCTCGGTCATGGTCGCCGCTCCTCAGATGCTTCGGTCCCCGGTCCGCCGAGGCTATCCCTCGACGGATACCACGCGGGTCCCGGGCCAGCCCGGGTACTCGGGTGGGGTGCCCCCGAACGCCGGGCAGAGCGCCTGGTGGTCGCACCAGTCGCACAGTCTGGAGGTGCGCGGCGGAAAATGGCCGCTCCTGCCGGCCTCCTCGATCTGGGCCCACAGCTCGTCGAGCGTGGCCTCGGTCTCCGCCATCGTGGCACTGTCCGGTGTCAGGGTGAGCCAGCTGCCGTTCTTGAGGTAGATGAGCTTGAGTTGGGTGGGCGCCACGCCGTGGATCCGCTGGTACATCAGCGCGTAGAAACGCATCTGGAACATGGCCTGGTCCCGGTACCGGGGGTGTGGGGGCTTGCCCGTCTTGTAGTCGACCACCCGCACCTCGCCGGTCGGCGCCACGTCCACGCGGTCGAGATACCCGTGGAGCGGCGTCCCGGAGTCGGTGGCCGTCACCAGATACTGCTCGCAGGACTCGGGGGAGAACCGCTGGGGGTCCTCGACACCGTAGAGCGACGAGACCAGGGCGGCGACCTCCGACTCGAACGGCTCACGCTGCTCGAGCGGCACCACCTCCGCGCCGCCGTCGACCTCGTAGAAATGATCGACGGCGGCGGGGACGAGGGCTGCGGCGCGATCCGGTGCGCGATCGGGCTGCTCGAGCCCGTACAGCTCCTCGAGGACCGAGTGCACCACGGTCCCGAGCACCTGGGCCCTCGTCTTGGGCTCCGGCACCCGGTCGATCGCCCGCAACCGGTACAGCAGCGGGCAACGCCGGAAGTCGGCCGCGCGGGAAGCGGACAACGCGAGCGGCCGACGCGCGAGGCCCGGACCGGACGCGGGATCGCCTCCCGACGCTGTCGCTGGGCCGACGTCGGGAGTGGTCCCGGTGCTACCGATTTCCTGGGATTCCGTCACACCTGGCAGGGTAGACAACCGGTCGGACAACCGGCCGTGATCCCCTGGAGGTGCACCGTGCAGCGATCCGGTCCGTTCGAGGTCGGCGACCGTGTCCAGCTCACCGATGCCAAGGGCCGCAAGTACACGGTGGTCCTTGCCGAGGGGGCGGAGTTCTTCACCCATCACGGAGCGGTGCGGCACGACGATCTCATCGGCACGGCCGAGGGCTCGATCGTCAGCTCGACCAAGGATGCCAACTACCTCGCGTTGCGCCCATTACTCACCGACTACGTCTTGTCGATGCCCCGCGGCGCCCAGGTCATCTACCCCAAGGACGCGGCGCAGATCATCCACGAGGGCGACGTCTTCCCGGGCGCCCGGGTCCTCGAGGCCGGGGCCGGATCGGGAGCGCTCACCTGCTCCCTCCTGCGCGCGGTCGGGCCCGGGGGTCGGGTGTTCTCCTACGAGGTCCGTGAGGACCACGCGGTCCACGCCGAGCGCAACGTCCGCACGTTCCACGGCGAGCACCCGGAGAACTGGGACCTCCGGGTGGCCGATCTGGCCGAGACCACCGTGGAGTCGCTGGGTGGCCAGGTCGACCGGGTGGTGCTGGACATGCTCGCCCCGTGGGACTGCCTGCCGGCGGTGAGGGACGTTCTCGTCCCCGGAGGGGTGGTGGTGGCGTACGTCGCCACCACCACCCAGTTGTCGGATGTCGTGGAAGCACTGCGACAGCAGCAGTGCTGGACCGAGCCCCGCGCATGGGAGTCGATCAACCGTGGCTGGCACGTGGTGGGCCTGGCCGTCCGCCCCGAACACCGGATCCAGGGCCACACCGCGTTCCTCGTGACCGCCCGCCGCCTCGCGGAGGGCGTCACCACGCTCAAACCCAAGCGGCGCAGCGGCAAGGGCTGAGCGCCGGCCTCCGGACGCGCGCTCACCCCCGGACCGCCACGAGGTTAGGCTGGACTCACCGGCGGCGACGACGCCGTCGGCACACGGAAGGGCAGGTGTTGACGGTGACAGAGGAGCGTTCCCACGGTGGACGCGATCGGGACCAGGTGACGCTGGAGCGGTCCGAACTCGCCGACCTGCGCGCTGCCGTCGACCAGAAGACCCGGTCAGACCGCGAGAAGGCCGTCAAGATCGACGCCCTGGGCGCCCGGAACCTCCGTCTCGCCGAGCTGCTCAAGGACTCCCGGGACGAGCTCGAGACGCTCAAGGGTGAGGTCGAGCGTCTCGGCGCCCCACCGAGCACCTACGGCGTCGTCCTGGAGGACCCGGTCGACGACGAGACCGCCGAGGTAATGGCCGCCGGTCGGCGCATGCGGCTGACGCTCGCCCCCGGCGTCGAGGCCCCGCGGCTGACCCCCGGCACCACGGTGCGGCTCAACGAGGCCATGACGGTGGTAGAGGTGTGCGCCGGGATGCCGATCACCGGTGTGACGGCGATGCTCCGGGACATCCTGGCGGACGGGCGACGGGCCCGGGTCGTGCTGGGAAACGACGAGGAGCAGATCGTCCATCTGGCCTCCGGACTGCGTGGGGGGAGCACGGAGGCGCGCAGTGCGCCCGTACGCGCCGGTGACGCGGTGCTCGTGGACCCCAAGGCCGCCATCGCCTACGAGGTGGTGCCCAAGGCGGAGGTCGACGAGCTCCTGCTCGAAGAGGTCCCGACCGTCGATTTCTCCGACATCGGCGGGCTGGTCCCCCAGATCGAGCAGATCCGCGATGCCATCGAGCTGCCGTTCGTCCACCACGACCTGTATCGCGAGTTCCACCTGGCGCCGCCCAAGGGCGTCCTGCTCTACGGCCCGCCCGGCTGCGGCAAGACGCTCATCGCCAAGGCCGTCGCCCACTCCCTGGCCCGGGCCGCGGCGCGGACACGCGGCGACGACGTGGCGGACGGCCGGTACCCCAACTCCTACTTCCTGTCCGTCAAGGGACCGGAACTCCTCAACAAGTACGTGGGCGAGACGGAGCGTCACATCCGCTCGATCTTCGAACGCGCGCGGGAGAAGGCCACCGAGGGCAATCCCGTGATCGTGTTCTTCGACGAGATGGACTCGATCTTCCGCACCCGGGGTTCCGGTGTCTCCTCGGACATGGAGACGACGGTCGTACCGCAGTTGTTGGCCGAGATCGACGGCGTGGAGGACCTGCGCAACGTGATCGTCATCGGCGCCTCCAACCGGGAGGACATGATCGACCCCGCCATCCTGCGGCCCGGCCGGCTCGACCTGAAGATCCGCATCGACCGGCCGGACCGGGACGCCGCGGCGGACATCCTCACCAAGTACGTCACGGAGGATCTGCGCTTCGACCCCGTCGAGGTGGGCGACGCGGGCCGGGGAACGCACGTCGACGAGCTCATCGGCCGGATCGTCGACCGTCTCTACACCCGTGACGAGTCGACGGCGTATGTGGATCTTGTCTTCGCCTCGGGCCGCACGTCCTCCCTCCATCTGGCCGACCTGACCTCGGGCGCGATGCTGCGCAACATCGTCGACCGGGCCAAGAAGCTCGCCATCAAGGACATCGTGCACGGCACGGGGCGCGGGCTGACCACCGACGATTTCCTGGATGCCGTCGACGCGGAGTTCGCCGAGAACACCGACCTGCCCAACACCTCGAACCCGCAGGAATGGGCCCGGCTGAGCGGTGTCCGTGGAGAGCGTGTGGTCGAGGTGTCCATGCCGGACCGGGAGGGGGAGCGGTGACCGGCCGCGGACGTGTAATCGGCACGGAGATCGAGTTCGGCATCGTGGCCGTGGGCCAGCCACTGCTGAGCTCCGTCGTCACCTCGTCGCAGGTGATCAAGGCGTACACCGATCCCGGCGAGGAGGCCCGCGCTGGGAGCGAGGTCCGGTGGGGCTACGGGTCCGAGTCGCCGCTCCGCGACGCCCGCGGCTTCGATCTCGGGGCCGCCCGGGCCTACGATCCGAGCGAATTCGGGGTGACCAATCGCGTCCTGACCAACGGGGCCCGGTTCTACGTCGACCACGCCCACCCCGAGTACTCGGCCCCCGAGGTCGATTCGCCGCTCGACGCGGTGATCTGGGACAAGGCGGGGGAGGTGGTGATGCACCGGGCCGGGAGGGAATCGTCGGCCGCGGACGACAACGCCGAACTCAAGCTCTACAAGAACAACGTCGACGGCAAGGGCGCCTCCTACGGTGCCCACGAGAACTACCTGGTCCGGCGGGACGTGGATTTCGACGCCCTCACCCTGAGCCTCGCCCCGCATTTCCTGTCGCGGCAGGTCTACAGCGGGGCCGGGCGCGTGGGCATCGGCCAGTCCGGCGAGCAGGCCGGCTTCCAGATCTCGCAACGCGCCGACTACATCGAGGTCCTGACGGGCCTGGAGACCACGCTGCGGCGGGGGATCATCAACACCCGCGACGAGCCGCACGCGCACGACGAGACGTGGCGCCGACTCCACGTGATCCTCGGGGACGCCAACATGTCCGAGCTCGCCACGTACCTCAAGATCGGCACTACCTGCCTGGTGTTGGACGCGGTCGAGGCGGGCGTGGACTTCTCGGACCTGCTCCCCGCCGACCCCGTCGCCGCAGTCCACACCATCAGCCACGACCCGGGCCTCACCGCGCGCGTCGCCCTCGGGGACGGCCGGGAGCTGTCAGGGATCGGGATCCAGCGGGAGATCCTCGCGCGGGTCTCCCGCTTCCTCGGCGACGGGGCGGACGGCCCCGCGTGGGCACTGACCGTCCTAGACGAGTGGCAGGACATCCTCGACGCGCTCGAAGAGAATCCGATGAGCTGCGCCGACCGACTGGACTGGCCGGCCAAACTACGGCTGCTGGAAGGCTTCCGAACGCGCGACGACCTCGGGTGGGGCCACGCCCGTCTGGCGCTCATCGACTTCCAATACCACGACATCGACCCGGACCGGGGGCTCCACAACCGGCTGGTCTCCAAGGGCGCGATGCGCAGGCTCACGACCGACGAGCAGATCGAGCACGCCGTCGTCACCCCGCCCGAGAGCACGCGCGCCTGGGCGCGGGGCCGGTTCATCGCCGAGATCGGCGACCGCGTCGTCGCGGCGGGCTGGGACCACGTCGTCGTCACCGATTCACGGGGGCGCACCCGGCACGTGGACCTGACCGATCCGTTCACCGGGAACAAGCCGTACTGCGAGGCCCATCCCGACTTCCTCACCCCGGACGGCCCCGACTTCCTCACTGCAGACGGACCCGCAGTCCACTGACCCCCGCACGACAAGGAGACACCCATGGCCCAGATCCAGAAGAACTCCGGAGGCTCCGACGGAGACGACGACGAGGCCGGACAGGTCGCCAGGTCCGCCGAGACCTCGTCCGCGGACTCGCTGCTCGACGAGATCGACGACATCCTCGAGACCAACGCCGAGGAGTTCGTGAAGTCGTACGTCCAGAAGGGCGGACAGTAGCCCCTCATGATCCGTCGCATCGTCGGAATCGAGACGGAGTTCGGCATCACGAGTGTCGGCGCCGAGGGATCGCGCGCGCTCGGCGCCGATGAGATCGCCCGATACCTGTTCCGCCCCGTGGTCGACCGCTGGCGCAGCTCCAACGTCTTCCTCACCAACGGGGCGCGTCTGTACCTGGACGTGGGCTCCCACCCCGAGTACGCCACCGCTGAGTGCGACGGACTGCGTCAACTCATCGCGCACGACAGGGCGGGGGAGCGGATCGTCGACGACCTGGCCCTGCGGGCCGAGGAGTCGCTGGCCGCAGAAGGCATCGACACCAAGGTCTACCTGTTCAAGAACAACACGGACTCGGCCGGGAACTCCTACGGGTGCCACGAGAACTACCTGCTGGACCGGTCGACACAGATCCGCAGTCTCGGCACCGTGCTGCTGCCGTTCCTCGTGACCCGCCAGCTCATCTGCGGTGCGGGCAAAATCCTGCCCGGCACCCCGGCCGGGAGCGGCGTCATGGCCACCGACGAGCCGACCTACTGCTTCTCGCAGCGAGCCGAACACATGTGGGACGGGGTCTCCTCCGCGACCACGCGGTCACGGCCGCTCATCAACACCCGCGACGAGCCCCATGCGGATTCGACCCGCTTCCGCCGCATGCACGTGATCGTGGGCGATTCCACCATGACCGAGACCACCACCCTGCTCAAGGTCGCCAGCACCCGGCTGGTGCTGGAGATGCTGGAGGCCGGGATCGAGATCCGGCCGATGGCGGTGACACACCCGGTCCGCGCCATCCGGGAGGTGAGCCGTGACCTCACGGGCACCTGCCCGGTCTCGCTCACCGACGGCACCACGATGACGGCCCTGGAGATCCAGCGCGAGTTCCTCGGCGCGGTCCACCGTTATCTGGACGCCGGCGGCTGGGATCGGGATGACCGCCCCGACGTGGAGCGGGCCGTGGCCCTGTGGGAGCGGGTGCTCGACGCGATCGAGACCGGTGACCACGACTCCGTCGCCTCGGACATCGACTGGGCCGCCAAACTCCGGTTGATCCGCAGGGTGCAGGACAAGACGGGGGTGGACCTCGCGCACCCGCGGCTCGCGCAGATCGATCTGACGTATCACGACATCCGGCCCGGCCGGGGCCTGCACTCGGTCCTCGAGCGGCGCGGACTGGTCTCCAGGGTCGTCGACGACGACTCGATCGAGCAGGCTCGCACGGTCGCCCCGCAGACCACCCGGGCCGCCCTGCGTGGCCGCTTCATCGACGCCGCCACCGAGGCGGGCCGCGACTTCACGGTGGACTGGGTCCACCTCAAGGTCGCGGACGGCACGCTGCCGACGGTGACCTGCGGCGACCCCTTCACCACCGAGGATCCGCGTGTCGACGAGCTGATCGCCGGGCTCGGACGATAGCGTCACAGTCGTGGCAACCTCCAAATCCCAACGCCTGGTGAACCTCGTGATCTGCCTGCGTTCCACCAACGCGTACCTGTCCGCCGACGAGATCCGGCGGATGGTGCAGGGATACGACGAATGCGAGAACGACGCCGCGTTCCTGCGGATGTTCGAGCGTGACAAGCGCGAGCTGCGGGAGGTCGGGGTCCCGATCGAGCAGGGGGCCTCCCTGGCCTACGGGTCACCCGCCGGGTACCGGATCCCCGCCCGCGGATACGAACTCCCCGAGATCACGCTGACCGCGGAGCAGGCCGGCGTACTGGCGGTGGCCTCCGAGGTCTGGCGCGAGGGCGAGCGCGCGGCCCGCGCCGACGGGGCGCTGACCAAACTCACCGCCGCCGGGATCGACCCGGTCCGTGAACCCGGGACGACGGTGTCGGTGGAGGACCCCGCCGAGCTCACGGCCGCCGCCGTCGTCGCGGAGGCCATGGCCGAGGGCCGGGTGCTCGGATTCGCGCACACCGCGCCCGGGGCGGTGGAGTCGACGCGGCGGAGGGTGGAGCCGTGGTGGACGGGATCACGGCACGGGCACTGGTACGTCGTCGGGCACGATCTCGACCGCGGCGAACCCCGCACGTTCCGGCTGATCCGCGTCTCCGACGTCCGGGTGGAACGCACCGAGCGGACGGTGGCCGTCCCTCCCACAGCCGAGGTGCTGGCCCTGCTCGACAACGCCCTGTCCAGGGTCAACCCGGTCGTCGAGGCGACGGTATGGGCTGCCGACGGGCACGCCGCCCAGTTGCGCGCCATGGCGCGTCCGGGCGAGCCCGCGACGCGTTTCGGTCGGACCGGCACGGACCTCGAACTGACCGCACCCCTCGGGGAGCTGTCCTCGTTGGTCGCCGCCCAGGGCGCGGACGCGGTCGCGTTGGGGCCGGCGGAACTGCGCGTCCGGGTGGTCTCGATCCTCTCCGCCGCCGAGGTGAGCAGCCGATGAGTCCCCGCGCCGTGCCACTGGCCACGCTGCTCAGTGTGGTCCCGTACTTCCACAGCCACGGTCCCGTCCGCGTCTCCGACGCCGCCGATGACCTCGGCATGACCGAGAAGCAGCTGCGTGGTGCGCTGTGGCAACTCTGGTCCTGTGGGCTCCCCGGCTACGGCCCGGGTGACCTCATCGATCTCGCCTTCTCCTCCGAGGACCTCGATGACGCCGAGTTCGTCGAGGTGACGTTCACCGCGGGGATCGACCGACCCGTCCGGCTCACCGCGGCCGAGGCGGTCACCCTGGAGACCGGGCTGGCCATCTTCCTCGACCATCCCGAGGTGGTCGACCAATCGGCCCTCCGGGATCTGTTGGAGACGCTGCGCGCCGCAGCCGGGGTGCGCGCCCGAGCCGAGGCCCCCGGGCCCGGCACGACCACGGCGCCGGACGCCGACATCGTCCGTCGCGCGGTCCACGAGGGGCTCGCGCTGCGCTTCGTCTACCACTCGGCGAGTTCGGACTCGTCCACCACCAGGGTCGTCGACCCGGCGCGACTGTCCGTTGCGGACGGTCGGTCCTACGTCCACGGCGTCGAACGCGGATCAGGGGAATGGCGAACGTTCCGCACCGACCGCATGAGCGGGGTCGAGGACGTGGGCCCGCGCCGTGCGCTCGGGCCGGAGCCCCAGGAGGAGGGCGAGGAGCCCGCGCACCTGGCGTCGGCGACGGTGCCCGCGTCCGCCGCCTGGTTCCTCGATGAGTTCACCTTCCACGACGTCGCCCGTCGGCACGACGGCGACCTCGACGTGACCATCGCGTACCACGATCGCGCCTGGCTGCTGCGCTTTCTGCTCGGTCACGCGGACGTGGTGCGTCCGGTCGACCCGACTCTCGTCGCGGAGCTCGACACACGTGCTCGCGCGGGACTCGCGGCGTACACGGCCGACCGCTCCGTGACGGAGCAGTAAATTCCCGACTAACTCGCAGGTCACGGCATATTCTCGCAGGGGGACCGGGGGCACTGCCCTCCGGGCGTGCGTTAGCATGGGCGTGTTGTCCCACAGACGGAGGTTGACATGGGTGCGTTGAGCATCTGGCATTGGCTCATCGTCCTCGCGGTGGTGTTGCTGCTCTTCGGGTCGAGGAAGCTGCCCGACGCCGCACGCGGCCTCGGGCGGTCGATGCGCATCTTCAAGTCCGAGATCAAGGAGATGCAGAACGACGACAAGGGCGAGTCCTCCGAGGAGCCCCAGGCCATCACCGAGGCCCAGCCGAACGCGGCACAGTACGCCCAGCCGCACCCGCACCCGCAGCAGGCTCCCCAGCAGTCGGCCGCACAGCCGCAGCAGCCCTATCAGCAGCCGGCCGCACAGCCGCAGCAGCCCTATCAGCAGCCGGCCGCGCAACCGCAGCAGCCCGCCCCGCAGCACCAGCAGCCGCAGCAGTTCTCCGACCCCACGGCGCCGTACCACGGCGATCCGGGCGCACCGGGGCGGTAGGCCGCACCGTCCATGACCCGCACCCAGAACACGGACACCGAAGCCCCGGGCGAGCAGACCTCACCGAAGCGACGGCCCGGGCGGAGGCGCAAGCGTCGCAATCCCGACGGCACGATGCCGCTCATGGAGCACATCTACGAGCTGCGCACGCGCCTGCTCATCGCCTCGGCGGCGATCGTCGTCACCCTCGGCGTGGGGTTCTGGTGGTACGGCAGCGGGTTCCTCGGGGTCCCGTCGCTCGGCGAGATCCTCACCGGGCCCTACTGCGACATCCCCCCCGGCGCACGGATGCAGCTCGGAGGCGAGACCGACGAATGTCGCCTGCTCGCGACCGGCCCCTTCGAGCAGTTCATGCTGCGACTCAAGGTCGCGGCGACCGCGGGCATCGTCCTCGCCAGCCCCGTGTGGCTCTACCAGCTGTGGGCGTTCGTGACCCCGGGACTGCACAAGAACGAGAAGCGCTACGGCATCACCTTCACGGTCCTCGCGGCCGTGCTGTTCATCGGTGGCGCCGTGCTGGCCTACATCGTGATCGTCCACGCCCTCGAGTTCCTGCTCTCGATCGGCGACAACGTCCAGACCACGGCGCTGTCCGGGACGCAGTACTTCACGTTCCTCATCCAACTCATCCTGATCTTCGGGGTGAGCTTCGAGATCCCACTGCTCATCGCCATGCTCAACGTGGCCGGCGTGCTGAGCTACGCGACACTGGCACGGTCGCGCCGGGGGATCATCATGGGCATCTTCGTCTTCGCGGCCGTCGCCTCGCCGGGCCAGGACCCGTTCTCGATGCTCGCCCTCGCATTGGCTGTCTGCGTCCTCGTCGAGGGGTCGATCCAGTTCGCCCGGCTCCACGACAAGCGCAAGAAGAAGGAACGCGAGGAGTGGCTCGACGTCGACGACGAATCGGCGTCACCGCTCGGCGGATCCGGTGGGGTCGAGCGGTCGGGCCCCGTGCCCGCCGCGCAGCCGGTCTCCGACTCAGCACACGGCACGGGCCCACTCCGGGCGCCGACCGGCGGATCATCGTATGACGACGTCCTCTGAGTTCCCCGACGCGCAGAGCACTCTGGGGGTGTTCCTCACGGGGGAGGGATTCCAGCCGGACGCGTTCCAGCTGAAATCCTTCGCCGCGCTGGACGCCGGACGTAACCTGCTGGTCTCCGCGCCGACTGGGTCGGGAAAGACCCTGGTCGGCGAGTACGCGGCGTTCCGTTCCCTGTCCGGGGGCGGTCGCTGCTTCTACACCACACCGGTCAAGGCGCTGAGCAACCAGAAGTTCCGGCAGTTCCGTCGTCGATTCGGCGCGGAGAACGTGGGACTTCTCACCGGGGATCACTCGATCGAGCCGGAGGCCCCGGTCGTGGTGATGACCACCGAGGTCCTACGAAACATGATCTATTCCGGATCGTCAGCGCTGATGGACCTGGACTGCGTCGTGATGGACGAGATCCACTACCTCGGTGACCGGTCGCGCGGGGTGGTGTGGGAGGAGATCATCCTCACGCTCGACCCGGCCGTCCGCCTGGTGGGCTTGTCCGCCACGTTGAGCAACACCGACGAGCTGGGCGACTGGATCTCCGAGATGCGGGGCGACACCGCCGTCGTCCTCTCCGATGTCCGACCAGTCCCGCTCGCGCACATGCTCTACACCGAGGGAGACCTCATCCCGGTCCGCGCCGCGGCCGACCAACGCCGCCGCCGGGGGAGCGGCTACCACGACGCCCGGGTGTCGGGACGGCCGCGGGCGCAGTGGGCACGTCGGCAGGACGTGATCGAGCGACTCGACGACGACCGACTGCTCCCGGCCATCTATTTTGTCTTCTCCCGCGCCGGATGCGACGGAGCGGTGTCACAGATGCGCAGGGCCAGGCTCCGCCTCACCACCGGCGAGGAATCGCGCCGCATCGCCGAGCACGTGGACGCGGCCTGCGCGGACGTCCCCCGTCACGATCTCGACGCTCTGGATTACAGGGCCTTCCGGGCCGGCCTGGTCGCCGGGATCGCCGCACATCACGCGGGGATGCTCCCGCTGTTCCGCACGATCGTCGAGGAGCTGTTCACGCAGGGGCTCATCAAGGTGGTCTTCGCCACCGAGACCCTGGCGTTGGGGATCCACATGCCGGCCCGGGCGGTGGTGCTGGAGAAGACCACCAAGTTCAACGGCGACACCCACACGATGCTCACCTCCGCCGAGTACTCGCAGATCACGGGACGCGCGGGCCGACGGGGGATCGACACCCAGGGCACGGCGGTGGTCCTGGACCAGCCGGACCTCGACCTCGATGCCCTGTCCGCGCTCGTGGACACGCCCCGGTTCCCGCTGCGCAGCGCGTTCACCCCGGACTACTCGATGGCGGTGAACCTCGTGGAGCAGCTGGGGGTGGACGAGGCGACCTCGCTCATCGGCCGGTCCTTCGCTCAGTTCCAGACCGACCGGACGCTGGTCTCACGCAGTCGGGCCGTCGAGCGCCGGACCGAGGAGCGCGACCGGCTCCGGGCCTCACTCACCGAGGCCGGCGCCACCGAGGACCTGGACGACTACATGTCGCTACGCGCCGACCTCAGCCGTCTGGAGCGCCGCGTCGAGAAGGCGACCCGGGACGGCCGCCTCGACGCCGTGCGTCGCGCGATCCTCAAACAGACCCCCGGCTCGGTGATCACGGTGGGACGCAAGCGCTTCGGGCTGGTGGCCACCGTGCTCCAGGCGCGCACCGACATCCCGGACGACCCGGCGCTGCTCTGCCTCACCGACACCGGGTGGCTGGGCTGGCTGCACCGCCACGACTTCGCGGCCCCGCCCGTGCCCGTGGGCCGGGTCGACGTACCCAAGGGGCGCCGGAAGTTGGACGGCCGCGCCAAGAAGGCCCTGGTCCGTCGGATGGAGGGGCTGCGGGGCAAGGCCCGGAGCAGGATCAAGAACTCGGGTAAGGGCTCCATCCGGAAGGACCCGAGGATCGCCTCCGCCCGGCGTGCCCTGCGTGAGCACCCACTCCACGACGAGCCGGGGACCGAGAAGCTGGCCCGGCTCCACGAGCGCTGGTCGCGTGCCGCGGCCGATGTCGACGCGATGGCCGCGGAGGTGGATGCGGACGCGGATTCGCTGGCCCGACGCTTCCGTCGGATCGTGGAGCTCCTCGAGCACCTGGGCTACCTGGGCCGTGTCGAGGGGACGCTCCGCGCCACCGATGCGGGCCACCTCCTGGCGGGTGTCCACACATCACAGGACCTGCTGGTCGCCGAGTGCCTCCGGCACAGGGTGTGGCGCGGCCTCGATCCGGCCGGTCTGGCCGCGGTGATCGCGATGATCGTCGCGCACCCACGCAGCGAATCGGCGGTCCGCGAGCCGTCGGACGACACGCTCCGTGCGGCGCTCGCGGAGACGGAACGGGTGGCGGTGGACGTCGCCACAGTGGAGGACGGACATCAGCTGCCCACGACCCCCGATCTCGACGCCGGCCTGTCGCCGGTGCTGCACCACTGGGTGTCGGGCGGGGCGCTGTCGTCGATCCTCGCCGCGTCGTGGCAGGAGGGGGTGGAACTCACCGCGGGGGACTTCGTCCGTTCGGCGCGGCTGGTCCTGGACGTCCTGGCGCAGGTCGGCCAGGTGGCGGGGCCCGATCTCGCGCGGACCGCGCGCTCGGCCGTCGGGTCACTCCGCCGTGGCGTCGTGCTCGACCACATGTCCTGACTCAGGCGGGCTCGAGCGTCCCGATCACCTCGACCAGTCGCCGGATGGCGCGGTCCTGCCCCGTCGAGGCGGCGAGTGCCTCCAGCCGCGCGGTGTCGGCCGGGCCGCGGCGGCCGTCCGGGTTGCCGGTGAACTCCAGATCGAAGGACCGTCCACCGAGGCGCACGACGGCCCGGGCGGCCGCGAGATAGTCGACGGCGTCGGTGACCGCGGTGCGCTGGCGGGGCGTCAGGCCCGAGTCGGGGTCCGCCGCGGCCGCGGTGATCCCCTCCAGGCCCCCGTGCTCGCGCAACAGCGTGGCCGCGGTCTTGGGTCCGACACCGGCGACGCCGGGCAACCCGTCGGAGGCGTCGCCCACGAGGACCGCGTAGTCGGCGTAGACGCCGGCGTCCTGGCCGACGGGGAGGTCGAATCGCTCGGCCACCACGCCCGGTGTGTAGGCCAGCCGTTTGCGCATTCCGGCCCCCACGTAGATGACGGTGGTGGTGGTCGAGGCCAGTTGGAACAGATCTCGGTCACCCGTCACCACCAGAACCTCGCGCCCGTGGCCGGCCAGCGCGGCGATGACGTCGTCGGCCTCGGCCTCGTGGGCCCCGGCGGTGGCCAGTCCCGCCGCGTCCAGGAGCTCGCAGATCACGTCGACCTGCGGCAGCAGCGACTCCGGCGCGTCCTCGCCGCCGTCCGCCGCCACGCGGTGGGCCTTGTAACCGGGCAGCAGGTCCACCCGCCAGTCGGGTCGCCAGTTCCGGTCGAGCGCGGCCACCAGCCCCGACGGTCGGTACTCGTCCACGAGCACGGCGACCATGTCACAGAACCCGCGCACCGCGTTGGCGGGGGTCCCGTCCGGTCCGGTGATCTTCTCCGGGACCGAGTGGAAGGCGCGGAACCACAGTCCCGCACTGTCGAGGACCATGAGCGGGCCCTGGGTCATCGTGCCTCCCGGGGAAGTGGTCGAACGAGTGACAGCGTGCTCCGCCAGGCTAGCCCGAGCAGTCGGGAATAGGGTGGCGGACATGAGTGAGAAACCGTCCGACGTCCACGCCACCCGTCTCGACGCGGTGCGCGACCGCGCCCGCGCGCTGGGGATCGACCACCTGGTGATCAGCTCGGGAGAGGACATGTCCTACCTCACCGGCGAACGGATCGACTCCCACGAGCGGCTCACCGCGCTGGTGGTCCCGGCCGACGGGGGTGCGCCGCTCCTCGTCGTCCCCGCTCTCGAGCTGACCGGGCCGGTCCGCGCGGCGGCGGACCGCGTGGGCGCCGTGCTGCGTCCCTGGTCGGACGGCACCGAACCGATCCCGCTGGTGGCCGGGGCACTGTCGGGGCGTGTCGCCGTCTCCACCGCGCTCCCGGCGCTGCACCTGCTCCCGCTCCAGACGGCGGTCGACGGCGAGGTGCTCCTCGCCTCGGACATCCTCGATCCGGTCCGCGCCGTCAAGGCGCCCCACGAGATCGAGCAACTCGCCGAGGCGGGGCGCCGCATCGACGCCGTCCACGCCCGCATGGGGGAGTTCCTCCGGGCCGGCCGGACCGAGGCCCAGGTCGGGGAGCGCATCACCGCCGCGATCACCGAGGAGGGACTCACGCACGCGGAGTTCGTCATCGTGGGCTCCGGCCCCAACGGCGCCGATCCGCACCACGACCTCTCCGACCGGCAGATCGGACGCGGCGACATCGTCGTCGTCGACATCGGAGGGCCACTGGACACCGGCTATCACTCGGACTGCACCCGCACCTACGCGATGGGGGAGGCGGATCCGGGGTTCGTGGAGGCCTACGCGGTCCTCGAGGAGGCCCAACGGCTGGCGCGCGAGGCGGTCCGCCCGGGCGTCGCGATCGGCGAGGTGGACGCCGCGGCCCGTGACCATCTGACCGCGGCGGGGCTGGGCGAGCTGTTCATCCACCGCACGGGTCACGGGATCGGACTGGGTCTCCACGAGCCCCCGTTCGTCACCGCCGGCGCGGACACCGTCCTCGAGGAGGGGATGAGCTTCTCCGTCGAGCCCGGCATCTATCGGTCCGGCGAGTGGGGGGCGCGGCTCGAGGACATCGTCGCGGTCACCGCCGACGGGCACCGCGCGCTCAACTCCGGGGAGCGGGGCCTGCGGCTGCTCAGCGAATGAACATCCGCGCCGACCCCAGCACGCGGTCGACCTCGATGGCGACCACTATCCGCTCCGGGTTAGGGGTGGGCACCCGGTAGCGCAGCCCGTACCGGCGTTCCGCCTCGCGGACCGCGTCATCGTCGGTGAGCACCCGCACCGGCCCCTCGAAGGTGAGCCAGCGCCGACCGTCGACGTGGGAGACCGCGGCGCGGCCGCCCCGTTCGGCGTTGCGCGCCTTCTGGGACCCCCGCCGGGTGATCACGCGGGCCAGTCCACCGCCGACGTCCACGGTGAAGCCGACCGCGACGACATGTGGCGAGCCGTCCCGGCGCACCGTGCTCAGTGTCCCCAGGTGGTATTCCGCCAGGAACTCGTGGGCCTCGTCGGACAGCTCCGCCAGTGTGTGCGCCATGGCGGTGAGCCTGCCACAGCGCGCCGACGGTGGACGGCGCAGGTCGCGTGGGAGACTGGCCCCATGCCCACCCCCACCTCTCCGTCGTCCGGCACCGAGCCCGGTGGCGAGGTCGTCGTGGTCTTCGGTGGCCGCAGTGAGATCGGCCTGGCCGTCGCCCACCGCCTCGCCCGCGGCAGCACGATCGTCCTGGCCGCCAGGCCGGGTGGCGTCCCCGAGGAGTTCACCCGCCCCCTTCTCGACGCGGGCGCCGCCACGGTCGAGGTCGTGGACTTCGACGCCGACGACCTCGGGTCCCACCCCCGGGTCGTGAGCGACATCGAATCACGGTTCGGCGAGATCGGAACCGCGGTGCTCGCCTTCGGTGTCCTCGGCGACCAGGAGGTGGCGGAGCGCGACCCGGCGGCCGCCGCGCGCATCCTCCACACCGACTTCGTGGCCCAGGCGGCGCTGCTCACCGCACTGGCAGAGACGATGAAGCCCCGCCGCCGGGGGGTGCTGGTGGCGTTCTCCTCGGTCGCCGGGCAGCGGGTACGCCGGGCGAACTACGTGTACGGCTCCGCCAAGGCGGGGCTCGACGGGTTCGCGTCCGGGATGGCCGACGCCCTCCACGGCACCGGGGTGACGCTGGTCATCCCCAGGCCCGGCTTCGTCATCGGGCGGATGACCGAGGGGATGGCCCCCGCGCCGTTCTCCTCGACCGCGGACCAGGTGGCCGACGTCGTGGCCGGCAGGGTTCGCGAACGTCGCGCCGGCGTCGTCTGGATCCCCTGGCAACTGCGGGTCATGTTCGCCGTGGCGCGGCTCGTCCCGCAGCCCGTGTGGCGGCGGATGCCGCGGTGAGCGTGCGCGTCCCCGTCGTCGGGATCGGCGCCGACGGACTGCCCGGTCTCGCCCCGGCGTCCCGGGCGGTCCTCGAGGAGGCCGGTGCCATCCACGGCGCGCCGCGCCAGCTCGCGCTGGTGGAGTCCCTCGGTCGACCGCCCAGGCCGTGGCCCAGCCCGCTCGTGCCCGCGCTTCCGGATCTCTTCGAGGAGATCGCGCGCGAGGGGGGCGCGATCGTGGCCAGCGGCGACCCCCTGTTCCACGGCATCGGATCGACGCTGGCCCGCGTCGTGGGAGCGGACCGGATCCGCGTACTCCCGGCGCCGTCATCCGTCTCCCTGGCGGCCGCCCGACTCGGATGGCCGCTCGCGGACCTGCGGGTCCACTCGTGTGTCACGTCGGACCCCCACATCGTCCTGGCGACCGCACGCCCCGGGGGCCGCGCCCTCGTGCTGTCCCGCGACGCCTCGACACCCGTCGAGCTCGCCCGTGTCCTCGTCGACGCCGGTCTCGGGGCGAGCGGTATGACGGTGCTGGCAGACCTCGGGGCGGACTCCGAATCGGCGATCCCGGGCACTGCCGCCGACCTGGCCGCCGCGCCACATTCCTGGTCCGACCTCAGTGTCGTGGCCGTCGTCTATCGCTCCGCCGACCACCCGGCCCCGATCCCCGGGGGTCCCGCACCCGGGCTGCCGGACACCGGGTACGCCTCGGACGGTCAGCTCACAAAACGGATCGTCCGAGCGGTGACCGTCTCGGCGCTGGACCCCCACCCGGGCGCACTCCTGTGGGACGTGGGCGGCGGCTCGGGATCGATCGGCATCGAATGGATGCGGATGGCGCCGGGGGCGCGGGCGGTCGCGGTTGAGAAGGACCCGGCCCGCGCCGCCCGGATCCGCCGGAACGCGCTCCGTCTGGGCGTCCCCGATCTCGATGTGGTCGAGGGGACCGCGCCCGACGCCCTGCCCGGGCTCCCGCGTCCCGACGCCGTCTTCGTCGGCGGAGGCGTGACCGCCCCCGGCCTGCTCGAGCACTGCTGGGACGCGCTGCATCCGGGCGGCCGACTGGTGGCGGCGGCGGTGACCTTCGAGTCCGAGCGGGTACTTTCCGACTGGGCCCGCCACCGGGGCGGGGAGCTGACCCGGCTCGGGGTGGAGACCGCCGACCGGATCGGCACCTTCACCGGCTGGCACCCCGCCCGCCCGGTCGTTCACCTGGAATGCGTCAAGCCCCACGGCTCCGAGGAGGACCCGACACCGTGACCGTCTACTTCATCGGCGCCGGCCCGGGGGCCGCCGACCTGCTCACCCTCCGCGCCGCCCGGCTCGTCTCACGCTGTGGCACCTGCCTGTACGCGGGCAGCATCGTCCCGTCGGAGGTGCTGGCGACGAGCCCGGCCACGGCTCGGGTCGTCAACACCGCCCGGATGCCCCTCGGCGACATCATCGCCGAGATCCGCGACGCCGACGACCGCGGTGACGACGTGGCGCGCCTGCACTCGGGCGACCCGTCGGTGTATTCCGCCGTCGCGGAGCAGATCCAGGCTCTCGGCGCCGAGGGCATCCGGTGGGAGATCGTCCCCGGCGTCCCCGCGTTCGCCGCCGCGGCCGCCGGACTGGGGGTGGAACTCACCGTCCCGCACGTGTCGCAGTCGGTGATCCTCACCCGCGTGGACGGCCGGGCCACCCCGATGCCAGCCGGAGAGGACCTCCCCTCGGTCTGCTCGTCCGGGGCGACCGCGGTCATCCACCTGGCCGCCGCCCAGACCCCGCGCGTGGTGCGCGAGCTGACCCCCGTGTACGGGGCCGACTGCCCGGTCGCGGTGGTGGGGTTCGCGACCCGCCCGGACGAGGTGACGGTCAGGGGGACGCTGGCCGATATCGCCGATCTCGTCGCCGCGTCGGGCATCACGCGGACTGCCGTCATCATCGTGGGCCGCGTGCTCGACCGCGTGGGCGGCGACCGCACCCTGCGCAGTTTCCTCTACTCCGACGACCGCCCCCGGGACGCCGACGGCCGCACCATGCGCGGACCCGGGGCCGCGGCGCCCGCTGGAGACCCCGTGCCGGCGCCACCCGCGGCGGGCGGGGCGCCGCACAGCGCGCGCCGGCCGGCACAGACCCCGCCGGCCCCACGACCCCCGCAGGCCCCGCCCTCCCCGTCGGACGGCCGGGACGGCCCGGGCCGAATCCTCATCCTCGGCGGGACCAACGAGGCCCGCCAACTGGCCGACCTCATGGAGACCGCCGGACTCGACGTGGTCACCTCCCTCGCCGGCCGGGTGTCCCGCCCACGGCTCCCGCGGGGGGAGGTGAGGATCGGGGGATTCGGCGGCCCGGAGGGTCTGGCGCACTGGCTCCGCCAGAACGACGTGAGCGCGGTCATCGACGCGACCCACCCGTTCGCGGAGACCATCTCCGACTCGGCCGCCCGCGCCGCCGGCCACACCGGCGTCCCCCTCCTGCGGCTCCATCGACGCCCGTGGTCCCCGCAGCCGGACGACGAGTGGATCCGCGTCCCGGACATGGCAGCGGCCGCCGAGGCCGTGCGTGAGAGATTCCGGCGGCCGATGCTCACCGTCGGCAGGCAGGGGCTGGCGGCGTTCGCCGGGGACACCCGCGGCTCCTATCTCATCCGCTGTGTCGAGCCACCCACCGGGGCCTTGCCGCACCGCTACCTGCTCGTTCTGGACCGGGGCCCGTTCGGCGTGGACTCCGAGCGCGCCCTCATGTCACGGCACCGGATCGACGCGCTCGTGACCAAGAACAGCGGGGGAGAGGCGACCGAGGCCAAGCTCGAGGCGGCGCGCGAACTCCGGATCCCCGTGGTCATGGTCGACCGCCCCCAGGCGCCACCGGCCGAGACCGTCCACACGGTCGACGATGCCGCGCGGTGGCTGGTCGAGCGATTCGGCTCCCGTCAGTAACTGCGGGGCGTGTAGGCGCGCCTGCCCGCCGGCGTGGCGACGACCCGTGTGCGGGACGACCCGATCACCAGCAGCGTGCGCATGTCCACCACCGAGGGGTCGAACTCCCCGGCGGTGGTGACGCAGAGCGACTCGTCCGGGCCGCCCACATCGCGGCCCACGACCACCACGCGGTCCGCCCCCGCCACGTCCAGCAGGAGCTCGCGGAGACGGACCACCTGCTCGCGCCGACTGCGCGAGGCGGGGTTGTAGACCGCCACGGCGAGATCTGCCGCGACCAGGGCGCGCACCCGATCCTCGACCACATCCCAGGGCTTGAGTCGGTCCGAGAGGGAGAGCATCGCGAAGTCGTGCCCGAGAGGGGCGCCTGCCCGGGCCGCCACCGCGCTCGCGGCGGTCACGCCCGGCAGCACCGCGATCTCAACATCCGTATAGTCGCCGGCCTCGGCCGCCTCGAATACCGCGGCCGCCATGGCGAACACCCCGGGATCGCCGCCGGAGACCACCACGACCCGGCGTCCGGCGCGTGCCAGGTCCAGCGCGAAGGTCGCGCGTTCGAGCTCCACGCGGTTGTCGGAGGCGTGCACGCGTCGCCCCGGGAGGGGAGGGATCCGGCGGGTGTAGGTCTCATATCCCACCACGTCGGTGGCCGTGCGCAGCGCCGCGTCCACCTCGGGGGTGCGCCAGGCCGCCGGGCCCGGCCCGGTGCCGATCACCGTGAGCTGCGGTCGCCTCTCGTCGTCGATCGGGGTCCCCGCGGTCGCCCCGGGCACACCGGCCACCCGGCGCCGGGCGTCCTCGGGACTGGGGATCACGGCCGCGGAGAAATAGGGGACGGTCCCGTCCTCGACCTCGGCGAGTGGGACGACCTTCTGCGCCGACCACGTCGCCCTCTCCACGTACCGGGTCTCCTCGAGGCGTCCTGCCGCGGTGGCGGCCCGTCGGACCTTGTCGAAGGTGCGGCCGAGCTTCATCACCACCGCGGAGTCCGTCCCGGCCAGGCGCTCTGTGAGCGTGGCCTCGTCGAGGGTCCCGGGCAGCACCGTCAGCACCTCCTCGCCCTCGACCAGGGGGCGCGCCACCGCCGCGGACACCGCCGAGACCGCCGTCACACCGGGGACGATGTCGCACGTGAACTCGTCGGCCAGACGGATGTACATGTGCATGAACGAGCTGTAGAACAACGGATCCCCGGCCGCACACAGGGCGACGTCCCGGCCGGCGCGCAGGTGGGCGGCCAGTCGCTCGGCGGCCTCGGCGTAGAACTCCTCGATCGCGGCCTCGTACCCGCCGGGGTGGTCGGTCTCCTCGACGGTCAGCGGGTAGACCAGTAGTTCCTCGATCTGCCCGTCACTCATGTAGGACGACGCCGTGGCGCGGGCGATGGACCGGCCGTGTCGCGCGGCGTGGAACGCCACCACGTCGGCCTCTTCGATCACGCGGGCGGCACGGACCGTGACCAGGTCGGGGTCGCCGGGGCCGAGGCCGACGCCGTACAGGGTGCCGCTCATTCGGCGGTGCTCGCGAGCGCGTTGACGGCGGCGGCGGTGATGGCCGAGCCGCCGCGTCGGCCGTGCACCGTGAGGAACTCCAGCCCCAGGGTAGCGGCGTCGTCGGCGAGCGCCTGCTTGGATTCGCAGGCGCCGATGAACCCCACCGGACAGCCCACCACGGCTGCCGGTCTCGGCGCCCCGGCGGCGATCATCTCCAGCAGGTGGAACAGCGCGGTCGGGGCGTTGCCGATCGCCACCACGGCGCCGTCCAGCCGCTCGCGCCACAGTTCGAGCGCCGCTGCCGAGCGCGTGGTGCCCAGTTCGGCCGCCAGCGCGGGGGTGTTCTCGTCGCGCAGAGTGCACCGCACCGGGTTGTCCGCGGGCAGCCGCGTCCGCGTGACGCCGGAGGCCACCATGTGGGCGTCGGCGAGGATCGGCGCGCCGGCGGCCAGCGCCGTCCGCGCCGCGGTCACCACGCCGGGGGAGTACGCCACGTCGCCGGCGAGGTCGACCTGCCCGCAGGCGTGGATCATCCGGACGACCACCCGCGAGACGTCGTCCGGGAAGCGGTCGAGCTCGGCCTCGGCGCGGATGGTGGCGAAGGACTGCCGGTAGATCTCTGGGCCGTCGGTGACGTACTCGTAGCTCATCGCATCCTCGTTGCTCAGTCGGTACGCCGGGGGCGGCCCACGCGGTAGCCGGCAGGCGTCGCGGTGACCCGCTCGCCGCGGCCGGTGTCACCGCAGGCGCGGTCGCATCCCACCCAGTGCTGGGGCCCGGCGACGGGGAGGGTGCCGGTGCGCACGGCGTCGGCGGCATCGTATCGGACGTCGGTCAGCGATCGGGAACAGCCCGGCAGCCCGGTGCAGGCGGTCACCTCGACCCAGGGGGAGGCCGCGTCGAAGACCATCCCCATGGGGGCCAGGACCCGGACCACCTGCTCAGCCATGCCCTCGGTGAGCCCGTGGAGTCCGATCACCCTGTCGGCGGAGATCGTGCTCGGCCGATCGACCGCACCCAGGAATTCCGCCAGTCGGGCCGACACCACGCCGAACGGGACCACCCCGAGCAGGGTCACGAGTCCGTCGGCGGTGTCGATCCAGCCCACCCGCGGCCCCACGCCCGTCCCGGGACCCGGGGCGGTGCCGGGCGGGCCCGGCGCGCTGTGCGGATGGTCGGCCAGGGCGACGACGACGAGGTCGTGCACCCCGCCGGACCCCGGTATCCGCCACGCCCCGCCCGAGCGTCGGGCGAACTCCGCCGCCACGTCGACGAGCACGGTGGCGATGTCACGTGCGGGGACGTCCACCCCGGCGTCGCGTCCTGCGACGTGCACACGCAGCGCGCCCCGGGCCGCTCCGGCACCGGCCACGGCGGTGAGATCGGGGGAGTGCGCGAGGACGTCGCCCGACCCGTCGTCCAGCCCGAAGAGGAAGCGCCCGCTCAGCCCGGTGGCGTCCCGGGATGCCAGGAGCGCCGCGTCGACCTGCTCCGGCAGGTCGCCGAGGTCGTGGTGCCCGTCGAGGCGGCCGGCCAGGGGCGAGGCGATGATGTTGCGGACCCGGTCGTGGTCGGGGCTGGGCAACAGGCCCGCCGTCCCGACGCGCTCCTGCAGGAGGGGCTCGTCCCGGATGCCGCGGATCTGGACATTGCCGCGGGAGGTGAGGTGGACGTCGCCGCCGTGGTCCGTAGCGATCCCGGCCAGCGCGGCCCAGTCCCCGGGGCGCAGACGTCCGCCGGGAAAGCGCAGGCGGGCGATCCCGCCGTCGGCGGCGGGGAACGTCCGCAGCACGCCGGGGCAGCGATCGCCGGGGCCGGGAGCGGGAGCGGGCTCACGATGGTGGGAGGTCATGACGTGCCCAGCGTAATCGAGCCGGCGGCGACCCTCCTGGTCCGCTGCCGTGGATCGGACGCGGGACCCCGCGTGCGCAGTAGGGTCTTGTGCACCGGACCGACAGCACGGAGGTGGTCGTTCACAGTGCCCCCACACAGGCAGTCGGGCGGCGACGAGTACATCGATTCACTGCATTTCGAGCAGCCGCCCCCGCCGCCGGACGGTGCGCACCCCACGGACACCGCTCCTGCCGAATCCATCGCCGACAGGTGGCATGAGCTCGGAGGAGAGGACGGGGTACTCGGCTGGCCGCTCAGCGGGGAACTGGTCCTTCCGGACGGGGTCGGCCGGATGCGGCGATTCCGGTACGGCTTCCTCTGTTCGCACCCGGCGCACGGCACACACGAGATCACCGGCACGATCCTCAGCGACTGGGCGGACGCCGGCTATGAACGCGGGCCCGCGGGCTATCCGGTCGGCCCCCCGGACCGCTTCCGCGACATGTGGGCCGTGCAGGAGTTCGAACACCGGGTACTGCTGGGCAGCTACGCGATGCCCGCGGCACTCTTCACCCGGGGCAGGGCGGCGCCACCCCCGCGGCCGCCGATCCCGACGGCGGCCAATGAGAGCCGCTTGGCGAACGAGGCCCTGGACCTCCCGCTTCGCACGCGGAGCCTGCTGCAGCGCGCGAACTCGGGGGCCGGGGGCCGGCGGAGCAGCGCTGCCGAGGACCAGGCCACCAGCCCTCGACCGAAGCCGCAGGTCGTCGTGCGGCCCGAGCCCGGGGTGGCGACGCCCCTGTGGGCGGGGCCACCACTGTCCGAGCCGGGTGATGCGGGGCTCGTGGACACGGCGACCCTCGGTCTCTCGGATTCGCTGGTCCGCGAGCTCGGACAGTGGGCACGGCTGTGGGAGCAGCAGGACGACGACTTCGATCGGGGTCAGTGGCGGGCGATCGGCGTGGCCCTGACCATCCGGCTCCAGGCGCAGCGACCGGATCTGGATGTCCGCGCGGGGTTCGACGGGCTCGCCGCCGGCTGACCTCCTCGCCGTCGTCGCCCGCGAAGGGCGTCCCGCGCACGTTTCCCGAGACGCAGGCGCGCACAACACGCGTGTCGATGGCGGAGGCGACGGCCCTGCCGGCCGTTTCCGGGCCGGTGAACATCTATGCTCGTCGCCAGGGCCCGGGATCGGGAAGCCGGTGGGAACCCGGCACGGTCGCGCCACCAGTGATGCCCGCTCACCTGCGAGCGGGACGAGTCGGACCTCGCCGGGGCCCTCCACCGACGCCGGACGTGCACACGCCCGGCGCCCACCATGAGCGGGACGCGCAATCCCGGGAAGGTCACCGCACCCTGATGATCACGCTGCTGTCCACGTCGGACACCGACCTGCTCTCCGCCCGCGCCAGCGGCGCCGACTTCCGCCTCGGCAACCCACGCTTCCTCGACGCCGACGCCCTGCGCGTCCTCGTCGAAGGGTCAGACGCGGTGGTGTACCGCCAGCTGGGCAGCCGACACGCGATCGCCGACCATCTCGACGTCATCACCGCGAGCGGGGTGCCGCTCGTCGTGGTCTCCGGCGAGCAGGCGCCGGACGCCGACCTGATGAGCGCGTCGACCGTGCCCGCGGGCGTGGCCCGGCAGACGCACGACTACCTCGCCTTCGGTGGTCCCGGGAACCTGGGACAACTGTGGGCCTTCCTCGCCGACACCCTCACGTTGAGTGGCCACGGGTTCGCCCCTCCGCGCGAGCTGCCCGCCTGGGGCCACCTGGAGGGTGACTGGGAAGCGCCCGACGACGAGGACGGGCGTCCGGCACCCCGGATCGCCGTGGTCTACTACCGGGCCCAGCACCTGGCCGGCAACACCCACTACGTCGAGGAACTCAGTCGAGCGGTCGTCGCGGCCGGGGCGACCGCCGTCCCCCTCTACTGCGCGTCGCTGCGCCGCCCGGAGGACGGCCTCATCGACGAGCTCCGCGGCGTGGACGCGGCCGTGGTCACCGTGCTGGCCGCCGGTGGCGCGACCCCGGCCACAGCGTCCGCGGGAGGCGACGACGACTCGTGGAACGTCGGCCACCTGGCGGAGCTCGACATCCCGATCCTGCAGGGCCTGTGCCTGACCTTCGACCGCGAGGCCTGGGAGGAGTCCGACGAGGGGATGCTCCCGTTGGACGTGGCCACGCAGGTCGCGGTCCCCGAGTTCGACGGCCGCGTCATCACGGTCCCGTTCTCCTTCAAGCACTTCGACTCCGACGGGCTGGCGCGGTACGTGCCGGATGCTGAGCGGTGTGCGCGGGTCGCCTCCATCGCGGTTCGGCACGCCCGCCTGCGACACACACCGGCCCGCGACAAGAGGGTCTGCGTGATGCTGTCCGCGTATCCCACCAAGCACGCCCGCATCGGCAACGCCGTCGGGCTGGACACCTCCGCGTCGGTGGTGGAGATCCTGCGCGGGATGCGCGACGACGGGTACGACCTCGGCGCCGAGCAGGTACCCGGCCTCGACACCGACCACCCGGACGACCTCATCCACGCCCTCATCGCCGCCGGCGGGCAGGATCCGGACTGGCTCACCGAGGCCCAGATGGCCGCCAACCCGCACCGGATCCCGGCCGCCACGTGGCGCCGCTGGTCGCGAGACCTGGACCCGGCGCTGCGGGACGCCGTCGAGGAGACGTGGGGCCCCGCGCCGGGCGAACTCTATGTGGACCGCGCCCCCGAGGCCCTCGCGCGCGATCCCGAGGGCGAGATCTGCGTGGCCGCCCTGCGCTTCGGCAACGTCCTGGTCATGGTCCAGCCCCCGCGCGGCTTCGGTGACAACCCGGTGGCCATCTACCACGACCCGGACCTGGCGCCCAGCCACCACTATCTGGCCGCCTACCGGTGGCTTCGTGAGCCCCGCTCGCAGGGCGGCTTCGGCGCCCACGCGATCTGCCACGTGGGCAAGCACGGCAACATGGAGTGGCTCCCGGGCAACAACGTGGGCCTGTCTGCCGCATGCGGGCCCGACGCCGCGATCGGGGACCTGCCGATGGTCTACCCGTTCCTCGTCAACGACCCGGGGGAGGGGACGCAGGCCAAGCGCCGCGCCCACGCCGTGCTCGTGGACCACCTCGTGCCCCCGATGGCGCGCGCCGAATCCTACGGGGACATCGCCCGCCTCGAGCAACTGCTCGACGAGCACCAGAACGTCTCGTCCATGGACCCGGCCAAGCTGCCCGCGCTGCGGCAGCAGATCTGGACGCTGATCAGCGCGGCCCGTATGGACCGCGAACTGGGGTGGGAGGAGCGCCCCGACGAGGAGACCTTCGACGACCAGCTGATGCACGTCGACGGCTGGCTCTGCGAGATCAAGGACGTGCAGATCCGCGACGGTCTGCACGTGCTCTCCCGGGCCCCCGAGGGCGAGCACCTGGTCGACCTGGTCACCGCCATGCTCCGCGCCCGCCAGCTGTGGGGCGGCGAGCGGACCGTCCCCGGGCTGCGCGAGGCCCTCGGGCTCGACGAGTCCGACGGCCTCCGGGCGGAGGTCGACGCCGCCGAGACGCTCGCACGCGGCCTCGTGGGCCGCCTCGCCGAGGCCGACTGGGACCCCGGATCCGTCGATGACGCGGTCGCCGGCGCGCTGCTCCCGGACACCGCCGATCGCGCCACGGTCCGGCTCATCGCGGACTTCGCCTGCCGCGAGGTGGTCCCGCGTCTGTTGGCCACGAGCGAGGAGGTCCCGCGCACCCTGCACGCCCTGCGGGGCGGATACGTGCCGGCCGGGCCCTCGGGATCGCCCCTGCGCGGTCTGGTCAACGTCCTGCCCACGGGCCGGAACTTCTACTCCGTCGACCCGCGGGCGTTGCCCACCCAGCTGGCCTGGGAGACCGGGCAGGACATGGCGGAGTCCCTCCTACGACGCCACCTCGACGAGACCGGCGAGTACCCGCGCTCGGTGGGCCTGTCGGTCTGGGGCACCTCGGCAATGCGGACCTCCGGTGACGACATCGCCGAGGTGTTCGCCCTGCTCGGCGTCCGTCCGGTCTGGGACGACGCGAGCCGCCGCATCGTGGACCTGCGGCCCGTCGACCTCGCCGAGCTCGGCCGCCCACGGATCGACGTGACCGTCCGCATCTCGGGCTTCTTCCGCGACGCCTTCCCCCACGTCCTCGGCCTGCTCGATGACGCGGTGCAGCTGGTCGCCGGACTCGACGAGCCGGCCGAGCAGAACTTCGTCCGGGCCCACGTCGAGCAGGACGTGGCCGACGGGGCCGAGCGCTGGGGCGCCTCCGCCCGGGTGTTCGGCTCCAAACCGGGGACGTACGGGGCCGGACTGCTGCAGCTGGTCGACTCGGGCTCGTGGCGCGACGACGCCGATCTGGCCGCCGTCTACACCGAGTGGGGCGGATACGCCTACGGCCGGGGGCTGGACGGGGTCCCCGCCGGGGACGACATGCGCCGCGCCTACCGCCGGATCGAGGTGGCGGCCAAGAACATCGACTCGGTCGAACACGACGTGCTCGACTCGGACGACTATTACCAGTACCACGGCGGGATGGTGGCCACGGTCCGCGCGCTCACCGGCGAGGACCCGAGGGCGTACGTCGGCGACTCCACCGCCCCCGACCGGATCCGCACCCGGACGCTCACCGAGGAGACCGGCCGGATCGTCCGCGCCCGCGTGGTCAATCCGCGGTGGATCGACGCCATGCGCCGGCACGGCTACAAGGGCGCGTTCGAGATGGCCGCGACGGTCGACTACCTCTTCGGCTGGGACGCCACCACGGGCGTGGTGGATGACTGGATGTACGAGCAGGTCTCGCAGTCCTACGTCCTCGATCCCGACAACCGCGCGTTCCTCGACGAGTCCAATCCGTGGGCACTGCACGGCATGAGCGAGCGGCTCCTCGAGGCCGCCGACCGCGGTCTGTGGGAGTCGCCCGACCCCGCCACCCTGGACGGACTGCGCGCGGCCTTCCTCGAGGCCGAGGGGGAGTTGGAGGACAGGTAGCCGGGGCGGGGGAGCGCTCAGGGATACTCGTGGGCATGACCGCATCCCTCGCGACCGGAGGCCGCGTCCTCAGCCCGGCGTCGCGCGACGCCACCGCCCTCGCCCACGAGGACGGGATCGTCGTGTGGGTCGGGTCGGACGCCCCGGCCCCGACCCTGTTCCCCGATGCCGCACACACCGACCTGGACGGGGACTGGGTGGCCCCCGCCTTTGCCGAGTGCCTCGCCGGCGGGCTGGACGCCGGTCACGCGGCGGCCCGCGGCGTCGTCCCCGCGGGCCTGCCCGCCCCGCACGGCCTCGACGCGGTGGCCGCACGCGTCGCGAGGGGAGAACGGGTGGTGGTCGACGAGGGCGAGGACCCGGCGGCGCTCGCCACCGAGCTCTCCCGGCTCGCCGACGAGCTCGGCGGTCCCGCGGTGGCCCGCTGCACGCCGACGCTGATCGGGACCGCCGATCTCCCGGACGACGTGCTCGCCGCGCTGGCGGCCGTCGGCGCAGCCCTGGTACTGCGCCCGCTCGTCGACGACCTCACCGGGACGGACCTGGTCCGGTTGGCGGCGGCCGGGATCACGCTGGCGACCTCGTCCCGACTCGGTGCCGAGGTGCGCCCCTGGGAGGCGGTGCGCGCGGTCACCGATATCGACGGCGGGAGGGGGCTGTCGCCGCGCGCGGCCTTCACCTCCGCCACCCGGGGAGCACGGCGGGCCGCCGGTGCCCGCGACGGCGCCGCGGGCACACTCTCCCCCGGAGCGCCCGCGACGTACGCCCGGTGGCGCACGGGCGAGTTGGTCATGGTCGCGGCCGACGACGCGGTCCAGCGCTGGTCCACCGACCCGCGCTCCGGGGTTCCGCCGATGCCGGACCTCTCGGGCCCGCCCCCCGGGCTACGGGGCCTGGTGGTCGACGGGCACCCGCGGGCGCACACCGCGTGAGAGGCCTGCTGACGCGGTTGGCTGGCGCCGCCGGCGCGGGCGCGCTGCTGGCGGTCTCGTTCCCCCCTGTGGGCCTGTGGTGGGCCTCACTGCTGGGGATCGCACTTCTCGTCGTCGTCCTGTCTCCTCTGCGCCGACCACTGCGGGCCCGCACGGGCGCTCTCCTCGGGTTCGTCGCGGGCCTGGTGTTCTTCCTCATCCTGGTGCCGTGGGTCGGCCTGTACGTCGGCGCCTACGCCGCGTGGGGCCTCGCCGTGGTCGAGGCGTTGTACGTGGCGGCCTTCGGCGCCGGGGCGGTGGTGATCCTGGCGTGGGGCGTGGCCCCCGGGTCGCGGACCGGCCCCCGCGCGCTCGGCGCGGTGGCCGGTGTGGCCGGGTGGTGGTCGGCCTGGGAGTGGATCCGATCCTCGTGGCCGTGGGGCGGATTCCCGTGGGGCCGGCTCGCCTTCGGTCAGGCCGACGGACCGCTGCTCCCGCTGGCCTCGCTCGGGGGGACACCGCTGCTCGGGTTCGCCGTCGCCGCGGCCGGCGCGGCCCTCGCGGTCGCCGGGCTGCTCCTCTCCCGGCGCGACCGCCCCGTCCGCGGCGTGGCGGCGCTGCTCGCGGTGCCGGTCGTGACGGCCGGCCTGGTCGCCGCCGCCGGCATCGAGCCCGCGGCGGCGCCGGCCGACGGCGACGCGGGCGACCCCGTCGACGTGGCGGTGGTCCAGGGGAACGTCCCGCGCCTCGGACTGGACTACAACGCGCAGCGCCGCGCGGTCCTCGACAACCACCTGTCGGTGACCGCGGACCTCGCGGACTCGATCGACGAGGGGGAACGCGACCGCCCCGATCTGGTGCTGTGGCCTGAGAACGCGTCCGACATCTCACCCCTGCACGACCGGCGTGCCGGAGTGCAGATCTCCGAGCTGTCGCGGCGGGTCGGGGCCCCGATCCTCGTGGGGACCGTCCTGCCCACCGGCGAAGGGCGCGAGGCGACCAACTCGTACCTCGTGTGGGACGGTGCGGCCGATGACCCGGTGGTCGACCGCCACGACAAGCGCTACATCCAGCCCTTCGGCGAATGGTTGCCGCTGCGCGAACCATTGGAGGCGCTGTTCCCTGTCGCCCGGACGGCGGGGCATTTCGTCCCCGGGGACGGCAACGGCCTGGTCGACGCCGCCGGCGTGGGGGTCGGTGTGGCCATCTGCTTCGAGATCGCCTTCGACGCCGCCGCGCGCGAGCCCGTGAGCCACGGCGCGCAGATCCTCGCGGTCCCCACCAACAACGCCACATTCGGCCGGTCACCGATGACGTACCAGCAGCTGGCCATGTCCCGGGTGCGGGCCGTGGAGCACCGGATCCCCGTCCTCATCTCGGCGACCAGCGGGGTGAGCGCTGTCATCGCCCCGGACGGACACGTGCAGCAGGAGACCGGGATCTTCGAACCCGCGGTGTTGACGACCACGGTGGACGCCGCGGGGGCCGGTACGATGGCAACCCGGCTCGGCGGCATGCCGCAGTTCCTGACCTGTCTCATCGGGTTCACGACGCTGGCATGGGCACTGATCCGCAGCCGGGCGCGACCCGGGAACGACCACGAGGAGATGTAAGTGACCGACCCGAACGTGCCCGGTGACGGCACTCCGTCCGGCCGGACGCTGGTGATCATCCCGACCTACGACGAGCGGGAGAACCTCCCCGCGGTGGTGGAACGGCTGCTCGCCGCCGCCCCGGACGTGTCCGTACTCGTGGCGGACGACAACAGTCCCGACGGGACCGGCGAGGTCGCCGATCGCCTCGCGGCCGAGGACCCCCGCGGTCGGATCAGTGTCCTGCACCGCGCGGGCAAGGAAGGTCTGGGGGCCGCCTACATCGCCGGGTTCCGGTGGGGGCTCGACCGCGGGTACGCGGTCCTCGTGGAGATGGACGCCGACGGCAGCCACCCGCCCGAGCGCCTGCCGGCGATGCTCGACGCGATCGACGCCGGGGCCGACCTGGTGATCGGCTCGCGCTATGTTCCCGGCGGCAGCGTGGTCAACTGGCCGTGGCAACGACACGTCATCTCCCGGGGCGGCAACGTCTACTCACGGATCATGCTGGGGGTGGACATCAAGGACATCACCGCCGGCTACCGGGCCTACCGTGCCGACGCACTGCGCGAGATGGATCTGGATGCGATCGAGTCCAAGGGCTACTGCTTCCAGATCGACATGACGTGGCGGATGCTCGGCAACGGACGCACGGTCCGGGAGGTGCCCATCACGTTCACCGAACGCACCGTCGGGCAGTCCAAGATGAGCGAGTCGATCTTCCGGGAGGCCGCGGTCAACGTGGCCAGGTGGGGTTGGGAGGGGCGCCGGCGCCGCCTGCGCTCTCTGATCGGCCGCTGACCGGGCGCCCCGACCCGAGCGGGGCCGCACACACGAGAACGCCCCGGCCCTGTGGGCCGAGGCGTGGTCGTGTCGTTGTGTGGGGGCTCAGCGTGCGCCGGCGCGCCGGCGCTTCTTGAGCAGGTCCATCCGCTCCTTGAGCAACTCGTCCAGATCCTCGAGCGAGCGACGCTCGAGCAGCATGTCCCAGTGGGTACGCGGCGGCTTGACCTTCTTGGTCTCGGTCGCCGGTCCGTCGATGAGCTGACCCTCCTGGCCGTTCTTGCACATCCAGGTGCCGGGGATCTCGGCGTCGTCAGCGAACGGCACCTCGTAGACGTCCCCGCTGGCCGTCTGGTACTTGGCCAGCCGCCGGGGTGCGAGGTCGGTGTCCCGGTCGGTCTCGTAGCTCACCGCACCGAGGCGGCTGCCCCTGAGGACTCGATCTGCCATGCGAACTCCTTCTGCCGTGGGTGCTGACTGTATAACGCCGGAGGGCCCGGGGATGTTCCCACGAATCGACGCCCGGGAGCCAACCACGGTCGCGGTGGGTACCCTGACCCTCGTGGACCCGGCCCCTTCGACCCCTCCGACCCCGCCCAGGCGGGGGGAGACGTCGTGCGCGTGGTGCGGTCGCCCCGTCGACGAGGGCTCCAGCGGGCGCCGTCGCCGCTACTGTCGCCGCTCGTGCCGGCAACGCGCCTATGAGCAGCGTCAGTCCCTTCGCGCCCGGGAGTTGCCGGAGGGCACCGTGGTGCTGTCGGAAGCCGAGTCCGCCGACCTCATGGACCGGATGTTCCAGCTCCGCTGCGCCTGCGAAGACCTCCACATCGCGATCACAGAGGAGGAGGACACCGCCGAGCTCCGGCGCATGTCCGACGAGCTGGTGGCCGCCGCCCGACGCGCCGAGCGACTGCGGTGAGCACCGCACTCGACACGCTGAAGACCTGGTGGGAGCGCTGGCTGCTGTCGGTCACCGGACTCGTCGTCGCCGCCCTGGCGGCCTGGGTCTCGCTCATGCCGTCGCTGCTCCCGCGCGCCTGGTACTACCAGGGGCTCGTCACCGGTGTGTCGATGCTGCTCGGATACGGCATCGGCGTCCTGCTGCGGACGGTCTGGAAACGCTTCATCGCGCCCCGAATCGCGCTGAACAGCACGGTGGCCTCGATCGGCGACGGCCTCCTGCGCGTGTCGCGGATGGCCGCCCCCTACATCCTGGTGGTCTACCTCATCACCGCCACCGCGACGGCCGTCCGGTGGCAGGACCAGGTGTCGGACCTGGTGCATGCGCCCCGGCCGACGTGGGCGGACTATATGCGGATCCCGTGGGTCGCACTCGCGGTCTTCCTGGGTCTGCTCATCGTCTGCCGCATGATCCGGCGCGGCACCCGGTTGATCGCACGCGCCACCCGACGGCGACTCGGGCTGGGGGAGTACACGTCCAAGATCGCCGGCGTCGTGGTGGTGGCCGCGCTCCTGATCGGCGTCGCCGAGGGCGTGGTGCCGCGATTGTTCTTCGAGGGCGCCAACCTGATCTTCAGTGTGCAGAACGGCGAGCCGGTCGACGGGGTGGCCCGCCCGTCCCACGCCGAGCGCTCCGGCGGCCCCGGCTCCCTGGTGGACTTCGACGACCTGGGGATGCAGGGCCGTCGCTTCGTCGACGGCGGCCTGGGCGGGGAGGAGCTCTCCGAACTGCTGGGGGCCCGGGCGAAGGAACCGATCCGCGCCTACGCCGGTCTCGAATCGGCGGAGACCGACGAGCAACGCTCGCAGTTGGTGGTGGACGAGCTCGACCGGACGCGCGCCTGGGAGCGCGAGCAGGTGGTGGTGGCGCCGACCACCGGGACGGGGTGGATCAACCCCAACGCCGCGCAGGCCATCGAGCTGATGGGCGCGGGCGACACCGCGATCGTCGGCACCCAGTACTCGTTCCTGCCCAGCTGGATCTCCTTCCTCGCCGACCGGGAGAAGGCGGAGGCGGCGGGCAAGGCCCTCATCGACGCCGTGGTGGCATGGCGCGACTCGCTCCCGCCGGAGCTGCCACGGCCCGACCTCTACGTCTACGGCGAGAGCCTGAGCACGCAGGCCGGCGAGGCGGCGTTCTCCGGGATCCGGGACATCCGGCAGACCGTGGACGGCGTGCTGTGGGTGGGCCCGCCCAACTCCAACCGGATCTGGCGGGCGCTGGTCGAGCGCCGGGACCCGGGCAGCACCGTCACCGATCCCGTCTACGCCGACGGCCTCCTCGTGCGCTTCGCCGAGGACCCCGCGACGTTGCGGGGGGCCGGCGGCCCGGGCGACCCGTGGATCCCTCCCCACATCCTCTACGTGCAGCACGCCACCGACCCCGTGGTCTGGTGGGACTCGGACCTGCTGTTCAACCGTCCCGCGTGGCTGTCCGAGCCGCCGGGCAAGGGCCGACACCCCGGCATGATGTACATGCCCGTACTCACGTTCTTCCAGGTCACCACGGATCTCGGCAACGCCGTCGGTGGCTCCCAGGGCTTCGGGCACCTGTACGACACCCAGATCCTCGACGGGTGGGCCGCCGCGACGGGGCGGGAAGGATGGGACGACGACGAGGCCGAGCGATTCGCCGATCTGCACGCCACCGCCATGGAGCAGCAGGATCGCGGGTAGCGGGGCCGGCGACCGCCTAGTGTTGCCGTGGACCAGCAGACCAGGGAGCAGCCCGTGACACAGCACATCGCCGACGCCCACGACGTCATCCGCGTCCACGGTGCACGAGAGAACAACCTCAGGAACGTCAGCGTCGACCTGCCCAAACGTCGACTGACCGCATTTACCGGTGTCTCCGGCTCGGGCAAGAGCTCGCTGGTGTTCGCCACCATCGCCGCCGAGTCGCAGCGGATGATCAACGAGACCTACAGTGCGTTCCTCCAGGGCTTCATGCCCGCCCTGGCCCGGCCGGACGTGGACGTCCTCGAGGGGCTGACCACGGCGATCGTCGTGGACCAGGAGCGGATGGGCTCGGACCCGCGGTCGACCGTCGGCACCGCAACCGACACCGGCGCGATGCTGCGGATCCTGTTCTCAAGGCTGGCCGAGCCCCACCTGGGCGGGCCCAAGGCGTACTCGTTCAACGTGGCCTCGGCCAGTGGCGTCGGCGCGCTCACCAAGGCCGACGGCAGCAGGGAGAAGCGCGAGTTCACCATCACGGGCGGTATGTGCGTCCGCTGCGAAGGACGCGGCGCCGTCTCTGACTTCGACGTCGCCGCGCTGGTGGACAGGTCGAAGTCGCTCGCCGAGGGCGCGATCCGCGTGCCCGGCTATTCGATGGACGGGTGGTACGGCCGTATCTATTCGGGGTCCGGCTTCTTCGAGATGGACAAGCCGGTGGGCGAGTTCTCGGACGAGGAGTGGCGCACGCTCCTGCACCTCGAACCCACCAAGATCAAGGCCGAGGGCATCAATGTCACCTTCGAGGGGCTGATCCCCAAGATCCAGAAGTCCATGCTCGTCAAGGACGTGGAGGCGATGCAGCCGCACATCCGCGCGTTCGTCGAGCGGGCTGTCGTCTTCACCACCTGCCCGGAGTGTGAGGGGACCCGCCTCAACGAGGGCGCGAGGTCGTCCCGGATCGGCGAGAAGAACATCGCCGACGTCTCCGCCATGCAGATCACCGACCTGGCCGGGTGGTTGCGGGGGCTCCACAAGCCGTCCGTCGCTCCGCTGCTGGGGTCGTTGCAGCACACCCTCGACTCCTTCGTGGAGATCGGACTCGGGTACCTGTCGCTCGACCGTCCGGCGGGCTCGCTGTCCGGTGGTGAGGCGCAGCGGGTCAAGATGATCCGCCACCTGGGTTCCGCGTTGACCGACGTCACATACGTGTTCGACGAGCCGTCGATCGGACTGCACCCGCACGACATCGAGCGCATGAACGGACTCCTGTTGAGACTGCGCGACAAGGGCAACACGGTCCTGGTGGTCGAGCACAAGCCCGAGACCATCGCGATCGCCGACCACGTGGTGGACCTGGGTCCCGGCGCCGGGAACGAGGGCGGGGAGATCTGCTTCGAGGGCTCGGTGGACGGGCTGCGGGAGAGCGACACCGTGACCGGCAGGCACCTCGACGACCGCGCGCGACTCAAGGAGTTCGTGCGCTCCGCCTCGGCACGGTTGGAGGTACGCGGGGCGTACGCGCACAACGTCCGCGATGTGGACGTGGACATCCCGCTCGGCGTCCTGTGCGTGGTCACCGGTGTGGCGGGGTCGGGCAAGAGCTCACTCATCCACGGCTCGGTGGCGCCGCGGGACGGCGTGGTGACCATCGACCAGACGGCGATTCGTGGCTCCCGCCGCAGTAATCCCGCGACGTACACGGGACTGCTCGACCCCATCCGCAAGGCATTCGCCAAGGCCAACGGGGTCAAGCCCGCGATGTTCAGCCCCAACTCCGAGGGCGCGTGTCCGACCTGCAAGGGCGCCGGGGTGGTCTACTCCGACCTGGGGATGATGGCGGGCGTGGCCACCACGTGCGAGGACTGCGAGGGCAGGCGCTTCCAGGCGGCGGTGCTCGAGTACCGCTTCGGCGGGAGGGACATCGCCGAGGTGCTCGCCATGTCGGTGGCCGGGGCCGAGGAGTTCTTCCGGGAGGGGGAGGGGCGGATCCCGGCGGCCCACAAGATCCTCGTCCGACTCGCGGACGTGGGGCTGGGCTACGTGACCCTCGGGCAGCCCCTGACGACCCTGTCCGGCGGAGAGCGCCAGCGACTCAAATTGGCCGCACAGATGGCCGACAAGGCCGACGTCTACGTCCTCGACGAGCCCACGAGCGGTCTGCACCTCGCTGACGTGGAGAACATGCTCGGCATGCTCGACCGGCTGGTCGATTCCGGTAGGTCGGTGATCGTGATCGAGCACCACCAGGCGGTGATGGCGCACGCCGACTGGATCATCGACCTGGGGCCGGGCGCGGGCCACGACGGTGGCCGCGTGGTGTTCGAGGGCACGCCGACCGACCTGGTGGCGGAGGCCTCGACGCTCACCGGCGAGCACCTCGCGAGGTACGTGCGATAGCGACCGGGGCGGTGGCTCAGTCCGGCGTCGCCCCCATCCGCTCGCACTGCTCGCGGATCCTCTCGTCGACGGGGTGGCCCTCGCCGACCGGCCGCAGTCCGGAGGGCAGGTCGGCGTCCGCGAGCTCTGCCCACCGGGACGCCCCTCGCGCCACAGTGCGTCGGTCGTCGGCTCCGAGCCCCAGGAAGCCTGCATGGATGAGTGCCTCGGCGGTCCGGACCTCGGGGGAGTCCCGGTGTCCGTCCGCCGACAGCAGGGCGGTACTGGTGTGGAGATCGCGCAGGGCAGAGGCCAGCGTCGGTTCGGTGGGCGACTGCTCGTGCCCGCCCGCGTACTCGGCGAGCTCCCGCAACACCCGCCTGGTGTCGCCGCGGACCGCTCGGTGATGTGCCCGGCGCCCGACGACCCACAGGACGACCAGCGCCACCAGCACCCCGATGACGGTGTCGAGCAGCCGTTCCGTGACGAGCGCCCACGGGTCGTCGGCGTACCGCCCGCCGGTGGCCACGGTGAGGGCGAGCGGCGTGATGAGCGTGACCGCGAGACCGTAGTTCCGGGTCACCAGGAGTTCGATGGTGAACTGGAGGACGACGATCAGGGCGACGATCCACCAGCCGGTCGGCTGGAGGTACGAGACGGCGAGGAACACCCCGAGGCCCGCGACGGTCCCGATCATCCGGTGGACCGCCCGATAGGTGCGCGCCGCCCGCGGGCCGCCCTGGTGGAGAACGAGTGCGGAGAAGGCGATGACCCAGTACAGGTGCGTCTGGTCGGTGCCCAGCACGACCAGCACGAGCAGGATCGACGCCGTGGTCGCCACCCCCACAGAGAGGGCCACCGACCACGGCTCGCCGGGATAGCGCAGGCCGTCCGCCAGCCGCCTGCGCAGCGACGCGACGTGGCGCCGCTCGTCGGCCGCGATGGCCCGGCCCGCTCGTTCGGCGGCGGGCGCCGAGGGCATGTCGACCCCCGCCGGCTCCTCGGATTCGTCGAGCCAGCGGCCCGCGTCGGGGTTGTGGGGGTCCCAGGCCAGGTCCTCGGCCGGCAGGAAATATTCGGTGGCCCGACGGGCCCGGCGGTCGTAGTCGCGTCGGGCGGTGGTGAGTCGGTCGGTGAGGGCGGGGTGCGGCCGCCAGTACCCTTCGACCATCGCCTCCTCGGCGGCGGCGAGAGCGTGTGCGGCGGCGCGGTGGAGCGGGCGACTGTCCGGGCCCGGCGTCGAGTCGGCGTAGTCGCGGACCGCGCGGACCGCGGCGTAGACGGCCCTTCGTTCGGGCCGCCTGGGGTCGGGGAGCATTTCCGCCATGGTGACCGTCAACGCCACCGCGGCACCCACGGCCGTCATCCCGGCGATCGTCGCGGGAGCCGTCTCGTGGGCGCCGGCCAGGAAGTGCGCGATCCCCGCGCACAGCACGAGGAAATACGATCCCGGAGGGCCGACGCGCAGCGCCAGGCAGACCCCGGCGGTGGTCATCGCCAGCAGGACCGCGGTGACGGCGAAGGCCGGTGTCGAGCCGGCGGTGAAGGCACCGAGCGCCGTGGAGACGATCAACGCGAGCCCCACCCCCAGCACTGTGGCGAACCGTCGTCGGATCGGCGCCGCGGGCGCGTACAGGACGGCGAACGTGCCGGTGACGCACAGCAGCCCCAGGTCCTGGCGCCCGGCGAGCGTCCCCGCCCCCAGACACAGCAACACGGTGAGTGCCGCCTTGACCGCGGGGCGCAGCCGGGGCGGGCTCGGCGCGAGGGTGACGAGCGGGCGGAGTCGTTCGAGTTGCCGGTGCAGGGATGCCAGTGGTCAGCCCGCCTTTCCGAAACGTTTGTGTAGCGCCTGTTTGCTCACGCCCAACACACGGCCGATCTCCGCCCAGCTCATCCCGTGCATCCGGGCGTGCCGGACCGCAGCGGACTCCTCCCGCGCGAGGGCTGCCCTGGCCCGGGCGATCGCGGCCAGCCGAGCGACCGGTACCGAGTCGTCGTCGCCCAAATCGAATGTCGTCTCCACGTCTGTCACCTCGGGCGTCAACATACGTTGACCCAGGCTAGTCCGTCAACTTTGATTGACGAGTGCCGGTGGCGGGTTAGGGTCGACGCCATGCCCGCCAACCGCTACACGGACATCGCGTTCGGTCCGTCCGTCCGTGCCCGACAGGAGAGCGTCGGGGTGACCAGGCCCACCGAGGCCGGCGAGTTCGAACTCGAGACCACGGACGTCGCGCTGATCCGGCGCGCCGATCACTTCTTCCTCTCCACCGTCACCGAGACGGGGTGGCCGTATGTACAGCACCGCGGCGGGCCCGCGGGCTTCGTCCACGTCCACGCCTCCACCCGGCTCGCCTGGCTCGAGTTCCGGGGGAACCGGCAATTCGTCTCCACGGGCAACCTCGACCACGACGGGCGCGCATGCCTGTTCTTCGTCGACTATCCCACCAGGACACGTCTCAAGGTGTTCGGGCACGCCCGGGTGGTGGAGCCGGACCAGGACCCGGCCCTGATCGAGCGCCTGCGCACGATGGGGGAGAAGACGTATACGGGACACGTGGAGCGCGCGATCCTCGTGGACGTGGTGGCGTCGGACGCGAACTGCAGCAAGCACATCACGCCCCGGTGGGACCGCGAGCACATCGACGAGCTCACCGCCGTCTACCGGCGCGAGATCGACGATCTCCGTGGACATTAGGCGGGCGCTTAAAGTAGTATGCCGCCCATGTATTCCGGTGCCATCACCATGAAGCCCTGGACCCTCCGCTGACGGCGGCAGGGTAGCCACTTCATCTTCCTCCTCTGCACGCCGTCCACGGCACTCGCCGGACGGCCGATTCAGCGTGCGTCCGGCTCCATGACGAGCCGAAGAGGGCACTGTGCACGACACCCGGAATCATCATCTACACGCGGGATCCCGCGCTCATATCCGACTGTCCGACGTCCACGTGACGCTCGGCGACCGCCCCGTCCTCACCGGGGTCGACCTCACGCTCGCCGCCGGCTCCGCGATGGCCCTGGTGGGGGAGAACGGTCGCGGAAAGACCACCCTTCTGGATGTCATGGCCGGGGCGAGGACGCCGGACTCGGGGTCCGTCACGCGTCTCGGCACCGTGGGGACGGTGGAACAGGACCTCGACGTCTCCGACTCCAGGACCGTCGGGGACGCCGTCGCGGTGGCGATAACGGACAGCCTCCGCGCGTTGCGGGAGTTGGACCGGGCGGGCGAGGCCCTGGCCGACGGACGACCGGGCGCCGACGACGACTACGCGGCCGCACTCGATCGCGCGACGACGCTCGACGCGTGGGACGCGGACCGGCGCGTGGACATCGCGCTCGCCGGGCTGGCGGCCTGCCCGGACCGGAGCAGGTCACTGGCCACGCTCTCGGTGGGGCAGCGGTACCGGGTGCGGCTCGCGTGCGTGCTCGGCGCCCGGCCCGACCTGTTGCTGTTGGACGAGCCCACCAACCACCTCGATGCCTCCGGACTCGAGTTCCTCACCACGCAGCTGCGCCAGCACCCCGGTGGCCTGGTGGTGGCCAGCCACGACCGGGCACTGCTGCGGGACGTGACCACCCAGTTCATTGATCTCGACCCCAGTCAGAGCGGCCGACCCCAGGTCTACGGCGACGGTTACGACGGATGGATCGAGGGGCGTCGCGCCGTCCGCGCCCGGTGGGAGCAGGCGCACGCCGATCAACGACTCGAGCACGAGCGGCTCACGCGGGCCGCAGAGGCCGCTCGCGGGAAGCTGCGGGATTCGTGGCGCCCGGGGAAGGGGCACGGTCGACACGAGCGGGCCACCCGCGCGGCCGGCACCGTCCAGGCGTTCAACCGGCGTAGCGAGGAACTCGAGCGGCATCGTGTCACCGTCCCGGAGCCCCCCGCGCAGTTCCGGTGGCCGGAGTGGGACGTGCCCGCCGGTCGGCAGGTGCTCGTCTGTCACGACCCCACGGTGGCCGGTCGTCTGCAGACCCCGGTCTCGGTCACGATCGACACCGGGGACAGGCTCCTGCTCACCGGACCCAACGGCTCGGGGAAGTCGACGCTACTCGCGCTGATGGCGGGAGGGCTGGAGCCCGATTCCGGCCGGATAGATCGTCACCCGGGGATCCGGATCTCTACTCTGTCGCAGGAGATCCCGGACTGGGACGGTCGACGGACGGGCGTCGAGATCTACCGGGAGCACGTGGACAGACTGGGAAACGGGCACGCTCCCGGCCTGGCCACGACCGGCTTGCTCGCCTCCGGAGCCGCAGGAACGAGGGTCGGACGCATGTCACAGGGGCAGCAGCGGCGTCTGCACCTGGCCCTGTGCCTGGCCGAACAGCCCGACCTGCTGATCCTCGACGAGCCCACCAACCACCTGTCGTTCGCACTGGTGGACGCACTCACCGACGGCCTGGGGTCGGCGTCGTGTGCGGTCGTGGTGGCCACGCACGATCGGCAACTGCTTCGCGACCTGGCCGGCTGGCCGACGGTCGACCTGACCCGCCTGCCGATACGCTCGGGGAGTAACGGGGAGCACTGAGGCCGCGGCCCGTCACCGCAGTCTTCGACGGGCGGCCTCTACGGGTGTCGCGCCGGTGGTCCGACAGCACATCGGACCACCGGTTCCGACGCCGACACGAGACGAGGGAGCAGAGACGTGGCAGAACCCGATCCGAGACCGGCGACCAGCTTCGTGGCAACGACCGGGCTCGTCATCGACGAGGTCTCGGCCACGTCGCTACGGGGGCACGCCGACCTCGGTGAGCAACACCACACGGCATGGGGCACGGTGCACGGCGGTGTCTACGCGAGCCTGGTCGAGAGCGCCGGTGGCGCAGGGGCCGAGCACGCCGTCTCGGGCCGGGACCAGATCGCCGTGGGCGTGCACAACGGCACGGATTTCCTCAGGGCCTCGACCGGTGGCCGCGTGGACGTGATCGCGGAGGCATTGTTCCAGGGGCGCAGCCAACAACTCTGGGACGTCGTGATCAGCCAGCAGGACTCCGGAAAGGTCCTCGCTCGCGGGCAACTCCGGCTGCAGAACACCCCCAGACCGGAAGGCGCCTGACGTACAGGCCCGACCCGGGGACACCCCTTCATATCGTCACTGTGACGTTCAATGGCCGCCCGGAGGTGGAGGCGGGGAACCGGCAGCCACAGTGCACCGCGGGGCATCTCGACTCGGCGCCCACTGACGCCCGGGGCGCACCCGCACGGCCGGGCCGGCCGACAGCGCACCCGGCGGGCGTGCGACCCATCCGGGTCCGGGCCACGCAGAGCGCCCACCGGCGGAGCCGGACGACCGGCCATACAGGCGGCCGCCGGGTCGCCGCGCCGCAATCGCCCGAGCGCAGTCCGTTCCACAGTGCCGATAATCTACATTATGTAAAGTGGATGTCTGCGTATTGCATCAGATGAACCATCCCCGGACCTTGAACCCTCCACTCGTGCGCGGATTCGAGACCCTCCCCGACCTGCGTAATAACCCAACCCAGGATGGCGCATGGAGGTGTCTCGACCCGGACGTCGTGCCTCTAGGCGGCCCGGAAAGCGATCCTCGGCATGTCGTTGACCTGCGCGGACTACCGGACAGACTCGTCAGTTGCATCATTGATTCATTAGATGAGACGGTCTTTTCGGTGGTTTCCAATGCAGCTGGATCACTCTGACCAGGACGACGTAGTTCAAACCGTGCCGACTGCGGCGCCATCAGCTGGCGCTTCTAGCTGATGCAGTACGGATGGTCCGACCAGCAATTGTCGCGCAGCCTGTATGGCGGCGGGGTTCTCCGTCGGCTTCCAGCGGGAAGGCGCGGATACGCACGGAGCTGATACGCAGAGCTTCCACCAAACGGTGCCGAGTTGTCCATCTCGCGAACTCGACACTCCCCGAGTTGCCCGCAACTCGTTCGAGTTCGGGCCGCACGTGACCTGCGAATAGGAGGACATCGAGTCGTTGATCCACCGCATATTGGATGTCGAACTCAGGCCACTGACGGCATGGTGACTACTGCTCTTACCTGCGATCGTTCGTCGGGATTCGCATTTCCTGCGACTCTTTCGCGCATTCCGCGAAGCGCTAGGCGATGGCTCGGAACGCGCAGCCAGACCTTCTCCCAGGGCTGGCGTAGGTGAACTGGGCGCGCCGTAGCATCCTGGACCCCGCCCGCGCTTGGAACTCGACACCTCGAAACCCGGCACGTGATCATTAACCCTTGCCGGAACGGTTAACTACCCCTTGACGGTACCCGTGGCGCACGCGGA
>DHCFD07801__coassemble_1085_pt1 | contig 60506 bp, 56 predicted proteins | sample DHCFD07801__metabat2_high_PE_018 | metagenome-assembled genome bin DHCFD07801 | reverse complement strand
CTGCGCTTCGGGCTCACCGACGGACTGCCCCGCACCCTCGACGAGATCGGCCAGGTCTACGGCGTCACCCGCGAGCGGATCCGGCAGATCGAGTCCAAGACCATGTCCAAGCTGCGTCACCCCTCGCGGTCGCAGGTCCTGCGCGACTACCTGGACTGACCACTCCCCCACTACCGACGTAGAACGCCCCGGCCGTCTCGGCCGGGGCGTGTGGTCTATCCGGGAGGTGTCACCAGGAGCGCAGCAGCGTGATGCGCTCGCGGATCTGCTCCGCCGACGCCATCGGGACCGGCGGGCCGCCGCACGAGTTCCGCAGCTGCGTGTGGATGGCGCCGTGCGACTTCCCGAGCCGACCCGAGTAGACAGACACGAGCGTGTTGAGCTGGCGCCGCAGGTCCTTGAGTTCGGCGGCCGAGGCGACCCGCTCGGCCGCCGCGCCCGCCTGGGACCCGGGGCCCGCCGCGTTGCCCGGCAGCGTCGCGCCCGACATCGACGGGTCTGAGCCCACCACGGCGACGCCGCCGGGGGCCGACTCGCCGGGAGCCGGCCGGGAGGCACGGGACATCTGCTCCTTCTCCCGCTGCCGCAGCAGCGCCTTGACATCGTCGGCGCCCAACAGGCCCGGCAGGCCGATGTAGTCCGCCTCCTCGTCGCTCCCGGAGAAGGTGGCCGTGCCGTACGACGACCCGTCGTAGACGATCTGGTCGAGCTCCGCGTCGGCGCCGAGGGAGATGTACCCATTCTCCTCCTCGTCGGCGTTGTCCGGCTCGTCCTGCTGCCGCTCCGCCTGCGCCAGGAGTTCGTCCTCCAGGTTCTCCTCGCGGTGGGGCTTGCCCAACACGTGGTCACGCTGCGCCTCCATCTGAGATGCGAGCTGCAGCAGGACGGGGACGGAGGGCAGGAAGACCGAGGCGGTCTCCCCGGGCCGGCGGGACCGGACGAACCGGCCGATGGCCTGGGCGAAGTACAGGGGCGTGGAGGCACTGGTCGCGTACACGCCCACGCACAGCCGTGGCACGTCGACGCCCTCGGAGACCATGCGCACGGCGACCATCCACTCGTCTGTCGAGTCCGCGAACTGGCCGATGCGGCCCGACGCCGTGGGATCGTCGGACAGGACCAGCACGGGGGGCCGGCCCGTGATCTCCGTCAGCAGGGCCGCGTACTCGCGCGCCCGCTCCTGGTCGGTCGCGATGACGAGCCCACCGGCGTCGGGGACGCCACCGTTGCGGATCTGACGGAGCCGCGTGTGGGCCGACCGCAGGACGGCCGGCATCCAGTCACCGTGCGGGTCGAGGGCGACCCGCCAGGCGCGCGACGTCTGGTCCGCGCTGAGCGGCTCCCCCAACCGCGCGGAGAACTCCTCGCCGGCGTTGGTCCGCCACCGCGCCTCTCCCGAGTAGGCGAGGAAGACGACGGGCCGCACGACGCCGTCGGCGAGCGCGTCGGCGTACCCGTACATGTGGTCGGCCTTCGACCGCTGATGCCCCTGGCCGTCGGGCTCGTAGGTGACAAACGGGATCGGGCTGTCGTCGGAGCGGAACGGTGTGCCGGTCAGGGCGAGCCTGCGCTCGGCATCGTCGAACGCCTCACGGATACCGTCGCCCCAACTCTTGGCGTCACCGCCGTGGTGGATCTCGTCGAGGATCACGAGTGTGCGGCGGGACGCGGTCCTCTCACGGTGCTTGAACGGGTGGGCCGCGACCTGGGCGTACGTCACCACCATGCCGTGGAACTCGGGGGCGAGGGCGCCGGACGAGTTGGAGTACTCGGGGTCGAGCGCGATGCCGGCCCGCGCGGCCGCCGCCGCCCACTGGTGCTTGAGGTGCTCGGTGGGCGCCACCACGGTGATCGTGTCGACTGTGCGGTCCGCGAGGAGCTCCGTGGCCACGCGGAGGCCGAAGGTGGTCTTGCCGGCGCCGGGCGTGGCGACGGCGAGGAAGTCTCTCGGCCGGGCCATGAGGTACTTGCGCAGGGCGGTGCGCTGCCACGCGCGCAGCGAAGACCCACCCGACTCGGCGGGCGTGGCGTCTGCGGTCTGTCCCTCGGGTCCCGGGACCGCTCCGGGATCACTCACCAGGCTTCAGTGTCTCGTAGACGCGCTTGCACTCGGGGCACACCGGCGAACCGGGCTTGGCGGACCGGGTCACCGAGAAGACCTCGCCGCAGAGGGCGATCACATACGAACCCATGACCGCGCTCTCGGCGATCTTCTTCTTGTCCACGTAGTGGAAGAACCTGGGCGTGTCGTCCTGCGTCTCCTCGGTCGTGGTGACCTCGGGACGCTCGAGTGTCTTGGTCCGGGTGGTGCTCACACCGTCCATGATGCCGCACCCCACCGTGGCACGCCAACGCCCGAGCACCGCCCCGGTACCACGGGAGTACCTTGGGGCGCATGGCACCCGACTTCCGGCACAGGCGGCAGGCGGAGCACGATGACACGTCACGGCCCGTCCTCATCACGCGTGCACGGGAGTCGTACCAGGACGAGCTCGCCGCGCGGAAGAAGCGCTACTACCTCCTCATGAGCATCCGCATCCCGGCGCTGTTGCTGGCGGCCGGCGCCATGGCCCTGTGGAACAACCCCTGGATCGCCGGCGCGATAGTCGTCGGGTCCATCCCGATCCCGTGGATCGCGGTGATCAGCGCCAACGACCGGCCTCCGCTGTCCAAGAAGCAGGCCCGCACCTACGCGCCCCCGTCGATGCGGATGCCGGGCGACGCCGCGTTGCCGCCGAGCGTCCGGGGTGAACTGCCCCGCTCAGACCACCCCTCCGCCGACGTGGCCGGCCCCGATGACCCCGGTGCCTCCGAAGACTCCGGCCGCCCCGACCCCGACGCCCCGGCACCCGACCCGCGTCCCGATGAGAGCGATCCTTCCCCGTGACCACAGCCACCACCGCCCTCGCGGGCCTCGCCCCGGCCCTCGCCACCCATCTGCGCGAGCACGACTTCACCGTCGCCGGGCTCGAGACGACGCTGGGAAGGGCCGCGGTGGCGGCTCTCGACCGCTCGGATGCGGCGACGGTCCGCCGCCACGCCCGGGAGGCGGGCCCGACGGGTCTGCTTGTCCGGTTGTTCATCCTGGGTGATGAGCTGCCGGCCGGTCAGGTGGCCGGGGCGCTCCCTGCGGTGGCCGTCGAGGACGGCCTCACCGCCGGGCTCTGGGAGCGCGTGGGCCCCCCGGAGTCCCCCGGCACAACCCTGCGGGCTCTCGTGGACCTGCGTCCGGTGGACACCGGGTACGGGACGCGGTGGATCTTCTCGGATTCCGACGGGTCGATGGTGCACACCGAGACCCGGCCCGACCATGTCCTGGGCGTGGGGCAGGCGTCGCTCTCGCTGCTGCGGATCTCGCCGTCATCCCGGGCGGGCTCCGTGCTGGATCTCGGGACCGGCTGCGGGATCCAGCTGGTCCACGCGCTGGACACGGCGGACGCGGCCACCGGGACGGACATCACGCCCCGGTGCCTCGACCTGGCCGCGGCCACGCTCGCCGTGAACGGGCTCGACGCGGAACTGCTGTCGGGGCCGTGGTTCGACCCGGTCGCCGGTCGACGCTTCGACCGGATCGTGGCCAACCCGCCGTTCGTGGTGGGCACTTCCGAGGTGGGGCACTCCTACCGCGAGTCGGGCCTGGTGTTGGACGGGGCCAGCAGCACGGTGGTCTCCGGTGCCCCGGAGCACCTCGCCCCGGGCGGGACCGCGGTGCTGCTGGTCTCGTGGGTCGAGCAGGACGGGGTCGACTGGCGCTCGCGGGTGGCCTCCTGGGTCCCGGAGGACGGGGTGGACGCGTGGGTGCTGCGCCGCGACGTCTCCGACCCCGGCCTGTACGTGTGGACGTGGCTCACCGACGAGGGCATGGACCCCCGCGACGAGTCGACGGCGCGCGCCGCCGACGTCTGGCTCGACCACCTCGAGGCCGAGGAGGTCTCCGGCATCGGGTTCGGCTACGTGTACCTACGCCGGATCGACGGCCCGTCCGCCGTCCTCTGCGAGGACCTCACCCACCCGTTCGACGGCGGGCTCGGCGACGAGGCCGAGGCGTACTTCGCACGGACCGCGTGGCTGCGCGAGGCGGCGGAGCGGCACGGGGACGAGGCGAGCGCCCTGGATTCGACGGTGTTCGTCGTGTCCCCCGACGTCCGCCTGCACGTCTCGGAGTCCCTCGCGCCCACCGATGCCCCGGACGAGGACCCCGCGACCGGGCCGGGCGGGCACGAGCAGGATCTCGTCGTCGTCGAGCGGGTCGGGGGCGCCCGGTGGAGGCACGAGATCGACCCCCTCACCGCCACGGTCCTCCGCGGCGCCCGCACCGGGGCGCTTCCGTTGGAGGATCTGGTGCTCCTCGCCGCGGTCGGCGCCGGCGAGGACCCCTCCGCCCTCGCTGCGCCGATCCGGCGGGTCATGGCCGATCTCTTCCTGCACGGCGTCGTGACCCCTGCCGGTGTGCCGGGGGTCGTCCCCCCGGGCGGAGGCGTGGGATGAAGGCGGTGATCTCCCGGGTGACCGGGGCCTCCGTCACCGTGGAAGGCGAGGTCGTCGGTGCGCTCCCGGGCCCCGGACTGTTGGCACTGGTGGGGGTGTCCGCCGACGACGACGAGCGGGACGTCGAGACCATGGTCCGCAAGATCGCGGAGTTGCGGATCCTCGCGGGCGAGCGCAGTGCGGTCGACGTGGGCGCCCCGGTCCTGGTGGTCAGCCAGTTCACGCTCCTGGGGTCCACCGCGAAGGGCCGTCGCCCCTCCTGGTCCCGCGCGGCCCGGGGCGACGTGGCCGAGCCGATGGTGGAGTCGGTGGTCCTCGGCCTCCGCGAGCGTGGTCTCGAGGTGGCCACCGGCGCGTTCGGCGCGATGATGCAGGTGCACTCGACCAACGACGGTCCGTTCACCGTCCTTGTGGAGACGTCGACCTCTCAGTGACTTCTCAGCGGTCCCCGCGCATCGCCGCTGGTCGGCTGCAGCGGCGCCGACGTGACCCCGGGAACATTTCCGGACCCGTGGCCGTTGTACGGGTACGTGACCGTGACCCGGACACGCCATGATCCGCCCACCCACAACCGACCGCCGGACACCGTCCCCCCGGACCGGCAGGAGGAGGAGACATGACGTCAGCCACCACCAAACCGGATCGTCGGACGGAGGCGGAAGCGGACGGCCAGGGCCCGAGCGCGGACCTCGTCCGTGTCTACCTCAACGGGATCGGCAAGACCGCACTGCTCAACGCCGAGGACGAGGTGGAGCTGTCGAAACGTATCGAGGCGGGCCTCTACGCCAAGCATCTCCTCGCCACCAAGAAGCGCATGGGCCCCACCAAGAAGTCCGACCTCAAGGTCGTGGTGGCCGAGGGTGAGGCGGCGCGGTCGCATCTCCTCGAGGCCAACCTGCGTCTGGTCGTCTCCCTGGCCAAGCGCTACACGGGTCGCGGTATGCCGCTCCTGGACCTCATCCAGGAGGGCAACCTCGGCCTGATCCGCGCCATGGAGAAGTTCGACTACGCCAAGGGCTTCAAGTTCTCCACGTACGCCACCTGGTGGATCCGGCAGGCCATCACCCGCGGAATGGCGGACCAGTCGCGCACCATCCGCCTGCCCGTGCACCTGGTGGAGCAGGTCAACAAGCTCGCACGCATCAAGCGGGAGCTGCACCAGCAGCTCGGGCGCGAGGCGACGCTCGAGGAGCTGGCCGGGGAGTCGGGGATCCCCGCGCACAAGATCGAGGAGCTCCTCGACCACTCACGCGACCCCGTGAGCCTCGACATGCCGGTGGGTGCCGACGAGGAGGCGCCGCTCGGCGACTTCATCGAGGACGCCGAGGCCACGAGCGCCGAGAACACCGTGGTCTCCAACGTCATGCACTCCGACGTCCGCGCGGTCCTGTCGACGCTCGAGGAACGCGAGCAGCAGGTCATCACCCTGCGCTTCGGACTCAACGACGGTCAGCCGCGCACGCTCGACCAGATCGGCAAGCGCTTCGGTCTCTCCCGCGAGCGTGTCCGGCAGATAGAGCGTGAGGTCATGGCCAAGCTGCGTGAGGGCCGCCGGGCGGACAAGCTCCGCTCCTACGCGGTCTGACGACCCGCCCGACCCACGCGGGTCCCGTCACCGGTCCACCCGGGCGTCCGCCCGCCGCCGCTATCGGAGCCGCCGAGGGCCGGCGTCCCCGTGGTAGTGCGGCGGCGGGCCCAGGCGGACCTGCGCGTAGAGCACGGACAGTCCCTCCGGGGCCGCCAGAGCCGGGTCCACGGCGAAGCGCCGAAGCTCCGGGACGTCCTCCACGAGGCACGAGACTCGGCCCATGAGCTCGATCAGGGCGTCACGGTCGGCCGGGGTGTCGCCCGCGTACCCGTCGAGGATCGGCGACGCCCTGGGGCGGTCGAGCAACTCCGCCGCCTCGGTCGGCGTGATCGGCAGGGTGCTGAACGCCCGGTCGGCGAGCAGGTCCGAGAGCATCCCCGCCAGCCCGTAGGAGATGAGGGACCCGAAGATCGGGTGATCGGCCACCCGGATGGTCACCGCGACCCCTTTGGTGGCCATCCGCTGCACGTGCAGGGACCGGGAGCCCGTGTCGCTCTGGAGGTTCGCGAACGCGTGGCGGACGGACGGCGCGTCGGACAGGTCCAGTCGCACCCCCGACTGGTCACTGCGTGTCCGCCACTCCTCGCTCATCGCCTTGACCGCGACCGGGTACCCGAGCTCGTCCGCCGCCATCACGGCCTGCTCGACGTCCGCGGCGACCCGGTAGTCGACGATGTCGATGCCGTAGCACTCCAGGAGTGCCCGGACCTGCCCCTGGGTGAGCTCGAAGTACTCCGCCCCCGCATAGGTGTGGCACAGCGAGTCGACCAGCTCACGCGCGCGGGCGCGGTCGATGTCCTCGAACGTCATCGGCTCCTCCGCCGGGCGGTCCAGCCACTCGGCGTAGCGGCGCGCCCGGACCAGCGCGGAGACGGCGCGTTCCGGGTACGGGTACGACGGGATCGAGCCGCGCGTCGCGATCCCGGACTCGTCGGTCACCGTGAGCCCCTCGGGCAGCCCCTCCCCGGCGAGGAAAGTACTCACCACGGGCTTGGGGCTCTCCGCCGCGGCGACACGGATGGCCTCGGCGTAGGAGTCCTGCTCCGTGGCCACAGGCGGCACGAACACGGTCAGGACGCAGTCCACCTCATCCCTCGACAGCGCGTCGGCGATCGCCGTCCGGAAATCCGCGGGATCCGCCGACGCCCCCAGGTCCACGGTGTGGGCGACAGTGAAGCCCTGGAGTCGCGCCGAATCCGCGCCGAGCCGGGCGACCGCGGTCGAGTTGCCGACCACGGCCAGCCGCCCGCCCGCCGGTAGGGGTTGGTACGCCAGCAGCGTGGCGGTGTCGAACATGTCGGTGATCGAGTCCACCTGGATGAGCCCCGAGTCGCGGAACAGCCGGCCGATGGCCGCCGCCGTCAGCCCCCGCACACCGGAGTCCAGATCGTCCGCCGCGCGCCGCACCACGATCACCGGCTTGTTGCGGGCCACGCGCCGGGCGATGCGGGAGAACTTCCGGGGGTTACCGAAGCTCTCCAGGTACAGCAGGACCACCTCGGTCGCCGTGTCGGTGTCCCAGTACTGCAGGAGGTCGTTACCGGAGACGTCCGCGCGGTTACCGGCGGAGACGAACGTCGACAATCCGAGACCGCGCCGCGCCGCGGTGGCGAGGATCGCGATGCCCAGGGCGCCGGACTGGCAGAAGAACCCCGCCCGCCCCGGCCCGGGGACGACCTCCGCCAGGGTGGCGTTGAGCTGGACGTCCGCCGAGGTGTTGATCACCCCGAGCGCGTTGGGCCCCACGACGCGCATGCCGTGCGCACGGGCCTCGCTCACGAGGCGACGCTCGGAGACCACGCCCTCGCTGCCCACGTCGGAGAACCCCGCCGAGATGACCACCAGCGTCGAGACCCCCTTGGACAGGCAGTCGTCGAGGACCTCCGCCATCGACGCCGCCGGCACGGCCACCACCGCCAGGTCCACCGGGTCCGGGATGTCGCGCACGCTGGCGTAGGCGCGCACCGACTGCACCGACGAGGCATCTGAGTTGACCGGGTACACCGGGCCGGTGAACCCGTTGCCGATGAGGTTGCGCAGCACCGTGTGGCCGATCTTGGACACCTGGTCGGAAGCGCCGATCACCGCCACGGCACCGGGTGTGAGCACGCGCGCCAGGCTCCGCGCCTCCGCCGCCGACTCCCGCGCGTTACGCACGTTGGTCAGGGCCTCCGTCGGGTCGATCGCGAACTCCAGGTGCAGGGCCGACCCGTCGAACGAGCGGGAGATCTCGTACCCGGCGCGCCGGAAGACCTGGATCATCGACCGGTTCTCCGAGAGCACCTCCGCCTCGAAGTGGTCGATCCCGCACTCGGCCGCCGCGCCGGCGAGGTGCTCGAGGAAGATGGACCCCAACCCGCGCCCCTGGTGGTGATCGGAGATCGTGAACGCCACCTCGGCGAAGGTGGACGACGGGAGACGTTCGTAGATGGCCATCCCGATGATCTCCGCACCGAGCTCGGCGACGAACGCCATGCGGTCGCGGTAGTCCACATTGGTCATCCGCGTCAGTTCCTTGTCCGACAGCACGTCGTGGGAACCGAAGTACCGCAGGTACCGCGTGCGCTGGGAGAGCGTCGAGTGGAACAGCGCGATCTTGTCGGCGTCCGTGGGCAGGACCGGTCGGATCCGCACGGCCCGCCCGTCCGAGCCGAGGACGTCGGCCGCCCAGTCGTGCGGGTAGCCCTGCGGGTACTCGGCGACCGCCGTGTCGGTGGACGCGTGCTCGGGTGGGTCCACCGTGGTGGTGTCGTCGTCGCCGGCTCCGGTCGTCGCCATCTTCGGTCTCCAGATGAGTCGTGTGGTGCGGGTCGGTCCGGTCAGTCCCGCGGGTCGTCGGGGTCGAGCCCGAGGAGCGGGTACACCGAACGACGGGTGTCGAGGATCGACTGGTCCAGCCGGGCCAGGCTCCGGTCGATCTCCACCCCGCGGTCGGCGCCGGTGGGCTCCCAGCGGGTGTAGGTCGGTGTGGCGCCGTCGCTCATGGTCTCGGGGACCCGGTCGGGGACGGTGTAGCGCGCCGCCAGCGCCGACCAGCCCTCCGGGATCGGTGTCCCGGGATCGAGCGGTGCGTCCAGGACGGCCGCGATGAGGTGTGTCCACGACCGCGGCACCACCCGGACCAGCTCGTAGCCCCCTCCCCCGACGGCGATGATCCTGCCGTCGCAGAGTTCATCGGCCAGCGCCATCATCTCCAGGTACGCCGCCCGGTGCCCGTCGACGGTGAGCGAGAGGTCGGCCAGCGGGTCCTCCAGGTGCGAGTCGCACCCGCACTGCAGGACGATGATCTCGGGCTCGAAGGCGCGCAACGCCCCGGGCACCACGGCGTGGAACCCGCGTAGCCACAGGTCGTCGGTGACGGCGGGGAGGTAGGCGAGGTTGACCGCGGTGCCCTCCGCCCGACCTGCCCCGGTCTCCGACGCCCAGCCCGTCGACGGCCACAGCGTCGCCGGATGCTGGTGCAACGAGACGGTGAGCACCCGCGGGTCCTCGTAGAACGCCGTCTGCACCCCGTCTCCGTGGTGGACGTCGATGTCGACGTAGGCGATGCGGCCGTAGCCGTTGTCCAGCAGCCAGCTGATCGCGACCGCCGAGTCGTTGTAGACACAGAACCCGGCGGCCGCCGACGGCATGGCGTGGTGCATCCCGCCGGCGACCGAGACCGCGCGGGTGGCGGCACCGCTCGCGATCGCCCTGGCGGCGGCGAGGGTGCCGCCCGCCACCGCGGCGCTGGCCTCGTGCATCCCCGGGAAGGTCGGGTTGTCCGCCGTGCCGAGCCCGTGGCTCATCCCGAAGTGCTCCCCCGGCGGGAGGTCGCCGGCGGCCTTGACCGCGTCGAGGTACCGCGACGTGTGGACCCGCAGCAGCTCGGAGTCGGTCGCCGTGCCGGGGTCGAGCATCTCGACCCCGTCGAGCACGCCCAACTCTGTGGCCAACGACATGGTCAGGTCGAGCCGCCGCGGACTCATCGGGTGGTCCGCGGAATGCCGGTAATCCATCAGTCGCGGGCTCCACACCACCTGTGCGGACACGCCGTCCCGGATCCCGGCCATGAGCACCGTCCTCCCGTCTGCCGGGTCGGTCCCGGCGCCCCACACCTGTCGTCGCCCGGTGCGTTCGTCACCACCGAATCTACGCGGCCGAGCCCATCGGCGACCGCGAACAGGCGCTCCCCACCCCGAACGGTGATCCGACGGTAGTCTGGGTGCGACCCGGCTGGCCTGCCCGATACCCCCGGGCTAGTGACCTGCGAAGATCCACGTGGAGGACGAAGCGTGAAGGACCTGGTGGATACCACCGAGATGTACCTCCGGACCATCTATGAGCTGGAGGAGGAAGGGGTCGTCCCCCTCCGCGCCCGGATCGCCGAGCGTCTCGAGCAGAGCGGCCCCACCGTCAGCCAGACGGTCGCGCGGATGGAACGCGACGGACTCGTCCGTGTGGCGACCGACCGTCACCTGCAGCTCACGGCCGAGGGGCGGGAGCTGGCGGTGGACGTGATGCGCAAACACCGCCTGGCCGAGAGGCTGCTCGTCGACGTGATCGGCCTGGAGCTCGAGAAGGTCCACGCCGAGGCGTGCCGCTGGGAGCACGTGATGAGTGACGACGTCGAGAGGCGCCTGACCAAGGTGCTCGATGACCCGACCACCTCGCCGTACGGCAACCCCATCCCGGGGCTCGACCGTCTCGGCTACTCCCCCGACGCGCCCGCGCCGCCCGTGTACCTCCGCCTCTCCGCCCTGGACCCGGACGTGGCGCACCGCGTGCGCATCCGCGCGATCGGCGAGAACGTGCAGATCGACGAGGACCTGATCTCCGAGTTCAGGTCTGCGGGGGTGGAGCCACTGAAGATCGTCACCGCGACCCGGAGCGGTCACCTCGTCGCTCTCGACTCCGGCGACGGGTGCACGGTGGAGGTCGACGGCGACCACGCGCACGCCATCCAGGTCGAGCTCCTGCCGTGAAGCTGCTCGTCACCGGAGGCGCGGGCTACGTCGGCGGCGTGTGCGCGTCCGTACTGCTCGAGCGGGGACACGAGGTGGTCGTCATCGACGACCTCTCGACCGGGAACCGGGACGCGGTACCGGCGGGCGCGACGTTCGTCGAGGGGGACGTCGCCCGGCTCGCCGGCGAGGTCCTCGACCCGACGTTCGACGGCGTGATGCACTTCGCCGCCCGGTCCCTGGTCGGCGAGTCCGTGGCCAGGCCCGGCGAGTACTGGCAGGGCAACGTCACCAGCTCGCTGGCGATGCTCGACGCGATGCGCGCCGCCGGCGTGGACAACCTGGTGTTCTCGTCGACAGCGGCCACGTACGGCGAGCCGGAACAGGTCCCCATCACCGAGGACATGCCCGCCCGGCCCACCAACACCTACGGCGCCACCAAGCTCGCGATCGACCACGCCATCTCGTCCTACGCGGTGGCGCACGGGGTGGCCGCGACCAGCCTGCGGTACTTCAACGTGGCCGGCGCGTACGGGAGCGCAGGCGAGAACCGTGAGGTCGAGACGCATCTCATCCCGCTGGTGCTGCAGGTGGCGCTGGGACACCGCGATCACATCAAGGTGTTCGGCGACGACTGGCCGACCCCCGACGGCACGTGCGTGCGCGACTACATCCACGTGGCCGACCTGGCCGACGCCCACGTGCTGGCGCTGGAGTCCAACCGGCCCGGCGTGCACCGGATCCTCAACCTGGGCAGTGGCGAGGGATTCTCCGTCCGCGAGGTGATCGACGTGTGTCGCGAGGTCACAGGGCACCCGATCCCGGACGTGGTCGCACCGCGGCGGCCGGGCGACCCGGCCGTCCTCGTGGCCTCCAGCGAGAAGGCGATGCGTGAGCTGGGCTGGCGGCCCTCGCGGCCGGACCTGCGCACGGTCGTCCGGGACGCCTGGGCGTTCACTTCCGCGCTGGGCGACCGCGCGCACTCGGCCCCGCGGTAGGCCCCGGACGATCCCGGGCCCGGCCCCGCCGCTCTAGGCCGCCGCCACCCTCCGGAGCCGCTCCGGGGGCAGACCGCGATCGAGCCCGTCGACCAGGAGCCCCGCGAGGGTGTTGTCGGGGCGCGCGTCCAGCGCCGCCTCGAGGGCGGCGCGGGCGTGCACCCCGCTCCCCTCGAAGTAGGCGGCGGCTCCCAGCAGGGTGAGCGCCACGGACCTCTCCCGCGGCGGCCGGCGCCGGGCCAGCGCCCACCACAGGGTGCGTCGACCGTCCTCGTCGCCCAGTCCGGCACGGGCCAGCCGGGAGTACACCTCGTCCCGGACCGCCTCGTCGAGCAGCGCGGTCCCGACGGCCGCCAGGTCCTCGTCGGCGGGCGGCTCCCCGCTGTCCGCCCGCCGGGCGACCACCTCGTGGAGTTCGACCGCCGCGTCCACAGCGGGACGTCCGCGGAGCCGGGCGGGACGCCGTCCGCGGTCGACGTCGCGCGCCCCGGGGTCCCGTTGCCGGTAGAGCTGTTCGATCTCCGCGCGGGACCGCGCACGGATCCGGCCGTCGAAGGCGTAGGCGGCGGCGATCTCCGTCGAATCGGGGTCGAGCTGCCGTCCACCCTCCATCCCGAACAGGTCGATCCAGGCCGCGCCCGGGGAGAACTCGCCCACCCCGTACGCGGTGGCGAGTGCGGTCCCCGCGACCTCGAGCCAGCAACCGATCTCTTCGGCGGTCTCCCGGGCCCGGGCCCGGGCGGTGTCGCTGTCCGCGCAGTCGTCGTGGACCACCACCAGGTGGACCTCGGCCACCTGCTCCCGTGCGCAGAACCGCGCCAGCCCCCGGGCCAGCCCCTCGTCCATCGCCGGCACGTCCGTGCCGGAGGGGTCGTCGTCGGGCCCGGGGTGGTCGACGAGCCCGGGAGCGTCCAGGCGGACGACCGGCCCCTGCCCGCCGCCTGCCAGGCGGCCACAGATCACGACCACCGAGCCGGACTCAGGCGGGAAGCCCAACATCGCCGGAATCGACGCGATGAGTTCCTCCGGGGAGGAGATCACCACCTGCTGCCGCTCCTCGCCCGCTCCCTCGAGCCCGTGCCGTCCCGTCGTCGTCATCGCCCGTCCACCCGTTCGTCCTGTTGCGTGTCCGCACCCCCGAACGGGGCGCGGTCCACCGGCGCCGAGGCACCGGACCCACCTTCGACCACCCCGGAGCCCGCGACCGGCCCCCGGACCCATCGACCGGCCCGCCCTGTGGAGGGGGACGAGGGGGTGGGAATCTTCGGCGCGCTGTTGTCGTTGGCAAGGGGGTGAGACCCCGTACCGGGGAGACGACGGGAGACCGTCGCCCCGGGCAGTACGGGCAGTCGTGACGAGAGGAGCCGAGATGGCCAGGCACAGCGATCTGTACACCCTGATCGAGCCCGTCCCCGACCTCCGGTCGGAGTCGGGACAGGGGCCGGTACTGGTCCACGGACTCGAGGGCTTCTCGGACGCGGGCCAGGCGATCCAGGGCGCGACCGAGCACCTCCGCGAGCACCTGGACGCCCAGCTGATCGCCGAATTCGACGCCGACGAGCTGGTGGACTACCGCTCGCGGCGCCCGCACCTGCGCTACTCGTTCGACCACTTCACCGGCTACGACGAGCCGGCGATCCGGATCCACGCCGTCAAGGACACCGACGGGACGCCGTTCCTCCTGCTCTCGGGCCTGGAGCCCGACCTGCGGTGGGACCGGTTCACCGAATCGGTGATCGACCTGTGTGAGGCGTTCGGGGTCCGCATGTCGGTGGGGCTGGGCGCGATGCCGCTCGCTGTCCCGCACACCCGCCCGACACACTCGAGCGCGCACGCCAGCGACGTGGACCTGATCCGCGGGTTCACCGCGTGGCCGGGCGAGTTCGCGGTGCCGGGCAACGCCGGATCGCTTCTCGAACTGCGGATGTCGGAACACGGGATCCCGTCCGCCGGGTTCACCGTGCACGTGCCCCAGTACCTCGCGCAGACGACCTACCCCGCGGCCGTCCTCGACCTGGTGGGCAACGTGGCCGAGATCGCCGACCTGCAGCTGCCGACCGGCTCGCTCGAGAGCGCGGCGGCCTCGTTCACCGAGCAGGTCGACAGTCAGATCGCGGACAGCCCGGAGGTCCTCAACGCGGTCGAGATGATGGAGAAGCAGTTCGATCAGTTCATGGAGTCCAGGCACGGCTCCGATTCCCTCAACCCGGGCGGTAAGCCACTGCCCTCCGGCGACGAGATCGGCGCCGAGTTCGAGCGCTTCCTCGCCGAGCAGTCCGACGACGAGGGGCCCTCCGCCGGATAGCGTCGGCCCGCTGTCGGTCCCGGCCGCTAGGCTCGACGGCGTGCATCTGCCGGAACTGCTCAGCGACCTGGACGACGTCCCCGCCGGCCTCCACGAGGAGGCGGTCTTCGACGCCTTTGTCGCCTGGGCTTCCGCACGGGATCTGACGCTGTATCCCGCGCAGGAGGAGGCCGTCCTCGAGGTGGCGGCGGGGAGTCACGTCGTGCTGGCCACCCCCACGGGCTCCGGCAAGTCCCTCGTGGCGATCGGCGCCCATTTCTCCGCCCTGGCGCGAGGAGTCCGGAGCTACTACACCGCCCCCATCAAGGCGCTGGTCAGCGAGAAATTCTTCGCTCTGTGCGAGGTGTTCGGCCCGGAGAACGTGGGGATGCTCACGGGCGACGCCGCCGTCAACGCCGACGCACCCATCGTCTGTGCCACGGCCGAGATCGTCGCCAACATCGCGCTGCGCGAGGGGGCGTCCGCCGAGATCGGTCAGGTGGTGATGGACGAGTTCCACTACTACTCGGAGCCGGACCGCGGGTGGGCCTGGCAGGTCCCGCTCATCGAGCTGCCGGGTGCCCAGTTCCTGCTGATGTCCGCGACTCTCGGGGACGTGGACTGGTTGCTCGAGGACCTGCGGCAGCGCACGGGGCGGGACTGCGCGCTGGTCGCAGGAACCGAACGCCCCGTCCCCCTGACGTTCGACTACGTGCTCACCGGCGTCCACGAGACGGTCGAGCTCCTCCTGCGCGACGACAAGGCACCCGTGTACATCGTTCACTTCACGCAGGCAGCCGCGCTGGAGCAGGCGCAGGCCCTCACCTCGCTCGCGGTGGCCGACAAGCAACGCAAAACCGCCATCTCCGAGCAGATCGGTGGCTTCCGGTTCTCCACCGCGTTCGGCAGGACCCTACGCAAGCTCCTCCTCCACGGGATCGGCGTCCATCACGCCGGAATGCTCCCCAAGTACCGCCGTCTCGTGGAGCGGCTCGCGCAGGAGGGTCTGCTGACGGTCATCTGCGGCACCGACACCCTCGGCGTGGGGATCAACGTCCCCATCCGCACTGTCCTGTTCACGGGACTCGCCAAGTTCGACGGCCGAAGGCAGCGCGTCCTCAAGGCCCGCGAGTTCCACCAGATCGCCGGCCGGGCGGGCCGCGCGGGCTACGACACCGAGGGGCTCGTGGTGGTCCAGGCCCCCGAGCACGAGATCGAGAACGCCAAGGCCGCCGCCAAGGCCGCGGCCAACCCCAAGAAAAAGAGCAAGACGGCCAAGAAGAAGCCGCCGGAGGGGGTGGTCAACTGGTCTCAGGCCACGTTCGACAAGCTCGTCGGGGCGCAGCCCGAGCAGCTCACCAGCCGGTTCGAGGTGAGCAACTCGATGCTGCTCAACCTGATCTCCCGCCCCGGTAGTTGCTACGCACACACGCGGGACCTCCTGCTGTCGACCCACGAGACCCGGGCCCGCACCCGGCAGCACATCCTGCGCTCGATCGAACTGTTCCGCGGGCTGGAGACCGCCGGGGTCGTCGAACGGCTCCCGGAGCCCGACGACGACGGGCGGCACGTCCGCCTGACGGTGGACCTGCAGCGCGACTTCGCACTCAACCAACCACTCGCACCATTCGCCCTGGCGGCGATGGAGGTGCTCGACCCCGACTCACCCACCCCGGCACTGGACCTGGTCTCCGTGATCGAGGCCGTTCTCGACGACCCGCGTCCGATCCTGTACGCGCAGCAACGCGAGGCCCGGGGCGAGGCGATCGGGCAGCTCAAGGCCGACGGCGTCGAGTACACCGAGCGGATGGAGCTCGTCGAGGACATCACGTGGCCGCAGCCGCTCGGAGATCTCCTCGCCGACGCCTACGACGCCTACCGCGCCGGCCACCCGTGGGTCTCCGGCGTCGAGCCCTCGCCCAAATCCGTGGTCCGGCTGATGGTCGAACGGGGGATGACCTTCTCCGACCTGGTCTCCGCCTACGGCCTGGGCCGCTCGGAGGGCGCGGTGCTGCGGTACCTCACCGACGCGTACCGGACACTGCGGCAGACCGTGCCAGCGGATCTGCGCACCGACGAGTTCGACGACCTCGTGGAATGGCTCGGTGAGCTGGTGCGCCAGGTCGACTCGAGCCTGCTCGACGAGTGGGAGCTGCTCACCGACCCGGACGTGTCCGCCGAGCAGGTCGCCGAGCTCGCCTTCGGTGAGACCGGGGGCACGACCCGCGCGGTCACGGCCAACGCGCGGGCGTTCCGGGTGATGGTCCGCAACGCGATGTTCCGTCGGGCCGAGCTGTTGTCCCGGGACGACATCCCGGCGCTGGTGGCGCTCGACGCGGACGTCCCGGAGCACCCGGACTGGGACACGGAGATCGACGCGTACTGGGACGAGTACGACGCGATCGGGACCGGCCCCTCGGCGCGCGGCCCCGAGCTGTTCCGGGTGACCGAGTCCGGCGACGGGGTGGCGCCGGGGACCTGGCACGTCCGGCAGGTCCTCGAGGACCCGGCGGGCGATCACGGCTGGGCCGTGGAGGGGATCGTCGACCTCGCTGCCAGCGATGATGCCGGTGAGGTCCGGTTCGCCTCGCTGTCCCTGACCGCCTGACCCGCTCGCGAGGCCGGGGGCCACCGGCGCCTCCGGCGCACGTACGATGGCCGTCGACACCCCACGCACTGCCCTGACCGGAAGGACCGCTGGTGACCCCCCGAATCCTGTACAAGAGGCTCGCGATGGCGGAGGTGGTCACCTGGACCCTGCTGATCCTGGGCATGATCGGCAAGTACGGGTTCGAACTCGACTGGGCCACCCGGGTGGGCGGCGGTATCCACGGCTTCGTCTTCCTCTGCTACTGCGCGGCGACCGTCGCGGTGTGGACGGACAAACGGTGGACGGCCGGCACCGGCCTCCTCGGGCTCGTCTCCGCGATCGTCCCGTACGCCACGGTGCCGTTCGAGCGGTCCGTCGAGCGCCGTGGTCTCCTCGACGGGCCGTGGCGACTCGCGCCCGGTGGTGAGGATCCGTCCTCGTTCCCCGACCGCGTTCTGGCCTTCGCGTTGCGCTCCCCCGTCGTCGCCGTGCTCGTGACGGTCATCGTGGTCGCGGTGGTGTTCACCCTCCTGCTGGCGGCCGGTCCGCCGACCGAATGGTTCTCGTGAGCGGTCCGCGCGAGCCTGGTCGCCGCGAACAGAACAAGGCGGACAAGCTCCGGCGGATCCGCACCGCCGCGCGCGAGCTCTTCTACTCCCGCGGGTTCTCCTCCGTCACCACACAGGAGGTCGCCGACCTCGCGGAGGTCGGGACCGGGACACTGTTCCGGTACGCCCACTCCAAGGGCGAGCTGCTGTGCATGGTCGCCAACGAGGAGTTCACCGCGATCGTCGAGTCGGTTCCCGACACGGGCGATCCCGTCGAGGACCTGCTCGTCCTGTGCGACCCGTTCATCGCCGGCCTCCGCCGCCAACCGGAGAACGTGGTGGCCTACCACCGCGAGACGTTGTTCGGCGAGCTCGGCCCGCACCGGGCCGAGGCCCTGCGGATCCTCCGGGAGGTCCGCCGGATCGTCGGCGTGATCCTCGCCCGCCGCACCGGTCACGGTCAGGACGATCCGGCGCTCGGCGCGCCCGCACGGACGGTGTTCGACGTGCTCTACATGGAGATCGTCCGGTCCGGCGTCGACGCCGACCCCCGGCGGGACCACCGGGCCGAACTACGCGGGCACGTCGACCGGGTACTCCACGGCGTCCTGCCCACGCTCTCCGGTCTCCGCTGAACGGGTCCGCGGACCGCCACCCCGGCTCGCCGCCGGATCGCGCCCCGGGTGAGACTGGCCACATGACTGATACACCTCTCGCCGATCCCGTCCCGGTCAAAGACGCCTCCACCGTCATGGTGCTCCGGGACACCGACCGCGGGCCGGAGGTCTTCGCCGCCCGCCGCGTGCAGGGGATGGCGTTCGCGGGCGGGATGACGGTGTTCCCCGGCGGCGGCGTCGACGCCGCTGACGACGACCCGGACCTGGCGTGGTCCGGCCCGGCCCCAGACTGGTGGGCCGAGCGCCTGTCCTGTGACGTCCCCCGCGCCCGGAGGCTGGTGTGCGCCGCGGCCCGCGAGACGTTCGAGGAGTGCGGTGTCCTGCTCGCGGATCACGTGGACGGCTCGCCGGTGGCGGATGCCGGCCGATACCACGCGAGCCGGGAGGCGCTCGAGTCTCACGAGATGGCGTTCAGCGGGTTCCTCGCCCGGGAATCCCTCAGCCTCGCCGCCGGTCGCCTGCGTCCTTTCGACCACTGGGTCACCCCGGCCGTCGAGAAGCGCCGGTACGACACCCGCTTCTTCCTCGCAGCGCTCCCCCACGGCCAGGAGCCGGACGACCTGACCTCCGAGGTGGACCTCACCATGTGGGCGCGCCCGGCCGACCTCCTGCGGTCGTTCCGCGAAGGCCGATCGATGCTGCTGCCGCCCACATGGGTCCAGCTCCGTCACCTCGCGGAGTTCCCCGATGTGGCCACCGCCCTGGCGGCCGAACCACGGATCACGCCGATCGAACCGGAGATCCTCGACCACCGCGGCGGCGTCCGGGTGGGGTTCGACGGCTCGGACGAGTACTGGTCCGACCTCGAGGCCGGGCACGCCTGAGACCGGGGCCCGCGCGCCGCGCCGGCCGGACATCGCGAACGGCTCACGCGTGTGGCCCGGTGGTGGTTGACTGCCAGACATGCCGGAGTTCGAGTTCGACGTGGACGCGTCGATCGCAGCCGGGTGGGAGCGCTTTGCCGGACACCTGGCCGGACTCCTGCGCGCGCTCGAACCGGGCGACTCGTTCGACATGACCGTACCGGCGCTCGGGACATCGCCACCCGAGAGCCCGTACCTGCGGTTCACCCGCCCGGCGGCCGGCCGACTCCACGCCGATGTCTTCGGCGGGGGCGACGCCGCGTCACCGGCCCCGCTGAACGGCGAGTACCTGGACCGGCTGGACTCACTCGGCTGGACGGCGCGGGCGTCCACGGCGCACGTCACGATGTCCGCCGATCACGCCCGCACGATCGCCCGGTTGGTGGTCGATACCGCGACGGCGGTCTTCGGGCTCCCGCACCCGGTGTTCCTCAACGACGCGCCGGGCCCGACCCCGCACGCTCCCGTGGACCCCGACCCGGACCGCGATCCGGGGACCGACCACGTGGACTTCCGGCCGCTGCCCATCAGCTGTCCGGACGAGGCGACCCGGGCCGTCGGTGCCGCGCTCGCGGAGGTGTACGCGCGCGAGATGCCGGCCGACCGGAACGACGTGTTCACCGTGCCGGCCGGTCGCGTCCCGCTGTTCGTCCGCGCGCACCGGTCCCTACCCCTCATCGTCTTCCGCAGCCCACTGGTCGCCGCGGTGGCGGACCCCGCCGCCGCGGAGACCGAGGTCGCGATCCTCAACCGCGACTCGTTGTGGTGCCGGTACGTCTTCGACGGAGAGACCATCTACGCCGAATCGGAGTTCGTCGACCGGGTGTTCCTGCCGGTCAACTTCAAGATCCAGCTGGCCGAGGTCTCGGCCGAACTGGACGACGTCCACGCCGATCTGGCGCGCAGGGTCAGCGGGAGGAGATGGCGCGACACGCGGCCCATGCAGGACCGGCCGCCCGGTGAGCAGTAGTGTCTGTGGGTGCCGGGACGGGCCCGGTGATCCACAGTCCGAGGAGCTCCACCATGCGTCGGGTCGTCGTCGCTGCCGTCATCGCCACCGCGACCGTGACCCTGTCCGCGTGCTCGTCGTCCGGCGAGGACTCCTCCCGCTCCGGGGCCCCGTCCACCGACGCGCAGGCCGGGCCCCTGGTGTCCTCGCAGCAGTTCGACCGCCCGTTCCCGGTCTCCGGAGAGGACTGGGATGCCACGGTCACCCTGTCCGGCCTGCGGTTCGTGCCCTCGGGCCCGGCCTCCGACCGGGTGGTGGCCGTCGACGTCCGTGCGGTGCAGGCCTCCGGCGAGCCCACGATCGGCCCCGGTGACATCACCGCGTTCGACCCCTCCGGGAGCCCCTTCGAACGGATCGAGAACCCCGCGGGAACCGTCGACGACCCACTCGTGGACACGGTGATGTCGGCGCCGGGTCAGGAGATCCGCGGCACGGTCGCGTGGACGATGCCGGACGGGGGACGGATCGGCCGCATCGAGGTGGCGGCGCCGCAGAACATCGGCTCGGTGATCGTCACCCGTCAGCCCGACGCCCCGACGTCGACCGACGCGGCGACGTAGACCCACCGACCCCCGCGTCGCTCGAACGTCGAGCGTTCTCGCAGCGCGTCGGGGCCCCCGGCGCCGGTGAACCGGGCCTCGAACTCGACGACGCCGGAGTCGTCGTCCACGCCCCCGCCGGTCACCTCGAGCACGCTCAGTTCGGTCCAGCGGACGTCGCCGGCCTCGACCACGGCCGGCCGGGTCCGCGGATGCCAGGTCCGCCACAGATGATCGGCGTCGTTCAGGACGAAGGCCGTGTACCTGGACCGCATGAGCTGTTCCGCGGTCTCGGCCGGCACCCCGTCCCGCACCAGGGGCCCGCAGCAGGCATCGAGCGTGCGACCGCCACCACACGGGCATCCGGTCTCGGTCATCGGCCCCTCTCCTCGTCTCTGAACCGCGCCCCCGCAACGCGCCGGGGGACGCACCGGCCGCCACGGTACCGGCGTCGCCGCAGCGGGCGGGGGTGGCCGCCGCTCTCCTTCCGCCCTCGGCCGCCTATTCTGGGACCGTCATGTCCTCTTTCGGTGCCTTCCCATTTCGCCGACGCGGTCGGCTCGACCCGGACGATGCCCCACTGCGCATCCGCTCCTGCCGCGACCTGTGTTCATGGCACCGCACGCCGGTCGAACGGCGGGGCGAGCCGATGTTCGCGTGCCGCGGCTGCGGCTCACAGTGGGTACCCAGCGAGCACTGGACGCCGCGGGAGAGCTCCGGGGGCATCCCCCCGGCGGTTCTGGAGATCGTCCGCGCCGAGATCTGAGTCCGGAGGCGCTCGACGCATCTAGGGTGGACGGATGACGACGACTCCCCTCGCCCCCTCCCCCGCGGTCAGTTCAGCTACGGTCGACGCGGTGCTGCGTCGCAGCGCGAGCAGGCACCCCGACCACCTCGCACTGACGTTCGCCGGACGTCGTTGGACGTACGCGCAGCTCGACACCGCGGTCGATCGCGTCGCCCGGCTCCTGCTCGACCGCGACCTCGACGCCGGGGCCCGCGTGGCGGCCTATGGCGTCAACTCCGACGCCTACCTCATCGCCTTCCTGGCGACCTCCCGCGCGGGGTTCGTCCACGTCCCCGTGAATTTCGCGCTGACCGGGGGCGAGTTGGAGTACATGCTCACCGACTCCGGCGCCTCGCTCGTCCTGGTCGATCCGGCACAGGCCGACACACTCGCCGAGGTGCAGTCCCAGCTGGCGGGGCTGCCGTCGCTCGCCCTGCTCCCCGCGGCCGGCGGCGCCGCGGACGGGACGATCCTCGACGCCGCGGTGGACGATACCCCTGTCGAGAAGATCGACTCCCCGGCCCGCGGCGACGATCTGGCCCAGCTGCTGTACACCTCGGGCACCACCTCCGCGCCCAAAGGCGCGATGATGTCCCATTCCGCGCTCGTCCACGAGTACGTGAGCTGTGTACTCGGGCTGGATTTCACCGCGGACGACGAGCCGCTGGTGGCCATGCCTCTGTACCACTCGGCGGCCATGCACGTGTTCGCGCTGCCGTACCTCTCGGTCGGGGCCGCCGTGCACCTCATGGCCGCCCCCGACATCCCGGAGATCCTCCGCCGGGTGGAGGCGGACCGGATCGGCTCCCTGTTCCTGGCCCCCACCGTGTGGGTCCCGCTGGCGTCGCACCCGGACCTGGACACGCGTGACCTCGGCAGCCTGCGTAAGGCGCAGTACGGCGCGTCGATCATGCCCGTCACCGTGCTCCAGCGGCTCCGGGAACGGTACCCGGACCTCGGCTTCTACAACTGCTTCGGCCAGTCCGAGATCGGCCCGCTCGCCTGTGTCCTGCGCCCCGAAGAGCACGATAGTCGTCCGGCGAGTGCCGGCCGCGCCGTCTTCTTTGTGGAGGCGAGGCTGGTCGACGAGACGGGCGCCGAGGTCCCGGACGGCGAGCGTGGCGAGGTGGTCTACCGCTCGCCCCAGCTGTGCAGCGGGTACTGGAACAAGCCCGAGGCCACCGACGAGGCGTTCCGTGACGGCTGGTTCCACTCCGGCGACCTGATGGTGCGCGACCCCGAGGGGTTCGTGGAGGTGGTCGACCGCATCAAGGACGTGATCAACACCGGCGGGGTGCTCGTGGCGTCTCGCGAGGTCGAGGACGCGGTCTACCGGGACGAGCGCGTCGCCGAGGTGGCGGTGGTCGGGACACCGGACGACAGGTGGATCGAGGCGGTCACGGCGGTGGTGGTGCTCAAGGACGGCACCGAGGCCACCGAGGACGAGCTCATCGACGGCGCCAGGGCGCACCTCGCGTCGTTCAAGGTGCCCAAGCGCGTGGTCTTCGCGGACGAGCTCCCCCGCAACCAGTCCGGGAAACTGCTCAAGCGGGAACTCCGCGGAAGCTGACCGACGCGGCCGGCTACCGCGTCCAGGGTGGGCTCTGCGCCGATGAGCCCGTCGGGGCGATACCCGACCGGCGATCGTGCCAGTCCTGGACGAGCCACATCTCCACGATCAGCGGATCGACCCCCGCCTCGTCCGCCCAACGGACCACCACCTCGAGGTATGCCTCATACCGCCGGGGCGTCATCCTGGACAGGGAGTCGATCTCGGTCCACCCGGCGTGGACCAGCGAGGCGATGCCTGCGGGATCGACCGGGACGTGGTCCTGCTGCGACCACGCCATCCCCACCGAGGACAGGTAGAGCGAGGCGAGCGGATAGCCCAGGTCCGGCACCCCGTGCCCGGAGGTACCCGAGGGCACTCCGTACTTGAGCAGGTTCATGGCCTCGGCAGGGGCTTCCAGCCAGTCCACCACGTGGTGCAGGACAAGTGGGAAGCCGAGCTCGGACAGCCCGAAGCCGCCGGCGCCGGTGGGCTGGTGGACGCGGAAGTCCGGGCACCCCCGGACGACCCCGCTACGCAGGGGGTGGGAGGAGAGCCAGGCCGCACACATGTAGAGGGCGACCACGGCCTCCTCGATACTGCCCCGGGCGCGGCGACCTGCCGCCCACAGGTCGCTCCGGCGCAGGTATCCGGTGCCGGAGTCGACCACCCCGCCGTCGGGACCGGCCGCGACGAGCAGCAGGTCGACGCCCTGGGTCGCGAGGCGGGAGCTCCACAGGTCGAGATCGATCTCGACCCACTCGTCGGCCACGAGGAGCGCCGGGGGCTGTGCGCGGCACCAGTCGCGGCAGGCCGCGGGCAGTGCGGGAACTGGTCGGGATCCGGTCGTCGTCATGCCCGCACGTTCTCATGCGGGTACGACACGACCGGTCCCGTCGTCGTCTCAGTCCTCGGCGAAGGCGTCCAGCGGCGGGCACGAGCACATCAGGTTCCGGTCGCCGTACGCCCCGTCGATCCGCCGGACCGCCGGCCACACCTTGGGCCGCCACGCGGAGCCGAGCGGGTAGCCGGCCACGCTGCGGAGGTAGGCGTGCCCCCACTCGTCGGCGGACACGCTCTCCGCGGTGTGCGGCGCACCGCGCAACGGGTTGTCGTCGACCGTCCACTCCCCCGACGCGACCCGGTCGATCTCCGCACGGATGGCCGCCATCGCGTCGCAGAACGCGTCGAGCTCCGCGAGGTCCTCGCTCTCGGTCGGCTCCACCATCAGCGTGTTGGGCACCGGGAAGCTCATCGTGGGCGCGTGGAAGCCGTAGTCGGCCAGCCGCTTGGCCACGTCGTCGATCGAGACGCCGACCGAATCGATGAGCGGACGCAGATCGAGGATGCACTCGTGTGCCACCCAGCCGCCGTCGCCGGAGTACAGCACCGGGAAGTGCTCCTCGAGGCGGCGCGCGAGGTAGTTGGCGCTCGCGATGGCCGTCAGGCTGGCCGCACGCAGTCCGTCGGCCCCCATCATGCGGATGTAGGCCCAGGTGATAGGCAGGATCGACGCCGATCCGTACGGCGCCGCCGCGACCACGCCGCCGGAACCCAGGCCGTCCTCGTACGGGTGCCCCGGCAGGAACTCCCGCAGGTGCTCGGCCACCGCGACCGGGCCGACGCCCGGACCGCCGCCGCCGTGGGGGATGCAGAAGGTCTTGTGCAGGTTGAGGTGGCTCACGTCGCCGCCGAAGCGTCCCGGACGGGCCACCCCGACGAGGGCGTTGAGGTTGGCGCCGTCGATGTACACCTGCCCGCCGGCGTCGTGGACGATCCGGCAGATCTCCTCGATGTCGTGCTCGTAGACACCGTGGGTCGACGGGTAGGTGATCATGATCGCGGAGAGCGAACCGGCGTGTGTGTCCACCTTCTCCCGCAGGTCGTCGACGTCGACGTCGCCGTTGTCCCGGCACGCCACCACGACCACCTTCATCCCGGCCATCACGGCGGAGGCGGCGTTGGTCCCGTGCGCCGACGAAGGGATGAGGCACACGTTGCGCCGCTCGTCGCCCCGCGAGCGGTGGTAGCCACGGATCGCCAGCAGTCCGGAGTACTCGCCCTGACTGCCCGCGTTGGGCTGCAGACTCACGGCCGCGTACCCCGTGATGTCGACGAGCCACTGCTCGACGTCCGAGACCAACTGCCGGATCCCGCGACTCTGCTCCGCCGGTGCGTACGGGTGCAGGGCGTTGAACCCGGGCCACGTGATGGGCTCCATCTCCGCGGTCGCGTTGAGCTTCATGGTGCACGAGCCCAGCGGGATCATGGTGCGGTCGAGCGCCATGTCCTTGTCCGACAGCGCCCGCAGGTAGCGCAGCATCGCCGTCTCGGTGCGGTACCGCACGAACGCCTCGTGCTGCAGGTACTCACTGGTCCGGTCGCCGTAGGCGGGGTCGACCAACACCTCGAGGCCGCCCGCGTCGGCCACGTCCGCCGGGCGGGCCCCGAACGACTCCAGGACCAGCGCCACGTGCTCGCCGGTGGTGGCCTCGTCGCACGAGACCGACACCGTGTCGTCGTCGACCTTCCACAGGTTGATGCCGCGCTCGGCGGCGGCGGCGAGGACCTCGTCGGCCGCGCCCGGGACCCGGGCCAGGACGGTGTCGAAGAAGTCGGCGTGGACCACCTCGACGCCGGCGGCGACCAGGCCGTCGGCCAGCACCGCCGCATGGGCGTGGGTCCGCCGGGCGATGGCCGCCAACCCCTCGGCCCCGTGATAGGACGCGTACATCGCGGCCAAGACCGCGAGCAGCACCTGCGCGGTGCATATGTTGGACGTGGCCTTGTCGCGCCGGATGTGCTGTTCGCGGGTCTGCAGGGCCAGCCGGTAGGCCACGCGTCCGTCCGCGTCGGCGGAGACGCCGACGAGACGCCCCGGGAGGTTGCGCGCGTGGGCCGTGCGGCAGGCGAGGAAGCCCGCGTGTGGGCCGCCGAAGCCCATCGGCACACCGAACCGCTGGCTGCTGCCGAAGCACGCGTCGGCGCCCTTCTCCCCCGCCGGCGTGAGGACGGTCGCCGCCAGCAGGTCGACCCCCGCGGCCACCAGGACCCCGCGCTCGTGGCACTGCTCGATGAGCGGTCCGACGTCCGCGACGCGGCCCGAGCCCCCCGGGGTCTGCACGAGGGCACCGAAGAACTCGCCCTCCGGCAGTCCGTCGTCCACCAGGTTGGCGGTGACGATCTCGATCCCCAGCGGCTCGGCACGGGTCGCCAGGATCGCGGCCGTCTGACCGAAGATGTCCACGTCGACGGCGAAGCGGGGGCTCTTGGAGGACCGGTTGGCGCGCCGGAGCATGGTCATGGCCTCGGCGGCGGCGGTGCCCTCGTCGAGCATCGACGCATTGGCCATCTCCATGCCGGTGAGCTCGGCGACCATGGTCTGGAAGTTCAGCAGCGCCTCGAGCCGCCCCTGGCTGATCTCCGGCTGGTACGGCGTGTATCCGGTGTACCAGGCGGGGCTCTCGATGATGTTCCGGATCAGGACGGGCGGCGTCAGCGTGTCGTAGTAGCCCTGCCCGATCATCGACACGGCCACCGTGTTGCGCTCCGCGAGCGTGCGCAGGGCGTCGAGGCTGTCCGCCTCGGACAGCGGTTCGGGGAGGGCGTCGATGCCGGCGGCCCGGCCGTCGGGGCCCACCTCGTCGACGATCACCGACGGGACGGCGCGTCCCGCGAGATCGTCGAGGGACTCCACCCCGATGGTGGACAGGATGTGGGCGAGTCCGTCGGCGTCGGGCCCGAGATGGCGGGCGACGAACTCGCCTCCGGTGCGGGCGGTGTGCGGGGTCGTCGTCACAGGTGCTCCTCGAAGGGCGGGCCACCCGTAACGGGCGGCGCTGGTGTCCGGTGCTGCCCTCTCCGCTCTGTCCGGTGCCGGCCGCGGCCGGCGCCTGAGAGATTCGCCCGGGCCCGTGATGCGGCCCGGCGCTTTCCCCGTGGGCGGGTGGTCGGTTCCACCGCTCTCCAGAGGCGTTCGGTCGACCCACGGTCCGGGTGCCTGAGAGATTCTCGGAGAGGAGTTGCTCCTTCGGCGCCCGCCGACCTGCCGGCGGGACTCTCCCGTGGTTCGCGTGAACGCACGGCCAGTCTAGACGCTTCCGGCGCCGGTGCCCGCATCTCGGGCGCCGGCGCCGGAAGGGCGGTGCGCGGGGTCGCGGTGGCCGGGCCTAGCCCGTGCGACGGGAGGACCGGGCACGACGACGGGCGGCGAGCTCGTCCTCGACCACCTCGACGACCGCGTCCTCGGAGACGATCTCCGCGGGGAACTCCGAGATCGATCCCGCGAGCTCGCGCATCGCACCGCCGATGGCGATGCCGAAGACGCCCTGGCCGCCCTGGAGCAGGTCGAAGACCTCCTCCTTGGACGTGCACTCGAACACCGTGCGGCCATCGGAGAACAGGGTGATGGTGGCCAGGTCCTGGACGCCCCGCGAGCGGATCTGGTCCACGGCCTTCCGGATGTTCTGCAGCGAGATCCCCGTGTCGAGGAGCTGCTTGACGATCTTGAGGACCAGGATGTCCTTGAACGAGTACAGGCGCTGGCTCCCCGAGCCGGCGGCGTTGCGGATGGACGGCACCACGAGGTCGGTGCGCGCCCAGTAGTCGAGTTGGCGGTAGGTGATCCCCGCGATCTGGCACGCGATGGGCACCCTGTAGCCGCTCGTGCCGTCCGGGATGCCGTCGACCGGGAACAGGCCGGGCTGGACCTCGTCGAACGAGGCCTGGGTGGCCTCGTCGGTGATTCCGAAGAGACTCTCGGCTTCCGTACCGGCGGAGGACGACTCCGGACCCCGGGTGTGGTCGGCCACGTTTGCTCCCTCAAGCTGTGGGTCGGCGCCGCGTTCGCGGCGACGGATACCGGATCTCGCGACCCGGTATCTGGACTCGTGAACAGCATCGGTGTAGTTCACTGGGCGCAACGCTATGCCCGTCCGGGGCCGCGATCAACAGGACACGCGGTAAACCTCAACCTCAAGTTGAACTTGAGACCGCACCCCGACCTGCGAACTGATGCCCGAGTGACAGATGGGACCAGCAATTTCGCAGGTCAGGATGCTCACGACGGGGAGGTCCCGGGCTCGTCAGGGCCACCTTCCTCGCCGAGAAAATCGTCCGGGCTCACCTGATCGAGGAATTCGCGGAACGCCTCGACCTCCTCCTCGCCGCCCTCGGACAGGGAGATGCCCACCTCCTCGATGACCTCGCGGCTCACCAGCACGGGCGAGGACGTGCGCAGCGCCACGGCCACCGCGTCCGACGGCCGGGCCGACACCCGCGTGCCGGCATCGAATACGAGTTCCGCCAGGAAGGTGCCCTCGGACACCCCGACGATCTCGACCTGCTCCAGCTGCCGCGAGAACGTCTGGAGCAGCGTGGCGACCAGGTCGTGCGTCAGCGGCCGGTCCGGCCGGACGCCCTGCTGCTGCAGGCTGATCGCCGCCGCCTCCGCCGCACCGATCCAGATGGGCACGTACCGCCCGCCCCCGCGCTCACGCAGGACGAGGACCGGCGCGTACTCCGGCTCCTCGAAGCGGATCCCGACGACGTCCATCTCTCGCATGTTGTTTCCCATGTGCTCCGCCTCTCCCACGGGTCCAGCCTAACCCTGATCCGGGTCGGCACGGCTCCCGCGTCAGGACTCCAGTGCGTGGCGGACCGCGACCGTCACCAGTGTGGAGTGCAGCGCCACGGACAGGGCCGCGACCTCCCGGGCCAGCTCGGCGGCCCTGTCGCGGGCGTCCGCGTCGCCCTTGCGGGCCAGCGGCCCCGCGATCTGGGTGATGAGCCCCGTCTGTCGGTCCGCGGCGGTCCGGAATCCACGCAGGTGCCGCACATCGACCCCGTGCGCGGTGAGTTCATGTGCGGTCCGCGCCACCAGGACCGCCTCGGGGTCGAAGAACCCGCCGGGTCCGGCGGCGATGAGTCCGGCGTCGACCAGCGAGTCGACGAGGTCCGTCTCCACCCCGGACTGCTCCACCACGTGCTCGCGGGTCAGCCGCTTGAGGGTGTCGCTACGGAAGTCGTCCGGGGTCGCCCCCGGCACACCGTCCGCCCCCGGTCGCGGCAAGAGAGCCGTGGTCGAGCCGTCGGCGATCGCCGCGTCGAGTGCGTCCAGTTCCTCCCGGATCACCTTGAGCGGAAGGTACCGGTCCCGCTGTGCGGTGAGCACGTAGCGCAGACGCTCGCGGTGTTCCGCGCTGAAGCGCCGGTACCCGCTCGCGGTGCGTTCGGGTGTGACCAGGCCTTCGTTCTCGAGGAACCGGACCTTCGACACCGTGAGGTCCGGGAACTCCGGACTCAGGAGTGCGATGACGCCGCCGATCGAGAGGTATTCCTCCTCGGCGGCGCCGTGTCCGGCGGCGGTCACTGCCCGGGCGTACCGGTCAGGAAGACCAGGCGGAACTTGCCGATCTGTACCTCGTCGCCGTTCGACAGGGACGCCGAATCGACGGGTTCGCGGTTGACGTAGGTGCCGTTGAGGGAGCCGACGTCGACGACGGTGAACGAGCCGTCCTCGCTGCGGAACTCCGCGTGCCGACGGCTGACCGTGACGTCATCCAGGAAGATGTCGCTGTCCGGGTGCCGCCCCGCCGAGGTGGTGGACTGGTCCAGCAGGAAACGCGATCCCGCGTTGGGGCCGCGCTTGACCACCAGGAGCGCCTGCCCCTCGGGCAGGCCCTCGACACCGGAGACAGCCGGGTCGGACTGGGCCGCCTGCTGATCGGACTCGTTGAGAAGCTCCGCGCGGAACACCGAGGTGGTCTCGGCGGTGGCCTCGGGCTGATTCTGGTTGTCGCTCACGTTGGTCATCTCCTCGTCCGAGCCCGGGCGTGGGGCTCACATGCGCTGCTGTCGATTCTAGGCCGGATCGCGTCCCGCGGGGGGCGGGGCGGCGGCGTCGGGCCTCAGCCGTCCGTGATCTTGGCGTACCCGTCGGAGTCCAGGGTCTGCTCGAGCTGGGCTTCCAGGTCCTCGACGTCCGCGATCTCGAGGATGACGATCCAGCCCTCGCCGTACGGATCGGTGTTGACGAGCTCGGGCGAGGCCTCGAGGGTGCCGTTGACCTCGACCACCTTGCCGGTGAGGGGCGCGTACAGGTCGGAGACGCTCTTGGGGGACTCGACCTCGCCGAACGACTCCCCCGACTCGGTCTCGCTCCCCACGTCGGGGAGCTGGACAAAGACGATGTCGCCGAGCTTGGACTGTGCGTATTCGGTGATGCCGATTCGTACGCGGGTTTCCGACATCCGCTCCACCCACTCGTGCTCCTCGGTGTAACGGAGCTGGTCGGGGATGTTCTGATCGCTCACTGACGTGCCCTTCTCGCGTGGATCACTGGAAGATTCCAACTGGCGACATTACACACCGTCCGTGTCCTGCACAGCACGAGAACCGGACCGATTCACACCCACCGTCCGCGCGACCCGCCACGCCTGCCACAAGTAGATGCCGCCGCTCCAGGCGTAGAGCCCGACGCCCCAGAACAGGCACGCCTCCCCCAGGATGTGGAGCGCCTCCGCGCCCCACACCCCCGCGTGCCCGGCGAGGATCAGGGGTAGGGACCAGAACAGGGCGAACGTGGCGGCTTTGCCCAGATAGGTGACCTCCGGCTCCACCCCCCGCCGGCGGTACACGGGCAGCGTGCCCACCAGGAGCGCGTCCCGCGCCAGCAGCACCGCCACCGTCCACACGGGGATGTAGCCGGCCACCACGAACGTCAGCGGCACCACCGCCACGAGCACGCGGTCCGCGATCGGGTCGAGCCGCTCGCCCCACACCGACCGCATGTTCCAGAGCCGGGCGATCTTGCCGTCGAGCCAGTCGGAGACCACGAGCACGCCGAGGAGCCACAACGCGAGCCACGGGTCCTCCCACACGAGGATGCTCACCACGAGCACCGGGATCAGGGCGATCCGCGCCAGGGAGATCACATTGGGCAGGGTCCAGAATCTGTCGCTGAGCCCGGGGTCGGCGTACCTCCGGTCCTCGCCGAGGCCGGGGGGCACCGCCGCCGACAGGTGGCCGTCCCGGGGCGGGGGGATCCGGGCCCCGAGGACCCGGCCCTCGCCCGTACGCCACTCCCGCAGGTCCGTCTCGCGCCTGCCGTCGCGTCCTGCGTTCATCGGAACGTCGACATCATCCCGGAGAAGACGTTGCCGCCCGCGGCCATCGGGTTGTCATGGACCATGTAGGTCCACGTCGAGGACGGCCGTGCCATGCCGTTGGCGTCGAGGTCCACCCCCGTCGGGGTGAACTCGACCTCGGCGAACGTCGACTCCGATTCCCGCACCGCGTCCGAGGCGAGGTCACGGAAGTGGTCGATCGCGATGCGGTGGAACTCGTCGAGGGGGTTCTCCCGGCCCAGTGCCCGCAGGTGGATGGACTCGCGGACGTCGTTCATCTCCTCCAGGTGCCGGGCCCAACCGCGGTCGAGGTGCCACAGCATGATCTCGCGGCACCCCCGGACCACCGCGTCACGGCCGTGTTCCTCCACGAGCGCCGCGCCCCTGTCGGGATCGGCGGCGGTGAGTTCCTCGAACGCCTTCTCCGTGAGCAGCAGTGTCGACCGGCGCTCCGCGAGGATGTGCCGCTGTTCGGCGAGGAGTCTGCTGTACCGCCACGTGTTGGCGTGGATCTGCAGCATCTCCCCTTCTGTGACCCGCTGCGCGTGGTCGACCGCGTCGCGTCCGCGGTTGCCCTTGAGCGACCCGCTCATCCGGTCGTGGGAGGTGGGGATCTTCTCCTCCTCCAGCGCGGAGGTCACCACGTCGTCGTCCATCGAGGCGAAGAACACCGAGCTCCCGGGGTCGCCCTGTCGTCCCGCGCGCCCGCGGAGTTGGTTGTCGAGCCGCTCGGTCCGGTGGCGGCCGGTGCCCACCACGTGGAGTCCCCCGAGTTCCACCACCTCGTCGCGGCGCGACTCGTCCGAGCCGCCGAGCCGGATGTCCGTACCCCGGCCGGCCATCTGCGTGGAGACCGTCACGTGGCCGACGTCGCCGGCCTCGGCGATGATGGCCGCCTCCTCCTCGTCGTTCTTGGCGTTGAGGACCACGCACTCCACGCCGCGCTCCGACAGTCTTTCGGCGAGCCCCTCGGACTCGGCGACGTCGTGGGTCCCCACCAGGACGGGCCTGCCGGTCGCGTGGACCTCGGCGATGTGCTCGACGATCGCCCGGGTCTTGCTGTCGGAGTCGATGAACGTCCGGTCGGCCTCGTCGACCCTGATGTTGGGGGCGTTGGAGTCGATCATGGACACGCCCAGGGAGTAGAACTCCCGCAGCTGCGCGCCGGCCGCGAGCGCCGTCCCGGTCATGCCGCACACCCGCGAGTACCGACCGATGAACGCCTGAACGGTGAGACTGTCCAGGATCTGGCCCGCCTCGGAGACCCTGACGCCCTCCTTGGCCTCGACTGCGGCCTGGAGCCCGTCCGGCCACCGTTGGAGCTCCGCGACGCGGCCGCGTGAGGCGTTGATGAGCTGCACCTGCCCGTCCCGGACGATGTAGTCCACGTCCCGGCGGAGCAGGAAGCAGGCGTGGAGGGCGACGTTGACCTGCACGAGCGTAGTGGCCACGTGCGTCGTGTCGTAGAGGTCCTCGATCCCGAGTTCGGTCTCGATCGCCTCGGCGCCGTCGTCGGTGAGGAAGATGTTCCGCCGCTCGGAGTCGGTCTCGTAGTGCCGACCCGGGCGCAGTTTGCGTACCGCGGTGAGGACCTCGGTGGTCGGGGCCTCCCCCGACGCCGACCCGGCCAGCACGAGCGGCACCAGCGCCTCATCGACGAGCACGGAGTCCGCCTCGTCCACCAGCGCGACGTCCGTGGTGGGCGCGATGAGGTCGGCCGGATCGGTGACGAGCTGCTCGCGCAGTACGTCGAAGCCGATCTCGGAGACCGAGCCGTACGTGACGTCGCAGGAGTAGGCGGTGCGGCGTTCTTCCCGGCTGGAGGTCTCCGTGACGTACCCGACCGACAGTCCCAGCAGCTCGAGCATCGGTCCCATCCAGCGGGCGTCGCGCGCGGCCAGGTAGTCGTTGACCGAGATCACGTGGACGGTGTGGCCCTGGAGTGCGTAGCCGGCCGCGGCGATCGCGCCCGAGAGCGTCTTGCCCTCGCCGGTCGCCATCTCGACCACGTCGCCCGCGAACATCCGCAGGGCGCCCTGGAGCTGGACGTCGAAGGGCCGCAACCCCACGGTCCGGTTGGCCGCGTCGCGGGCTATCGCGAGGAACCGGGCGAGGTCCTCGTCGGACTCCCCGAACAGTTTCAGGCCGTGTGCGGCGTCCGGGAACTCGTCGTCGGCCAGTCCCCCGGCCCACTCCTCGAAGCCGTGGGACGCCTCGACCGCGCTCTGCGCGCGCGAGGTGTCCCGGCCCTGGGTGGAGCCCATCAGCTTCCAGAAGCGGTTGGCGAATCCCACGCGCGGTCCTTCCCGGTCAGAATCAGTTCTCCCCCACGGTACGCAGGGCCGGGGCCGGACGGCGGTCCGCCCCGCCGGTCACCGCTCCTGGCTGTCCGGGTCGAGTTGACCGCGCAGTCTGCGCATCGCCTCGGTGGAGAGCAGTCGGTCCCCGGCACGCGCGGCCAGGCGCTCCGCCGCGACGTCGGTGGGGGTGGGAGTGTGCGACGACGACGGCGGGCGGACCCCGTGCTCCCGGGCGATCCCGTCGACGCGCTCGGCCCTCTGCGCCGCCGCGTCGGCCTTCGCCTCGACGGACTCGACGAGCTGCCGCAGCGCCACGGCCCGATCGACCACCTCGGACCACACGTCGTCGATCCCGGGCCCGAGCCCGGTGAGCCGGCTGAAGCCGTCGCTCCCCGGACCGGCCCCGGCCGCCGCCTCGCGCAGGCGGCACAGGTCACCGGCCAGGCCGACGATCTCGGACTCGGCGTCGAACTGCAGGCGGACCTCGTCCACCGCGCGGCCGCCGCGGACGTACGCGCGCAACAGGCGGTCGTAGAGCCCGCCGACCTCCATGGCCATCGCGGTGTACATCTCGGGGATGCGCCGCCGGTCCGCGCGGATCTGCGGCATCTGCGGCAGCGAGTCGACCATCGAGCGCATGCGCGGGGGCAGTACGACTCGCCCCATCTCCCGCTGTCCGCGTGCGGCGGCGGCGCTCCCGAGCTCCGCGATGGTCCGGGGCACCAGGGGGACGGGCGCCATGGTGGGGGTCGAGGCGAGGGCGTCGAAGAGGCGCCCCCGGTCCTCGGTGTCCATATGGGTGCCCCGCTTGCGTTCGGCGCGGACGTCCTTGAGCCGGACGGCGAACACCCCTCCGCCGCGTGTGAAGCCGGTACGCAGGGAGAGGTATCTGCGGTCCAGGTCGGCGAGCCGGGTCCGCAGTGCCATCCGCAGCATCGACGGGACGGCCGACTCGAGCAGCCGCCGGATCTCGTGCCGTTGCTCCTCGATCACCCGGATCTGGTGGAATCCGCCCACCGTAGGGAAGGGCCTGCCCTGGTGGAGCCGGGCCAGGACGGTCGCGGTGATCCGGGGTTCGGTCAGCCCACAGGCCACGAGCAGCGCCGCGCGGTCGGACAGCTCGGCGACCGGCGGGTCGGTGTCGCCCCGGCACATCCGGTCCACGTCGGACACGATCGCGGTGCGCGTCGTGTGCGATGCGCGCTCGTCGGCCATGCGCCCCTCCTCACCCGGCGCCCGTCAGGGCGCTTCGGTCTCACCGGGTACAACGGTAGGCCCTGAGCTCATGTTCCCCGGATTCTGCCCGCTCGGGGCCCGCGGGACCTGTCAGCGCTCGAATCCGCGGCGGGCGTCGTCGAGGATCCGGGGCCGGTCCAGCGTCGAGGGCTCGAGGTCCATCGGTGCCACGTCCCGACCGAACTGCGCGGCGCTGCGGAGCACCCCGGGGTCGAGGAATCTCAGGTCCTCGACGTCATCGCGCATCCGCAGCTCCGGCGCGCCCTCCCCCGGGCTCGCGAGGACGAACCCCCAGTCCCCGAATGTCGGCACGTGGACGTGGTACGGCGTGACGCCCCAGCCCGCGGACTCCACGGTCTCGACGGTCCGCCAGAACTGGTGCGGCGTGGCGTACGGGCTGCCCGACTGCACCACCATGAGACCGTCCTCGCCGGTCATCTGCCTGGCCAGTCCGTAGAACTCACGTGAGTACAGGCGGGACAAGGCCGGCGTGCGGGGGTCCGGCAGGTCCACCAGGACGGCCCCGAAGCCGCCGGGCGGCGCAGCCCCGTCGCCGCCCCTGCGCAGCCAGGAGAAGGCGTCGTCGACCACCACGTCGACCCGGGGATCGGCCAGCGAGCCCTCGTTGTCCTCCCGGAGTTCCTCGCGGGCGAGCTCGAGCACGGCGGGGTCGAGCTCCACCTGGACCACCCGCCGTACGCCGGGCACGTCGAGGAGGTCGCGCGCTGCCAGCCCGTCGCCGCCGCCGAGCACCAGCACCTCGCCCGGCCGCCGCGCGACCGCGGGCTGGACCAGCGACTCGGTGTAGCGGTACTCGTCGAGGCTCGAGTACTGCAGGGCGCCGTCCAGGTACAGGCGCCGGTCGGTGCGCCCCTTGTAGGTGGCCTCGGTGACGACGATCTCCTGATAGGCCGATTGCGTGTGCGCGATGACCGGGTCCGGGTACAGGCGTGCCCGCGACCACTCGGTGACGTTGTCGACGGTCGCCAGGAGCACCCCGAGCAGGGTGGCCACCACGGCCAGCGTCAGCGCCGCGATGGCCGTGCGCCGGCGGCTCAGGAACCCGCGGAGCACCAGGGCCAGAAGGATCGCTGCGGCGGCGATGTTGACGAGCCCGGTGATCGCTGCCGCCTGCTGCATCCCGAGGGTGGGCAGGAGGAGGAACGGCCACAGCAGCCCGCCCACGAGCGCGCCGAGGTAGTCGGCCGCGTTGAGGTTGGCCAGGACGCGGCCGGCCTCGGCCGCACCGCTGCGACGCCCGGTCTGCAGCAGTGCCATGAGCAGTGGGACCTCGGCCCCGACGAGCGCGCCGATCGCGGCGGTGGCCAGCACCAGGACCACCATCGATCCGGTGGCCGAGCCGAGCGTGGTGAAGGTGACGTACAGGGCCGTGGCGGATACCCCGCCCACCAGTCCGAGTGCTGCCTCGACGCCGATGAACGTGGAGGCCGCGCGGTCGACGAACGGCTTGGCGAGCAAGGCACCCAGGCCCAGCGCGGCGACGTACCCGGCCACGATGAGACTGGTGGCGACGATGCCCCCGCCCTGGACGGTGGTGGCGAGGGTGATGAGCGCGAGTTCGTAGATCAGGCCGCAGGCCGCGCAGGCGGCCACCGAGGCCAGGACGACCGGCCTCCACCATCGTCCGACGGGGATGGCGACCGGGGCCGCGGTGCCGGGGCCCGGCGGGGAGGGCCGCGTCGCGGTCACGTCCTCAGGCAATGGCTGCGGCGTTGACCACGGCGACGGCCACGAGGGTCGCGCCCACGGCGATCGAGGCGGTGCTGAACCGTGGTGAGGCGACGAGGTCGCGGAACCGTCCGGGCACCACGAGTTCGAGGATCACCAGCGTGACGGCCTGGAACACCACGCCGAGCAGCCCGTACACGACCACGTCCACCAGTCCGAGCAGCACGGTGTCCGAGGCGTTGACCATCACGGTGACGACGATGACAGCGAGGGCGAGCGCGGAGGAGGCCTGGAGTGCCGCCGCATTGGGTCGGTGGTCGACGAAGACGTGGTGGCGCAGGCTGCCCGGGGTGAGCAGGTCGAGGACGACGAACCCGGCGGCCAGCACCAGCGCGCCGACCCCGAAGTAGGCCAGGGACACCCCGATGCCGTCGAGTAGTTCTGGGACGTGGTCGGCGATCACCGTGTCTCCTTAGGGTCGGTGGCGTCGTGGCCTGGTCTCGGGTGGGTCATTTGGCGCCGAAGCCCCCGGAGCTGCCGCCCGAGGAGCCAGCCGGGCTGCGGGGGCCGAAGGCCCCGCCGAGGAAGACGAAGCCCCCGGAGCGCAGGACGCGGGAGTTCTGGTCGAGTTGGACGCGGCAGGCCGTGCCGCCGGAGGGGCCCACGAAGATCATGTCGTTCCCGTAGCGCAGGTACTCGGTGCCCTGTCGGTCCGCACGCGCGTCCGGCCGCTTGTGGTCGGTGATGTCGCGGACGGTGGCGTCCCTGTCGCCCTTGCACTCGTACGTGTCGGACGCGCCCGCGACGGGGGTGTAGGTCTCGCGGACGTGGCGGACCGCGTCCAGTGCGGCGCCGAGCAGGAAGGCCCCCAGGAGGACGGCGCACAGCCCGGCGACGAGAGCGATGATCCAGGGCCGGTAGCGGTTCATGAGGCCGCTCCCGTCAGAGGACTGAGCCGTGCCGCCTCGATGCGGGACGCGGTGGCGACCACCTCACCCCCGCCGGGGCGTGCTCCGGCGAGGGCGTGGGGGTAGAGGTGCCAGGTCCGCCAGTGCCAGCCGGTGTGCTCGGCCGCGGCGGCGACGACGGTGAGCGCTCCGTGGCGTCCCGGGAAGCGCCCGGCGAGGACCCCGGGGCCCGCCTCTGCCAGGGCCTCGAGCTCGTCGACGAGGGCCGCGAACCGGCCGGCCGGGAACGTCTCGGTGGTCGCGCTCAGGTGATGGGTCCCCCACCGGCCCGGGTACGAGGCCGCGGCCGGGAGCGGCGATCCGCCGGACCCGATCGCGCGGCAGGAGACCTCCTCGGTCACGGCGTCGTGACCGTCGACCACGAGTGTGACGGCGTGGGAGGCGCCCAGGATCGACAGCCGGAGTGCGGTGCCGTCGCCGGGGTGGTCGAGCCGGGTCCGTGCCAGGGCACCGGGTGCCTCGCCCGGGCCGACGCGGTACCCGAGCGCGGTGGAGGCCACGTCGCTGGGCACCACGTCCAACTCGTGCAGTGTCATGCCGTGTAGCCGCTGTCGCCGGGAGCGGGCGGTGCCGGGTACACGGTCAGTTCACCGGGCGTCAGCGGGCGGCCGGTGGAGACCTCCCAGCCGCCGTCGTCCCAGTTCTCGAACGACAGCAGGGAGTGGCCGTCGCGGGTCCGGAAGTCCTTGTACCGCATGCGCCCGCGCTCCGGGAGTCCGGTGGTGCCCTCGCAGGTGTACCCGGCGTCGCCGGACTCGTCCTCGCGGTGGACGCGGCCGTCGACGGTCACCTCGCGCTGCGGCGTCACTCCCAGGCCCTTGCGGGAGGTCCACCAGGTGAGCTCGAGTCGCCCTTCGTCCTCCTCGACGCCGAACCACTGGGCCCCGTCGCCGCCCTCGAGGAGGTGTTCCCACCAGACGTAGGGCCCCTGCCGGAGTGTGATCGATCCGCGGACCACGTAGTCGACACCCCCGTAGGCGACGATCGCCCCGGGGCCCAGGTTGCGGGGCCCGAAGCCGTGGGCGGGCCGGTCCGCCGCGAGCGGGTCGCGGCGACGGCCCGGGGACTTATCAGTGCGGCCCCTGAGCGCCTTGACGACGATCCCGATGATCGCAACCACGACGACCACCAGTCCGATGATGACGAGCAGCTCGCCCACCTGACATCACTCCCTTGTCCGGATCGGCGTGGTCGACCGGTGCGGGCCACCGCGGTCGATGGGGGCAGGTTATCGCACTGCGACACTCCGCAGACCCCGACCCGATTGCCTCGCGAACGCCAGTACGCTGAGAACGCTCTGAGAACCCGGACGGCGCGTTCGCCGTCCAGCCTGAGGAGAAGAGGACACCGACGATGCAGGACCAGACGCACAGCCCCGAGGCCGGGGCAGCGGAGGACGCGCCGCCGGAGGGCGGCTCCGTCATCCTCAAGCCTGTCTTCCTGCCCGCCGCGGCGGTGATCATCGGGCTCATCGCCGTGGTGATCATCTTCCGCGACCGCGCGGAGGACCTGACCAGCACCCTCAACACCGCCATCTCCGATGGTGTCGGTTGGTGGTACGTCATCGCGGTGAACGTCTTCCTGGTGTTCGCCCTGTATTGCGCGTTCTCCAAGGTCGGGCGCATCCGCCTGGGGCGCGACGACGAACGGCCGGAGTTCAGCGTCCTCTCGTGGTTCATGATGCTCTTCAGTGCCGGTATGGGGATCGGCCTGGTCTTCTTCGGTGTGGCGGAGCCGCTGAGCAACTTCGTCCTGCCCGCCGAGTCGTTCGGCAACGAGCCCCGCTCCACCGGCGCCGCGCAGGACTCCGTGGGGGTCATGATGCTCCAGTGGGGCCTGCACCCCTGGGGGATCTACGCGGTGGTGGGCCTGGGCATCGCCTACATGACGTTCCGCCGCGGCCGGCCGCTCGCGATCCGGTGGCTGCTCGAACCGCTCATCGGCCGGCAGCGCGTCGAGGGCTGGATGGGGCACACGATCGACGTGGTCGCGATCGTCGGGACCCTCTTCGGTATCGCCACGTCCTTCGGCTTCGGCGTGAGCCAGATCATGGCGGGACTCGAATACCTCGGGGTGGCCGAGCGGTCGACCACCCTCATCGTCGCGGTCATCGCGGTCGTCACCGCGATCGCGCTGTGGTCGGTGGTGTCCGGGGTGCACAAGGGCCTCAAGTGGTTGTCCAACTTCAATATGGGCGTCGCGGCCCTGCTCGCGCTCGCGGTGTTCGTGCTGGGGCCGACGATCCTCATCCTGCAGTCCATCCCGGACAACGCCGGGTCCTACCTCTCCCAGCTCCCCCAGACCGCCCTCAACACCGGGCCGTGGAGTTCTGACAACTGGGAAACCATCTGGACCATCGGCTATTGGGGCTGGTGGACCAGCTGGGCCCCGTTCGTCGGCATGTTCATCGCGCGCATCTCCCGCGGCCGCACGATCCGGCAGTTCATCATCGGCGTGCTGGCCGCGCCGACCCTGGCCAGCCTCGTGTGGTTCACCGTCTTCGGCGCCTCGGGGATCCACTTCACCCGCGAGGGGTTGATGCAGTCGGGCGACGAGGTCAACTCCGACACCTCCCTGTTCGAGATGTTCGGCCTGCTCCCCCTGGGCGCGGTGCTCAGCGCGGTGGCGATCATGGTGGTCGTCTTCTTCTTTGTCACCTCCTCCGATTCCGGTTCGCTGGTCATCGACATGATGGCCTGCGGCGGACGCGTCGACACGCCCAAGTCGACCCGGATCTTCTGGGCGGTGCTCGAGGGTGTGGCGGCCGCAGTCCTGCTGGTCGTGGGCGGCGACGCCGCGCTGACCGCGTTGCAGACCCTGGCCGTCTCGACGGCGGCACCGTTCTCGGTGATCCTCGTCCTGGCGTGTGTGGCCATGTACCGGGCGTTCCGCCATGACGTGGCGACGATGCCCGATTACGTGCAGCTCATGCCGTCCTCGACCGAGCCCGGAACCCACGAGTCACTGGCCACCCAGGCCCGTCGTCATCTCCGGGAGATGCGGGGGATCTCGATGACCCTCGGCGGCTTGTCGTCGACACCGGGCACCTTGTCGGTGTCCACCAAGGATGCTCAGATCGTCCCCTACCGGCGCGTATCCGCCTCCGAGATGACGTTCGACACGGAGTCGGGCGAGCCCGAGCTCGTCGTCGCCGGCCGGGACCCGCTCGCGGGCGAGGTGTTCGACACCGAGGAGTTCGCCGCGTCGCAGGAGTACGTGGACCTCGGCGGCGAGGAGCCGTCGGCGGAGCCTGCGGACGCCTCGGAGGGCGGCGCCGACCGGGGCTGACCGGTCACACGTACTGGTCGGCCCACGCGCCGATGATCCTGGCGGCGCGGTGGGCCTGCCCGTCGACGGTGAGGAAGTGATCCGAGCCCTCGAGGGACACGAAACTCCGCGGGTGGAGCGCGGCCCGGAAGATGGTGCTCGCGTTCTCGATGTCGACCGTCGCGTCGGTCGGTGAGTGGATGATGAGCAGCGGCCGGTCGAGCGTGCGGACCCGGCCGATCAGGTCGGCGCGGCGGACGTCCTCGACGAAGTCCCGCTTGAGGGTGATCTCGCGGCCACCGATGTTCCAGGTGCCGCTGCCCTCCGCCAGCACCTTGTCGACGATCGCGTCGTAGTGCCGCTCGACGTCGGCGGGTTCGGCGGGCGCCCCGATGGTGGCGACCGCGCGGATGCTGGGGATCTGTTGTGCGGCGATGATCGCGGCGGCGCCGCCCCACGAGTGCCCGACGAGCAGTTGGGGCGGGGTGCCGCGCTCGGTGAGGAACTCGGCCGCCCGGACCGTGTCGGCGACCTTGACCGTGAACGAGCCGTCGCCCAGTTCGCCCCCGGACCCGCCCACTCCGAGGGCGTCGTAGCGCAGCATGCCGATCCCCTCGGCGGCGAGGCCGCGGGAGATCCGGAACGCCGCCGGCGAGTCCTTACCCAGTGTGAAGCCGTGGACGAACAGGCCCCATCCGCGGTCGCCGTGCTCGGGTGGCTCCAGCACTCCCGCGAGCTCCGGCCCCCGGACACTGGCAAAGCGCACATCTTCGGTCATGCAGCCATCTCACCTGCCGGGGCATCCTGGGGTCAATCGGCTCCGCCGGTGCCGGGCGGCCTCTCCGGTTGCCTGGCGCCGTCGGGGGCGACGATCGTGACGTAGGCATTGTGAGAGAGGACGGGATATGACGACGACAGCGACATCACGCTCGGCCCACAACGGGTTCGAGTTGCCCGCGATCGGTTTCGGCACCGTGGATCTGCGGGGCGTGGACGGGACGACGGCGATCGCCTCGGCCATCGATGCCGGCTACCGGCTGATCGATTCGGCGTTCAACTACGAGAACGAGGGGGTGGTCGGCCGGGCACTGGAGCAGTCGGGGGTGGATCGCTCGGAGCTCCTGGTCACCTCCAAGCTGCCGGGCCGTCACCACGAGGCGCCCCTGAACCGGCAGAGCATCGAGGAGAGCCGGGCCCGGCTCGGCGTGGACGCGATCGACCTGCACTTGATCCATTGGCCCAATCCCCGGTGCGATCAGTACGTCGAGGCCTGGCGGGCGATGATCGACGCGCGCGAGCGCGGGGTGGTCCGCCAGATCGGGGTGTCGAATTTCCTGCCGGAGCATCTGGAGCGGATCGAGTCCGAGACGGGCGTGCGGCCGGTGGTCAACCAGATCGAGATCCACCCGTATTTCCCGCAGGAGGACGTGCTGGAACTGCACCGGGAGCGCGGCATCCTGGTGGAGGCGTGGAGCCCGCTCGGCCAGGGCGGCGAGGTGCTCACCGAGCCGGTCATCACCAACATCGCGGAGGGGCACGGCTGCACCCCGGCCCAGGTGGTGCTGGCGTGGCATCTCGCCCGCGGGGTGATCCCGATCCCCCGGTCGAGCTCGCCGGAGCACCAGCGGTCCAACCTGGCTGCCGCGGACATCACGTTGTACGGCGCCGAGGTGGAGGCCATCACGGCGCTGGGCCGGTCGACGGGGCGGATGTTCGACGGCGACCCGGCGGTCCACGAGGAGTTCTGAGCGGGTCGCGCGCTCGCCGCGGCCGGCGCAGACGAGAGCCCCCGGGCCAGATTTCTCTGGCCCGGGGGCTCTCGTCTGCGCCCGGTCGGGGATGCGCTCCCCTGGCCGACGGGTGCGGGGTGCGTGGCTCAGGGCTGCGCTAGCGCTGACCTGCTAGCGGTTCAGCCGTGACCGGTCGTCTCAGGAGAAGTTCTCCAGCGAGCCGAACACGTCGACCGAGCCGACGACGCCGCCGAGCAGGCCGCCGTCGTCAGTGATCGGGCAACCGCTCACGACGACGTCCTCGGTGGTCTCGTACAGTTCCTTGTTGTTCTCGTTCAGTCCGCTGCCCTGGTAGACACCGAAGGTGATGGTGTGCTCACCTGTGTCGTTGGGCTCGACTCCGGGAAGAACCGTCGTATTGTCGGTGTCGTCCTTATCGGGGACAGTGCGGTCTTCAGTCAGATCGATCGTCGTGGTCCCGAGCCCGACATCGTAAGGGTTGCCCCGTTCCTCGGTGATCGCCTTATGGACCGTCTCATTGCTCACCACAGCCGGGCGGTACACCTGCTCTCGGACCCCCTGATCGGTGCGATCCATGACCGAGTCCTCCCCTCCGACTCGGTAGTCGGCACGGAGGTTCTCTGTGACGCCGTCAGTCCGATCCGAGGTGAGTTTGAACGCGACCGTGCAATTGTCGTACGCGGTGCCGATCAGGGTGAATCGATCGTCGAACTGAATCGTCTCCGTACCGACCACGGAAGCGTCCTCCTCCGACGACGCGCTCTGCGCCTGGGCCAGGCCAGCACCTCCGACGATCGTGGCCGAGGCGAGCGCGGCGCTCGCGGCCAGGCTTGCAAAATGGGTCTTACGCATAAGTCGTGTCCTTCCGACCCGTAGGAACGCGGCCAGCTCTGACCGCCACGAACCGTTCTACGTGACTCCTACGACATTCTCAGCCCACGACTAGGGCCACATCAGCAAACTGTGCCCGGCGAACACATCACTCCGCATGCGCCACATCACAAGTCATCGTCGAAAACTTTTTTCCGCTTACTACCGCGATGGGGTCCGATTCGGCGCTTCCGCACGCCCAGCCTGACAAGGTGTGGCCCGTCCGCGACGGGGGCGACCTCAGGTGCGACCAGCGCCCGGGCTCCTCACGGGCCGGCACGGCGCCGAAATGAGATCAGGGGCGGCCTCCCGTATGGGAAACCGCCCCTGGACTGCATTTCTCTCGGTCGGGCTGGCGGGATTCGAACCCACGACCCCCTCACCCCCAGTGAGGTGCGCTACCAAGCTGCGCCACAGCCCGTCCGCCTCCGCGTCTCGCGCGGCGACCTCGACAAGACTAGCGCACGGCGGGGACCGTCCTCCAATCGGCTGGTCACTTGCTCTGGCGACGCTCCTTGACCCGCACGTTCACGCGCACCGGCGAGCCGTCGAAGCCGAACGTCTCCCGCAGGCGACGCTCGAGGAAGCGCCGGTAGCCGGCCTCCAGAAAGCCCGTGGAGAAGAACACGAACGTGGGCGGGCGCGTGGTGGCCTGGGTGCAGAACCGGATCCGTGGCAGCCGTCCCCCGCGCATCGGCGGCGGGGTGGCCGCCACGACCTCGTTCATCCACGTGTTGAGCGGCCCGGTGGGAATGCGCTTATCCCACGAATCGAGCGCGATCTCCATCGCCGGCACGAGCTTGGCCAGCGCCCGCCCGGTCCTGGCGGAGATGTTGACCCGGTGCGCCCAGGACAGCACCTTGGACAACTCGCGGTCGATCTCCTTGTCCAGGTCGTACCGCCGGTCCTCGTCCACGAGGTCCCACTTGTTGAAGGCGATCACCAGCGCTCGACCGGCGTCGGCCACCATCGAGATGACCCGCAGGTCCTGCTCGGTGATCGGCTCGGAGGCGTCCAGCAGCAGCACCACGACCTCGGCGGCCTCGATCGCCCCACGCGTGCGCAGGGAGGCGTAGTACTCGTGCCCGTAGGCCTGGTTGACCTTCCGCCGCAGTCCGGCCGTGTCCACGAACCGCCACGGGCGGCCCCCGAGCTCCACGAGCGAGTCGACGGGGTCCACGGTGGTCCCGGAGACGTCGTCGACCACCGAGCGCTCCTCGCCGGTGAGCTTGTTGAGCAGGCTCGACTTGCCCACGTTGGGCTTGCCCACCAGCGCCACGCGGCGCGGCGCCCCGGTGGTCTCCCGCATGCGCGCCTTGCTGGGCAACCGGCGCAGGACCTCGTCGAGCAGGTCGGCCGTTCCCCGCCCGTGTGTCGCCGACAGCGGGTACGGCTCGTCGAGGCCCAGGCTCCAGAACTCGGCGGCCTCCAGTGCCGCCTTCTCGCTGTCCACCTTGTTCACCGCGAGCAGCACCGGGGTCTGCGAGCGGCGCAGCGTCCTGGCCACGGTCGCGTCGGCGGCCGTGATGCCCACGGTGCCGTCGCAGACCAGGACGATCACGTCGGCCGTGCCCATGGCGATCTCGGCCTGCTGCGCGATCGAGCGGTGCATGCCCCGCGCGTCCTGCTCCCAGCCGCCGGTATCCTGCACCATGAAGGAGCGGCCGTTCCACAGCGCCTCATACGACACCCGGTCGCGCGTCACGCCGGGCACGTCCTCCACCACGGCCTCGCGGCGACCGATGATCCGGTTGACCAGGGTCGACTTGCCGACGTTGGGGCGCCCCACGATCGCGACGGTGGGCAGCACCTCCGCCCCGTCGATCTCGATCCCGAGCTCGTCGGCCCACTCCTCGGCGACGGCGTCCCAGTCGGTGTCGTCGTCCCAGGCGTCCTCGACGACCTCCTCGGCGGGGCCCGTCGGCAGGTCGAACTCCGCGTTCTCGTCGTTGTTCGTCATGCTGTGTTCCCTTCTGCGGTGTCGCCGACCGGCGGGGCGATGCTCTCGCCCTCGGCCAGCGCCACCAGGTGGTCGAGGACCTCGTCCAGGGAGAGGTCGGAGGTGTCGACGACGACGGCGTCGGCGGCGGGACGCAGCGGGCTGGCCGCACGCGTGGAGTCCTTGCGGTCCCGCTCGATCACCGCGGCCAGTACCTCGTCGTAGTGGGCCTCGCGGCCCGCGGCGAGGTCCTGCTCGGTCCGGCGGCGGGCACGGATCTCGGGGCTCGCGGTGAGGAATACCTTCACCTCGGCGTCGGGCAGCACCACGGTGCCGATGTCGCGCCCCTCGAGCACCACGGTCCCGCCGCCGGAGGCCAGGCGCCGCTGCAAGTCCACCAGGTTCTCCCGGACCTCGGGCACCGCCGACACGGCCGAGACGGCGGCGGTCACCCGCGCCGTGCGGATCTCCGCACCCACGTCCTCCCCGGCCAGCAGGATGCGCTCCGCCCCCGCGTCGGTGCCGATCTCCATCGGTAGGTCCGCGGTCGCGTCGACCACCGCGCCGGTGTCGCCGGGGTCGATCCCGGCGCGCAGCAGCTGCAGGGTCGCCACCCGGTACATCGCGCCCGTGTCGAGGTAGGCCCCGCCCAGTCGCCCGGCCAGCAGCCGGGCCAGGGTGGACTTGCCGGTCCCCGCGGGGCCGTCGATCGCGATCCTGCGCCGCATCCCGTCACTCCTGCCGTCGCCGGTCACAGTCCCACCGCCCCGTACAGGTCCGAGACCTCTTGGCGGTTGAGCTTGCGGAAGCTCCCTGCGCGCTGGTCGCCCAGGGCGACACCGCCGAAGCGTGTGCGGACCAGCCCCTCGACGGGGTGGCCCACCTCGGCCAGGAGACGACGGACGATGTGCTTGCGGCCCTCGTGGAGCACGACCTTGACCAGCGACCGCCCGTCGTGGATGTCGAGTACCGAGAAGTGGTCGACCGTAGCCGGGCCGTCCTCGAGCTCCACGCCGGCGCGCAGCTGCCGGCCCAGCCCCTTGCTCACCACGCCCACGACGGTGGCCATGTACGTCTTGGACACCTCATACGAGGGGTGCATGAGCCGGTGCGCGAGCTCGCCGTCGTTGGTCACCAGCAGCAGCCCCTCGGTGTCGGCGTCGAGGCGCCCCACGTGGAACAGGCGCTGCCCCGCGTCGACCCGCCCGGCCAGTAGGTCGCCCACACAAGGGCGGCCGAGGTCGTCGGACATGGTCGTGTGCACACCGCGCGGCTTGTTGAGCGCGAGGTAGACCAGAGTGTCGTCGAGCACGATCCGGGTGCCGTCCACGCGGATCACCGCGGTGGCGGGGTCGACCTTCACGCCCATCTTGCGCACGCGTTCGCCGTCGACCTCCACGCGGCCGCGGGCGATCATCTCCTCGGAAGCGCGGCGCGAGGCCACCCCCGCCTGCGCGAGTACCTTCTGCAGGCGGACCGGTGCGCCGTCTCGGCCAGCGGATTCAGTCATGGGTCAGTCACATCTCTTGGTCGTCGGTGTCGGGCTCGTCGCCCGCGTCGGGTTGGTGGCCGTCCCCCTCGCCCGGGGCGGTGACGGCGCGTCTGCGCCGCCCCACGGGGATCCGCGGATCCTCCGCGGGATCGTCGCTCATCTCGTCGACCAGGTCCACATCCGGCAACAGCGGGGCGATGTCGGGGAGCTCGTCGAGCGACGCGAGCCCCAATCTTTCCAGAAACAGCTCCGTGGTCCTATACAGGATGCCCCCGGACTCCGTGTCGGTACCGCATTCCACCGCCATACCGCGCGCCACGAGCGTGCGCATGACGCCGTCGACGTTGACGCCGCGGACCGCCGCGATCCTCGACCGGGTCACCGGCTGACGGTAGGCGATCACCGCGAGCGTCTCCAGCGCGGCCCGGGTCAGCGTGGACCGGGTGCCGTCCGTGAGCAGGCGCTCCACGTACGGCGCCAGCTCGCGACGGGTGTAGAGACGCCAGCCCTCGCCCGTACGCCGCAGGTCGATCCCGCTGCCCGCCGCGGTCAGGTCGTCGCGCCAGGCCAGCAGCTCCTCCTCCACCCGGTCCGGGGTCGACCCCGCCGCCGCGGCCAACGCCGACTCCCCCGTCGGCTGGTCCACCACCAGCAACAACGCCTCGAGCCGCGCCCGCAACGGCGGATCCTCCGGTGCGTTCACGTCCATTCGTCCCTCCCCCGGGTGACCTCGTCGGCCTCCCCGCCTGTCCAGCTCACCAGCAGATCCCCCAGGGCCTCGTCCTGGGTGAGCGCCACCGCCCGCGCCCGGTACAGCTCCAACAGGGCCAGGAACCGGGCGACGACGACGAGGGACTCCCCCGCCCCGGACGCCAGCTCACGAAAATCCACCCACTCGCCGGCACCGCGGAAGCGCAGTAGCTCGAGCACGCGGCCCGCCTGCTCCGGCACGGACACGGCCGGGGTGTGCACGTGCGCCACCCCCACCTCCTCGACCGGACGCGGGCGGAAGGCCACCGCGGCGATCATGGCGAACTGCTCGGCGTCCACCCCCAGCTCCACCTCGGGCAGCAGGTCGACGAACTCGTCGTCCGGCCCCGCCGTCCGCGGATACGACTGCCGGGCCGTGCGGTCGAGTTCCGCGAACAGCTCCGCGACCTGACGGAAGGCCCGGAACTGCAGCAGCCGGGCGAACAGCATGTCTCGTGCCTGCAGCAGCGCCAGGTCCTCTTGGTCCTGGACCTCCCCCGAGGGCACCAGACGGGCCGTCTTGAGGTCGAGGAGCGTGGAGGCCACCACCAGGAACTCGGTCACCTCCTCGAGCCCGGCCTCCCGGCCCAGCAGCCGCGTGTGCGCGATGAACTCGTCGGTCACCGCGTGCAGGGCCACCTCGGTCACGTCGAGGCGACGCGAGTCGATGAGCGACAGCAGCAGGTCGAACGGGCCGGAGAAGTTGGTCAGGTGGACGGTGAACGCCCGCGGGTCCGGCTCCTCGGTCTCCGCGGCCCCCGCCTCGGTCACGGCCTCCGTCACCGCCCGCGCTGGATGACCTCGCGCGCGAGCGCACGGTAGGCCTGTGCGCCGGGCGATCTGGGCGCCCACGTGGTGATGGGCTCGCCCGCCACCGTCGTCTCCGGGAACCGGACCGTCCGCGTGACCAGCGTGTCGAAGACCTTCTCCCCGAACACCTCCACCACCCGGCCGAGCACGTCCCGCGCGTGGACGGTCCGGCGGTCGAACATCGTGATGAGGATGCCCGTCAGGTGCAGGCGCGGGTTGATGCGGTCGCGGACCTTGTCGATCGTGTCTGTGAGCAGGGCCAGGCCGCGCAGCGCGAAGTACTCGCACTCCATGGGGATGAGGACGCCGTCCGCACAGGCCAGCGCATTGACCGTGAGCAGGCCCAGCGACGGCTGGCAGTCGATCAGGACGAAGTCGTACCGGTCGAGCACCGGGTACAGGGCGCGGCCCAGCGCCTGCTCCCGGCCCACCTCGTTGACGAGCTGGATCTCCGCGGCCGACAGGTCGATGTTCGCGGGGATGAGGTCCACGCCCTCGACGCGTGTGCTGGCCAGCACCTCCTCGGTGGAGACCGTGTGGTCCACCAGCAGGTTGTAGACCGTCAGCTCCAGCTCGTGGTGCCGGATGCCCAGGCCCGCGGACAGTGCGCCCTGGGGATCCAGGTCCACCACCAGGACGCGGCGACCGTACTCGGCGAGCGCGGCGGCGAGGTTGATGGTGCTGGTCGTTTTGCCGACCCCGCCCTTCTGGTTACACATCGCCACCACGGTGGCCGGGCCGTGGGAGGTCAGCGGCCGGGGCTCGGGGATCGCGTCGAACCCCTCGCCCGCGGCCGGATCGTCGGCGCCGAGCAGCTCAGCGCGCGAGAACAGTGCGGGATCCATCGTCCCAGTGTCCTGCGCCACCCGCGTCCCCTCTCGTCGGCTTCTCCCCGCTCGGGCGTATCCACGGTCACGTTACAGTGCCCGCGGGTGACACTCGGCCCAGACCTCGCGGAGAGTCTCGACGGTCACGAGCGTGTACACCTGCGTGGTGGTGACCGACGAGTGGCCGAGCAGTTCCTGGACCACCCGGATGTCCGCCCCGCCGTCCAGCAGGTGCGTGGCGAAGGAGTGCCGGAACGAGTGTGGTGAGATCTCCGCGTCGACCCCGGCGCGGGCGGCGGAGGTCGAGACGACCGTCCACAGGGTCTGCCGGGAGATGCGCCCGCCGCGGGCATTGAGGAACAGCGCGGGACCCCCGGACACCGCCAGCGCGGGGCGCGCACGCACCAGGTAGGCGTTCAGCGCCTCGCAGGCCGGGCGACCGACCGGCACGACCCGTTCCTTCCCGCCCTTGCCGCGCAGGGCCACCGCGCCGCCGTCGGGGTGGTCGAGCCCGTCGACGTCGTCCACGTCCAACCCCACCAGTTCGGCCGCGCGGGCCCCGCTGGCGTAGAGGAGCTCGAGCATCGCCCGGTCCCGCAGTCGCGCCGGCTCCACATCCACCTCGGTGCCGCCGGCCGCCTCGATCACCGCGATGATCTGGTCCACCGGTAGGGCCTTGGGCAGCCTCCTGGCCGGCCGCGGCGGGGTCACGGCGGCCGCCGCGTCCAGCGCCGTGATCCCGTCGCGCGTGGCGAACCGGTGCAGTCCCCGGACCGCCGCCAGCGTCCGGGCCACCGAGCTCGGGGCGAGCGCGCGTCGACCGGACTCCGGATCCGTGGTCGCCAGCTGCGCCCGGAACTCCTCGACGTGGGACTCGGTGACCCCGGTCAGGTCGTCCACGCCCACACCGGCGAGAAACCCGCGGTACTTCTCGAGGTCCCGCCGGTAGGCGGAGAGGGTGTGCGCGGAGGCGCCCTTCTCCACGGCGAGGTGGTCCAGGTAGCCGCGGATCTGCTGCGCCGGGCCGGCCGGGGTCATCGGTGCCCCCGCTCAGGGCCGGGCCAGTGCCTCGCGGGCCGCGAGGATTCCCGATACCGCGATGCCGTTGATCATCCGGCCGTCGAAGATCATCTCCACCGCCTCGGCCACCGGGAGCCAGGACTGCTCCATGTCGGCCTCCTCGTGCTCGGCCTCGGGGCGGGGCACCTCGCGGATCCCGGTCGCCAGATACACGTGCACGCGCTCGGTGCTGAACCCCGGCGACGGGACGATCTCGATCAGCGGCCGCCAGTGGTCGGCCTCGAGGCCGGTCTCCTCCACGAGTTCCCGCCGGGCGGTCTCGAGCGGCTCCTCCCCGTCCACGTCGCACAAACCGGCCGGCAGCTCCCAGAGGCGTTCGCCGACCGCGTGCCGGTACTGACGCAGGAGCGCGATCCGCCCCTGCTCGTCGAGGGCGACCACGGCCACCGCGTCGTCGTGCCCGCAGATCTCCCGGTCCGCGGTCCCGCCGCCCGGCATGGAGACGGTGTCCACGCGGAGTCGCACCACGTGGCCGTCGAAGATCTCACGACTGGAGACGGTCCGGAACTCGTGCGAGCCGGGGGCGGCGTCGCCTGTCACGGTCAGCTCCCTTCCACGGGGTCGTCGGACGTCAGCTCGGGGTCGGGCGCGCCGGCCGCGCTCGAGGCGCCCGCCAGGACGTCATCGGACTGGTCCGCGCGCCACGGCTCGACGGGCAGGCTCATCTCGTTCTCGTAGTCCAGCGAGGCCTTGACGAACGCGGCGAACAGCGGGTGCGGCCGGGTCGGCCGCGACTTGTACTCGGGATGGGCCTGCGTGGCCACGAAGAACGGGTGCTGCTCGACCGGGTACTCGACGAACTCGACGAGGTGCCCGTCGGGGGACGTGCCCGAGAACCGCAGGCCCGACTCGGCGACCTTGTCGCGGTAGTCGTTGTTCACCTCGTACCGGTGCCGGTGCCGCTCCGAGACCTCGGTGCTGCCGTAGGCGTCCGCCACCAGCGAGCCCTTGGTCAGTACCGCCGGGTAGGCGCCGAGCCGCATGGTGCCGCCGAGGTCGGCCTCGCCGGCGACGGCCTCCACCTGGTCGGCCATCGTGGAGATCACCGGGTGCCCGGTGTCGGGATCGAACTCGGTCGACGACGCGCCCTCCAGCCCGACCGACCGCGCGGCCTCGATGACCGAGCACTGCAGCCCCAGGCACAGTCCGAGCAGCGGGATACGGTTCTTCCGCGACCACGAGATGGCCCCGAGCTTGCCCTCGATGCCCCGGATGCCGAAGCCCCCGGGGATCAGCATCCCGTCGACACCGTCAAGCACCTCGCGCGCCCCGGCCTCGGTGGCGCAGCTGTCGGACTCGACCCACCGGATGTTCACGCGCGCGAGGTTCGCGAAGCCGCCGGCCCGCAGCGCCTCGGTCACTGACAGGTACGCGTCCGGCAGGTCGATGTACTTGCCCACCAGCGCGATCTCGACCTCCTCGCGCGGCTCGTGCACACGCCGGAGCAGGTCCCCCCACACCGTCCAGTCCACATCGCGGAACGGCAGGTTGAGCTTGCGGATCACGTGCGTGTCGAGGTGTTCGCCGAACAGGACCTTGGGGATGTCGTAGATGCTCGGCGCGTCGGGCGTGGAGACCACGCCCTCGAGGTCGACGTCGCACATCAGCGCGATCTTGGCCTTGAGCGAGTCCGGCACCTCGCGGTCGCACCGCAGCACGAGCCCGTCCGGGACGATGCCGATGTTGCGCAGAGCCGCCACCGAGTGCTGGGTGGGCTTGGTCTTGAGCTCCCCGGACGGTGCGAGGTACGGCACCAGCGAGATGTGGAGGAAGAAGATGTTCTCCCGGCCGACGGAGTGGCGCACCTGGCGGCAGGCCTCGAGGAACGGCTGCGACTCGATGTCGCCGACCGTGCCGCCGACCTCGGTGATCACCACGTCCGGGCTGCGCCCCTCGTCGTCAGGGGCGCCCATGCCGATGATGCGTTCCTTGATCGCGTCGGTGATGTGCGGGATCACCTGGACGGTGTCGCCCAGGTACTCGCCGCGGCGCTCACGGGCGATGACGGCCGAGTAGACCTGCCCGGTGGTGACGTTGGCGCCCGCGTTGAGGTCCCGGTCGAGGAAACGCTCGTAGTGCCCCAGGTCGAGATCCGCCTCGGCGCCGTCCTCGGTGACGAACACCTCACCGTGCTGGAAGGGGTTCATGGTGCCGGGGTCGACGTTGATGTACGGGTCCAGCTTCTGCATGGTCACCCGGAGGCCGCGGGCGGTGAGCAACTGCCCCAGGCTCGAGGCCGTCAGCCCTTTGCCCAGCGACGACGCGACGCCGCCCGTGACGAAGATGTGCTTGGTCGCGGACCGCGATGCGGCTCGGTTCAGTGACAAGGAGACTCCCGTGTCCAGGCACCGGAATGGATGATTGCTGTGGTGGCTCCGGTCCTCCCCACGGGGCTTCAGGCTATCACCGTCAGCGCGACGCGGGGAGAATCGGCACCGCCGCGCCCGCATCCGGGCGCACGCCGTAGTGGCCCTGCCCCCTGTCCAGCTGCTCGGCCAGGGCGAGCCCGGCGGCGAGCCGGCCCGCCTCCGTGCCGAGGTTGTCCACCGTGGAGACCTCGTCCCCGCCCGTGGAGCGCAGCGAGGTCACGGCGTCCTGCACGGTGGCCTGGCCGGCGGGATGATGGGAAGCCACCACGGCGCCCGCCCCCTCGCTGTCGAGTGTGCGAGAGAGCGAGGCCAGCCGGGCGGCGGTCGACTCGTCCTCGCCCGGACCGGTGACCACCAGTGCGAGCTGGCCGGGTCGGATCGTGCCGGACTCGAAGGAGATCACCCCGGAGTCGGCGAGGGTCGTCAGGACGGTGTCGCGGTCCCCATCCGGCAGATGGGGCTCGGCGTCCTCGGTGCGCAGCAGTGCGGCGCGGCCGAGCGCGGTCCCGAGCTGCGTGCCCAGGTCCGCGTCCGCCGCCGGCGCGGTGCCGATGGGCAGGTTGGCCACCAGCGCCTGGATCTCGGCGTCGGCCTCCGGGTCGACCGCCCGATCGGTGAGCGTGACCCGTCCCGCGTCGACCGCGCCGGCCTCGTGGACGGTGTCGACGACCGCGTCGACGTCCTCGCCGTCGGCGCCCGGGGCCACCACCACCAGGACCGGCCGACCGTCGAGCACGTCATCCAGGACCGACGGTGCGAGTTGCCCGGCCATGCCGTCCAGTCGCTCGGCGGCCATGCGCTGACGAGCGAGCTCGTCCTGCGCGGAGTCGAGCCGCGCCGCCGTCGTCTCCTCGTCGTCGACCACCGCGTCCCGGATCGACGACGCCACGGACGTCGACCCCAGGACCACCCCCACGGCGAGCGCGAGGAAGACGGCGGCCAGCGTGAGGACGTGGCGGCGCAGGGAGATCAACGGAACAGGCCCTGGACCCAGAGTGCGAAGGTGTTCCACGCGTCGACCGCCCAGACCAGCAGGTCCTGGGCGGAGTCCCGCGCGACCACCACGGCCGCGATCGCGACGAGCGCGGCCAGCACGACGAGCGCCAGGCCGAGGCCCGTGCCGCGCGAGCGATAGAGCGTCGAGCAGGCGTCCGCGTGGACGAGGCGGGTCGCCACGGCCTTGTCGACCATCGTCGACGACGGCGCGGCGGCGGGCGTGAACGCGTCCTCCAGGCCACGGTCGCCGCCGGTCACGACGATCATCTCGGCGCCGCCGTGGAACGCCAGCAGCAGCGCCATGTCCCGCGCGGTGGCCGCGGCGGGGAAGGTAGTCGCGCCGATACCCAGCTCGGAGACCCGCTCGAGCCCCTCCGCGCGGCCGTCCCTGTCCGCGGGGACGACCAGGGCGGGAGCGTCGGTGAGCGCCTCGTCGGAGACGTCCGCCGGGGACCCGACGACGAGGTCGACGGAATGCCGCGCCGACCGCAGCAGGTCGGCGCCGCCGTCCACGCCGACCAGCAGCGGGCGGTACTCCTTGATGAACGGCTTGAGGTCGGCGAGCTGGGATTCCGAGTCCTCGCCTCCGGTGACCACCACCACGTGCCGGTCTGTGAAGTCGACGTCGATCGCCGGCAGGCCCTCGCCGTCGAGGAGCAACGGGTGCTCGAGGCTGAGGAACTCGGTCGCGTTGGCCAGATGCGCCAGGGCCGACTCGACGTATGCCGTCTCCGCGGTGTCGGCCTCGGAGAGCAGCGTCTCGGGCCCGGTCTCCCGGGCCGTGGCGAGCTGGTCGCCGCCCTTGAGCGCGTAGACCGTGCCCTCGTCGATCCGGACGCGGGTCCCGTCCTCGATCTCCGCCAGGTCGGGGTCGGCGAGCACGGGGATCGTGGACTGCGCCAGCACGCGGTACGCGGCGCGGGGCAGCATCTGCTCGTCGGCGCGGGGCGTGTGGATGACGGCCGCGACCCCGGCCCCGACCACGGCACGCGCGGTGTCCGCGGAGGTCCGGTTGAGGTCGAGCACGGCGACATCCCTGGCGCCGAGCTTCCTGGGCACCGGGGACCCCGCCCGGACGTGCCGGACGGTGCCGGTGATCCCGGCGAGTTCGGTGGAACGACGACTGAGCAGACCCGACATCTTCATGGTCACGAGTATCACTGGTGTGATTCAAGTGAAGCAGGAGGTTGCCTCGGCGTGTCGGGTTAACGGTCGACTTGAACTTGAGACTTTGCCTCCCGGGCTCGCTCGAGGAGCTCGTCGGCGTGCGCCAGGCCGGTGTCCGTGTCCTCCATCCCGGCGAGCATCCGCGCCAGCTCGGTGACCCGGTCCGAGGCGTCGACCTCCCGCACGCCCGAGACCACGCCGCTCTCCGGCGCCGCGGTGTCCTTGTGCACCACCAGGTGCGTGTCCGCGAACGCCGCGACCTGGGCCAGGTGGGTGACCGCGATGACCTGGTGGGTGCGGGCCAGGATCGCCAGTCGCCGGCCGATGCTCAGCGCCGCACGCCCGCCCACGCCCGCGTCCACCTCGTCGAACACCAGCGTGCCGCCTCCGGAGCGCTCGGCCAGCACCACCTCGAGGGCGAGCATCACCCTGGAGAGCTCGCCCCCGGAGGCGCCCCGGCCCAGGGGGACGAGTCCGGCGGGGCCGTCCAGCGCCAGTTCGACGTGGTCGAGCCCGGACTCGGTGGCCGCCCCGAGCCCGTCACCGGCCGGCGAGACCCGCGCCACCAGCCCGGCCCCGCCCATCGACAACTCGGTGAGCTCGGCGGTCACCCGGGCGGCGAGGTCCTCCCCCGCGGCCACGCGGGCGCGGGTGAGCGCACCACCGCGTTCGGCGAGCTCGGCGGAGAGCTTGTCGACGGTGGCCCGCAACTCCGCGACGGCGGAGTCCGAGGTGTCGACCTCCGACAGGCGCGCCCGCGCCTGCTGCGCCCACCCCAGGACGTCGTCGATGTCCGTGCCGTACTTGCGCGTGAGCGCCCGGAGATCGTGGCGCCGCTCCTGCGCGGAATCGAGCTCGGCCATGTCCTCGGGCAGTTCCGCCAGGTACAGGCCGAGCTCGGTGGCGGCGTCGCCGAGTGCCGCGACGGCCTGCTCCATACTCGTGGCGATGGGATCGAGCGCCGGATCGCCGGCCGCGACCAGGCGCTGCCGCAGCTGGTCCAGCACCCCCACGACGGGCTCGGTGGTCCCGTCGTCCCCGGCCAGCGCGCCGTGCGCCTCCCCCGCCACCTCGCGGAGCTCCTCGGAGTCCGTGAGCCGGCGGATCAGCGCATCGAGCTCGGCCTCCTCCCCCGGCTTCGGGTCCACCGAGTCGATCTCGTCGAGGCCGTGGCGCAGCAGGTCCGCCTCGCGCGCCAGTTCCCGCGCCCGTCCGGTGCGTTCGGCGAGCGATCGCTCGGCGTCGCGCCACCGGTGGTACACGTCCTGATAGGCCTCGAGCGCCGCGCGGGTGGCCTCGCCCCCGTGCGCGTCCACCGCCTCCCGCTGCCGGTCCGCGCGCAGCAGACGGAGCTGGTCGTTCTGTCCGTGCACCGCGAGAACCGGTGAGCAGAAGCGGGCCAGGGCCCCGGCCGGGACCGAGCGGCCACCCAGTCGCGCCCGGGACCGGCCGTCCGAGCCCACACGTCGTGTGGCGATCACCGTGCCGTCCTCGTCGAGTTCGGCGTCGGTCTCCTCCAGGAGCGCGTCCAGGTCACGGCGGTCCGCGGCGTCCATCGTCGCGGACGCGGCCAGGTCGAAGCGGCCCTCCACCACGGCCTTGTCCGCGCCGCGGCGGACCCGCCCGGGGTCGGCGCGGCCGCCGGCCAGCAGTCTCAGGCCGGTGACCACCATCGTCTTCCCGGCCCCGGTCTCGCCCGTGAGGACGGACAGGCCGGGCGCGAAATCGGCGACGGCCTCGTCGATGACGCCGAGGCCGCTGATCCGGAGTTCCGTGAGCACGTACCCACCCTAGGGCAGGCGCCGGGACCCCGACCGTCCACGCCACCCGGTCACCGGGAGCTCGAACTTGGTCACCAGACGGTCGGTGAACGGGGAATCGTCCAGCCTGACCCACCTGACCGGGCGACCGCCCCGGGCCACCTCGATCCGGCTGCCCGGGGGCGCGTCCACGAGTCGGCGACCGTCGAGCAGCACCTCCGCGGGGCCGGACCGGGTCGCCGTCTCCACCGCCACGCGCGAGGTCGGTGCCACCACCATCGGCCGGGCGAACAGAGCGTGGGCGTTGTTCGGCACGACGAGCATCGCGTCGAGTTGAGGCCACACGATCGGCCCGCCCGCCGAGAACGCGTACGCCGTGGACCCTGTCGGGGTGGAGACCAGCATCCCGTCGCAGCCGTAGTCGCTCACCGGTCGCCCGTCGATCTCCACTGTGACCTCGAGCACCCCGTGACGCGAGACCTTCTCGATACTCACCTCGTTGAGCGCCCACGCCCGCCCGAGCACGCGGTCACCGCGCAGCACCGTCGCCTCGACCGTCATCCGGTCCACGACCCGGTAGTCGCGGTCGGCGATCTGCCTGACCACCTCCCCGAGCGAGGACATCTCCGATTCGGCGAGAAACCCGATGTGGCCCAGGTTCACGCCGAGCACCGGGACGTCCGCGGACTGCGCGTACTGACACGCACGCAGGAATGTGCCGTCCCCACCCAGCACCAGGACCAGTTCGCAGCCGTCGGCCGCGTCGGGGCTGTCGGCGACCGGCTCGACGCTGGACTGCGTGGCCACGCGCTCCCGGGTCTCCTCGAGCATCCGCACGGCGATCCCGCGGGCCGCGCAGGCGTCGACGACCTGCGCGACGGTGGCCATGATGTCGGGCCTGCCGACGTGCGCCTCGAGGAGGATGCGGCGGCTGCCGTCCTGTCCGTTCGCCTGCGTCACTTCGGTCCCTTCTCCACTGCCGTTCGTATCGCGTCCCCCGCGGGCCCGGGCACCTCCACCTCGTCCTCTCCCTCGGACCTACGCAGGTGCAGAAAGTACTCGACGTTCCCCGACGGTCCGGGAAGTGGGCTGGCCACACACCCCAGGGTGGCCAGCCCCTGCTCGGCAGCGGCTTCGGCGACACCCGTCACCGCCTCGATACGGAGGTCGGGGCTGCGGACCACTCCCCCGTGGCCGACCCGATCGCGGCCGACCTCGAACTGCGGCTTGACCATCGGCAACAGGTCCCCGCCCGGGCGGACGCAGGAGGCCAGGGCCGGCAGCACCAGCCGCAGCGAGATGAAGGACAGGTCGGAGACCACGAGGTCGACCGCACCGCCGATGTCCCCGGGGGCGAGGGTGCGCACGTTGGTCTTGTCGTGGGCCCCGACCCTGTCATTGTTGCGGATGCGCCACACCAGTTGGCCGTACCCGACGTCGACCGCCTCGACCCGAGACGCGCCCCGGGCCAGCAGGACATCGGTGAAGCCCCCGGTGGAGGCGCCGGCGTCCAGGCAGCGTGCGCCGTCGACGGACACCTCGGGGAACGCGTCGAGCGCCCCGAGGAGTTTGCGTGCGCCGCGCGAGGCCCATTCCGGCTCGTCGGTGGCACTGATCGCGATGGACGTCGTCGGCTCCACCTGGGTAGCCGGTTTGGTCGCGGCGACCCCGTTGACGATCACCCGTCCGGAGGCGATGAGGTCGCGGCCTCGTTCGCGGCTCTCGCAGATCTTGCGGCGGACCAGTTCCGCATCGAGCCGGATCCGCTTGGCCGCCATCAGCGGGTCTCGCTCATCGGGTGGAATCCAGCGCGGTCAGAGCGCGGGCGAGCAGTTCGTGCGCGGCGTCCAGCGCCTCCACCTGGTGGTCGTCGACGGTGCCGTGCCCGCCTTCTGGCGCGCCGTCGGTAGCCGTGGTGTCAGTGCCCGCGGAGTCGGCCAGCAGGTCGTCGAACGCCGAGCGCAGTTCGTCGACGTCCGGGCCGGCCGGTTCTGCCGGGCCCGGCCGCGGCGCCGGGGACGAAGCGGGGATGGTCACGTCCTCCACGCTAGTCGACGACGAGCCCGGCGCCGGTGAGCCGGGACCGGATCGCCGGATCGCCCGCGGCGAGCGACGTCGCTCCGTGGCCCCACGCCTGGCGGATCACGCTTCGGGCGAGGCCGGTGCCGTCGAGGCCGTCCGGGAGCGTGTGCAGGGTCATGGTCGCGCCGCGGACCTCGACCTCGAGGTCTCTTGCCGACTCGATCCGGCTCGCGTCCGCGGGCTCACCCAGCGCGGACAGGTCGGCGGCGAGGTGGGTCGCGCGCCGGTGTCCCGGTGCGCGGAGCAGGTCCATGGGGGTGTTGACCCCGGTCAGCACCATGAGCGCCGGCATCCCTGCCGCGAGCGCGCCCTCGATGTCGGTGTCGAGTCGGTCACCCACGACGAGCGGCCGGGAGGATTCCGCCAGGGCAGCCGCAGCGGTCAACACACCGGCGGCCGGTTTGCCCGCCACGACCGGCTCGCGGTCCGTGGCCGCGCGGAGCGCCGCCACCAGGGACCCGTTCCCGGGCAGCAGCCCGCGCTCGGTGGGCAGTGTGGTGTCGATGTTGGAGGCGATCCAGGGCACGCCCGACCGGATGGCCAGGCAGCCTTCGGCGAGATCGGCCCACGTCAATTCACGGGAGAGCCCCTGCAGGACCGCCATCGGGCCCTCGTCGGCGGAGCGCACGACCGTGTAGCCGGCCTCCGTGGCCAGGGCGCGGAAACTGTCGTGCCCCACCACCAGCACCTCGGAGCCGGGGGCGACGTGCTCGCCCACCATCACGACGGCGGCCTGGGCGCTCGTCATGACGTCCGCGGCATCGACCGTGAAGCCCATGCCCCGCAGGTGCGCGGCGGTGTCCGCGGGCGCCCGGCTGGCGTTGTTGGTGACGTAGACCACCGGTAGTCCGGAGTTCGCGAGGGCGTCCGCGGCGCCCGGCACCGGTTCCGTTCCCCGGATCAGGGTGCCGTCGAGATCAACCAGTAATGCGTCGTGTCCGGCCGACAGTGGAGTGGAGCTCACGTGGCGGTCAGTCCTCGAGTGCTGCGAGGCGAGATCGCGCGTCGGTGCTGTCGCCGAGGTCGGCGGCGACCGCGTGCCCGAACCATTCGGCCGCTTCCCGCGTGCGCTCGGAGGCCAGGAGCACTTCGGCGTACGCGTAGTCGAGTCGGGCGGCTTCCTCCCCGCGTGCAGACGAGTCCAGCCCGGCGTCCTGCAGTGTCACGAGAGCGCCGTCGAGTTGCCCCATATCGACGCGGGCGCCGGCCTCGACGATCCGCAGTTCAACGAGGTCGTCGCCGGTGACCTGCTGCGACTCGTCCCCTCTGGCCAGTTCGATCGCCCGCTGCGGGCGTTCGAGTCCGCGCTCACAGTCGGCCATCATCGCCAGCAGCCCGGGGCCTCCCGAGATGCGCCGGGCGGCGCGGAGTTCGCCGAGTGCCTCAGCCCATTCGCTGGCGCGGTAGGCGAGGACCCCGAGGGTCTCCCGCACCACGCCGATCCGGCCGGCGCGGTTCTTGGCGGCGCGACCGTGTGCGAGCGCGCCGACCGGGTCGTCGTCGACGAGGTACATCGCGGCGACCAGGTGCCGCGCCACGGCGTCGGCGTTGCTCTTGTCCAGGCTGCGCAGGTCGCGGCGGACCTCGATGTCCAGGTCCGAGGCATCGATGTCCTCGGGGATGGCCGGCTCTTCAGCCCGCTTGGCCTGCCTGGCTTCCTGTCCGGGGCGGCCCTGGTCGCGCCGGCCGCGGTGACCGGGCCCCTGGCCACGCTCCTGCCTGCCGGGGCGCCCCCGACCGCCGCGCTTGTCGTCGCGCCGTGGCCCGGACTGTGTGCCTCCGCCGTGTGTGGGGCGGCCTCCTTGTGTGGGGCGGTCCCGGCCGTCACCGGATCGGCGGTCCCGCTCGCCGGAGGTGTCGGAGCCGTCGTAGCGTTTGCCCCGGCGTTCACCGAACGAGCTGTTGTCCCGTCGGGGAGCCCCTCCTGCTCGGCGGTCTCCCCGGCGCGGGACGTCGCGGTCTTCGCGGCTGGGAGCGCGGTCTGCGGAATGCGGGCGGGATTCGTTCACGGCATTCACCTTACGTGCACTGTGTATCGGGTACCCGATGGGGACGATGAGGCACAAATGAGACCAGCGGGAGGGACGGTGTCGTCCCTCCCGCTGGTCGTGAAGTTGTGTTCGGCGGTGACCTACTCTCCCACACCCTCACGAGTGCAGTACCA
>DHCFD07801__coassemble_1084_pt1 | contig 60563 bp, 51 predicted proteins | sample DHCFD07801__metabat2_high_PE_018 | metagenome-assembled genome bin DHCFD07801 | reverse complement strand
CGACGTCCACGTCCCGCACGCGCTCCAGCCTACGTGTGGGCCGCCCCACGCCACGCGGCGTCGCCCGCGCGCTCCACGCCCACACCACGCGCCCACACCACGCGCCCACGCTCGCGCGGCCGCATCACGCGCCCACGCCACGTGCCTTCAGCCAGATCGACCGCGTTTTGGGATGCATCGGCCGAGAGGCCTTCACCAGAAACGCGGTGGGATTGCACGTTTTGCAGTGGGATTTCCAGATCTGCAGTGGATCTTCTCAGTTCGCGGCGGCGTCGCATGGCCTCGAGCCGAGGCGCCGTGACACAAGCGACCGGGACGGCGCGACACAGCCAGCCGAGGCGCCGTGACACAAGCGACCGAAGCGGCGCGACACAGCCAGCGGTGGCGACCCGACACATCCGGCCGGGGCCGAAATGAGCTCAAGCCCGAAATGAACTCAGGCCCGGGGTCCTTTCGGATCCCGGGCCTGAGCCGGTGGTAGCGGGGACAGGATTTGAACCTGCGACCTCTGGGTTATGAGCCCAGCGAGCTACCGAGCTGCTCCACCCCGCGTCGATTGCGTCTTCGACACTACGTCCCACTCACGAGCGGATGCAAATCGGGTGAACGCGAATCGACCCAAAGGTGACGAGACTCACGATCGACCGCCCCGCGCGGGGGCCGAGCCACTGATCAGTCCCCCAACGCCTGGTACGCGTCGACCGCCGCCTGCAGGTCCTCGAGAGCGGCCCCGAGGTCCCCGAGACCACCGGACTGCGCAGACCGCACCGCGTTGAGGGCCGAGTTGATCTCGTCGATCGCGGCGCCACGTTCGGCCTCGCTCGCGTCCCCGGTGTCCGATCCGGACGGGCTCGGCGAGGACGCCCCGGACTGCGAGCCCGTGCTGCCCTCGGCCTGCAACTCGGCCTCGCCGCTCTCGTCGATGCGCACGTCATCCGGGTCCGCCTCGATGCCCACCTGCTGGAGCGCCTCGTAGAGGGTCGGGGCGTAGCCCACGGCGCGGTCGTAGCTGACCATCACGCGCAGCAGCCTCGGGTATGCCGAGTCCTGATCCCTGCGCTGCGTGTAGATGGGCTCCACGTACAGCACGGAGTCATCGGCCAACGGCAGGGCGAGCAGGTTGCCCTCGGTGATCTCCGCGGTCTCGCCCCAGAGTCGACGGTCCTCGGCGATCGCCGGGGAGGCGATCATGATGTCCTGAGCCTGGTTGGGCCCCTGCGCCAGCGGCTCGGTGGGCCGCTGCACGCGGACCGTGATGTCGCCGTACGTCTCGGGGTCCGAGCTCGCCGTCATGTGTGCCGAGAGGAACTCCCGCTCATATCCGCGGAACGCCGAGATCAGCTGGAACGACGGCTCGTCGGACTCGCTGTCCGTCGGATCCGAGGCCAGCACGTAATACGGCGGCTGGGCGGGCCCGTCCGCCGGACCGCTGTCGGCCTGCTGCTGGGGCCCCGGGCTGCCGGTGTTGCCGGGCGATCCCGGCGTCCCCGCACCGGGCGTCGGGCCCTGCGGGTCCTGGATCGACGACGTCACGGTGGGATCGGAGGGCACCGACCAGAAGGCGTCGTTGGTGAAGAACTGTCCCGGATCGTCGACCTGGTACTTGGCCAGCAGTTCACGCTGCACCTTGAACAGGTCCTCCGGGTACCGCAGGTGCTCCTCGAGCTCCTCCGAGATCTCCTCGTGCGGCTTGACGATGTCCGGCATGGCCTTCATCCACGTCTGCAGGACGGGGTCGGACTCGTCGAACTCGTACAGGTCGACCGTGCCGTCATAGGCGTCGACGGTGGCCTTGACCGAGTTGCGGATGTAGGAGACGTTCTCGTCCGCCTGCACGCGACCGCTGAGCTCGTCGGTCGAATCCGAGGTCAGAGCCTCCAACGAGCTGCGCTCCGCGTACGGGTAGTTCTCGAGCGTGGTGTAGCCGTCCACGATCCACTTGATTCGACCGTCGATCACGGCCGGGTAGGTGGTCGTGTCGGTGGTCAGCCACGGCGCGACCTTCTGGACGCGGTCCCGGGGATCGCGGTCGTAGAGGATCTTGGACTCGTCGCCGATCAGACCGGACAGCAGGATGTTGCGCTCGGTGAACTTGAGCGCGTAGGCGCTGCGGTTGAGCCAGCCACCGATCGGCACCCCGCCCTCGCCGGAGTAGGTGTACTGCTCGGTGTCCGTGTCGTACTCCCGCGGGCCGTCGCCGTTCTCACCGACGATCGCGTAGTCGGGGTCCGACTGCGCGATGAGCTCGCCGTAGTAGATCCGTGGCTCCGTCACCGGGATCATCATGTCCTCGCCACTGGCGATCGCGCCCAGGTCGGAGACCTGGAAGTTGGGGAGCCCGCCCCGGTCCGAGCCCGCGTCGTCGGCGATCTCGTTGACGCGGTTGGCGGGCGCCGCGACGAAACCGTTGCCGTGCGTGTACACGGTGTGGCGGTTGATCCAGTCACGCTGGTTGGCCTGCAGCGACTCGGGGTCGAGCTCCCGCGCGGCCACGAGGAAGTCCTGCATCTCGCCGTCGACCGAATAGCGGTCGAGGCTCAGGGTCTCGGGGAACCCGTAGAAGTTCCGCAGCTGCTGCAACTGCGTGAACGTCGGCGACAGGACGTTGGGATCGAGGATGCGGACATTGGACAGGGTGGTCACGTCCGAGCCCGCCTCGCTCGGATCGGGGGAGGCCGAACCCCAGTTGTCGATGTAGGAGACCCGGTCGTCGCCGATGTCGTATGCCGCGCGGGTCGCCTCGATGTTGCGGGCGATGTACTCCCGCTCCTTCTCGGCACGGTTGGGGTTGACCGAGAACTGCTCGACGGCCAGCGGCCAGGCCGAGCCCACGACGAGTGCCGAGAACAACAGCAGCACCGTGGCCAACGCCGGGATGCGCAGGTCCTTGATGACGATCGCCGAGAAGAACGCGATCGCACACACCAGCGCCACCGCGAACATGAAGATCTTGGCCGGCATCACCGCGTTGACGTCGGTGTAGCTCGCGCCGGTGAACGTGGAGTTCTCCGCGAACAGCAGCTCGTACCGATCGAGCCAGTAGGCGGCCGCCTTGGCCAGGACGAACAGGCCGGCAAGGGTCACCAGCTGGATCCGGGCGGCGCGGGTGAGCGCCCCCTCGCGGGCCCCGGGCCGCAGGCCCCCGAACAGGTAGTGGGTCAGGAGGTTGGCGAGAAACGCCAGCACCACGGCCACCATCACCCAGGTGACGACGGCACGCCACAGCGGCAGCTGGAAGGCGTAGAACGAGATGTCCAGGCCGAACTGCTCATCGGTCTCACCGAACGGCGTCGAGTTGAAGAAGGCCAGGACCGTCTGCCAGCCCGTCTGCGCGATCGACCCGGCGAGCACGCCGAGGACCGCCGGAACCCACAGGACACCCTTGGCGTTCGGTGAGCCCATCGCGCTCCGGTACCGCGCGAGCGCGTCGGGGACCCCCGCCTGCTGCAGGAAGACCGGCCGGTACCGGTAGGCGAGCAGCATGCCGGCGGTGACGGCGGCGCCCACGAGGACGGCGACCAGGACGAAGAGCCCGAGCCGCGTGAGCAACTCGGTCCTCAGAACGCTGGTCGCGTCGACCGACCCGAACCACAACCAGTCGGTGTAGGTGGAGTTGATCCTCGGCAGAACCTGGATGAGGACGATGAGGACGACGACGGCGACGGCGACGGCACGACCGCGACGCGAGATCGCGATCGGCCGACCGGGACTGCCGGGGGGACGGACGGACACCGGGGGAACTCCTGGACTGCTCGGGCGGGCATGCTCGTGAGCACCACCTTACGGAAATGCCCGGCGTCACCCGCAGGTCGGTGGCTGCCCCCCGCTCGTCGCCTCGTCCAGCGCATCCAGCGCACCGTCGAGCGTGGACACCTCGAGCAGCCTGATGCCGTCCGGGGCACCCTGCACGGCCTCCGCACAGTTGGCACTGGGGACCAGGAACTCGGTCACGCCGTCCTCATGGGCCGCGTAGATCTTGTGGGAGATGCCGCCGATGGGGCCGACCGTCCCGTCGACCTGGATGGTGCCGGACCCGGCCACCCGCTCTCCCCCGGTGACCTCGCCGGGGGAGAGCTTGTCCACGATCGCCAATGCCATGACGAGCCCGGCGGAGGGGCCGCCGACCTCGGGCCCGACGTTGATGTCGACGTCCGTGCCGTCCGCCGGGGTGTCGCCCACGAGGATGCCCAGGCGCCCCTCCTCGGGATCGCCGTCCGGACCGGCCGGCTGCAGACTCGTCGTCGTCGTCTCGTCCCTGCCGTCCCGCGTGAAGCCGAGCTCGACCTCGTCGCCCGGCCCGTGGGAGCTGACCTGCTCCACCACCTCCGTCGAGTCCGCGACGGCCACCCCGCCCACCGACGTGAGGATGTCCCCGGCCTCGAGAGCACCGGCCGCGGCCCCCTCCGGGTCGACGTCCTCGACCCGCGGGTGCATGGGGATCCCGAGGTGGCGGTAGGCGGCGGCCTCGGCCGAGTTCTCCGAGCCCACCATCGCGGCGGTGTTGGACTCACGGACCTCGTCCTCGGAGCGGTCGGGCGGGAAGACCTGGTCCCGCGGGACGACCACCTGCCGGCGGTCGAGCCAGAACCGCATGGCGTCGACCAGGGTCAGCTTGTCGCGCACGGCCACGGTGGTCATCTTGAGCGTCCCGGTGGTCTCGTCGGCCTCCCGCCCGTGCACGTCGATGAGCGGGACGAACTCGGTGCGACCGTCGACCTCCGCCTGCGTCTCCCCGAGCGTGTCGTAGGTCGGCCCCGGCCCCATCGAGACCAACGGCACCGTGGCGGACGTCGCCAGGACCAGCAGCAGCACTGCCGGCACGAGGGCGACGAGGAGGGTGGACAGTCTGCGACTCACGTGGGACAGGGTAACCGTGCCGTGCGCGCCCGACCGAGGTGACTTCTCCGCGCGGGCCCACACCCCGGGCGTGCCTGTACCGTTGTGGCATGAACCAGCCCTTCGGATTCTCCGCCTCCGACGACGACGGGCGCGACGACAACGACTCGCCCGGCAACGACTCGGGCTCCGGCCCGGGGGGACCCGGCGGACCGTTCGGCCCCGGCGGCCCCTTCGGCGGGGGCGGCGCGGGTGGCGCCGGCGGATTCGACCCCTCCCAGCTCGGACCGATGCTCGCCCAGTTCGGGCAGATGCTCGGCTCGATGGGCTCCGCGATGTCCGGCTCGGGCAGCTCCGGACCCGTCAACTACCAGCTCGCGCGCAATGTCGCGTTCCAGTCTCTCGGCCGCACGCCCGTCGTCACCGACAGCTCCCGCTCCGCAGCGGAGGACGCCGTGCGACTGGCGGAGCTGTGGCTCGATGACACCACCCAGTTCCCCGCGGGCGTCCACCGCACCGAGGTGTGGACGCCCCAGCAGTGGGTCGAGCAGTCACTGCCCACGTGGGAGAAGATCTGCACCCCGGTCGCGGAGCAGATGAACTCCGCCACCAAGGGCGCAATGCCCGAGGAGGCCCAGCAGCTCGCCGGGCCGCTGCTGGGGATGCTCGACCAGATGGGCGGCATGGGCTTCGGTATGCAGCTCGGCCAGGGGCTGGGCAAGCTCGCCCCGGCGGTCCTGTTCTCCTCCGAGGTCGGCCTGCCGTTCGGCGACGACGGGGTGGCGGCCCTGTGCCCGGTCGCGATCGACGCGTTCGCCGACGAGCTCGAGCTCCCCCGCCAGGAGGTCATGGTCTTCCTGGCCGCCCGCGAGGCCGCTCACCTGCGCCTGTTCGCCGGCGCCCCGTGGCTGCGTGCCCGGGTGCTGGCCACCGTCGACGAGTATGCGCGCGGCATCCGCGTGGACACCTCGGGGCTCGACGACTTCGCCTCCAACCTCGACCCGTCGATGCTGCAGGACCCGGCCAAGCTCCAGGAGATGCTCTCCGGCGGCGCCGAGGCGATCGGCCCCAAGGTCACCAACGTCAACGAGGCCGCACTGGGCCGGCTCGAGACCCTGCTCGCCCTGGTCGAGGGCTGGGTCGACGCCTGCGTCACCGACGCCGTGGGCGAGCGTCTGCCCAGCGCCGACAAGCTGCGCGAGATGTGGCTTCGTCGCCGGGCCGCCGGTGGCTCGGCCGAGCAGGCCTTCTCCTCGCTCGTCGGGCTCGAGCTCCGTCCGCGGCGGGCCCGCGAGGCCTCCGAGCTGTGGCGCCGTGTGGGCGCGGCCGTGGGCACCGAGCGGCGCGACGGCCTGTGGAGCCACCCCGACCTCCTGCCCGTCGGCGAGGACCTCGACAATCCCGCCGCCGTGATCGACCGGCTGCTCGACGAGACCACCGGCGACCAGTCGGGCGTCGACGAGATCGAGAAGTTCCTCCGGGAATCCGGTGGCGGCGCTGACGCGGGCGAGAGCGGAGACCGAGGCGAGAGCGAGAGCGACGGCAACGGCAAGAACGAGGGCTCCTCCGACAACGGACGGACCAGCGAGGACTGACCCCGGCACTTCAAACCGGGACCCGCGCTGACCGGCGCCTGGCCTCAGGCTGCCTCGCGGTGCCGGCTGCGCTGACCCCTGCGCCTGGTCTCAGGCCGCCTCGCGGTGCCGGCCCCGGGGTCGGGCGTCGCGCGGTGTCCCGTGCCGATCCGCCCCTCAGATTGCCACTGGCGCTCCGGACCCGCAGCGCTGGTCGCGATCCGAAGGGCGGATCGTGGCGCGACTGCGCGACCCGGCGCGACCGATCGGTCCCCCGGCGTGGCCGGCACCTCTGGTCACGGGCGGGCGCCGCTCGGAGCGCCTCCTGCCGCCTCGTCGTCGTCTGCGCCGTGCGGGTCGCCGATCAGGTCGCCCAGTCCGTCGCCGTCGTCACCCTCGGGGCTCCCGTCCCGCACGCCGCGGCCGTCGCCGCCCTCGCCGCCGGCCGCGTCCGACCGCAACACCCGCGAGTACGCCTCGAGGTAGCCCATCGCGCGTTCCGTCCGCGGGAACCGGCGCACCGCGGTCCAGAACTCGGGCGGGTGACCGCCGGGCACCACCAGGTGGGCGAGCTCGTGGACCAGGACGTAGTCGAGGACATACGCGGGCACGTCCCGTAGCGATTCGCTGATCCGGATGTCCCGCGAACCCGGCGAGCACGAGGCCCAGCGCGTCGTCATCGCGGGCACCCACCGCACCGAGGACGGCCTGGGGCTGCCGTCCAGCCACCGGGCCGACAGCGCCCTCGCGCGTCGCAACAGCTCGTCGTCCGAGGTCCGGGCGCCCGCGCGGCGTCGCGAGCGGCCCAGTCGGGCGAGCATGTCCGTGATGAGTCGCCGCTCTTCTGCGCGCTGCAGGCCCGCCGGCATGAGCACCACGACCTTCTCCCCCTCACGCCGCGCCGACACCGTCCGCTTGCGACGCGCCGACCGGCGGACGTCGATCCGCGGATCGTCCGGACTCGTGGGAAGCGGCGAGGAGGACACGGGGGACCACGGTAGAGGACGACGACGAGGCGGGCCCGTCGGCCGAGGGCGTCCCCGTCCATCCACAGGCGGACCGCGCGGTCGCCGGCCTGTGGACAACGAGCCGGGCAGGACCCCCGTGGCCGCGGTCGCCGTGCCACGATGTGCCCGTGCCCACAGCTTCCGACCGCGTCCCCGCCCCGTCGGCCCCCGCGCGCGACCCGGACGGCCGGGCGCGGATCGTCGAAGCGGCGACCCTGCCCGCCGACACCGCGCCGGTCCGCGCCGCACTGCATCCCGGCACACTGGTCATCGTCCGGGACGACTCGACCGTCCAGGTGGGGATCGCCCCCGACCGGGCCGTGATGGTGACCGCACCCCGCTCCTGTGGCCCGCACCGGCTGGCGGCGCTGCTCGAGGACCTCGTCGGTGGCGCGGACCTCGGAGCGGCGGCCGCCCGCGCGGGCATCGCGGAGGGGGACCTGCCCGGCGTGGCCGGGATCCTGGTCCGCCTGACCGAACTGGGCCACGTGAATGTCGCTTCGCCCGCCACAACCGCCAGGAGCAGAGCCGGCGCCACCCCGCGCCCGGCGCCCGTACGTCGCGTCCACATGGTCGGCGCCGGCCAGGTGAGCCGGATTCTGCGCGGGCCGCTGTCCGTCAACGGGTGCCGCGTGTCCGTCAGCCCGACGCCGGGGCTCGCGCTCGACCCGGACCGCCCGCCCTGGCACCGGCGCGGGCCCGCCCCCGACCTCGTCCTGCTCACCGGAACCGTGGCCGTCGACCCCGTGATCACCGTCGCGCTCGCACGGGCCGCGCAGCCCCACCTGCACGTGCACTGCCGGGACGGCCGCGTGGTGGTGGGCCCGATGGTCGTCCCCGGCCTCACCCCGTGTCTGCGCTGCGCCGACTTGTACCGCGCCGACCGCGACCCGCGCTGGCCGTATGTCGCCGCGCAACTGATCGACCGGTCGTCACACGCCGACACCCCGGCGCTCACCGCGGCCGCCGCGCTGGTCCTCGCCGAGATCGCCGCGACCCGCGACCCCGTGCGGCCGCTGCAGACCGTGGGGGCGACCATCGAGATCAATCCCGCGGAAGGACTGTGGAGACGACGGGACTGGCCGGCCGACGAGCGTTGTACCTGCGGCGCAGCGACGCCGTCCGCTCCTCTGCCATGATTGGGGCGTGTCCGACGTACCCCGTTCCTCGTCCCGGCGAGCCGCCCGGCTCGCCGGCCTGCCGCTGGGGATAGCAGGCCGCGCGGTCGGCGGCCTGGGACGACGCGCACTGGGGCGTAGCGACGGGGAGTTCTCCGAGGAGTTGGCCGATCACGCCGCCGAGCAGGTCTTCGCCGTTCTCGGTGAGCTCAAGGGCGGCGCCATGAAGGTCGGCCAGGCGCTGAGTGTGTTCGAGGCCGGGATGCCGGACCGGTACGCCGAACCGTTCCGCGAGGCGCTCACCAAACTCCAGGCCGAGGCGCCACCGCTCCCCCCGGACGAGGTGGAGAGGGTCCTCGACACGCAACTCGGTCTGCGGTGGCGCGAGCGGTTCGAGGACTTCGACGGGGAGGCCACCGCCGCCGCCTCGATCGGCCAGGTCCACCGCGCGCGCTGGTCGGACGGCCGGCAGGTGGCCGTCAAGGTGCAGTACCCGGGCGCCGACGAGGCCCTGCGCTCCGACCTCAGGCAGCTCCGGCGTCTCGGACCGCTCCTGCGGCCACTGAATCCGGGCACGGACGTCAAGGCCGTGATCGACGAGCTGTACGCCAGCGCCGTCTCCGAGCTCGACTATCGGGGGGAAGCCGACAGCCAGCGTGTCTTCGCCGGGGCCTTCCGCGGCGATCCCCGCATCCACGTCCCCGGGGTCCTGGCGTCCTCCCCCAGAGTGCTGGTGACGGAGTGGGCCGAGGGGCGGACGCTGGGCCAGGTCGCCGCCGAGGGCACGCGCGAGGAACGCGACCGCGCCGGGATGTTGTTGTCCGAGTTCCAGTTCTCCTCCCCCGCGCGCGTCCGCATGATGCACGGCGATCCGCACCCGGGGAATTTTCTGCTGGCGCCGGACGGTCGCATGGTGGTGCTCGACTTCGGGGCGTCTCTCTCGTTGCCCGAGGGCATGCCCGATGTCCTCACGTCGATGATGCGACTGGCGTTGGCCGAGCGCTCCGATGAGCTGCTCGCGATGATGCACTCAGCCGGCTACGTGGGGCGTGGCGGTGTGGACCCGGACGACGCGATGGCGTTCCTGGGCCCGTTCATCGAACCGATGAGGGCACCGGAATTCCACTTCGACCGCGCGTGGATGCAGCGCATCATGGCCGTCTACGGTGACGTCTCCGGGCGGGAGTTCCGCACCGCCCGCGCGTTCACCCTGCCGCGCGACTACGTGCTGATCCACCGCGTGCTGTCGGCGTCGGTGGGCATGCTGTGCCAGCTCGAGGCCACCGCTCCGTATCAGGAGATCGTGCGCACCTGGATGCCGGAGATCTTCACCGACCCCGCCTGAGTTCCCCGGTCACCTCGCCCTGACGATCCGCAGTACGTCGTCGCCGTATTCGCTGAGCTTGTGCGCACCGATCCCGCCGATCCGCCCCAGCGCGCCCGTATCGGTCGGCCGTTCGTAGGCGATCTTGGCCAGGGTGTCGTTGGTGAAGACGGTGTAGGCGGGCTTGGCGATGCGTTCCGAGGTCTCCTTGCGCCACTGCCGGAGCTGTTCGAACAGTTCCGTGTCCACCTCGATCGAGCAGTCCGGGCACAACCCCAACGCGCGATGCATCGGCCCGGTGAGCTTCGCCCCGCAGCCACGGCACCGGCCCTTCTCGGACCCACCTCCGGACGTCCCGGCCGTGGTGGGGGCCGGCGCCGGCCGGACGGGGTCGAGGAAGCGGCTCGGCCTGCGGGTGGCACGCCCACCGGCGCGACGGCTGCGGCTCCACGAGAGCGACAGGTGCTCCCGCGCACGGGTGATGCCCACGTACAGCAGGCGCCGCTCCTCCTCGATCGCGTCCGCACCCGCGTTGATCGCGTGGCTGATGGGCACCCCGCCCTCGTGGACGCCGATGAGGAAGACGGCATCCCACTCGAGGCCCTTGGCAGCGTGGAACGACGCCAGGGTGACGCCGCGCTCGTCCGGCGCATGGCGCGCGGCGGCCCTGGCCCGCAGTCCCGCGACCACCGGGAGCAGTCCCGGCGTCGGCTCGGTGGTGGCGATCTCCTCCGCGAGGCCGGCCAGGGCGTTGAGTGAATCCCACGTCTCGCGGGCCTGCGTGCCGGACGGCTCGGCATCTGAGAGCCCCAGCGGGGCGAGCGCGTCCCGGATCACCCGCACGACGGCCGTGGGATCGGTGATCGCCGCGTTCTGTTCTGCCGAGGCCTCGTCCGTGCCGTCGACCAACCGGTCGATCGCCGCCATCGCGCGCCGGATCACCGGGCGGTCGAAGAAGCCCTCCCCGCCCTTGAGTCGGTACCCGATCCCGACCTCGTCGAGCGCGGACTCCACGCGTTCGGACTGGGCGTTGATGCGGTAGAGCACCGCGATCTCCGAGGGGTCGAGCCCACCGTGGACCAGGTCCGCGATGGCGCCCGCCACCGCCGCCGCCTCCGCGTCCTCGTCCGGGTGCTCGGCCAGGCGGGGTTCCGGCCCTGGCGGCCGCATGCCCCGCAGGGTGAGACCGGCCGAACGGAAGCGTCCCGCGCCGGCACCGATCACGGTGTTCGCCAGGTCGACGACCTGCGGCGTGGACCGGTAGTCCGATTCCAGCCGCACGACGGTCGCACCGGGGAACCGCTCGGCGAAGCCCAGCAGGAAATCCGGCTCGGCACCGGCGAAGGAGTAGATAGTCTGGTTGACGTCCCCGACCACCGTGAGGTCGTCCCGCTGCCCCAGCCACGCGGACAGGAGACGCTGCTGGGCGGGGGTGACGTCCTGGAACTCGTCGACGACGAAGCAGCGGTAGCGGTCCCGGAACTCCTCCGCGATCGCCGGGACCTCCTCCAGCAGGTCCGCCATGTGCCCCAGCAGGTCATCGAAGTCGAGCAATCGCACCGGGCCGGAGACCTTGAGATCCTCGTAGGCGCGGAACGCGTGCGCGACCTCCGGCGCCGGGACGGGCAGGTTCCGGCCGAGCCCCACCGCCTTCTCGGCGTAGGTGTCCGGGGTGAGCAGGCTCGACTTGGCCCAGCCGATCTCCGTGAGCACATCCCTGATGGTCTCCGTCGACGGATCAAGACCCGCCCTGCGCACGGCCTGCGCGACCGCCCGGAACTGCCCGTCGAGCAGTTGCCACGGCTCCTCCCCGTAGACCCGCGGCCAGAAGTACGAGAGGTGACGCAGCGCTGCGGAGTGGAAGGTCCTGGCCTGCACCGGCCCCGTACCCGCGTCCGCGACGCCCAGCCCGGCGAGCCGCATGCGCAGTTCGCCGGCCGCCCGGGCCGTGAAGGTCACCGAGAGCACCTGGTCGCCGCGCACGTGCCCCGTCGACACCAGGTGGGCGATGCGCCGCGTGATGGTGCGCGTCTTGCCCGTCCCCGCGCCGGCGAGGATGCTCACCGGCCCACGGGGGGCCAGGACGGCCTGCCGCTGCTGCGGATCCAGACCGTCGAGCACCCCCGGACGTCCCCTGTCAGTCACGCCCCCATCGTGGCATCCGGGTCCGACACACCGCCGTCGGGCCTCCCCCGGGAAGTTCCGGCGACCGTCGCGCGTTGATCCGGTACATGAGCGATCAGACGACTGATACCACCGCACCCCTCACCCTGTACACCACGACGTGGTGCCCCTTCTGCAACCGGCTCAAGAAGCTGCTGGGAGAGAAGGACATCGGGTACGTCGAGATCGACGTGGAGGCGGACCCCGAGGCGGCGGCCTACGTCGAGAGCGTCAACGGCGGCGACCGGGTGGTCCCCACGGCGCTGTACTCGGACGGCACCACGGCCACCAACCCCCCGGCGTCCGCGGTGCGCGCCAAGCTCGCGGAACTCGCCGACGCCTGACGCCGGTGACGGAGGGGGTGGGAGCGGGGCGCGCTGAACGCGGGCCCCGCCCCCTCTGCTCGTCTCAGCTCTCCGCGTCGACCGCGGAGACCCACGAACGCAGCATCACGTGGGCGATGGACACCGGCGGGGCCACCATCAGGTCGCCCTCCCCGGCCAGTGCCGCACGGACCTCGTCGACATCGAACCACCGGGCCTCGGCGATCTCCTCGTCCTCGAGGACGATCGGCGCCTCCGGGTCGGCGGTCGCGTGGAAGCCCACCATGAGCGAGCGCGGGAACGGCCAGGGCTGACTGCCGAGGTACCGCACGTGGTCGACCGTGACGCCGACTTCTTCCCCGACCTCGCGGCGCACGCAGCCCTCGAGCGACTCCCCCGCCTCGACGAACCCGGCGACGTGCGAGTACATCCCGCGGGGCCACACCGGTTGACGGGCCAGGAGCGCCCGGCGCCCGCCGTCGTGGACCAGACAGATCACTGCCGGATCGGTGCGGGGGTATTCGGGCGCGCCGTGGAACGGGTCCACGATCGCCCACCCCGCGTCAGTCCGGACGGGGCGGTGGGCCGGTGCGCGACCGCGGACGTTGTCGCGGTGCCACCCGAGGAGAGCGACCGCCTGCGCGGCGAGCGCGGCGTCCCCCTCGACGAGCTCGCCGCCACTGCGGCGCAGCGACGCCACCGCGGGATCGTCGGGGAGCTCATCGACCGGGAGTGCCCACAGGTGCCGGCCCCGCTCGTCGCGGCCGAGGAACACGGCGTCGTCGGGGACCGTGTCGGAGAACAGCAGCGCGGGCTCGAGGCGGAGGCAGCGCCCGCCGTCGGCCGCGGGGTCGGTCGCGAATCGGCTGCGCGCGTCCACGCGGAGGATGGATGCTCCGGGCCAGCCCTGTGCGAGTGCGTCGGCGTCCGGACGGAGCGCGGCGGCGCGGTCGGGGGCCGACCGGGACAGCAGGGGGTCCGAATCGAGGGAGAAATCGAGGGGCATCAGCTGGTGACCATCTTGATGTAGAGGAGCCTGTCGCCGGACCGGAGTGCGTCCGCCTCGGGCTCGCTGACTTTGATCAACTGTCCCTTTCGTACCACCCCGAGCACGAGCTCGGCGAGGTGCCGGGGGGATCCCCCGACCTCCGACTCCTCCACCCGACGTTCGGCTATCGAGAAGCCCTCGTCGGGGGTGAGGAGATCCTCCATCATCCCCACGACCGTGGGCGTGATGGTGGCCAGGCCCAACAGTCGCCCCGCGGTCTCGGCGGAGACGACCACCGAGTCCGCCCCGGACTGCTTGAGCAGGTGCTTGTTGTCGGCCTCGCGGACGGTCGCCACGATCTTGGCGTTGGGCGCGAGTTCGCGGGCGGTGAGGGTGACCAGGACGGAGGAGTCATCGGTGTTGGTGGCCACCACGACGGAACTCGCCCGGGTGACCCCCGCGAGTTTGAGGACGTCGGACCGGGTGGCCGAGCCGTGCACGGTGACCAGACCGCGCGCGGCGGCGGCCTTGAGCGCCTGCGCGTCGGTGTCGACCACGACGATGTCCTCCGGGGCGATCTCGTCGGCGAGCATCGCCGCGACGGAGGACCGGCCCTTGGTGCCGTAGCCCACGACGACGGTGTGGTTGCGCACGATATTCCTCCAGCGCTGGATCTTGAATGCCTGACGGGACTGCTCGGTCAGGACGGACAGTGTGGTGCCGACCAGGAGGACCAGGAACACCAACCGCAGTGGGGTCACGACGAGCGTGTTGATGAGCCGTGCCTGCTGCGTGACCGGGGTGATGTCGCCGTAGCCGGTGGTGGAGAGGGAGACCGTGGCGTAGTAGACGGCGTCGACGACGGTCAGCTCACCCTCGGGCCCGCCGCCACCGGTGTACCCGTCCCGGTCGAGGAAGACCACCAGCGCCGCGAGGAACAGGATGACGAGCGCCATGAGCATGCGCTTGCCGATCAGCCACCAGGGGCTCTCCGCCCGCTCGGGGATGCTGACCACGCCCACGAGGACGTGGTCGGGACTCTCGTCCAGCGGATCACTGCTGCGGAACCGCGATGCCAGGGCGCGCTTCCTCGCCATCATCGGCAACTCCGTTCGGGCAGGTCGTCGGCACCAACCGACGTCGTCTCGGGGACCATCGTCACCTATCGGTCCTCGACGGACAACACCCGGGGCGAGCCGGGCGGGCCGGGCGGGCCGTCGTCCGGGCCGGTGGCGCGGCCCTCCCCGAGGATCCGCAGGAGCTCGTCGGCGTCGGGGAGGTCGGTGGGCTCGACCGTCCGCCCCGGCCGGACGTAATGGAAGGCGGCGCGGACCTGCTCCGGCGGCACGCGTCGGCCGGTGCGCGCGGAGACGACGCGGGCCCAGGCGTAGCGGTAGACGGCCAGTTGGAGCGCGACGGCAGGCATCTCGCGGTCGGTCGGCACCCTGCCGGTCTTCCAGTCCACCACGACCCAGCCGTCCCCCTCGGCGAACACCGCGTCGATCCGCCCCCGGAGCAGGCGGCTCCCGAGGCCCACCTCGAAGGGGACTTCCACGGCCTCTGGTGTCAGACGTGCCCACGGGGACGCCTCGAACGCCTCCTGGAGCTCGGTGAGGTCCGCCTCGGAGAGCCCGTCCCCGGCCCCGGAGTCCCCGGCCCCGGGGAGGTCGTCGATGTCCAGGAGGTGTGTGGCGCCGAACCGGTGTTCCAGCCATGTGTGGAAGCGGGTCCCACGGCGGGCGAACCGGTCCGGCCGGTACGGCACCGGCCGGCGCAGGCGGTCGGCGAACGCGCCGGGATCGGCGGCCAGTGCCACCATCTCGCCCGCCGTGAGGCGCCGGGGCGGCACGACCTCCCCGTGGCGGGCCGCCGCCCGACGTGCGTCGGCCAGCAGCGGCCCCGCTGCGAGGTGCCACCGTCGGGCGGGGCCGTGTTCCGGCGCGGGTGCGGCTTCGGGGTCCACGGGATCCGCGCCCTCGACGGCCCGCGCCGCCGCGAGCCGATCGGCGGGGGTCGCCCGCGGCCAGGTGGCCTCGATGACGGTCTCGGTGGCCGGGTTGACCGCCGAGGGGTTCTCGACCAGGTGGTCCACCACCCCGACGGGTTCCTCCCCGCGGCACGCCTCGAGCACCTCGGTGAAGAACTCCGACGGGCCCTTGGGCGTCCTGCCGCTGTCCTGCCAGTGCGACGCCGACACCAGCAGCGAGCGTTCGGCCCGCGTGACCGCCACGTAGAACAGTCGCCGGTCCTCGTCCAGGGACCGACGCTTGACGCGGGAGATGTGTGTGCGGAGCGCGTCCTCCAGCTGCTTCCGGTCGCCGACGTCGTCCAGCCGGGGCACCGGCACCCCGCCGGGGTTGCCCTCCTGTTCCCGATCGCCACGCAGCTCCTCCGGGAGCTGCGTGGCCGCCCGGGTGGAGACCTGCGGAGCCCGGTCGGACGGGAAGACCCCCTCCAGCACGTGCGGCACGGCGACGATCTCCCACTCGAGCCCCTTGGCGCGGTGCACGGTGAGGATCTGGACACGCCCCGGGGCGGCCGCGACCTCGCCCCTGGCCAGTCCGCCGTCCACGGTGCGGGCGAGTTCGAGGTACGCGAGGAACGCGTCGAGACCCGATCCCCTGCCGGCACCGAAGGCCGACGCCACCGCCTGCAGTTCGTCGAGCTGCTCGCGGGCCTCGCCCCCGTCGACGCGTTCCCGCAGCCGCACCTCGGCGTCGAGACCCAGCGCCTGCTCGGCCGCGGCGACCAGGCGGGACGGCGGCGCCGAGACGCGACCGCGCAGCCCCGAGATGATCGCGGCGAGGTCGCTGATCCGCGCGTGACCGGCCTCGCTGTACCGGTCCCGGGGGCCGGGGTCGGCCAGGGCGTCCGCGAGCCCCGCCGCGTCGATCTCTTCTCCCGAGGCGACGGCGTCGAGGAGGTCGTCGAGGGCCTCCCGGGTGCGCACCTCCCCCGTCTCCGGGCTCGGCCGTCGCAGCGAGAGGGTCGCGGCCCGGCGCGCGAGTGCCGCGAGATCCGCGGCCCCGAGGGCGAAGCGGTCCCCGGTGAGCAGCCGCACCAGCGCGGCGCCGGCCCCCGGCCTGGCGACCACGGTGAGCAGGGCGACCACGTCCGCCACCTCGGGGACGTCGAGCAGGCCCCCCACCCCCTCGACCTGGACGGGCAGGCCGCGCTCCTCGAGGGCGTCGGCGATCGGCCCGGAGTCGGCGTTGCGCCGTACGAGTACCGCCGCGGTGGGGACCCGGCCGGCGTCGACGGAGGCCCGGTACCGGGCGGCCAGGGCGTCGGCCAACCACTCCCGCTCCTCCGCGACGGTGTCGAGCACGGCGATCCGGGTGTCGGCGGGCTCCGCGCCGGGGCGTGCGCGCAGCTCAGGGACGGCGATCGAGCCGGGCCGGTCGCGCAGCGGGACGGTGATGCGGTTGGCCAGCGTCAGCACCTCGGGCGGGTTGCGCCACGACGTGGTGAGTTCACGCCGGTGCGCCGGGCCGCCGTCCGCGCGGGGAAAGTCGGTGGGGAACAGATCGAGGTTGGACGCCGAAGCGCCGCGCCAGCCGTAGATGGACTGCAGCGGGTCGCCGACGGCCGTCACCGCGGGCACCGGCCCGGCCCCGCCCCCGAACAGCGCGGAGAGCAGCACCCGCTGGGAGTGCCCGGTGTCCTGGTACTCGTCGAGCAGCACCACCCGGAACGCCCTGCGCTCGGCCTCGCCCACGTCGGGGTGATCCCGCGCCACGGTGGCCGCCAGGGACATCTGCGAGGCGTGGTCCACGGCCGCCTCCGACCGCATGCGCTCGGCGACGGCGTCGACCAGGCCCGCGAGCTCCTCGCGGTGCTCCTGCGCGGTCAGCGTCGCCCGCAGCCACGCGGTCGGTTCGGCTTTCTGGCCGGGCCCGCCGGGCAGGGTGGCGATGAGGGTCGAGACGAGATCCGGGTGGGCGCGCAGCTCGTCCGTGGTGACGAGGTGTTCCGAGAGCTGCCCTGCCAGGGCCAGCACCTCCCTGGTCACGCCTGCTGCCGAGGTACCGGCGATCAGGGGCGACTCCCACTGCGACACGACGTCGTGGGCAAGCTGGAAGACCGCCGTCGGGGAGAGCAGCCGCGAGTCCGGTTCCACCGGGACGAGCAGGCCGTACGAGCCGAGCAGCCCACCGGCGAAGGCGTGGTAGGTGGAGATCTGCGGGTCCTCGGTCCGGATGGCCTCCGCGATCCGGGGATCAGCGTCCGGGCCTGTGCACAGCGGACTGCGGGCGAGGGCCTCCAGCCGTCGACGGATCCGCCTCGACAGTTGTTGAGCGGCCTTCCGGGTGAAGGTGAGCCCGAGGATCTCCGACGGCCGCGCGTGCCCGTTGGCCACCAACCACACCACCCGCGCAGCCATGGTCTCGGTCTTGCCCGCACCGGCTCCCGCCAGCACGAGCGTGGGCTCGGTGGGGCCCGCGATCACCGCCGCCTGCTCGGCGGTGGGGCGATGGATGCCCAACGCGTCGGCGACGGCCTCCGGAGTGGTCGACGCGCTCATCCGGTCACCTGCCGCCCCTCGGGCTGGGCGGGGCAGCTCGACCGCACCTCGCAGTGCACGCACCACTCGCCCACCCGGGCACGGTACGCCGGGCCGAGCGTGGACTCCCCCGCCACCCGCACACGCTCCTCCAGGTCCCGGGCGGACTCCGGGCCCACCGGGTCCTGCTCGCGCTCGACCGGGAGCCTGCCCTCCCGTCCCCCGAGATAGAGCAGCAGCCCCCCGCCTGGCCCGCGGTCCGCCGCCGGCTCGACCGCACCGGATCCCACAGCCAGCTGGTACAGGGCGAGTTGCGGGTGGTCCTGCGCGGTTGCCTTGCTCACCGCGGTGGCCGCGGTCTTGACGTCGACCGCGATCACCGTGTCCTCCCGCGTCGCCTCGAGTCGGTCGATCCTCCCCCTCACCCGCACGTCGCCGGGCACATCGAGTCGGAACGGCGTCTCCACGCCGGCGGTCGTGTAGGTGTCCCGGGTGGCCGAGCGCCAGCGCCGGAAGGACTCGGCCATCCCGACCATCGACTCGGCTCCCCGCCGGGCGAACCACCCGCGGGCGAGGGTGAGCGCCTCGGCACGGGACGCCACGGCCGCCCGGATCGCGTCCTCGTGCACCCCGCCCTCGACGGCCTGGGCCAACGCGTGGACGGCGGAGCCCCGCAGGAGCGCGGCCGTCGATCCCGCGTCGGCCGGGTCCCCGCGCGCCTTCTGCAGGAACCACCGCAACGCGCACTCCTCGAGCGCCCCGAAACCCGACGGGGAGAGAACGGCCTTCGGCTCCCCCGGCGTCGCCGGGAACGGCGGGGCGTCGGTGGACGGCTCGTGCGCCCCGTACCAGGTGTCGGGGTCTGCCTCCGGGACGCCCGCCTCACGCAGTCCGGCGAGCAGTCCGGCGGCGTGCGCGGCGTCCGCGGGTTCCGTGCCGGGGTCGAGCAGGGCTGCGCGCAGCTCGACGGCGAGGTGTCCCAGCGTGAACACCGACGGCATGAGCCGCCCGGCCCCCGCGCCCCGGTGCCCCGCCCCGGTCTCCGCGGATCGGGTGGCCAGGTCGGCGATCTCGTCGAGGTACCGCGAGGCCGCGACGTCCCCCTCATCGGGCGATTCCACCGCGGTGACCAGCAGGTGTTCGGCAGCCCGGGAGCAGGCGACATAGAACAGGCGTCGCTCCTCGGCCGCCCGGGCCGCCGCCGAGGAGGCCGCGAGTTCCGCCTCCGTCGGGGTGGTGCCCACCGCGGAGATCTCCGTGACGTCCACGAGCTCGTCCACCCCCAGCAGCCCCGAGCGACGGCGGGGCGTGGGCCACAGACCGTCCTGGACGCCGCACACCGCCACGGCCCGCCACTGCCGGCCCACCGCCGCGTGGGCGGACAGCACGGTCACGGCACCACCGCGGGCCCGGGTGTCCGCCCGCCGGGGTGCGGGCAGGTCCTCGCCCGAGACCATGTCGCAGAACAGCGCGACCGACCCCCCGGGGACGCGGTCGACGTAGTCCGCCGCGTGGCCGAACAACGAGACCACGGCATCGAGCGACCGGTCCGCCGAGCGCGCCCAGGGGTCGGCGGCCACCGCCTGGCGGACCAGGCGGCGCTCGAGGCGCGAGGCGGACCACGCCGCCCACAGCACCTCCTCCGTCGTCCCGCCGTCGCGGAGCGCGGTGAGGACGGCGTCGCGGGCGTGCCTCACCCGGGTGACCGGTGCGAGCTCGACTGCGGTGAGCCCGGTGTCCGACGGCTCCTCGTCCGCGAGCACCAGGCTGCGCAGGACCTCCGCGCTCGGCACGCCCCCGCCGATCCCGGACCGGCGTAGTCCGCGCCGCAACCGACGCATGGCGACCGGATCGGCCCTCCCGATCGGTCCGGAGAGCAAGCGGAGTGTGGCCTCGGTGTCCGTGCCCCGCCCGCCCTCGAGCGCGGTGTGCAGCAACAGGAGCAGCGCCGCCACCACTGGGTCGTGCGCCGGGGGCAACTCGGCGCCCGCGTCCACCACGGGGACCCCGGCGGCGTCGAGTGCCGGCAGGAGCGCGTCGGCCACCCGCGGCAGCGAGCGGCTGACCACCGCCATCTCCCCGTAGTCGACACCGTCGAGAACGTGGCGCCGGCGCAGGAAGTCCGCCACCACGGCGGCCTCGGCCGCCGCGGAGCGTTCGACGGTGACCGCCACGGAGCCCTCGTCGCCGGGTCCGCCGTCCGGCCCCGGCTGCCGCGGGCGGTGTGCCGGGCCCCCGGGGAGTCTCGAGGCGATCCGCGCGGCGACGGCCGCGATCGGAGGACTCATGCGATGCCCCGCCCGCAGGTCGACCTGCCGGCCACCCTGGTCGACGACGGCGCGGGCGAGCCCGCCGTCCGCGCCCCGGAACCGGAAGACCGACTGGTCCCCGTCCTCCACCACGACCAACACGTCCGCACCGCCGCCGATCGCGGCGACGAACTCGGCCGCGAGCGGGTCGAGGTGGTGGGCGTCGTCGACCGCGACGAGACGACGCGACCGGAACACCTCGCGCAGCCCCGGGTCGGCGCCCAGTGCGTCCAGCGCCGCACCCACGAGTTCGGCCGCGTTGAGCGCCTCCGGGATGCCGGATTCTCCGCCGCGCAACCCGGAACGCAGCGCCATCTGCTCCTCGTGCCGACGGAAGAACCCTGCCGACGCCTCCCACGCGGGCCGCCCCGCGGACTGCCCGAGCCGCGCGAGTCCACGGGGGCCGATCCCCCGTTCGAGTGACCGCAGCAGCAGGTCGCGCAGCTCGCGGGCGAATCCCACCGTGGACAGGGCGGGCCGCAGTCGCTCCGGCCAGTCGGGGGCGCCGTCGGCCGCCTCGCCGAGGAGGGTCTCGCGGATCACCGCGTCGTGCTCGGCCCCCGTCCGCAGGCGCGGGGGCGGGGCGTCGGCGCGTGCGGCCGCCAGTCGCAGGACCGCGTGTGCCAGGGAGTGGACGGTCCGCACCGGCGCGTCGGTCCCCACGACGTACTCGGGGCCGAGCCCGGCCGTGACGTCCTCGAGCAGGGCCGCACCCGCCGTCGCGGAGGCGGTGAGGACCAGCACGCCGTCCAGCCCCGCCCCACCGGTCACGGCGGACCGCACGACGTCCACCAGCAGGGCGGTCTTGCCGCTGCCCGGGCCCCCGCGCACGACCCAGCGGTCCCGCTCCCCCGGCCCGGTGCCGCCGCCGGCAGCCGGGGTCCAGTCCCGGTCCAGGAGCCCGTCGAGCTCCCCGGGCCACACGCGTGCGCCGGCACGTGCGGCTGCGGTGCGGGGCCCGGGGATGTGGTCCGGCCGTGGGGTCTGTGTCACGGCCCGATCAGACCACACGCCTGAGACAGTGCCGCAGGCCGGCGCGTCACCGCAGGGTGTCCTCGAGCATCAGCGGTCGGCACGCGGTCCGCGCCACGACCGCCATCACGATCAGCACGACGGTGAGGAAGGCCAGTCCCGCACCGAGTCCGGGGCCGGTGAAGAGCATGCCGAAGACGGCGGGACCCAGGCTCGCCGCCGTGTAGCCGACCCCCTGGGAGAAGCCCGACAACGCGGCCGAGCCCGCCGCGGTCCGGGTGCGCAGGTTTATGAGCGTCAGGCAGAGCGGGAAGGTGCTCGGCCCGAGCCCGAGCAGGACGATCCACACCCAGGGCGCGACGCCGGGCGCCCAGAGCAGCCCGGCGAAACCGATGAAGTAGGCCAGGACGGAGAGGATGACGACGAAATACGGGTCCTCGACGCGTCCGGCGATCCACGGCACCACCAGGGCCCCGACCAGCCCGACCGCCGAGTACACGGCCAGTGCCAGGCCGCCTTCGGCCCGGGTCATCCCGATCGACTCGGCGACCGCGGGGAGCCAGGTGAAGAACGCGTAGGTGCCCAGCGAGTTGGTGCCGAAGAACAGCGCCAGTGCGACCCCCACGGGCGAGCGCCACGGCCGGATGCGCTCGCCGGCGGTCGCCGCCGCCGGGTTCACGGGTGCGGAGCCGTGCCGGATCGCCTCCACGACCCACGGGATCGCCGCCACCACCGCCAGGGCCGCCCACCAGCCGATCGACACCCGCCATCCGGAGGACTCGGACACGGGGACCGCGACGAGGGCGGGCACCACGGTCCCGATCTGCAGGCCGGTGATGTAGGCCATGCTCATCGCGGGGACGTGTCGCGGGAAATACTTCTTGACCAGCGGTGGCGCCACAACGTTCCCGACGCCCATCCCGGCCAGGGCGATGAGGGAGCCGACGCCCATCGTCCACGGGTCCGGGGCGAAGGCACGCAGCACCTGCCCGGCCGCGGCGGCGATCATCGCGATCACGGTCACGGTCTCGAGTCCGTACCGCCGCAGCACGAGCGGGGTGAGGACGCCCCACAGGGCGAACATCGCCGTGGGGATCATCCCGAGCATGCTCATGCCGCCCGGGCCGAGGCCGAGCTCGGCGTCGATCTCCCCGAGCAACGGACTGATCGAGGTGACGGCGGTGCGGAGGTTGAGCGAGACCAGGACCACGCCGGCCAGTGCGATGAGGGGGACCGCCGGGCCCCCCGCCCGGGAGCCGGCGCCCGGAGTGCGGGCGGTCATCGGGCCGGAGGGGCTTCCGTGTCCCCGACGTACTCCTCGACGGCGCGGGCCATGGTCTGCAGCCCGTCCATGGCGGCCGGCCGCGACCCGGGGTGCAGCGCGTGCACCGCGAGCCGGAAGACCGCCGCGCGGAGCACCATCTGCGGCCAGTCGTCGAGGTGCGCCCAGCGGCCCAGGACGCCGGGGTCGACCGTGCCCCACGAGAGATGGTCGACCGCGACGACCGCGGCCGACCAGGATGCGGGCCGCGCGTACGGGACCACTTCGGTCAACGCGGGTTCGGAGCCGGAGTCGAAGAGCAGTCCGCGGGCGAGATCACCGTGCACGATGCCGCCTCCGGCCCGGGCGCCGACCGGCCCGCGGAGCCGGATGAGGCCGGTGGCCCCGAGCAGCGCGGCGGCCCGGTGGGTGGCGAACGGGGTCCCCCGGTCCTCCATCCCCGGCGCGAGGTCCACCTCGGGGTCCCCGTCCCACGACGCCGCCTCGGCACAGGCGAACAGATCGGTACCCGACCACGGCCGCGCGGCGGGACGACGCACGATCCGCGGCCGCTCGACGGCCGCCAGGGCCTCGTTGAGGCGAGCCGACCAGGCGATCGTCTCGTCGGCCCGGGCCTCCGGCCTGCCGGAGAGGGCGTGGTCGGCGCGCCAGCCGCTGACGACGTGCCGGCCGTCCCGGGACCGGAGGGGCTGCGCCACCCGCAGTCCGGTGACGTCCAACTGTTCGCGGACCCGGGCTGACCAATTGGCCAGCCCGGTGTCGCTGACGGGCCGGAGCACCACTCCGGTGCTGCCGGCATCCTCGACGAACCACCCCGTGCCGGACCCGGCGACGACCGGGACCGCGGGGCCGTCGGACACGCCGAACGCACCACGGACGTGGTCGGGAGCCGTCGCCTGGTTCACGCGGACCACCGTACCCATCGCATCGGTCAATACCCCGGAAGGGAGGGATCGACGTCGCGGGTCCACGCCTCGATGCCGCCCTCGAGGGAACGCACGCCGTCGAAGCCCGACCCCAGGAGCGTGGACGCGGCCCGGGCCGACCGCACCCCCGATTTGCAGTAGACGACGAGCGGCCCGGTCGCCGCCGCACGTCCGAGCACCCCCGTGGGGTCGGCCGCATCGTCGGCGAGCGTGTCCAGCGGAACCCAGACCGACGGTTCGATCGAGGCGATCGACCGCTCGCCGGCGCCCCGGACGTCCACGAGGACCGGCGCGGCCGCACCACCCGTGGCCCCGGACCGGTCGAGCTCGGAGGCCAACGCCGCCGCCGTGACCGTCGGCGCCTGCTCTCCGGCGGCCGCGGGGACCTCACACGAGTCGTCGCCGGCGCCCTCCGGCAGCGCGGTCACCGGGCTACGGGACGGGTCGGGACGGACGGTGACGGTCCGGTGTGTGGACTCCAGCAGGTCCATGAGGACCAGCCGGCCCAACAGGGATCGCCCCGAGCCGGTGATCAGTTTGACGGCCTCCATGGCCATCATCGAGCCGACGGTCCCGCAGAGCGCGCCCACGACCCCGGCCTCCGCGCAACTCGGTACGGAACCGGCGGGCGGGGGGGCCGGGTACAGGTCACGCAACGTGACGGCCTCGGCGGGGGCGGGGGGCCGGGACCAGAAGACGGCGAGCTGGGCGCGGAAGCGGTCGATGGTCCCCCAGATCAGCGGGATCCCCGCGATCTCGCAGGCGTCGGAGACGAGGTACCGGGTGGCGAAGTTGTCGCTTCCGTCCAGCACGAGGTGGTGTCCGTCGAGGACGCCGGTCATGTTGAGCGGGTCCAGGCGGATCCGGAGCGCCTCGACCTCCACCCCCGGGGCGAGCTCGGCCAGCCGGTCGCGCGCCGACTCCACCTTGGGACGGCCGACGGTGCCCACCGAGTGGATGACCTGCCGGTGCAGATTGCCGGTGTCCACGTCGTCGTCGTCGACCACCGTGATCCGACCGACGCCCGCCGCGGCGAGGTACATCAGGATCGGCGCGCCCAGGCCGCCCGCGCCCACGACGAGTATCGACGCGGCGCGCAGGCGCCGCTGCCCCTCGTCGCCCACCGCGTCGAGCAGCAGGTGGCGCGAGTAGAGGGACCGCTCCTCGGCGGACAGCCCGGCGACCGGCTCCACCAGCGGCGGGACGCCTCGGCGGTCGGCGTCACGGTGGTCGGTGTCGCGGCTCGCGGGGGTCACTGCTGCTCCGGCGGGCCGTCCGGGTACGGCCACGCGTTGTACCGGCAGGTGTCGTCGTTGTCCGGGACCACGCCCTCCGGGTCGAGGCTGAAGATGTCGCCGTTGTCCACCCCGAAGGTCTGCTGCATCATGATCGGCGCCAGCGCACCGTCCTCCGGGCACGGTTCGTGGTCCGGGTAGCCGACCGCGTGCCCCACCTCGTGGTTGACCAGGTATTGGCGGTACGAGCCGATGTCGCCCTGGAACGGCCGCGCGCCGCGGACCCACCGTGCCAGGTTGAGGTAGACGCGGCCGGTGGCGGAGTTGTAGCAACTCGACTCCAGCTCGATGTCGTACCCGCAGTGCTCCCGGACCGTCATGGGACTGGTGAGCGAGACCCGGAAGTCGGGGTCCTGACCGTCGTCCCGCTGGAACGCCACGGCGCCGTCGCCCGTCCAGCTCTTGGGGTTGGACAGGGTCGCGTCGACCATCCGCGCCACGGCGGCGTCCCCGCCGAACTCGACCGTGTCGACGCCGTCCTCGATGTCGACCGTGTAGGTGAAGAGCTCGGCGGTGGGCTCGCCGACGAGATCGGTCGTCCCGGCCACGGTCCGGAACTCCCCCGTCCCGGCCTCCACGAAGTCGCCGCCCTCGGGTAGCTCCCCGGTCTCCGGCACCGGCCCCGACGACGGGCCGCCGATGACGACAGGCGTCTCGCCGGGGTCGGGTTCCGCGCCGGGTCCCGGCTCCCCCGGGTCGGCCACCGCGTCCGCGATGACCAGGGCCGTCAGGACCACCAGGACGGGGATCGCATACGCGCGCCACCCCCAGGTGGTGAAGAACCTGCCGAGCGCGGACTGCCTGGGCAGGTGGTCCCGCGCGCCGGGGACGGACCGGCGGCGGCCCGGCGTCGACTCCGCCGGGTCCCACGGCGCGCGCAGCGGCTCCGCCCGGGGCGGGTAGTAGGGCTGGCGCCGGTCCTCGCGGCCGTCGGCCCGCCGGGGGGCCCGGTCGTCCGCCCGGGCCGGCGCCCGCTGCGACTCCCGGTCACCCCGGCCGCCACCGCGCACGGAGCGCTCGCCGTCGACACCGTCCGGTGTCCGGCGACGACCGTCACTCATCCGCGTACCTCCGCGTCCGCTCGATTCGAGGACTCCAGGATTCCACATGCGGTGTGGTCGCCTGGATCGGCACTCCGCCGGTACGGGTAATGTCCGTCTGGCCCGGAGGTGCCCGGATCCGCCCGGGACGAGAGGAGTCGACGATGGCACGGCCCGATGGACCGCCCACGGCGGACCCCGTGCGCGTGCGGGCGACCCGCCTGCCGCGCGGCGCCCGGCGTCGGCAACTCATCGACGCCGCCGGTGCCGTGTTCGTGGACCAGGGCTTCCACGCCGCCGGCATGGACGGCATCGCCGTCGCGGCCGGGGTCTCCAAGCCCGTCCTCTACCAGCACTTCGACTCCAAGCGTGACCTCTACCTCGAGGTCCTGCGTTACCACGTGGACGAGCTGCTCGACAGGATCGGCACCGCGCTCGAGTCCACGTCGGACAACCGGCGCAGGGTCGAGGCGGCCGTGGACACCTTCTTCGCCTTCGCCGACTCGCACTCCCGCGGCTTCCGGCTCGTCTTCTCCTCCGAGCCCGGCGACGACGACATGCGTCTCGAACTGGAACGGGCGACCAACGGCTGCATCGACGCCGTCCACGACCTCGTCCGGGGCGACTCCGGTCTCGACGTACACCGGTCCCGGCTCCTCGCCGTGGGCCTCGTGGGCGCGAGCCGGGTCAGCGCCGGGCACTGGCTCGACGCCGGCCGGCCGATCCCCCGCGCCGACGCCGTGTCCACCACGGTCGCACTGTGCTGGGGCGGGCTCTCCAAGATCCCGCGCCAGTCCGGGTAGCGCCCCCGGGGCCGGGTCAGCCCAGGAAGCCCACAGCGCGGCGCGCAGGCTCCCCGATCTCGACGTAGGCCACCCGGTCGGTGGAGACGAGATAGCGACGGCCCTTCTCGTCGTCGAGCTCGAGCACCGCCTTCGACTCCGCCGTGAGCGCGGACTCGACCCGCTTCTGCACGTCCTCCGGGTTCATCTCCGTCCTGAAGGTGAGTTCACGGTTGCTCTCGGCGATGCCGATCTTGATCTCCACTGCGTCTGCCCTTCGTCTCGCCGGCGCGCGACACGCCGACACCGGTACTGCCAGCCTCCCAGGCTAGCCCGCACCCCGTGTGAGTCGCCGTGACGGGATAGGGTGAGGGGGCGTGGGACCCGACCCGACCCGTCCGGACGGAGCGGGACACCCTCGCGGAAATGTGCGCGCCCGCTCGCCGCGGCCGACCACCCGGCCCCGACCCCGCGCGCGAGAGAAGAAAGGCACCACCCTGTCCACCACAGATGTCACCACCAGTGAAGTAGACGGCATGGCCACGACGACAGCCGTCGTCGACGCCCCGTCCTCCGACTCCTCCCCGAGCTTCGCGGAACTGGGGGTCCGCCCCGAGATCGTCACCGCGCTCGGCGAGCGCGGGATCACCCACACCTTCGCCATCCAGGAACTCACCCTCCCGCTGGCCCTCGCGGGGTCCGACCTCATCGGCCAGGCGCGGACCGGGATGGGCAAGACCTACGGCTTCGGCGTCCCGCTCCTGCACCGGATCTCCGTGGGCGAGGACACCAGACCCCTCGACGGCACGCCCCGGTCGCTGATCATCGTCCCGACCCGGGAGCTGTGCGTCCAGGTCACCCAGGATCTCAAGATCGCGGCCACCGGCCTCACGGCGCCGACCGAGACGGGTACACGCCCGCTGAAGGTGCTGTCCATCTACGGGGGCACCCCGTACGAGCAGCAGATCGACGCGCTCGAGAAGGGCGTCGACGTGGTGGTGGGCACCCCCGGTCGCCTGCTCGACCTCGCCAACCAGTCGAAGCTGGTCCTCGGCAAGGTCGAGGCGCTGGTGCTCGACGAGGCCGACGAGATGCTGGACCTGGGCTTCCTGCCGGACATCGAGAAGATCCTGCGCATGGTCCCGGACAAGCGTCAGACCATGCTCTTCTCGGCCACCATGCCCGGACCGATCATCACGCTGGCCCGGACGTTCCTCACCAAGCCGACCCACATCCGGGCCGAGTCCGCCGACTCCGGCAGCACCCACGAGAACACAGCGCAATTCGTCTATCGCGCGCACTCCCTCGACAAGCCGGAGTTGGTCGCGCGGGTCCTCCAAGCCGAGGGGCGCGGCGCCACGATGATCTTCTGCCGCACCAAGCGCACCGCGCAGAAGCTCGCAGACGAGCTGGCGGACCGGGGGTTCCGCGTGGGCGCTATCCACGGTGACCTCGGTCAGGGGGCGCGCGAGAAGTCGCTCAAGGCCTTCCGCACCTCAGAGGTCGACGTGCTCGTCGCCACCGATGTCGCCGCGCGCGGCATCGACGTCGACGACGTCACCCACGTGATCAACTACCAGTGCCCCGAGGACGAGAAGACGTACGTCCACCGGATCGGCCGCACCGGCCGGGCCGGCCGCACGGGCGTCGCCATCACCCTCGTGGACTGGGACGACATCCCGCGTTGGGGCCTCATCGACAAGGCTCTCGGTCTGGGACACGGCGAGCCCCCCGAGACCTACTCCACCTCGGCGCATCTGCGCACCGATCTCGGGATCCCCGAGAGCGCCGGCGGGCGGGTCGGCGCGGCCACCGGGACCGGATCGGGCCGCCGTCAGTCGCCCCGCTCCGGCGGCGCCGGTGGCCGCTCGGGGCGCCGCGCCCGCGGCTCGTCCTCCCGTTCCGACTCCTCGCCGGCGCAGGGGCGGTCCGGTTCCGACACCGCGGCGTCGGGCGACGGGTCGCCCAGCCGGCGACGCCGTCGTCGGCGGCGTCCCTCCTCGTCGTCCGGCGGATCGACGGGCCGGGACTGATCGGCGCCCTCGTCACGCGAGGCAGGGGAACGTGAGCACGCACCCGAACGGAGACCATCGGCCACACCGCCCGCGGCCCGGTGTCCCCGTCGAACGCCGGACCCGCCGGGACCTCCTCGCCGCGGCCGTCATCGCGCTGGCGGTGGTCGCGACGGCCGCGATCGTGGTGACCACCGGCAGTGCGGCGAACTCGGGGTTCGACCCGGCCGACACGGACCAGCCCGAGTACGGGCCGACCATCGAGATGCCCACGTCGCTGCGAGCGCTCTGGTCCCACGAGTCCACCGGCGCCGGGGCCCCGCTGACCACCGGCGGCAACCTCGTCACCGTCGACGACGACGGGGAGCTGATCGGCCGGGACGCGGGCTCGGGCGAGGAGGTCTGGTCCTACGCGCACGCCGGGCGACTCTGCGCGGCAACCTACTTCTCCGACTCCCTCGTGGCCGCCTTCGACGGCGCGGCCGGGTGCAGTGACGTGACCGCGCTCGATCCGACCACGCAGCAGTACACGAGCACCCGGCAGTCCGCGTTCTCCCCGGCCATGCAGTTCCGCAACACGTGGACCCATGCACTCGCACTGGGGCCGGACCGGCTCGAGATCTGGCGCGACGACCTGGTCCGCACCGTCGAGTACGGCGCCGTCCCCGCCCCGCAGGAGGCCGGGATGCAGCCTCGCTCCGGATGCACGCTCCTCACCGCGGACCTCACGGACGAACGGTTCGGCGTGACCGAGCGCTGCCCGACGGATGACTCGGTGCGGCTCACGCTGTCCCGGACGGTGCCCGAGGACAACCGCGAGCCTAAGGAGATCGCCTCGGCGGCCACGGGCGCCGAGGGACTGTGGATCATCGACGTGAGCGACGAGGGGGTCCTCGCCCTGGCGTCGAGGGGCGGCGACTGGGCCGTCGAGTGGCTCACCTCGCCGACCGAGGCCAGCACGGTGCTCGACCTCGACGCCGAGCCGACGCACCTGCCCTCGACGGGGACACTCTCCGGCGACGGAGAGCAGGCCAGGTGGTTCGACGGTCACGCGACCCACGCGTTCGACACCGCCACCGGCGCCCACACGTGGTCTGCGGACGGGACCACGGGCCCCGGCCACACCGTTGGCCACTCGCAGGACCCGTCTGCGGTCACGGCCCGGGACTGGGTGCTCCTGCCCGTCCCCGGGGGATTCGTGGTCGGCGAGCACGACTCCGGCGTCCGGACCGCCCACCTGCCCGCGACGTCCGCGGACGGCGACGGCGTCACGGGGCTGGCACAGGTCGGCGACATCCTCTACGAACGCCGCGCGGGTGCCGTCCACGCGTACAAGATGTCGACCTGAGTCCGGAAGCCCGCCTGAGGTGATCGTCAGGGGCGCGGGCTCAGGCGGCGTACCAGGCGATGGCGTCGCGACGGAACAGCGACACGAGCGCCACCGCGCACACCACCGCCAGCGCGATGCCCGCCGCGTACTGACCGGAGCCGACCCCCACGTACCAGGCGACGAACAACAGCAGGAGCTCGGCGATCACCACGAGGCCACGCCCCCAGCGCCGGCCACGGAGCAGCCCGAGCCCGGCCGCGAACAACCCGCCACCGAGGATCGCGAACCAGATCGCCGTGCCGTACCCGCTGATGGCGACGGTCTCCTCGCGGTGGCCCCCGATCGCGCGCACCGCCAGGACCACCGCGACGACGATCCCGATGAGGCCCTGGGCCGAGGCGATCCAGCCCGCGATCCGCACCGGGGTCGGAACAGCGGTCCGGGGATCCGCGGGACGGGACTGGTCGTCAGGCTGGCGCACGTTCACCTCTCCAGCGTAGGTCGCGGGCACCGGAGGAGGCCGAGCGCCCTTGCGGACCATACTCCGTTTGACTCATCCGCCCTTGCCAGAGTGCGGTTTTGACCCGATTTGACATCAGCGGTGACCTTTGCCACATCGGCGCCGCAGGGGGTTGACTTGTCATGGAATCGTGGCACGATCACTCGTAACACCGCAGACGCACCACGTTTGCTTTGCCTTAACCGCGAGCTTCTCCGCACGGAGTGAGCCCGCGGGGCGGGTACCTCACCGCATCACCGGACACGAGCGATCACCCACGTCGTCAGGCCGATCTTCTGGATCGGCCCACTCGTCTGTGCCCGATCGTAGCCGAGGAGCGTGGTCTCATATCGATTGGAGTTCCCCATGGACTGGCGCCATAAGGCCATCTGCCGCGACGAAGACCCCGAGCTGTTCTTCCCCGTCGGCAATTCCGGGCCCGCCCTCGCGCAGATCGCGGAGGCGAAGATCGTCTGTAACCGTTGCCCCGTCACCGCGGAGTGCCTGACCTGGGCGCTCGAGTCCGGCCAGGACGCCGGCGTGTGGGGCGGCATGAGCGAGGACGAGCGTCGCGCCCTCAAGCGTCGCCGGAGCCGCACGCGCACGACGGTCTGACGGACCTCGCAGACAGGCACAGCACAGAGCCGGGGCCGGCCCTTCCCACCAGGGAGGGGCCGGCCCCGGCGTCGTCCGCCGCGGGTCGGTCATTCGATCACGGCGATGAGGTCGTCCGCCTGGATGACGTCACCCGCCGCGACAGCCACCTCACGGACCGTTCCCGAGGTCTCACAGAGCACCGGAATCTCCATCTTCATCGACTCCAAGAGCACGATCGTGTCGCCCTCGGCGACCTCGGAGCCGACCGCTGTGACGACCTCCATCACGTTGGCGACCATCTCTGCACGGACCTGTTCGGCCATGTGGTGTTCCTCTGCTTTCCTCGAACCGTCGGTCCCCCGGACTCCTCAATGCAACCACACAGCCGTTGCCGTGGGAGAATGACGCCACAGACGAAAGGAGGCGCCGATGAGCAAGCGTGGCCGCAAGAGGCGGGATCGCCGCAAGAAGAACGCGAACCACGGTAAGCGTCCGAACAACTGAGTGACCGTGGCACCGTGAACACGGACGTCAGGGGCGGGCGCCCATCGGGTGCCCGCCCCTGACGTCGTACAGCCGGCCTGTGACTAGCCTTGTTCGCGGTGCTCGACGGTCGTCGTGCGGTGCGTCACCGAGTTACCGTCCGCGTCCGTCGTGGTGACCGTGGTGCGCCGGATCTCCACCATCAGCCGTTCCCGCAGCCCGGTGGGCGCCTTCTCGTAGCAGGACCTGGACAACTTGGCCTTGAGCCGGCGCTCCGAGAGGAACATCTCCCGGCAGGTCGGACAGCCGGCGAGGTGGTGCTCGAGCCGGGACCGACACGCGTCGTCACATTCCAGGTCCACCAACAGCGACAGGTCGCGGCGGGCGGCGTCGCAGTCGATCTTCTCCAGCCGCGGATCGTGATCGGCCATCACTTCTCCCCCTCCGACCGGTCTCGACCGAAGCCGCGCTCGGTCGCCACGTCACGGAGCAGTTCACGGAGCTGCTTGCGGCCCCGGTGCAGGCGCGACATCACGGTCCCCAGCGGGGTGTCCATGATCTCGGCGATCTCCTTGTACGGCAGGTCCTGGACGTCCGCGTAGTACACGGCCATCCGGAACTCCTCCGGAAGCTGGGCGAGGGCCGAGCGGATCTCGTCATCCGGCAGCAGCTCCATCGCCTCGACCTCGGCCGACCGCAGCCCTGTCGAGGAATGCTCCGCTGCCGCCGCGAGCTGCCAGTCGGTGATCTCCTCGGTCGGGTACTGCGCGGGCTGGCGCTGCCTCTTGCGGTAGTGGTTGATGTACGCGTTGGTGAGGATGCGGTGCATCCAGGCACGGAAGTTGGTCCCGGGCTTGAACGAGTGGAACCCGGCGTAGGCCTTGGCGTAGGCCTCCTGGACCAGGTCCTCCGCGTCGGCGGGGTTACGCGTCATCCGCAGCGCCGCGCCGTACAGCTGGTCGAGAAGCGGCATGGCCAGCTCCTCGAACTGCTCGGCGCGCTGCTCCGCAGCGTCGGCATGCAACTCGGTCGGCAACCGGAACTCCTCACCTGTCGGTACCCCGGAGTCTATCCGCCGACCGGGGTCGTCGAGAACCGCGGTCCGCATCGCACCCTCCTTCTCCGGGCTCCCGGAACCATCCGGGGCCCTCGCTGAGGAATCAACGCGTTCGCCCGCCCCCGTATTCCGCTAGGCCGCCGATACACTCGTCACCCGTGAGCAGGAAGAGCGGACGAGCCGGACGCGGAGGACGGCGCGCCGCGGCGGCGACGCCCGCGATCGCGGCCGTCCGGGACGGGGGCGTCACGCACGCCGTGCACACCTACGAGGCGTCCTCGGACGACTTCGGCGGCGAGGCCGCGCGCGTCCTGGGCGAGCGCCTGGGGGTGGGCCCGGAGCGCGTGTTCAAGACCCTCGTCCTGGCCACCGCGCGCCCCCCGGCCGGGTCGAGGACGGCGCTGGCCGTGGCGATCCTGCCCGTCACCTCCACGCTCGACCTCAAGGCCGCCGCAGCAGCGCTGGACTGCGGAAAGGCCTCGCTCGCACCGGTCGACGCGGCGGAACGCGCCACCGGCTACGTGATCGGCGGCGTCTCCCCGCTGGGACAGAAACGCCGCCTGGCCACGGTCGTCGACGACTCGGCGCCAGTGCACCCGACGGTCCTGTGCAGCGCGGGTCGGCGGGGCTGGGAGATCGAGGTCGCCCCAGACGATCTCATCCGGCTCACCGGCGCCGTCACCGCCCGGATCGCGGCCTAGAAGAGCGTGGGCTCGCCGGCGGCGTCCGGGCCGCCGCCGTCGCCGCCCTGATCGATCGGTCGGACGAGCTCGGGCCCGTCGTTGCGCACGTTCGACACCGCGCGGGAGACCGGCTGGATCTCCACGGACTCCGCCCACTGTGCGAGGTCTCCGCCCGCGCCGTCGACCAGAGCCCTCGGGTCGCCGATCACGGAAGGATCGAGCCAGTCGTCCAGCACGGACGGGTCCACCACGAGCGGCATCCGGTCGTGGACCCGCCGGAGCGGCCCCAGCGCCTCCGTGGTGAGGATGGTGCACGAGAGCTGCGTGCGGTCCGGGACCTCCGGGTCCCGCCGCCTCTCCCACAGTCCTGCCATGAGCAGACCGGCGTCTCCCGGGAGCGACATGTGGAAGGGCTGCTTGGGCCCCGGTTTCCCGCCCGGGGCCGCGGGCTCTCCCGGAACCCACTCGTACCACCCGCCCATCGGCACCACGCAGTGCCGCCGGGCCACCGCGGCTCGGAACGCGGGCTTGGTGGACGCCGTCTCCACCCGGGCGTTGAAGAGGTTCGGCAGTCGGGCGGTGTCCCGGCTCCACGACGGGACCAGCCCCCAGCGCATGGCGTGGAGCACCCGCTCGTGCGGGACATCCCCACCCGCGGCCAGCACGCTGATCGGTGTGGTGGGCGCGATGTTGAACCGGGGGGCGCGCGGCCCCGTGTCCGGCCACAGTCCCGGAGGCGGATCGGTGGCCCGGTCGACCGCGTCGAGCTCCACCGCGAGCCGTGCCGGATCCGAGCCGAGCGAGAACCGTCCACACATGCCCCACATCCTCGCACCCTCCCCGGGCGGCGAGGGCCGCGATAGGGGACACTGAGCAGGTGAGCAATTGGAACGCCCCCGTCGCCGCCGGCCCCGTCGACGCGGAGGTGACGGTGCCCGGGTCCAAGTCCCTGACCAACCGCGCGCTGGTCCTCGCGGCACTCGCCGACGGCCCCTCCCGCCTGACCGGCACGCTCCGCAGCCGGGACACCGATCTCATGATCGGGGCGCTCTCCGCGCTCGGCGCACGCGTCGAGGGCCCCGCCGGGCCGCTCGGGGACGGGGACGCCGACCTGCTGATCACACCCGGCGCGCTGCGGGGCGCCGACATCGACTGCGGCCTCGCCGGGACCGTCATGCGGTTCGTCCCGCCGATCGCCGCGCTCGCCACGGGCACCTCCGCCTTCGACGGAGACCCGGCCGCGCGGGTGCGTCCTCAGTCCGTGGTCCTCGACGCGCTCCGCGCGCTGGGCGCCGAGATCTCCGGCGACTCGCTGCCGTTCACCGTCGCGGGCGGCGCGGGGCTCCGTGGCGGACGCGTCGAGGTGGACGCCTCCGCCTCCTCCCAGTTCGTCTCGGGCCTGCTGCTCGCCGCCGCCCGGTTCGACCGCGGTCTCGACCTGGCCCACGTCGGCGACGGCCCCGTCCCCTCGGGCCCGCACGTGGAGATGACCATCTCGATGCTGCGGGAGTCCGGGGTGACGGTCGACTCCCCCACCCCGAGTTCGTGGCGCGTCGCGCCCGGCCCGATCCAGGCGGTCGACCGCCTGGTGGAGCCCGACCTGTCCAATGCCACCCCGTTCCTCGCCGCCGCGGCCGTCACGGGCGGGACCGTCCGCGTCCCGCGCTGGCCGGTCTCCACCACGCAACCGGGCGACGCGATCCGCGGGATCCTCGAGGCGATGGGCGCGGAGGTCCGCCTCGAGACCGCGGGCGCCGCCGACCACGGCACCCTCGTCGTCGTCGGTCCTGACCGCCTGTCCCCCGTCGACCTCGACCTGTCCGCGATCGGCGAGCTGACCCCCACCGTCGCCGCCCTCTGCGCGGTGGCCGACGGCCGGTCACGTCTCACCGGCATCGCGCACCTGCGGGGCCACGAGACGGACCGACTCTCCGCCCTCGCCGCCGAGCTCGGCGCCGTGGGCACGACGGTGACCGGGCTCGACGACGGGCTCGAGATCACCCCCGGGCCCCTGCGCGGCGCCGTGTGGCGCGCCTACGCTGACCACCGGATGGCCACCGCGGGCGCGATCATCGGGCTCCGGGCCCCGGGCGTCGAGATCGACGACGTGGACTCGACCTCCAAGACCATGCCCGGGTTCACGCGGATGTGGTCGACGATGCTCGCGGGCCGGGGCTGACCGGCTGCCATGGCACGCGGCCGCGGCGGGAGCAGCGCACGGAACTGGGACGAGTCCGACGTGCGCGTCCGGCCGGGCAAGGGGTCCAGGCCCCGGACCAAGCGCCGCCCCAGTCACGACGACGCCGCCACCGCCATGGTCGTGAGCGTCGACCGGGGCCGCTGGGGGTGCGTCCTCCTCGGCGACGGGCCCGATCACGTCGCCGGCACGCGGGTCGTCACCATGCGGGCCCGGGAGCTCGGACGGACCCCGGTGGTCGTCGGTGACCACGTCGGGGTGGTCGGTGACCTCTCCGGGACACGCGACACCCTCGCCCGGATCGTCCGCGTCGAGGACCGCAGCACCGTCCTGCGACGCACGGCGGACGACTCCGACCCCTACGAGCGGGTGGTGGTGGCCAACGCGCAGCTCCTGCTCATCGTGGTGGCCGTGGCCGACCCGCCGCCGCGCGCCGGGTTCGTCGCCCGTGCCCTGGTCGCCGCCTACACCGGCGGACTGGAGCCGGTCCTGTGCCTGACCAAAGGGGATCTCGACGACGCGTCGGTCTTCGCCGCCGAGTTCGACGCGCTGGACGTCCCGGTCCTGCGGGCCGGTGTCCACGACGACCTCGACGAACTCCACGCCCGGATCGACGGCCGCGTCTCGGCCCTGATCGGCCACTCCGGGGTGGGCAAGTCCACCCTGGTCAACCGGCTCATCCCCGACGCCGGGCGGGCCACGGGAGTGGTATCGGGTGTGGGTAAGGGCCGGCACACGTCCACCCAGTCCGTGGCCCTCGGACTCGCCACCGGCGGGTGGGTCGTCGACACCCCGGGTATCCGGAGCTTCGGCCTGGCCCACGTCTCCCCCGACGACGTGGTCGCGGCATTTTCGGACCTCGACGAGATCGCGGAGGGCTGCCCGCGCGGGTGCACGCACCAGGGCCCGCCGGCCGACCCCGAGTGCGCGTTCGACAGGATCACCGACCCGGCCGTGCACCGTCGTGCGCTGGCCGTCCGGGAGCTCCTCGGAGCCCTCCAGAGCAACGACCCGTGGGCCCTGGGGCCCGACTAGCGCGCGCCCCGGCGGTCGCGGGACCTCCCGGGCGGGCTCAGTCCCGCCGGAGCAGCGCGTCGACCACCAGATCCGGCCGGGACAGGCGGGCCGAACCGATGCCCCCCATGCGCACGTCACCGAGCGCACCCGCGTAGGCCCCGAGGGGGCGGCGCGTACCGCGGGCCACGGCCACCGCGCTCGCGCGCCGGACCCATCCGAGCCGGGCGCGGTCGGCCTTCGTGGACAACGGGATAGTCATTCGCTCATCACCTCGGGCCCGAGGCTAACCCTGGACGATCGTCCAGGGGCAATCCGCCGCCACGGGCCGGCGCCCGACGATCAGAGCTTCAGCTCGACATCACCGCAGGCCACGGACACGCAGGTCTGGATCCGCTCCCCCGGACTGTGATCGGTACCGTTACGGAGATCACGCACATGACCTTCCTCGAGGCCCACCACGCAGGTCTGGCAGATACCCATCCGGCAGCCGAAGGGCATCTGGACGCCGACCTGCTCCCCGCCCTCCAGGATCGTGGTGGCACCGTCGAGTTCCACGGACCGGCCGGTGGTCCCGAACGTCACCGTTCCCCCGGACGCGCCCGCATTGCGGTCGATCGTGAACCGCTCCACATACAGATCGTCCCGGCCGGTCGCCTCGAAGTGTCGCGTGAGCTCGTCCAACATCGCCGAGGGGCCGCACGACCACGTCGGCCGCTGCGACCAATCTGGGACCAGTCGGGACATCTGCTGGGCGTCGATGCGCCCCTCCTCGCTGGTCACCCGCAGGTGCAGGGTGTACCCGGGCTGGGTGCGCTCGAGCGCCCGCAGCTCGTCGTGGAACAGCACGTCCTGCCGGTCCCGCACCGAATGGACGTGCACGACGTCCGGGAACGGCTCGTCGCCGGAGCGGCGGTCCAACGAGCGGAGCATGCCCATCACCGGCGTGATGCCCGAGCCCGCTGTGACGAACATGAGCTTGTCTGGGGTCGGGGACGGCAGGTGGAAGTCGCCGGCCGGCGCGGCGAGCCGGACGATGGTGCCGGGCTTGACGGTGCCGACGATGTGGTTGCTCAGCAACCCCTCCGGCATCGCCTTGACCGTCACCGAGTACTCGCCCCTGCCCGACGTCGGTGCGGAGGTCAACGAGTACGAGCGCCAGGTCCACCGCCCGTCGAGCAGTACGCCGATCCCGAGGTACTGGCCCGGCTGGTAGGTGGGCGTGGCGCCCCAGCCGGGCTTGATCACCAGGGTCACCACGTCATCGGCCTCGCGGCGGACCGAGACGATCTCACCGCGTAGTTCGCGCGACGACCACAGCGGGTAGATGAGCGACGAGTAGTCGTCGGCCCGGAGCGGGTGCGTGAGTCGGTCCAGGACCCGATGGGCGGAGCGGGGCTCGGGAACCCTCGCGGCCGCCGCCCGCAGGATCCTGGTGAATCCCCTGTTCGACTCGGACACCTGTGCCTCCTCCTGCCGGGCCACGCCCGACCCGGGGTTCGGGTCGGGAGCCGGCGACCAACCTACGGTAGCGTAGGTTCGGGCCCGGTGGGGAGCCCGGAACCGACTTCTGCCCTGTCGATCTGCTCAGAGCAGGTCGAGCAGGAACGGCAACTCGACCGGGTCGTACCACGCCAGATCCAGGTCGAGGGCGTCGCCCACCGCGAGCTCGGCGTCCTCGTCCCCCAGGTCGGCCCGGTCCACAAGGTCCACCGCCTCGTGGACCGTCTCCACCGCACCGGCGAGGTCCACGTGCACCGCCGCGACCTCCTCGAGCGACACCGAGCCCCGGCTCAGCCGGACGACCGCGGTGTCCAGGTCGGGCCGCAGCTGCGTCTCGGCGTCCGGGACATCGACGCTCACGACGACCCGCCGGTACGGATGCGTCTCGTGCGCGGCCTCGGCGTCGATCTCGCCGCCCAGTAGCCGGAGCGACGCGCGCACGGCTTCGAGGAAGGCCACGTGCTCGATCTCCTCGAGATCGCCGGAGGAATACGATTCGACCAGCGCGGGGGTGGCGGAGAACGCCGTCCCACTGCGCACCGGCATGTGATCCGACTCGAGGAGCGTCTCGAGCATCGTCAGGGTCGCGGGGATGAACAGGCGCATGGTGGGGGTCCTTCTGGGGACGGATTCGGTCAGCGGGCTGCGTTGGACAGCTCGTCCAACGCCGAGGAGATGAGCTCACCGATCTCCTCGACGTCCGGGACCGCCTGGCGGTCCGAGGTGAAGCCGCAGAAGATGGTGCCAGCGTAGCTGCTCATCGACACGGCGAGCGCCTGCCCGTCGAGCAGCGCAGGAATCGGGTAGACCGCGTCGAGGCGCCCGTCCCCCCAGAACATGCCGTGCTGCGGGCCCGGAGCGTTGGTCACCACCAGATCGTAGCTGTCCGAGGGCAGCATGATCGCCGCCCTCGAGCCCAGCGCGTGGAGCGTCGGCGGCGCGAAGCCGGAGAGCCGGGCCAACGACTTGGCCCCCACGGCCTCCCGGGCCTCGCGTTGCGTCCTGGTCTCCCGGGAGATCTGGGCCAGACGCATGCGCGGGTTGGGCTCCCCCACCGGCATCCCGATGAGCGCGGAGGCGATCTCCGCCGACGTGGCCTCGCCCGACGCGTCGGTGCCGTCCACCTCGGACGTCACCGCCATGGGCACGATCATGCGCAGGGTGTCGGCGGTGGTCAACGGGTGACCGCACGAGAGGATCCACGACCGGAGCGCGCCGCAGAGGACCGCGAGCACCACGTCGTTGACCTTGCAGTCGTAACTCCTCGCCAGATCCCTGGCCCGTGTCAGCGGGAACGCGGCCAGGCCCACGCGGCTCCCGCGGGGACGCGGTGTCCGGAACATGTCGAACAGCCCGCCCGGCGGACGCAGCACCGTCAGTGAGATCGCGCCCGCGAGCCCTCGGGTGGCCCGCTCGACCATCCCCACGAGCCGGGCCGAACGCCGGACCAGCTCCAGCGGGTCCGTGGCGATGGTCATCAGCGCGTCCAGTACGAGCACACCGTCGCCCGGCGGCGGGACCGGCGTCCAGGTGGCGACCTCCTCGACCTCGGCGGCCTGACGCTCGTCCGACATGAGCACCTGCGCCAGGTCGACGGCGTTGCGCCCGCCCATGAGGACGTGATGGGTCTTGGTCAGTACGGCCAGGCGTCCGTCCGGCAGTCCCTCGATCAGGTAGAGCTCCCAGAGCGGGCGCCCGGGCTCGAGCGGGCGGTCGACCAGCCTGGCCACGAGGTCGGCGAGCTGGCGCATCCCGCCCGGCGCGGGCAGCGCGGAGCGACGCACGTGGAAGCTCAGGTCGAAGTCCGGATCGTCCACCCACACCGCGCGGGCCAACCCGAAGGGGACCCTACGGATCCGCTGACGGAACCTCGGGGCGTCCGCGAGTCTCGCGTCGACGAACTCCATGACCCGGTCCAGGTCCCAGGGCTCGTCCCGGGAGACCAGCGCGAGCGAGCACGAATGCCTGCTCCGCGAGCGCGTGGCATCCCCCGACATCAGGTCGGCGTCGGCCGTGGCCAGCCTGGTCGCCACGGGTCAGACCGCCTCGTCGAGGTCGAACAGGCCGCGGATCTCCACGGCGGCGCGGTCGAACACCTGGTAGAAGACGCCGATCATCCCCGTCCGGACCGCGCCGAGCACGTTCTCGATCGCGTCGTCGACCATGACGCACTCGCGCGGCTCGAGCTCCAGTCGGCGGGCCGCCTCGAGGAACGCCTCGGCCTCGGGCTTCTCGATCCCGGTCACGCCGCTGAGGATCACGTGCTCGATCCCGTAGGCCCGGGCGTCCTCCCGCACCCGGTCCGCCCCCGGACCCTCGGGTTCGTTACTGAGGACCGCCATGCGCACGTCGTTGGCCCGTGCACCGGCCAGGATGGACCGCCAGCTTGCACGGTCCTCCTCCGTGCCGTCCAGCACTCCGAAGTAGTCGACGATCAGTCCTCGCATGGGCACAGCCTAGGCAACGCCCAGCGAGCGCGCAGCACGGGAGGTGGAACCGGGTCTCGCCGCCGGCACGTCGTACCGGGTAGACGACGCGAGGGACGGACCTGACGTCCTCGCGGAAGGGAGCACTCGACAGATCATGACCGTCACCACGACACCCGCGCCGCCTCGCGACGAGGCTCTCCGGGTCCGCCCGTTGCCGGCCACGGAGCCGGGCACCGGCGACCGGCCGCACACCGTCGTCGCGCCGGCGGACCCCGCACCCGGGCCGGCCCCGGAACAGGCTGTGCCGATCCCCGCTCGTCGGGCCGCCCACGCGCTGGTCCTCATGGCGTTGGAGGTGGTCGATCGGCACCGCCCGCCGCAGCAGACGCGCGGGGCGTTCCCACCACACATCGTGGAGATGCTGCGGAGCCTGGCCCGCACGGGCGTGCCCGGCCAGGAACTCGGGAGGGCACGCATCCACCGGATCCACATCAACCCCGCCGTCCCGGCCGCCGCCGGGCCATCGGCCGGGGCGGCGGAGGCAGCGTCCACCGATTTCGAGGTGTGCGCCACCTACGCGCGTGGGCCACGGTTGTTCGCGGCCGCGGCACGGATCCGGGTCACCCCCACCGGGGCGACGTGTTCGGCCCTACGGCTGGCCTGAGCTCGCGCCGCGTGCCGGGCCCCGGGGTGCGCCCCCGGTGCCGCGGCTCCGGTCTGCTCGGGCCGACTCAGCCCTTCCTGCCGCGGGCGGCCGCCCTGGACTCCTGTTCGCGGCGCTCGAGTCGCTCCTGACGCTCCTTGCTACGCCGCTCGGCGCGGTTGGCCGGAGCGTTCTCGTCGACGAGTTCTGCCTCGCCCGACTCCGACGGACCGGAGAACTGCATCTCGGCCGCGGAGAGATCGTTGCCGGTGCCCGCCGCCTGCAGGATCGAGTTGGAGCCGGCGAGGGCCGCGGCCTGCGCGGCGGAGGGGGCCGCCACGGAGCGCTGCTGCCTCGAGGCCTCGACCTTGACGTTGAACAGGAACGCGACCGTCTCCTCGCGCACGCCGTCCATCATCGCGGCGAACATGTCGTACCCCTCGCGCTGGTACTCGACCAGCGGATCGCGCTGGGCCATCGCCCGCAGGCCGATGCCCTCCTTGAGGTAGTCCATCTCGTACAGGTGCTCGCGCCACTTGCGGTCCAGGACCTGCAGCATGATCGACCGCTCGAGCTGCCGCATGGCGCCCTCGCCGCCGAGTGCCTCGATCTCCGCCTCCCGCTCGTCGTAGCGGGCGAAGACGTCGTCGAGCACGGCGTCCTTGAGGTTCTTGGCGGAGAGGTCGCCCGGGGACCCGTACTTGTCGCCGTCGATGATCTCCCGGGCGGAGATCGAGACGGGGTACAGCTGGGCCAGCGCGTCCCAGAGTTTGTCCAGGTCCCAGTCCTCCACGTAGCCCTCGGCGGAGGCACCGGCCACATAGGCGGCGACGACCTGGTAGATCATGGACTCGACCTGGTCGGTGATGTCCTCGCCCTCGAGGATCTTCTTGCGCTCGGCGTAGATCACCGTGCGCTGCTGGTTCATGACCTCGTCGTACTTGAGGACATCCTTGCGGATCTCGAAGTTCTGCGACTCGACCTGGGTCTGCGCGTTCTTGACCGCGCGGGAGACCATCCGGGCCTCGATCGGCACGTCGTCCGGCAGGCTCAGGCGGTTCATGATCGCCTCGACCGCCGCGCCGTTGAACCGGCGCATGAGCTCGTCCCCCAGCGAGAGATAGAAACGGGACTCGCCCGGATCGCCCTGGCGGCCGGACCGGCCGCGGAGCTGGTTGTCGATCCGCCGCGAATCGTGGCGCTCGGTGCCGAGGACGTAGAGTCCGCCGGCGTCGCGGACCCGCTCCGCCTCCTGCTTGGTCAGGGCGCGCATCCGCTCGATCTCGGAGTCCCACGCCTCCTCGTACTCGTCGGGATTCTCGACCGGGTTCAGCCCCCGCTCGCGCAGGTTGAGGTCGGCGATGATGTCGGCATTGCCACCCAGCACGATGTCGGTGCCGCGGCCGGCCATGTTGGTGGCCACGGTAACCGCCCCGGGGCGGCCGGCCTGGGCGATGATCTGCGCCTCGGAGGCGTGGTACTTGGCGTTGAGCACGTGGTGCTTCACGCCCCGGCGGTTGAGCAGCTTGGACAGGTGCTCACTGCGCTCCACGGACGCCGTGCCCACCAGGACCGGCTGCTTGGCCTCCACCCGCTCGGCGATGTCGTCGACCACCGCGTGGAACTTGGACTCCTCGGTCTTGTAGATGAGGTCCGGCTGGTCGGCCCGCACCATCGGCTTGTTGGTGGGGATCGGCATGACCTCGAGCTTGTAGATCGAGTACAGCTCCGCCGCCTCCGTCTCGGCGGTGCCGGTCATCCCCGAGAGCTTCTCGTAGAGCCGGAAGTAGTTCTGGAGCGTGATGGTCGCCAGCGTCTGGTTCTCCGCCTTGATCTCCACGCGTTCCTTGGCCTCGATGGCCTGGTGCATGCCCTCGTTGTAGCGGCGGCCGTCGAGCACGCGGCCGGTGAACTCGTCGACGATGATCACGTCGCCGTCGCGGACGATGTAGTCCTTGTCCTTGGTGAACAGCTCCTTGGCCTTGATGGAGTTGTTCAGGTAGCTCACGAGCGGCGAGTTGGCGGCCTCGTAGAGGTTGTCGATCCCCAGCTGGTCCTCGACGAACTCCACGCCGGTCTCACTCACACCGATCGTCCGCTTCTTGCGGTCGACCTCGTAGTGCGTGCCCTCCTCGAGGAGGGGCGCGATCCGCGCGAACTCGGCATACCACTTGCTCGAGCCGTCGGCTGGGCCGGAGATGATGAGCGGGGTCCGCGCCTCGTCGATGAGGATCGAGTCGACCTCGTCGACGATCGCGAAGAACTGCGGCCGTTGGACCAGCTCGGCGGTGTCGTGCGCCATGTTGTCGCGTAGGTAGTCGAAGCCGAACTCGTTGTTGGTGCCGTAGGTGATGTCGGCGGCGTAGGCCTCGCGGCGCTGGGCCGGGGTCATCCCGCTGACGATCGCCCCCACCGTGAGCCCGAGGAACCGGTGGACGCGCCCCATCCACTCCGCGTCACGCTTGGCCAGATAGTCGTTGACCGTCACCACGTGCACGCCCTTACCGGCGAGCGCGTTGAGGTACGCGGGGAGAGTACAGGTGAGGGTCTTGCCCTCCCCTGTCTTCATCTCCGCCACGGCGCCGGTGTGCAGCACGATGCCGCCGAGGAGCTGGACCGGGTACGGCTTCTGCCCCAGAACACGCTGCGCGGCCTCCCGGGCCACCGCGAACGCCTCCGGGAGGAGATCGTCGAGCGTCTCCCCGCCGTCGAGACGCCCCTTGAACTCGTCGGTCTTGGCACGCAGTTCGTCGTCGGTCAGCTTCTCGATCTGGTCGGAGAAGGTGTCCACATAGTCGGCGAGAGCGGTGTAGCGCTTGAGCTTGCGGCCTTCGCCGGCCCGGAGCAGCTTGTCAAGAATGGACACAGTCTCGAACGTCCTCGTGGTCGGGGAAATCTGGCGACCGGCGCGGCTGACACGCTGGTCCGCCGGTCATCTTAGGCGCTCCCGACGCTACTCACATTTCGAGGGCGGCGCGCCCCCTGGTGGGACGCGCCGCCCTCGGCGCACGTCGGCGGGCCCGTCAGGCCTCGTCGCTCAGGGTGAGCAGCCCGTAGTCGAACGCGTGCCGGCGGTAGACCACGGTGGCCCGACCGCTCTCGGAATCACGGAACAGATAGAAGTCGTGCCCCACGAGCTCCATCTTCTCCAGGGCCTCGTCCACGGTCATCGGGGTGCCGTCGTGCTCCTTGCGACGGACGATCTGACCGGGCAGCTGGTCCTCGACCCCGTCCGCGTACCGGTCGACCGCCTCGGCGGGCGCGGCGTCGGCCGCGAGCTGCGCGGTCGCCTCTCCGACGGACTGGGGTCGACGGTGCCCCGAGTGGCTGATCTTGCGGCGGGTCCGCGCCTTGCGCATCTGCCGCTCGAGCTTGGCGATCGCCGATTCCAGGGCCGCGTAGAAGGTGTCCTCCGCCGCCTCGGCACGTGCGACGCCGGGCTTGCCCCTGAGGGTGATCTCGATGCGCTGACTGACCTTCGCCAGACGCGGGTTGGTCTCGTGCAACAACACCACGTCGAATCGCGTGATCGCCGGCGAGATCTTCTCGATCTTCGCGAGCTTCGTGTTGATCCGGGTCGCGAAGTGCTCCGGGACCTCGACATTGCGGCCCTTGATGGTCACCTGTGCGTCAGGCGTACCGGGGTCGTCGGTCGACGGTCCGTCGAAGGTGGCGGGGTCGAGCAGGACTGTGGGGGTCTTCGCCATCGAAGCTCCTCCTCATCGGGCGTGCGGTTGACCGCTGACGGCCGGGCCCCGGACACCGCCCGGAACTCCCGCCGAGGGGTCGACCCACATGGCTGAGTGGACACTCTCCGGACGCGGTCCACCACCGTCGGATTCCGGAGAAACTGCTGGTGAACCCCGTCCACGGCCCAGCGTACCCGGTCATCTCGGCGTCGGAGTCCAGTCGCCGAGAAGTCGTCCGGATGCGTCCTGACGGCGCCCGTGGCGGGCTGCCTCCCGTCGCTCGGGGCCCGCTGTGTGAGGCCCTCACGCGGACGTCACGCAGAGGACCCCGTCCACCCCAAGTCCGCCCTCCCGGAGCGCCGCGACGCACGCCCCGGCGGTGGCCCCCGTCGTCACCACGTCGTCGATGAGGAGCACGGTCGACGGCGCGGACACCAGTGCCCGGACCGTCGCCGGCGCCCCCTCGGACGCCCGCAGTGTCGTGGACTCCGGGCGCCGGTGGATCCGGCCCGAGAGGTTGTCGGTCCGCGCCTGCGCGCCCAGGCCGGCGGCGTCGCGGACGCGCCCCCGCACCTCGAGCACCGGGGCGACGCACACCGGCCCCCCGGGGACCGAGCCGGACAGGTCCGCTGCCAGGTGGTCCACGATCAACCGGACGTGGTCGAACCCGCGCCGCCGGCGGGCCCTTCCGGAGGCGGGGGCCGGGACGAGGACGGTCGGCCGCTCGACCGCCTCCGCGATCTCCCCCGCCGCCCGGAGCCGGTCCACCGCGCAGGCCAGCGCCTCGGCGAGCGGCCCCGCCAGGTCGGTGCGGCCGCGATCCTTGTAGGCGGACACGACGCGGGCCGCCGGCCCCTCGTGCCGGGTCAGCGACCACGCCGGGACCGGCAGCTCCGCCCGCGTCCGGACCCGCTCCGGGGGGCCGTCGAGGGTGGCCGCGCACGCGGGACACCACCGGTGTCGCGGCCTGCCACAGCCACCGCACTCGGCAGGGACCACGAGGTCAGCCAGGGCCGGGAGCCACCCGGAGCGGGGGCGGCCGCCTCCGGTCCGCCCTCCCGGCCCCGCGTCCGGCGCCACGACCTGCTCAGCCCGCGACGACCGGATCGGCCCGGATCGCGGCCAGTCCGTTGATCTCGCGCCAGTACCTGTCGTTGGTCTCCGCGCCGGTGTCGAGCCGCAGCAGCGAGCGCTGGTCTACCACGTACACCTCGCGCCCCGCCGCGGCCACGGCGGTCACCGGGCCGGCGATGTTGCGTTGCGACAGCGGGACGGTGTTCGCGCCGTCCACCGAGATGGACGCGACCGGGGCGTCCGTGGTGTCGCGCCCGACGACGAGGGTGGACCGGTCGCGCCACGCCACCACGGAGGCCGACTCCCCGAGCGCGCGCCCGATCTGACGGAACGAGCCGGGCTGCGGGGCCCCCGTCTCCGCCGACAGGGAGCCGACGAACACCTTGCCGTCGACGATCACGGCCAGTTGCGAGCCGGACTGGTCGATCCGCAGGGCGCTCACCCGGGACCCGAGCGCCAGGATCGGCCCGGCGTCGAGCTCCTCCACCGAGGGGTCCTCGCCGCGAGTCGCGATCCGGAGCAGCCGGGAGTTGTCGACCATCGCCCAGACCGCGCCGTCCACGGGGTGGAACGTCGGCCCGGCCATCGCCGCCCCCGACGCCACCTCGTCCGGGGCGCCGTCGATCGGGCCGACGAGGAGCCGACGCTCTCCCTGGCCCTCTTCACCGGTGACCACGGCGAGCTGTCGGCCGCTGTGGGACATCACCGCGGCGTGGCCGCCACGGACCTCCGACCACTCTCCCCCGGCGGGCCGGGCGCCCCCGTCCTCGAGGCTCACCAGTCCGTCCGCGGCGGTGAGCGCGTGACGCATGGGCTCCACCGACGGGTACGGGTCGAACGCGCGCACGTCCTCGGTGGTCCAGCCGTCCCGGAACCGCTCGTCGAGCGGTGCACCGTCGCGCTCGAGCCGGTAGGGCCCCGCCACGTCGGACCGGGCGAGGGTCCACACCACCTGCGCGGCGAACTCGGTGGTGGCCTGGCTGCTGAGCACGGGGAGCCCGGTGAAGTCGATGGTGATCCCCGGCCGTTCGTCGCCGTCCTCGCCGGTGTTCGGCCGCACGGAGACCGACGCCGGGACGCGGGAGCTCACGGCGTCGGTCAGTGCCGGCCGCGGTCCGGTCGCGAGCAGGTTCACGAGCGAATAGCCCAGGTCGGTCCGGTCCGCGGCGGTCCACCGGGGGTCGGGGACCAGCTCGTCGCCGGCACCGCCGCCGGCGAGGAAGAACAGGTCGCGCGGGGCGTAGGTGGAGAAGAACTCGGCCCGCTCGATCACGACGCCCGGTGGCAGCGAGTCGATCCGCCACTGTCCGTCCTGCCGGGTGAGCTCGATGGTCTCCTCGAGCTGGCCGCCCTCCTCACGGAAGATGCCGCCCGGGTCGAGCGTGCCCACCTTCTCGGCACGCAGCGTGTACTCCGCGCGATCCGCCCCGCGTCCCCCCTCGGCGCTGAGATCCGCACGCAACACGATGGTCGTCTCCGCCGAGGCGTCCCAGGTCTCGGCTGCGTCGGTGGTGAGGAACTGGCGCGCCGCGGCGTGCCGCTGGTCCGCGATCGCGGCCGCCTTGAGGAAGTCGCGGACGAGCAGATCCGGTTCCTGGTCCGGGATGGGGGTCGGGACGGTCGGTGCCGCCTCGGACGGCGCGAAGGTGTCGACGACCTGCGGCGGGGTCGACGAGGGAAGCGTCGCACAACCCGCCGCACCCAGGAGTGCGACCGCGAACAGTGCCAGCACCTGGGTCAGGGCGGCGGGGGCCCTGCTCATGTCTCCTCCGATGAACCGGGCGACTCGAGGGGCGTGGACGACCCGGTGCGGACGGCCCGTGCCTCGTCCTCCGGCGTGAGCGGGAGGGGGCTCGACGTGAGCGCCCCTCCGTGCCGGCGCGGGATGGTGAGCCGGAAACACGACCCCTCGCCGGGACGCCCCCAGCAGTCCAGTCTGCCACCGTGCAACTTGGCGTCCTCGAGCGCGATCGCCAGCCCGAGCCCCGTGCCACCGGACCGCCGGACGCGCGACGGGTCCGCACGCCAGAAGCGGTTGAACACGAGCGCCTCCTCGCCCGGCTTGAGCCCCACGCCGAAGTCCCGCACCGAGACCGCGAGGGCCGCCTCGGACCCGCGGACGCTCACGCGGACGGGCTTGGACTCCGAGTGGTCGAGCGCGTTGGCCACGAGATTGCGCAGGATCCGCTCGACGCGCCGCGAGTCCACCTCGCCGACGATCGGCTCGTCCGGCATGTCCACCTCGACCCGCACCCCGGCGGACTCGGCGATGTGGGACACGGTCGAGACCGCGTCCTCGACGCAGCGGCGTACATCGATGTCGCCGACCGAGAGCTCGGCGACCCCGGCGTCGTGGCGGGAGACCTCGAGCAGGTCGGTGAGCAGGCTCTCGAACCGGTCAAGCTCGGACTCCAGCAGTTCGACCGCCCGCCTGGTGGGCGCGTCCAGGTCCTCGGTGGCGCCGGAGATGATGTCGGCGGCCATCCGGACCGTCGTCAGCGGCGTCCGCAGCTCGTGCGAGACGTCGGAGGTGAAACGCTTCTGGAGATCACCGAACTCCTCCAGCTGGGTGATCTGGTCGGACAGGCTCTGGGCCATCTCGTTGAACGCGACCGCCAACCGCGCCACGTCGTCCTCGCCGCGGATCACCATGCGTTCCTTGAGGTGCCCGTCGGCGAACCGCTGTGCGATCGAGGCCGCCTGACGGACCGGGAGGACCACCTGACGGGTGACCATCCACGCGATCGCGGCGCTGAGGACGATGATCGCGAGCCCGGCCGTGGCGACGATCCCCCGCATGATCCCGAGGGTCTGTTCCTCGGCGGTGAGCGGATAGACCAGGTACAGCTCCAGCCCCGGGATCGACGACTCGGTGGGGGTGCCGATCACCAGGGTCGTGGTGGACTCCCCGCGGAAGTCCATGGTCACGTACTGGGAGGCGATCCGGCCCCGCTCGACGAGCGCCTGCAGGTCGGGCGGCACCTGCGCCTCGGCGGGACTGACGACCTGTCCCCGCCCGGTCTGGTCGGGGACCACGAGGATCGGGTCGAACGTGCCCGCGTGGACGGAGTCCCCGCCGACCGCGATGCCCCGGGCGCCGAGCGCACTGCGCGCCTGGTCGAGGCGCGACTGCTCACTGGTGCCCTCGTCCGTGGCCGCGATCTGGGCCTCGACGGTCACCCGGAGACGACCGGCCTGCTCGACGGCCGCGTCGAGCTTGGTGGACAGGAGCTGGGCCATCATCTGGCTCTGCAGCATGAACGCGATGGTCAGGATCACGCCGAACGACAGCGCCAGGGTGGAGGTGACCACCCGGAACTGCAGCGAGCGCCGCCAGAACCGTGCGAGGCGGAGGCCGAGCACGGTCGGGTCCAGGTCGCCGAGCCGCTCCCTGAGTGCCTCGAGGCGGCCACCCTCCCCCTGGTCGTCGGCCTCGCGGCGAGCGTCCTGCCCCGCGGTGGCGGCGGCCTCGGCGGTGGTGTCGGGCTCCGCGTCGCCGGAGGACGCCGCCGCGTCGCCCGTGCGACCGACGGTCACGAGACCGGGCCCGCCTTGTAGCCGACCCCACGAACGGTGAGTACGACCTCCGGGTTCTCCGGGTCCTTCTCGATCTTGGCGCGGAGACGCTGGACGTGGACGTTGACCAACCGGGTGTCCGCGGAGTGCCGGTAGCCCCAGACGTGCTCGAGGAGGACCTCACGGGTGAACACCTGCCGCGGCTTGCGCGCGAGCTCCACCAGCAGGTCGAACTCCAGCGGCGTCAGGGGGATCGGCGTCCCGGCACGGGTCACGGTGTGGGCGGGCACGTCGATGGCGACGTCGCCGATGTGCAGCAGTTCGCTCGGCTCGTCGTCGCCGCGGCGGAGCCGGGCCCGGATCCGGGCGACGAGCTCCTTGGGCTTGAACGGCTTCATGATGTAGTCGTCGGCCCCGGACTCGAGCCCGAGCACCACGTCGACGGTGTCCGTCTTGGCGGTGAGCATGACGATCGGCACCCGCGACTCGACCCGGATCTCCTTGCACACGTCGATCCCGCTCTTGCCCGGGAGCATGAGATCGAGGAGGACCAGGTCTGGTTGGACCGACCGGAACGTGTCCATGGCGTTGACGCCGTCACCCACGACGTCCGTCTCGAACCCTTCGCCCCGCAGGACGATGGTGAGCATCTCGGCCAGTGCGGCGTCGTCGTCGACGACGAGGATCTTCGGGGTCATGGTCACCACTTGTGTCGGCGTGTACGTCGGTGCGGGAGCGGGTGATCTCCCTGAGGAGACCTTACCCGGCCGGCCGCTCGGGCCGGGTCACGGCGCGGAGTCGGGAGCGCTCTCCGCCGGGGGGACGACGACGAGGTCCGCCAACCGCTCGACGTCAGGATCGGCTCCGAGGACGGTCCACGGCGATCTCCAGCCCGCGGCGGCGAGCCGCCGGTACGCCCGGCCCGTCGCCGCCTGGAGCACGCCGTCGCGCTCGTAACGGTCGCGGGTGCGGGCCGCGTCGGCCGCCTCTCTGGCCCCCGCGCGCTCGGCCGCCAGCCCGATGGGGGTGTCGAGCAGGATCTGCAGGTCCGGCAGCGGCAGCCCGAGCCGGTCGAACTCGAGGCCCCCGATCCACTCGGTCACCTCGTCTTCTCTGCCCTGCCCCATCCGGGCCGCCGTGTACGCGGCGTTGGAGGCGACGTAACGGTCGAGCAGCACCACGTCGTGCGTCGACCTCAGCTCCTCCAGCTCACCGAGCGCGGCGTGACGGTCGAAGGCGAACAGCAGCGCCATCGCGTGCGGTGACCCCGCGGTCCCGGCCTGGCCGCCGTGGAGCGCGTCGGCGGCCAGGTCGGCGTGGAGCGTGCCGTACCGGGGGAAGGCGAGGCTGCCGGTGGACAGGCCCCGGGCGGTGAGCACGTCGACGAGCGCGGTCGTCAGCGTGTTCTTCCCGGCGCCGTCGAGTCCCTCGACCACGATCAACCGTGCGCCCATCCGGCGACCCCCTCTCCGGCCCGTGCCGCGCCGCCCGACGGCGACGCCGCGTCTCCGGTACCGCGTCTCTAGTACCGGTAGTGCTCGGGCTTGTACGGGCCCTCGACGTCGACGCCGATGTACTCGGCCTGGTCCTTCTTGAGCCGGGTGAGGGTGCCGCCGAGCGCCTCGACGTGCAGTCGCGCCACCTTCTCGTCCAGGATCTTGGGCAGCAGGTGCACGCCGATCGGGTACTGCTCCGCCTTGGTGAACAGCTCGATCTGGGCGATCACCTGGTCGGAGAAGCTGTTGGACATGACGAACGACGGGTGGCCGGTGGCGTTGCCGAGGTTGAGCAGGCGCCCCTCGGACAGCACGATGATCGAGCGGCCGTCGTCGGCGAAGGTGAACTCGTCGACCTGCGGCTTGATGGTGGTGCGGGTGACGTTCTCCGCGGACTCCAGTCCGGCCATGTCGATCTCGTTGTCGAAGTGGCCGATGTTGCCGAGGATGGCCTTGTTCTTCATCCGCGTCATGTGTTCGAACGTGATGATGTCCTTGTTGCCGGTCGAGGTGATGATGATGTCGGCGTCGGCGACAGCCTGGTCGACCGTGACCACGTCGAAGCCGTCCATGAGCGCCTGGAGTGCGTTGATGGGGTCGACCTCGGTGACCTGCACGCGGGCGCCCTGCCCGACCAGCGCCTCGGCGCAGCCCTTGCCCACGTCGCCGTAGCCGCACACGAGGGCCTTCTTGCCCCCGATGAGAGCGTCGGTGCCGCGGTTGATCCCGTCGAGCAGCGAGTGCCGGGTGCCGTACTTGTTGTCGAACTTGCTCTTGGTCACGGCGTCGTTGACGTTCATCGCCGGGAACGGCAGGAGCCCCGCATCGTGGAAGTGGTACAGCCGGTGCACACCGGTGGTGGTCTCCTCGGTGACGCCCTTGACCGCCTCCCCGATGGCCGTGTACTTGCCCGGGTGGGCCGCGACCGACTCCCGCAGGAGGGCGTGGAAGACCTTCTCCTCGGCCGACCAGGCCTCGTCGTCGGAGGGGACCGCGCCCGCGGCCTCGAACTCGGTGCCCTTGATGACCAGCATGGTGGCGTCGCCGCCGTCGTCGAGGATCATGTTGGGCTCGGTGCCCTGCCAGGTCATGATCTGCTCGGCGCACCACCAGTACTCTTCGAGCGTCTCGCCCTTCCACGCGAAGACCGGCACGCCCGCCGGGGCCTCCGGGGTCCCCTCGCGGCCCACGACGACCGCCGCGGCCGCCTCGTCCTGGGTGGAGAAGATGTTGCACGAGGCCCACCGGACCTCCGCCCCCAGATCGACGAGTGTCTCGATGAGGACGGCCGTCTGCACCGTCATGTGGATCGACCCCGCGATCCGGGCACCGGCGAGCGGCTTCTCCGCCCCGTACTCCTCACGCAGCGCCACCAGGCCCGGCATCTCGTGCTCGGCCAGGCGGATCTGCTTGCGGCCCGCCTCGGCGAGCGACAGATCCGCCACCTTGAAATCGACACCGTTGACGGACTGCACCTGCAGATCAGCGGACATGTGTGGGACCAGCTCCTCGCGTCGGGTAATGACTCGCGCCCCACAGTAGCGGGTCCCCTACGGGCGCCGCGCCGCGCTCTCCCCGTCGCCGACCCGGGTGCGGAAAACCGACGCCCCGTCCGACGACTCGAGCGTGACCACGGGGGTCGAGGCCGGCAGCCAGGCGGCCCGCCCCGGCCCCAGCGTCTCGGACGTGGAGTCCTGCCCCACCCGCACCGTCCCGGAGGTGCACAGCAGGACCTCCGGACCGACCGGCCGGTAGCTCACCGGCTCGGCACCGGGCTCGAGGTCGATCCGCGACAGCGCGAAGTCGGGGGCGGGCGTCGGGAAGTCCACCTCGGTCCCGATCCCCCGGCCGGCAGGCACGGGCCGCACCCGCGGGTCCCGCAGCGGGCTGAACTCCAGCACCCGCATCAGCTCGGGGACGTCGACGTGCTTGGGCGTCAGCCCGCCGCGCAGGACGTTGTCCGAGTTCGCCATGACCTCGACCCCGACGCCCCGGAGGTAGGCGTGCATGTGCCCCGGGCCCAGGTAGATGGCCTCACCCGGCTGCAGGACCACGCGATTGAGCAGGAGAGCCCCCAGCACGCCCGGATCGGTCGGGTACCTCTCGGCCAGCTCGACGACCGTCGTCGCCTCCGACGCCCAGTGTCCGTCGACACCCTCCGAGGTGAGGTAGCCGACGGCGGCCGTGATCAGGTCCGAGACGATGTCGGCCAACGCGGTGTGGGGCATGGTGACGAAGGTGGTGAACACCGCGCGGACCCCCTCGGCGTCCGGCTGGCCCTCCAGCATGTCCCGGTAGGGGCGGAGCGCCGGCACGTCCAGGGCGTCCAACAGGGCGAGGGTCCGGTCGACGGGCCGGAATCCCACGAGCGCGTGGAATTCGGTCAGCGCCACCAGGATCTCGGGCTTGTGGTTGCGGTCGCGGTAGTTGCGGTCCGCGGCGTCGACGGGGATCCCACGCGCATCCTCGGCTGCGTACCCCTCCCTCGCCCGCTCCGGCGAGGGGTGCGCCTGCAACGACAGCGCCTGCTCAGCCGACAGGAGCTTGACCAGGTAGGGAAGGCTCCCGCCGTGCTCGTCCAGGACCCGTCGGCCCAGCTCCGTCTCGGGGTCTTCGGCGATCCGCGCGTCCAGCGACCGTCCGTCCGAGCAGAGTGACGACCCCGAATCGTGCGCGCCGAACCAGTATTCGGCCACCGGGTGCGGGGCCGGGGAGGTGGTGCCGCACAGATCGGGCAGCGCTGTCCGGGACCCCCAGGCGTAGGCCTGGACGACCGGGCTGAGAGTGACCACGTGCCTACAGACCCCCGACGGCGAGGTATGCGGCGGCGAGTTCGGTGCGGGCCATGAGCGCGGCCACCCTTCCGCTGAACGGGGTCGGAGTGTCGCCGACCGTGTCCCGACCGCGGTCGGTGATCCACTCGACGTCCACGAGCGGGCCCGCAGCCGGCCGGACGAGCTCCTCGTCCGCGTCCAACACCATACCGAGGTGGCGGACCGGTCGGTCCTCCCACGCCCCGTCGAGCTCCTCGTCGTGGAAGAGGCGCGCCAGGGGGTCCGCGGGGGCGCCGCTCCGCGCCTGCTCGTCGGCGGCGGCCCGCACCGCGTCGGCGATCGTCGACGACGCGGTGATACGGCCGACGTCCGTGAACGCGGCGACCGCCCGGTGACAGAACGCCTCCGCGACCGGGTCCGCGTGGACCCAGACGACGCGATCGGAGCCGGCCACCGAGTTCGCCAGGAGTTTGGCCGGGTTGACCGGCGTCGACAGTTCGGGGCCGATCCCCTCGAGCTCGACGTCGACGGCGTCGGCCGCGGCGTCGAGGTCGAGGCCGCGGACGCCGAGCGCCCCGAGGACCGCCATCCCCGCCGCGAGGTGGCGCAGCACGCCCCGGTGGGGCGGCAGGTACGGCAGGGGCTCGAGCCAGCTCACCCCGCCGTGGGCGGATTCCGCGACCGGCCCCTCCCTGGGGACGTCCGCGACGACCGTCGCGCCCCGGGAGGTGGCGGTCTCGACCGCGGCCGCCAGGTCCGGATCCCCGGCGTCGTCCCCGGAGACCAGCACCACGTCGAGCGCCCCCACCCACGCCGGGAGCCGGGCGGCGACGACCAGCGGGGGCACGGCGGGACCGCCGACCGACGCCGCGAGCGCGGCGGCCACCGCCGCCGACTGCCGGGCACGCGCCGAGCGGCCGGTCACCCACACCATCGCGCGGGGGCGCACGCCGGACACCGGCTCGAGCACGCCTGCGTGCACGGCGGTGGCCACGGCCCGGACCTGGGCGCCGGCCATCGAGGCGTGGAGCAGCGCGCCGGTGGCGTCGGCGTCGCGGAGCGCGTCGACGTCGTCGAGGTCGACGGGTCCCGCGGTGCCGCCCGGATCAGGCACGGACGATCGCGAGGACCTCGTCGACGACCGCGGCGACGCCCTCCTCGGTGGGCGCCTCCGCGTTGAGCCGGAGCAGCGGCTCGGTGTTCGATGCCCGGAGGTTGAACCAGGTCCCCTCCCCCAGGTCGACGGTCACACCGTCGAGCCGGTCCACGGACCGCGCCCGGCCACCGAACGCCTCCACCACGGCCTCCATCCGCTCGTCCTGCGCCTCGGCCGAGTCGAGGGTCGAGTTGATCTCGCCGGACGCGGCGTAGCGGCGGTAGCGCGCCATGACCTCCGAGAGCGGGGAGGCCTGTCCGCCGAGCGCGGCCAGGACATGCATCGCGGCGAGCATGCCGGAATCGGCACCCCAGAAATCGCGGAAGTAGTAGTGCGCGGAGTGCTCGCCGCCGAAGACCGCGCCGGTGTCCGCCATCTGCGCCTTGATGAAGCTGTGGCCCACGCGGGTGCGGACGGCGACGCCCCCCTTCTCCTCGACCAGTTCCGGGACGGATCGCGAGGTGATGAGGTTGTAGATGATCGAGGCGCCCGGGTTCTCGTCCAGCTCGCGCTCGGCGACCAGGGCGGTGATGGCGGACGGCGCGACCGGCTCGCCACGCTCGTCCACCACGAAGCACCGGTCGGCGTCACCGTCGAAGGCCAGGCCGATGTCAGCTCCGCTGGACCTGACGAGTTCCTGCAGGTCCACGATGTTCGCCGGCTCCAGTGGGTTGGCCTCGTGGTTGGGGAAGTCGCCGTCGAGCTCGAAGTACAGGGGAACGATCTCGAGCGGCAGGCCGCCCAGCACCGCCGGCACGGTGTGGCCCCCCATCCCGTTGCCCGCGTCGACGGCCACCGTCAGCGGCCGGATGCCGGTCAGGTCCACGAGTCCGCGGAGGAACTCGCCGTAGTCCTCGAGCACGTCCCGCTCGGTGACGGTCCCGGCCGCGCCGTCGAACGGCGGGACGCCCGCGGTCACCTCGTCGGCGATGACCGCGAGGCCGCTCTCCTGCCCCACCGGTCTGGCCCCGGCCCGGCACAGCTTGATGCCGTTGTACCGGGCCGGGTTGTGGCTGGCGGTGAACATCGCGCCGGGGCAGTCCAGGGCCCCCGACGCGTAGTACAGCTGGTCGGTCGAGGCGAGCCCGATACCGACTACGTCGAGCCCCCGGGCGGTGACGCCCTCGGCGAAGGCCCGGGACAGCGCGGGGGACGACTCGCGCATGTCGTGCCCGATCACCACACGCTCGGCGCCCTCCGAGCGCATGAGCCGGGCGAAGGACGCCCCGATCTCGCGGACGAGATCCTCGTCGATCTGGTCACCGACGACGCCACGGACGTCGTAGGCCTTGATGACGGCTCGGACGGACTCGGCGCTGCGTGTCACGTGCTGCTCCCGGGATCGGACGGTCGGTGGTGCATGTCCTCGTCGACAGTACCCGGGGGCCTGACGGCGGGGACCACGCACGCGGCGGTGGCCGGGTGTGGGATCAGCTCTCCCCCGGCGTCGACTCGTCCCCGGGCCCACCCGGATCATCGTCCGCCCCACCGGTGACCACGCGGAGGTGGGGCCGGGCGGTGTCGGTGGGGGCCACCGGGTCCTCGGCGAGTGCGGTGCCGGGATCGGAGACGCCGAGCCGGCGCAGCCGGTCCGCGTCCACGAGCGCCGTGCCCCTGCGCGCGCCGACCGGCGCCCCGGCCACGGCGTCCAACAGCGCCGTGAGGTCGGCGTCCTCTGCGGAGGCGTCGATGTCCGGGTGCCGCACGAGCTCCCACCCCCTCGGGGCGGTGATACGGAGGGCGTGTGCCGCGCACAGGTCCCACGAATGCGGGTCGCGCGCGGCGGACAGCGGGCCGACGACGGCGGTGGAGTCCGCGTAGACGTAGGTGAGCGTGGCGACCGCACGATTGGGGCATCCCGGACGGCAGCAACGACGGTTCTCACTCACGAGACCCCAGCGTAGACCCGTGGAGCGCCCGACCGGACGGCGACCCGCGGCCCCGCCCGCTTCCGCCGTCGGCGACGCGCCGGTGCCGCGGCCCGCGGGAGCAGGGAGCCGGGAGCTATCCTCGCGCCATGACCCCGACCGCCCCGGTTCCCGGACGACCGCCGAGCGGGACAGCGATCCCGGGCGCAGGCCAGACCGACGTGTGCGCCGACAGCCGCATCTCCGTCCGGGACTTCCCCGGCGACCCCGGCCGCAGCGGCCCGCGGGTGGTCACCACCCGCCGCGCCGAACGTCGTGGACACGGGCCGCGCGGGCCGATACTGCCCCCGGAGGTCCCGCGCTGGCGCAGCCGCGCAGCAGAGTTCGACGCCGCCGCGCTCGAGGCGTTCGCCGAGATCGACCAGCACTGGCACTCCCAACTCATCCACCTCGACCTGGCGGTGGACATGGTGCCGCGGATGCGCCTGCGCACCGGCGAGACCTGGCCCGAGGAGGTGGTGGCGGACGGCGAGGTCCCCCTCGCCCGGCTCGTGCCGGCCGGCGTCGACCGTTCCGGGCAGCCCACCCGCGCCCGTCTCGTCCTCTTCCGTCGCCCGCTCGCGCGGCGCGCGCCGGACCCGGACGACCTGCGCGACCTCGTCTACACCGTGCTGATCGAGTTGGTCGCCCAGCATCTGGAGATCTCGCCCGATGAGGTCGAGGCCGGCCCCCCGGGCGAGTAGACGGCCCCGGTACCGGGCCGCTTCACCTGGAACTCAGCCGGTGGCCTCGCGCTTGATCCTCCGGCGCTCGCGCTCGCTGAGGCCGCCCCAGATCCCGAAGCGCTCGTCGTTGGCCAGCGCATACTCGAGACATTCGGCCTTGACCTCACACCCCGTGCAGATCTTCTTGGCCTCGCGGGTCGATCCGCCCTTCTCGGGGAAGAATGCCTCCGGGTCCGTCTGCGCGCAGAGAGCCCGCTCCTGCCAGCTCTCCTCCTCGTCGTCAGCGAAGAGTGCGCTGTCGCCGAAATCGACCAGGGCCAGCTCGGGTCGCGCCCCGCTACGTGACTGTCGATCCACGGTCATCCCTTCGTAGTGCGTTGCTCGTCGGTCGTGTACGTGCCGGGCGCCGGATGCGCTGGTCGAACACACTGTCGACCCAGTCCGATCCGGTATCGGACCGTGGTCCGATACGGGGGAATGACACATCTGTGATTACACACATGTACGTCGCCGAGGTCAAGTGAAATCAGCAGACTCCTAGCATTCCCGGCAGCCCGTGCGGCCCGTGACACGCCGGGGGAAGTGTGGCATGCACCACTCGCGGCGGCCCTCGGGGAGCCCGCGGCGCGGCCGTCACTACTCTGGGTCCCCGTGAGGATCTGTGTATTGGCCGGTGGCGTCGGCGGCGCCCGTTTCCTGCTCGGCGCCCGGCGACTGCTCGGCCTGGACGCCCCCGCCGACCGCGAGTCGTCCGCCCACCGGATCGAGGCGGTGGTCAACGTGGGCGACGACGCCTGGATGCACGGCGTCCGGATCTGCCCCGACCTCGACACCTGCATGTACACCCTCGGCGGGGGGATCGACCGGGAGCGGGGCTGGGGCCACGCCGGCGAGACCTGGAACTGCCGGGACGAGCTCGCGGCCTACGGGGTGCAGCCCGATTGGTTCGGTCTCGGCGACAAGGACCTCGCCACCCACCTGGTCCGCACGCAGATGCTCGATGCCGGCTACCGGCTCACCGACGTCACCGAGGCACTGTGCACCCGATGGTCACCCGGCGTGGATCTCCTGCCCGTCACCGACGACCGGTGCGAGACCCACGTGGTGATCGGCGAACAACCCGACGGCACCGGCCCGCGCGCGATCCACTTCCAGGAGTGGTGGGTCCGCCACCGTGCGCAGCTGCCGGCCTCGGATTTCGTGCAGATCGGGGCGGAGCAGGCCGTGCCCACCCAGTCCACGCTCGAGGCGATCGGATCCGCCGACCTCGTCGTCGTCGCCCCCTCGAACCCCGTGGTCTCCGTCGGCGCGATCCTCGCGGTCCCCGGGATCCGCGCCGCACTGCGCAGCACGTCCGCCCCGGTCGTCGGCGTGAGCCCCGTGATCGGCGGCGCGGTACTGCGCGGCATGGCCGACGCGTGCCTCACCGCGATCGGCGTGGAGACCGACGCCCTGGCCGTGGCCCGCCACTACGGCGCCCGCTCCGGGACGGGGCTCCTCGACGGCTGGCTCGTCGCCCCCGGTGACGGGCCCGCCGCCGGCGAGGACGTCGACGGGGTCACCGTCCGCGAGGCGCCCCTGCTGATGTCCGACCCGGACACGACCGCGGACATGGTCACGGCCGCGATCGAGCTCGCCGGACTCGACGCCCCCGGAAGGTCCCCGCGGTGACCGACGGCGCGGTCCCCGAGATCCGCCCCTGGTCCGGCGAGCACGCCGCCGACTCCGCCGTCACCGTCTGGGCGCCGGACGGACTCCCCGAGTTCCGGCCCGGCGACGACCTCGCCGGTGCGCTGGCCGACGCGCTCACCCGCGACCCGCACGGCCTGACCGACGGCGACGTGGTGGTGCTCACCTCCAAGGTGCTGTCCAAGACCGAGGGGCGGATCGTGGCGGCCCCGACCGACCCGGAGGAGCGCGACGCACTTCGCCGCGGCCTCGTCGACTCCGAATCCGTGCGGGTGGTGGCGCGGGTCAACCGCACGCTCATCACCGAGAACCGCCTCGGGATCGTCCAGGCGGCCTCCGGCGTCGACGGCTCCAACGTGGAGACCGACGAGATCGCGCTCCTGCCCGAGGACCCCGACGGATCGGCCGCCGCGCTCGTCGGCGAGCTGCGACGCCGCACGGGCGCCCGCGTGGCGGTGGTGGTCACCGACACCATGGGGCGGGCCTGGCGCACCGGCCAGACGGACGTCGCGATCGGCGCGGCGGGGCTGCATGTGTCGGTGGGGTACGACGGCGCCGTCGACCGCCACGGCAACGTCCTGGCGGTCACCGACGTCGCGGTGGCCGACGAGATCGCCGCGGCCGCCGACCTGGTCAAGGGCAAACTCGGCGCCCGGCCGGTCGCCGTCGTCCGCGGGCTGGGCCACCTCCTGACCTCCGACGACGACGAGGCGGGCACGACCGCTCCCCGGGCCCGGGACCTGGTGCGGGATTCGGCCTCGGACCTCTTCCGGCTGGGTACGGCCGAGGCGCTGGCGCAGGGGCGACGGGACGCCGTCCCCGGGCGTCGCTCGGTCCGGCGGTTCGCCGACGATCCCGTGCCGGCCGCCGATCTCGCCGACGCGGTGGCCGACGCGCTGACCGCCCCGGCCCCCCACCACAGCACGCCGATCCGGTTCGTCCGCGTCTCCGGCGACGCCCGGGTCCGGCTCCTCGACGCGATGCGCGCCGACTGGGACGCCGATCTGCGGGCCGACGGTCACTCCGGCGACGTTCTCGCCCGGCGACTGGCCCGCGGCGACCTGCTGCGGACCTGCCCCGAACTGCTCCTGCCGTTCGTCGACGACACCGCCGGCGCGCACGACTACCCGGACGCCCGGCGCACCGCATGTGAGGAGACCATGTTCACCGTGGCCGGCGGCGCCGCCGTGCAGTCGCTGCTCGTCGCCCTGGCCGCACGCGGTCTCGGCTCGTGCTGGGTGGGCTCGACTATCTTCGCCGCCGACACCACCCGGCGGGTCCTCGACCTGCCCGACACGTGGCGCCCGCTGGGGGCCGTCGCCGTGGGCGTCCCGGCCGAGCCCGTCCCGCCGCGGATGACCCGACCCGCCGGGGACGCGTATCTGACGATCGGGTGAGGCGGTCGCCAACCGGCGGCGGTCCCTCGCCCGGGGCTCATGACGCCTAGCCCGCGGCTCACGACCCCTCGCCCGGAGCTCACGCCCTTGACCGGGGCTCACGACACCTCGCCGTCTGGGCGCCACCTAGCGGGATGCGCGCCACCTAGCGGACCCGATAGGTGGCGCGCGATCCGATAGGTGGCACGGCGCGCAACTCGCCCCGCGAGGCCAATCCGATAGGTGGCGCGCAATCCGATAGGTGGCGTGGACGGGCCGATCTGGTCCCGGAGGCGGGTCGGGTCTACAT
>DHCFD07801__coassemble_1081_pt1 | contig 64239 bp, 59 predicted proteins | sample DHCFD07801__metabat2_high_PE_018 | metagenome-assembled genome bin DHCFD07801 | reverse complement strand
AGGGGGCGGGGGTGGCCGTGTGGAGGCGGTACAGTGGTCCGGCCCGACCGCGACCCGGATCGGCAGCCCGCCACCCGACTCCAGGAGCGCCGTGATCGTCCCCGAGCCCGACAGGGCCCACATCAGTGAGGCGGCCGCCGACCGTGGCCTGGACCTCGAGGAGATCCGGGAGGACTCCCGCTCGTCCGCATGGACGGTCAGCGTCGTCGTCGACGCGGACGGGGGTGTCCCGCTGGATGTACTCGCGGAACTCTCGGGCGCGCTCGATGCCCTGGCGGAGTCCTGGGGTGACCCCGACCGTGCGGTCACCCTCGAGGTGACCAGCCGGGGAGCGGACGCGCCCCTCACCGAGCCGCGGCACTGGCGCCGCGCCCGCGGTCGACTGGTGGAGCTGACCTACGCGGGTTCCGCGACCGGCCCCTCGCCGGCCCGGGTGGGCGACCTCGACGAGGCCGCCGGCAGCGTGGTCCTGGTCTCGAGGTCCGGTCGTACGGTCCGGGCGGACTCGGTAGCGTTGGAGCAGGTGGCCCACGCCGTGATCCGGGTCGAGTTCCGGCCCCCGCCGGAGGACGAGGTCGACCTCCTGTCGGGACCGGGCGAGTCCGGACGTGGCGTGCGAGAAGGAGAGAACCGTTGAACATCGACATGGCGGCGCTGAACATGCTGTCGCAGGAGCGGGAGATCCCGCTCGACGACCTCGTGCAGACGCTCGAGAACGCACTGCTGACCGCCTACAAGCGGTCCGACGACGCCCACAAGGTCGCCCGGATCGACCTGGACCGCAAAGCCGGGACGGTCGCCGTGTTCGCAGCGGAGGTCGACGACGACGGCAACAGGATCGGCGAGTTCGACGTCACCCCGTCGGACTTCGGCCGCATCGCGGCGGCCACCGCCCGGCAGATCATCCTCCAACGGCTGCGCGAGGCCGAGACGGACCGGGTCTACGGCGACATGGTCGCCCACGAGGGTGAGGTGGTCAGCGGCGTGATCCAGTCGGACTCCCGCGCCAACGCCCGCGGGGTCGTCGTGGTCCACATCGGCCCCGAGAACGGGGGTACCGAGGGGGCTCTCGCCCCGGCAGAGCAGGTCCCGGGAGAGACGTACGACCACGGACAGCGCATCAAGTGTCACGTGGTGGGCGTACACAAGGGCCCGCACGGTGCGTCGGTCTCGCTCTCCCGCACCCACCCCGACCTCGTGCGCGGCCTCTTCTCGCTCGAGGTCCCGGAGATCGGTGACGGGTCGGTCCGGATCGCGGCGATCGCCCGTGAGGCCGGTCACCGTACGAAGATCGCCGTCGAGTCGACCATCTCCGGTCTCAACGCCAAGGGCGCCTGCATCGGGCCCAACGGTGCCCGGGTGCGGGCGGTGATGGCGGAACTCGGCGGCGAGAAGATCGACATCGTCGACTACGACGATGACCCAACCGTATTCGTGGGCAACGCGCTGTCTCCGGCCAAGGTGGTGTCGGTGACGGTGGTTGACGAACAGCTACGGGCCGCACGCGTGGTCGTGCCCGAGTACCAGCTCTCGCTGGCGATCGGCAAGGAAGGGCAGAACGCACGACTCGCGCACCGCCTCACACAGTGGCGCATCGACATCCACAGTGACGCCGAGTGACACCCGCCTGCCGGGCCGGCACGCGGCCGGGGTGCCCACGCGGTCGGGCGCGCCGTTAGTTCTTAGGCCCTCCGGACCTGTAGACTGATCCGTTGTCACAGTGACTGCACGCTCACCCGCCTGTGTGGGAGGGCGGCGAGATGCCGAGGCGGCCGGATGCGGGAGAGACGAGACCAGCATGTCGGCGACGCCGAGGTGACGGGTCCGGTCAGGACCTGTGTGGGCTGCCGCCGTCGGGAACCCGATTCCCGGCTGCTCCGGATCGTCCACGATCCGGAGCTCGGGGCCCTCTTGCCGGACCCTCGCAGACGAGCGGTGGGGCGTGGGGCCTGGGTGCACCGCGACGCGCGGTGCATCGCGACAGCACTCGACCGCAAGGCCTTCACGAGGTCGTTGCGCGTCGCCGGGACCGTGTCCCAGGACGCGATCACGGAGGTCCTCGGGGCGCTTCGCCCCGCGGACGAGACCACTCGGCGGCCACACGGGCCGGTGAGCGGAGCAGAGAACGCAAAGGAACGGACCAGACACGATGAGCACACCGTGAAGCTCCAGCGATGAACGTCCATCGAATGTAGACCGAGGTCGCGCGGCCAGCCCTGCCGTGAAGACCTCGCAGTGAGGAGAGCAGTGGCAGGCAAGCCCCGGGTACACGAACTGGCAAAAGAGTTCGGTATCACCAGTAAAGAACTTCTGACGAAGCTCCGCGATCAGGGAGAGTTCGTCAAGTCGGCGTCGTCCACCCTCGAGGCCCCGGTCGTCCGGCGCCTCCGGGAAGCCCACGCGCCGGCGGACGTCGGAACCGATTCCGCCTCCACGAAGCGCCCGGCGGGCGGTGCGGCACCCAAGCCGGGTGCCAAGTCCGCCCCGACACCGGGCCCGAAGCCGGGCGCGGACCCGCGGTCCGCGGCGCCCAAGCCGACGCCCGGACCGACCCCGTCGTCCGCAGCGCCCAAGCCGGGCGGCCAGCGACCGACACCGGGCGCCAAGCCCGCCGCGCCGACCCCGAAGCCGGGCGCCGAGCGTCCGACCCCCGGACCGAAGCCCGCGGCGGCCTCGCGTCCCGCCCCCGGCCCACGGCCGGCGGGCCCGAAGCCGGGTCCCAGGGCGCCCCGTGTCGGAAACAACCCCTTCTCGAGCGGGACCACGCCCGCGCCGCGCCCACAGGGCGGTCCTCGCCCGGGGCCGGGGCAGGGGCCCCGCCCGGGACCGGGTCAGGGCGGCCCCCGTCCCCCGCAGCGCTCCGGCGCCGCGGGGCAGGGCGGCCCCCGCCCGAGCCCGAGCAACATGCCCTCGCGGCCGAGCCCCGGCCAGATGCCGGGCCAGGTGTCGCGCCCGCCGGGCCGCGGTCGGCCGGGTGGACCCGGCGGACGTCCCGGCGGCGGCGGCTTCCGCCCGGGTGGCGGCGGCCCTCCGGGAGGCTTCCGGGGCCGGCCCGGCGGCGGTCGTGGCCGCGGCGGTGCCGCGGGCGCGTTCGGCCGTCCCGGTGGGGCACCGCGTCGTGGACGCAAATCGAAGCGGCAGAAGCGTCAGGAATACGACTCGATGCGGGCCCCCGAGGTCGGCGGTGTCCGGCTCCCGGACGGTCGTGGGCAGGTCCTGCGGCTGGCACAGGGCGCCTCATTGGGCGACTTCGCCGACAAGATCGACGTCAACCCCGCGCAGCTGGTCCAGGCGCTGTTCAACCTGGGTGAGATGGTCACGGCGACCCAGTCCGTCTCGGAGGAGACACTGCAGCTCCTCGGCGACGAGATGGGGTACAAGGTCCAGGTCGTCAGCCCGGAGGACGAGGACCGCGAGCTGCTCCAGTCCTTCGACCTCTCCTTCGGTGAGGACGAGGGCGGCGAAGAGGACCTCGAGCGTCGTCCCCCCGTGGTCACCGTCATGGGCCACGTCGACCACGGCAAGACCCGGCTGCTCGACAGCATCCGGTCGGCCAAGGTCGGCGAAGCCGAGGCCGGGGGCATCACCCAGCACATCGGTGCCTACCAGGTGGATTCCGAGGTCGACGGTGTGGAACGCACCATCACCTTCATCGACACCCCGGGCCACGAGGCGTTCACCGCTATGCGTGCCCGGGGTGCCAAGTCGACCGACATCGCGGTCATCGTGGTCGCGGCCGACGACGGAGTGATGCCGCAGACGGTCGAGGCCATCAACCACGCCCAGGCGGCGGAGGTCCCGATCGTGGTCGCGGTCAACAAGATCGACAAGGAGACCGCGCAGCCGGAGAAGATCCGTGGTCAGCTGACCGAATACGGCCTGGTCCCGGAGGAGTACGGCGGCGACACCATGTTCGTCGACATCTCCGCCAAGCAGGGGCTCCACATCGACTCCCTGCTCGAGGCCGTCGTGCTCACCGCGGATGCGGCGCTGGACCTGCGGGCCAACCCGGACATGAGTGCCCAGGGTGTGGCCATCGAGGCGCACCTCGACCGCGGCCGCGGCCCGATGGCCACGGTGCTCATCCAGCGGGGCACCCTGCGGGTCGGCGACTCGGTCGTCGCCGGCGATGCCTACGGTCGCGTGCGTCGGATGGTCGACGAGCACGGTCAGGACGTCCAGGAGGCGAGCCCGTCGCGCCCAGTCCAGGTCATCGGACTCACCAGCGTCTGTGGTGCCGGCGACACCATGATGGTGGTGGAGGAGGACCGCACGGCCCGCCAGATCGCGGACCGTCGCAACGCGCGCAAGCGCAATGCGATGGCGGCCCGTAGCCGTCGTCGGATCAGCCTCGAGGACCTGGACTCGCACCTCAAGGAGACGAGTCAGCTCAATCTCATCATCAAGGGCGACAACTCGGGCACCGTCGAGGCGCTCGAGGAGGCCCTGATGGGGATCGAGATCGAGGACGAAGTGCAGCTGCGGGTCATCGACCGGGGCGTCGGTGCGGTCACCGAGACCAACGTCAACCTGGCCGCGGCGTCCGACGGCGTGATCATCGGGTTCAACGTCCGCGCGGAGGGCAAGGCCACCGAGATGGCCAACCGCGAGGGTGTCGACATTCGCTACTACTCGATCATCTACCAGGCGATCGAGGAGATCGAGAGCGCGCTCAAGGGCATGCTCAAGCCGATCTACGAGGAGAAGCAGCTCGGCCAGGCGGAGATCCGTCAGATGTTCCGCTCGTCCAAGGTGGGCAACATCGCCGGTTGTATGGTGCTCGACGGCATCATGCGTCGAAACGCCAAGGCACGGCTCGTCCGGGACGGCAACGTGGTCGCGGAGGAGATGACCGTCTCCTCGCTGCGTCGTGAGAAGGACGACGCCACCGAGGTCCGCGCGGGCTTCGAGTGTGGTCTCACGGTGACGTACTCCGACATCAAGGTCGGGGACATCATCGAGACCTACGAGTTGGTCGAGAAGCCGCGCGAGTAGGACGCGCCGGCGTCACCCGTGGGGGCGGGCTCCGTGGTGCACGGAGCCCGCCCCCACGGCATGCTGGGACCACCAGTGGCCGCTCCGGCGGTCGCACCACGACGAGCGAGGAGGGTGAGCACGATGGCGGGTAACGGACGGGCCGAGCGCCTTGGTAAGCGGATCGGTGAGATCGTCGCCACGGCGATCGAGCACGAGATCAAGGACCCGCGGTTGGAGTTCGTCACCATCACCGACTCGCGGATCACCGGGGATCTCCGGGTGGCCACGCTGTACTACACGGTGCGCGGGCGGACGCTCGACGAGGAACCGGATCTCGAGGCGGCGGAGGCGGCGCTGACCGCCGCCCGGGGCCGGCTCCGGACCATGGTGGGCAAGCAGACCGGGGTCAAGTTCACCCCCGAGCTCACCTTTGTCTACGACTCCGTCCCAGAATCGGCCCGACACATGGAGGAGCTGCTGGCCCGGGCGAGGGAGCAGGACGAGCAGGTCCGGCGGGCGGCCGAGGGGGCCAGTCCGGCCGGTGACGAAGACCCCTACCGCAAGGACGGGGAGGACGCCCCGGAGGACGACGGGCGGTGACGCTCCGGGTCGATGCGGTCGGGGCCGCCCGCGTGTTGGCCGCGCACCGCGACGTCACCGTCCTGTGCCATCTGCGGCCGGACGCGGACGCACTCGGAAGCTCCGCCGGTCTCGCCCGGGCGCTTCGTCGCGACGGTGTCGTCGTGCACCAGTCGTTCGACCCCGGCATCGTCCCTGACGGCCTCCGGGTGATACCGGGCGCGGAGCTCGTGACCCCGCTCGCCGACGTCCCGGCGCACGACGGACTGATCGTGGTACTGGACTGTGCGAGCGCCGACCGGGCGGGGGACTGGGGACACCTCGCGGAGGCGGCCTCCGAGATCCTCGTGGTGGATCACCACCGGTCCAATCCCGGCTTCGGCACCCACATGCTGCTCGACCCCGACGCCGCGTCCACGGCGTCGCTCGTGCTCGACGTCCTCGAGGCGGGCGGGTGGCCCGCGGACGACGAGGTCGCCACCGCCCTCTACTCGGGCCTGATCACGGACACGGGCTCCTTCCGCTGGTCCGACGCCTCGGCCCACGAGACCGCGCGCCGACTGCTCGCGGCCGGCGCGGACGCCACCGTCAGCTTCGAGCTTCTCGACGCACACTCGTTCTCCTGGCTGCGGACCCTGGGCGACCTGCTCGGGCGGGTGCGCCTCGACGAGGCGGCCGCGGGCGGAAGAGGGGCGGTCTGGCTCGAGGTGCCGTCCCGGGTCATCGCCGAGGCCTCCGAGGACGACGTCGAATCACTCGTGACCCACCTCCGGGTGGTCCGGGAGGCCGACGTCGCTGTGCTGCTCAAGGAGTACCTGCCCGAGCAATGGGCGATCTCGCTCCGTTCCCGCAGCGGAGGGCGTCCCGACGGCGTCGACGTGTCCGACGTGGCCGCCGCACTCGGCGGGGGAGGTCACCCCGCGGCGGCGGGCTGCACGCAGGTCGGCGACGCCCCCTCCGTGATCGGCAGGATCCGTGGCCTCCTCGGCTGAGCCCGCCCCGGGCGTCGCGATACAGCAGGACCGGGTGCCGGACGTCGGCGTGGGCGAGCTCGGGCGACGGTTGTGGTCGATCGCCCTGCCGGTGCTGCCCGTCCTGGCCGCCGAACCCGTGTACCTGCTCGTCGACGGGATCGTCGTGGGCCGCCAGGGATCGGGGGAGCTGGCCGCACTGGGCGTGGGTGCGCTGGTACTGCTGGTGCTCGGCACCCAGATGAACTTCCTGTCCTACGGAACTACCGCCCGGGCGGCCCGACTCCACGGTGCGGGTCGTCGGTCCGACGCCGTGGCCGAGGGGGTCCAGGCGACCTGGATCGGTCTGGCCGTCGGCTTCGCGGTGGTGGCCGGGGTATGGGCGCTGATGGGTCCGTTGACACGACTGTTGGCGGCCGATGACGACGTCGCCGCGCGGGCCGCCGACTGGCTCGCCGTGGCGGTGTGGGGGATCCCGTGCATCCTGATCGCCTCGGCCGGGCACGGCTGGATGCGGGGCGTCCAGCGACTGCGGGCCCCGCTCGTGCTGGTCGCCGTGGGCGTCGGGGTCTCGGTGGTGGGCTGTGTGGTTCTGGTGCCGGGACTGGGCCCGGCGCCCGCGCTGGGGCTGGTGGGCAGCGCGTGGGCCAACCTCGCGGGACAGATACTCATGGCGGGCGGTTTCCTCGCCGCGCTGGCACTGGAACACCGCGGGTCCTTCCGCCCCCGGTGGTCGGTGATCGTCGACCAACTCCGGCTGGGCGTCGACCTGGTGATCCGGACCGCGTCGTTCCAGATCACGTTCGCGGTGGCCACCACCGCGGCCGCCGCCGCGGGTGTCACCTCACTCGCCGCCCATCACCTCGCCCAGCAGCTGTGGACTCTCTACACCCTGCTGTTGGATTCGGTGGCGATATCGGCCCAATCGCTCGTCGGTGCGGCGCTCGGTGCGGGCCTGGCAGCCCATGGCCGCGCGCTCGCCCGGGCGGTGGTGATCTGGTCCCTGGGGCTGGGTGCGTCACTCGCGGTGGTGACCCTGGCGTTCCGGGGCCGGATCGCCGACGTCCTCGCAGGCGATCCCGACGTCGCCGAGCCGCTCACCGTCGCGCTCGTGGGCATCGCCGTCGTGGTGGTCCCCGCGGCGGTGGTGTTCGGCCTGGACGGTGTACTGCTGGGCGCGGGGGACGCGGCCTACCTGCGTACCACGACCGTGATCGCGGCACTGCTCGGGTTCCTGCCCGTGTTGCTGGTGACCCGGTACTACGGTTGGGGTCTCACCGGCATCTGGTGGGGGATGGGGGTGTTCGTGTCGATCAGGTTGATCGCGGTCGTCGCCCGTGCCCGTGGCGACAGGTGGGTGGTCCTCGGCTCACGGACCCCGGCCGGCACGGGACGCGGTGAGGAGGCGGCATGAGGCAGGGGCCCAGTCTGCGCGCGGTATCGGATCTACATGTGGGGCACCGGGGCAACGCGTCCGTCCTCGACGAGCTCACGCCCGGCCACCCGGGGGACTGGTTGATCGTCGCCGGGGACGTCGCGGAGAAGGCCGACCGGGTGGTCGGAGCGCTGGAACAGCTGGCCGCCCGGTTCGTGCGCGTGATCTGGGTCCCGGGCAACCACGAGCTGTGGATCGGGCGTGATGACGCCGGGATCACCTCGCCGACCAAGTACGATCGCCTGGTGGAATCATGCCGGGCGATCGGCGTCGACACACCGGAGGACCCCTACCCGTTGTGGACCGGTCCCGGTGGGCCGGTGCGGATCGTCCCGATGTTCCTGCTCTACGACTACTCGTGGACGCCCGCCTCCGGTCAGTCCAGGACAGAGGCGCTCGCCGGGGCCAGGAAGCGTCGCGTCGTGGCGTCAGATGAGTACCTCATCGATCCCGCTCCGTACTCCGATGCGGCGGCGTGGTGCCGGGATCGGCTGGTGACGACCACCCGGCGCCTGGCCGAGCTGGACCCCACCGAGCCGACCGTGCTGGTGAATCACTGGCCCCTCCTGCGGGAGCCGACAAAGGTCCTGCGTCACCCGGACTTCGCCCTGTGGTGCGGGACGGAGCAGACCGCGGACTGGCACCGCCGCTACCGTGCCAGGGCCTGTGTCTACGGCCACCTCCACATCCCCCGGACCACCGGCCACGACGACGTCCGGTTCGAGGAGGTCTCCCTGGGGTACCCGCGGGAGTGGACGGCGCGTGGCCGCCCCGAACCGCTGACGCGCCAGATCCTCCCCGCGCCATCGGGGCGCCAGGTGCGCTGGATCCGTCGCGAGGACGGCAGTCCGCATATCGCCGCCCCCGGTGAGACCGGCCCCGACCTCGAGGACGAGCAGTGATCCGCGACGTGCTCCCGCCGGACGTGGTGGCCGTGACGTTCGACGAGCTCGGGATGGACGAGTCCTCCGCGCTCGCGTCACTACACCCCGTCGAGGCCGAGCAGGTCGACGGCGCCGTGGACAGTCGGCGTCACGACTTCGCGGCCGCCCGCGCCTGCGCACGGGAGGCGATGAGGCGCCTCGGGATACCGGGCGGTCCGGTGGTCCGTGGTGGACGGGGCGTGCCCGTGTGGCCCCCCGGAGTCGTCGGCTCCCTCACCCACACTGACGGACTACGTGCGGCAGCGCTCGCCCCCGCGGACTCCGTCCGCTCGCTGGGGCTCGACGTGGAACCACACGGCCCGCTCCCGGACGGGGTCCTCGGCGCGATCTCGCTGCCGGACGAGGCCGCATGGGTGGACGCCGCGCGAGGGGAGGGCACCGCTGTCCACTGGGACCGGGTGCTCTTCACGGCCAAGGAGGCCACGTACAAGGCGTGGTTCCCCCTGACCAGGCGGTGGCTGGGCTTCGCCGATGCGCGCATCACCCTGACCACCACCGGCAGCGACGACCGCTCGGCCGCGGGCACCCTCCGATCGAGGATCCTCGTCGACCCCGCGGCCGTCGACGGGGGTCCGGATCTTCTCGAACTGCGTGGCCGGTGGGCGGTCCGGGACGGCTATGTGGCGTCAGCGGTCGTGCTCCGACCGACCGGTGGCGATAGCGTGGCCCCGTGACACCCCGCAGACCCGACTCCAGACCGGCCCCCGCCCCCGGACTCGTCGTCGTCGACAAACCCGGCGGCATGACCAGTCACGACGTGGTGGGCCGCCTGCGCCGATATTTCGGTACCCGCAAAGTCGGACACGCCGGCACCCTCGACCCCATGGCCACCGGTGTCCTGGTGGTGGGGATCGAACGCGCCACCAAGATGCTGGGACTGCTCGCTCTGGAGACCAAGTCGTATGAGGCCACGATCCGCCTGGGCCAGACCACCACGACGGACGACGCGGAGGGCGAGACCACCGCGAGCAGCGACGCCTCCGCCGTCACCGACGAGGCGATCGGGGCCGCGGTGGCAGGGCTGACCGGGACCCTCGAGCAGGTGCCGTCGTCGGTCAGCGCCATCAAGGTGGACGGGCGACGCGCGTACGACCGCGTGCGGGCGGGCGAGGAGGTCGAACTCCGGGCCAGGCAGGTCACAGTCTCCCGCTTCGACGTGGTCGAGCGACGGTCGGTCGGGACGGCGGTGGACCTCGTCGTCGTCGTGGACTGTTCCACCGGTACGTACATCCGGGCGCTGGCCCGGGACCTCGGCGGCGAGCTCGGGGTCGGTGGCCACCTGACGGCTCTGCGCCGCACCTCCGTCGGCCCCTTCGGCCTGGACGTCGCCCGGACGCTGCCGGAACTGGAGGCCGGACCGCGGCTGTCGTTGGACCTGGACCGGGCCGCGCTCACCGCGTTCCCGGTCCGGGAGATCGACGCGGGGCAGGCCGAAGGGCTCCGTCACGGGCGATGGCTCGACGCGCGCGGCGACACCGGTGTGGTCGCTGCGCTCGGCCCCGACGGGAAGGTCGCCGCACTGCTCTCGGAATCCGGTGACCGGGCGTCGCCGGTCGTGGTCATGCGACCGGCGGGCCTGTGAGCGGCGGGCGTAAGGTGGTCGCCGTGCAACTGTGGCGTGCGTTCGACGAGATCGTGATCCCCGAGGGCGGAACCTCCGTGGCCATCGGGGTGTTCGACGGACTCCACCGCGGCCACCACGCGCTGGTCGACCACGCCGTGCGGTCGGGCGACGCACTCGGCGCGAGTCCGGTACTGGTCACCTTCGACCCGCACCCCATGGAGGTGGTCAAGCCCGGATCTCACCCGGTCCTGTTGACCACGCCCGAACAGCGGGCGGAACTGGTCGAGGGGTTCGGCGTGCACGCGGTGTTCGCGCTGCCCTTCGATCGGGAGATGGCCTCCTGGGAGCCCGACGAGTTCGTGGACCGGGTGCTCGTGGCGGGCCTCGACTGCCGATCGGTGACGGTCGGCACCAACTTCAGCTTCGGCCGTCGCGCGGCAGGCACCCCGGAGACCCTGCGTGTCCTCTGTGCCGAACGGGGGATCGACTGCGAGGTGGTCGAGCTCCTCGAGGAGGGCGGCGAGCGGGTCTCCTCGACCCGCATCCGCCGTCTGCTCGACGAATCCGATGTCGCCGGGGCGGCCGGACTGCTGGGACGGAGCCACCGGGTCACCGGGGAGGTGGTCCACGGCGCCGGTCGCGGGGGCCGGGAGCTCGGGTACCCCACCGCGAACCTCGACCTTCCCGAGTACACGGCCGTGCCGGCCGACGGCGTGTACGCCGGGTGGTTCACCCTCCTCGACGACGACCCCGTGGACGGGACCATGGCCGCCGGCCAGCGATACGCCGCGGCGATCTCCGTGGGGACCAATCCGACCTTCGGGGACGGTGCCCGTAGCGTCGAGGCGTTCGTCCTGGACGAGACCGCGGATCTGTACGGCCGTCGGGCCGCCGTCGACTTCGTGGACCACGTCCGCGACATGGAGAAGTTCGTCTCCGTCGACCAACTCCTCGACGCGATGGGGCGCGACGTGCAGCGGACACGGGCGGTACTCGGGCGCTGAGCCCGCCGCGATTCGTTCGTCGGACGATCCGGCTGGTATGGTGGTCGATCGGCCCTCCTGCGGTCCGCGGCGGCGGGGCCATGTATCCACGCGGACTGGAACAACCAGGAGACTCACATGGCGCTGACCACCGAGGAGAAGAAGGCCGTCCTGGCCGAGTTCGGGATCCACGAGACCGACACGGGCTCGCCCGAGGCGCAGATCGCCCTTCTCACCAAGCGCATCGGGGGGCTCACCGAGCACCTCAAGACCCACCAGCACGATCACCACTCGCGTCGCGGCCTCCTCCTGCTGGTCGGCCGTCGTCGCCGGCTGCTCAAGTACATCGCCAGCGCCGACATCGAGCGCTACCGCTCACTGATCGGGCGTCTGGGGCTGCGCCGCTGACGCGCGCCCCACGGACATCACGTCGATCCCCGCCTCCGCAGCACGGAGGCGGGGATCCGTGCATTCGCCCTTCCTCCTGATAGCCTGACCGTGGCCGGTGCAGACGTACCGGGGTGGTCGACAGGCCCGATTGACGGTCCTCGGTAGTGGCTGCCGGAACGCGTCATCCGTGTGAGGATGCGCGAGGTTCCGGCCGCTTCGATCGAAGACCGAGGTCGTGCCGCGACACCCGACCACGTGCGCCGGCGGCCCCGGCGGGACGATCCCGCCGCAGGCGCCCCATTTCGCAACACGACAGGAATCCCCATGCCAGATATCAAGGCCGTCGAGGTCGAGGACGGAGTCTTCGAGGCCGTCGCGACCATCGACAACGGCGACTTCGGTCGCCGCGAGCTGCGTTTCGAGACGGGACGGCTGGCCAAGCAGGCCGCCGGTTCCGTCGTCGCGTACCTCGACGACGAGACGATGATGCTGTCCACCACCACGGCGGGCAAGCACCCCAAGGAGCACTTCGACTTCTTCCCCCTCACGGTGGACGTCGAGGAGCGGATGTACGCCGCGGGGCGGATCCCCGGCTCGTTCTTCCGCCGTGAGGGACGGCCGAGCACCGACGCCGTCCTCACCTGCCGCCTGATCGACCGCCCGCTGCGTCCGACCTTCGTCGAGGGCCTGCGTAACGAAGTCCAGGTCGTCGTCACGGTCATGAGCCTCAACCCGCAGGACCTCTACGACGTGGTGGCGATCAATGCCGCGTCCGCGTCGACCCAGCTGTCCGGTCTGCCGTTCTCGGGCCCGGTGGGCGGCGTCCGCGTGGCGCTGATCCCCACCGCGGCCACCCCGGCGGGCCAGTGGGTCGCCTTCCCGACCGTCGAGCAACTCGAGGGCGCGGTCTTCGACATGGTCGTGTCGGGTCGTGTGGTCGGCTCGGGCGACGATTCCGACGTCGCGATCATGATGGTCGAGGCAGAGGCCACCGACACCGTCATCGAGAAGGTGGCCGGCGGCGCGCAGGCGCCGACCGAAGACGTCGTGGCCGCGGGCATCGAGGCCGCCAAGCCGTTCATCGCGGAGCTGTGCGCCGCGCAGCAGGCGGTCGTCGAGACCTCCGCCTCCGAGCCCCGTGAGTTCCCGCTGTTCCCGCCCTTCCAGGACGATGCGTTCGCCGCGGTCTCCGAGGTGGCCGAGACCAAGCTCGGCGAGATCATGTCGATCGCGGACAAGCAGGAGCGCGACAACGCCACCGACGAGCTCAAGGCCGAGGTCCTCGACTCGCTGGCCGAGCGGTTCGCCGAGCGGCAGGGCGAGCTGGGGGCGGCCTTCAAGGCGCTCACCAAGAAGATCGTGCGCAAGCGGATCCTCACCGACCATTTCCGCATCGACGGTCGCGGGGTGCGGGACATCCGCGCGCTCTCGGCCGAGGTCGAGGTGGTCCCACGGGCGCACGGCTCCGCCCTGTTCGAGCGAGGCGAGACGCAGATCATGGGTGTCACGACGCTCGACATGGTCAAGATGGCTCAGCAGATCGACTCGCTGGGCCCCGAGACCAGCAAGCGCTACATGCACCACTACAACTTCCCGCCGTACTCCACCGGGGAGACGGGACGGGTGGGCTCGCCCAAGCGCCGCGAGATCGGTCACGGCGCACTGGCCGAGCGCGCCCTCGTGCCGGTGTTGCCGAGCGTCGAGGAGTTCCCGTACGCGATCCGTCAGGTCTCCGAGGCACTGGGCTCCAACGGTTCCACCTCGATGGGCTCGGTGTGTGCGTCGACCCTGTCCCTGCTCAACGCCGGCGTGCCCCTGCGCGCCCCCGTCGCGGGGATCGCGATGGGCCTGGTGTCCGACGAGGTCGACGACCAGACCCGTTACGTGGCACTGACCGACATCCTCGGTGCAGAGGACGCGTTCGGCGACATGGACTTCAAGGTCGCCGGTACGGGGATGTTCATCACCGCGCTCCAGCTTGACACGAAGCTCGACGGCATCCCGTCCGAAGTGCTGGCCAACGCACTGACGCAGGCCCGCGAGGCGCGGCTGACGATCCTCGACGTGATGACCGAGGCGATCGACGAGCCGGACGAGCTCAGCCCGTTCGCCCCGCGGATCATCTCGATCAAGGTCCCGGTCGACAAGATCGGTGAGGTGATCGGGCCCAAGGGCAAGATGATCAACTCGATCACCGAGGAGACGGGCGCCAACGTCTCCATCGAGGACGACGGCACCGTCTACATCGGTGCCGCCGACGGCGAGACCGCGCAGGCCGCGATCGACAAGATCAACTCCATCGCCAACCCGCAGCTGCCCAAGGTCGGGGAGCGCTTCCTCGGCACGGTCGTCAAGACCGCGCCGTTCGGTGCCTTCGTGTCGCTGCTGCCCGGCCGCGACGGGCTGGTCCACATCTCCAAGCTCGGCCAGGGCAAGCGCGTCGGCAAGGTGGAGGACGTGGTCAACGTCGGGGACAAGATCCAGGTCGAGATCGCGGACATCGACAACCGGGGCAAGATCAGCCTCGTTCCCGTGGGCGAGGACTCCTCGTCCGACGAGGACGCGTCCGACTCCGAGGGCTCGGAGAACGCGGAGGGCTGAGCCACCCACGCCCGCGTCCGGGCCCCGGCCGAGGCACGTATCCCCGCCCGGGGTACGTGCCTCGGTGCATGTGGCAGGGGACGCGGATGCCCTCCCGACCCGACGGCCGATAGTCTTGCGGATAGTGGAACGGATCGAGGAGGCGATGACGGTGACCAAGGTCGGGATACTCGGAGCACGCGGCAGGGTCGGGTCGGCGATGTGTGAGGCGGTCCGGGACGCAGACGACCTCGAGTTGGTCGCCGAGGTCGACGCCGGCGACCCGATCGAGACGCTGTCGGACGCCGGCGCGGAGGTCGTCATCGACTTCACCCACCCGGACGTGGTGATGGGGAACCTCGAGTACTGCGTGACCCATGGCATCCACGCCGTCGTGGGCACCACAGGATTCACGGACGAGCGGTTGGCGACACTGCGGGATCTCCTCGGGTCGAGCCCGGACACGGGCGTGCTGATCGCTCCGAACTTCGCCATCGGGGCCATCCTCATGATGCGGTTCGCCACCCAGGCCGCCAGATACTTCCCGTCCGCCGAGATCGTGGAGCTCCATCACCCGAACAAGGCCGACGCGCCGTCCGGCACCGCACACCGCACGGCCTCGTTGATGGGGGCGGCGCGCTCCGAAGCGGGTCTCGATCCGGCGCCCGATGCCACCTCGACGGAACTCGACGGCGCTCGCGGCGCGGACGTCGACGGGGTCCGGGTCCACTCGGTCCGCCTGACCGGTCTCGTCGCGCACCAGGAGGTCCTGCTGGGCGGCCAGGGCGAGACCCTGACCCTGCGCCATGATTCTCTCGACCGCTCCTCGTTCGCGCCGGGCGTACTGCTGGGCGTCCGGTCGATCGCCTCCGCACCGGGCCTGACCCAGGGGCTCGAGTCCTTCATGGACCTGTAGGACTGACGGTCGTGGACAGAATCATGAAACCGCTCGTCATGACACTCACCGCCCTCGGGCTGGCAGTGGCCTTCGGCTACCTGCTGTTCCTCGGGTGGTCGATGATCAGCAGCTCCGAGTACGTGGCCATGCGCGGCCTCGGGGTCGGGATCATCCTGCTCACGGCGGTCGGCGCCTGGGCCACCTGGGCGATCCTGCGGAACGGGTTCGAGCTCCAACGCATCTCCGCCGCAGCCGCCGCCGAGGGGATCGAGCTCGACCTCTCCGAGCTCGAACGCAGGCCCTCCGGTCGTCTCCAGCCCGAGGCCGCAGAAATGCTGTTCGAGAGCGTGAGCGCGGAGTACCTGGCCTCGCCGGAGGACTGGCGCACGAACTACCGGCTCGCCCGTGCCTACGATCACGCGGGTGACCGGGGCCGCGCTCGAGAGGCCATGCGGGATGCCGTGCGGTTGCACGACGCCGCGGCCCCGGGCGTCACGGGGGGTGCACGTTGAGTACGGTGCTGCTGGTCCACCACGCCCCCTCGCCCAGGCTGCGTAGGATTCTCGAGGCCATGGAGGGGGGACTCGCGCATCCGGAGCTCGAGGAGGTCGCGGTGGAGTCCGTCCCGGCCCTCGCCGCGACCGATGACCACGTTCTGCGCGCGGACGGCTACGTCCTGCTCACCCCCGCCAACTTCGGTTACATGTCCGGCGCACTGAAGCACTTCTTCGACCGTGCCTACTACACGTGCGAAGGCGCGGTGGAGGGTCGGCCGTACGCGCTGTGCGTCCACGGCGACAACGACACCTCCGGGGCGGTCAATTCGGTTGAACGGATCGCCACCGGCTGGGGCCTCCAGCCGGCGGCGCCGGCCGTCGATCTCACGGGCGAACCGGACCGCGAAGCGCTCGACGGTGTCGCCGACGTCGCGGCGACGGTGGCCGCACATCTCCTCGGCTGACCAGGCCGGGACCACCTAGTCAAGGGAGCACCAGAATGTCCGAGCTCGTCCGGCGGCAAGTCCGCCTGGTCGCGCACACCGAGTTCACCCCGCCCGAGGAGATCGGGTGGGAGACGGACGCCGACGGTGGCTCGGCGCTCGCGGAGTTCGCCGGCCGGGCCTGCTACCAGAGCTGGGACAAGCCGAACCCCCGCACCGCGACGAACGCCGGTTACCTCCGGCACATCCTCGAAGTGGGGCACCTGTCGGTGTTCGAGCACGCGAGCGTGAGCTTCTACATTACAGGCATCTCCCGATCCTGCACCCACGAGCTCATCCGGCATCGCCACTTCTCGTACAGTCAGCTGTCCCAGCGCTTCGTGCCCGAGCACGACTCGAAGGTCGTCCCCCCACCGGCCATCGCCGATGATCCCGAACTGGTGGAGATCTTCCGGCGCGCGACGGACGCGTCGCGGGACGCCTACGCGGAGATGCTCGCCAAGTTGGAGGAGCGTTTCTCCGACGTGCCCAACCCGATGCTGCGACACAAGCAGGCCCGGCAGGCGGCGAGGTCCGTTCTGCCCAACGCGACGGAGACCCGGCTCGTGGTCACCGGCAACTACCGGTCATGGCGCCACTTCATCGGGATGCGGGCCACCGAGCATGCCGACACCGAGATCCGGGGGCTGGCGATCGACGTCCTCAGACAGCTCCGCGACGTGGCGCCGGCGGTGTTCTCGGACTTCGAGGTCGCCGCCCTGGAGGACGGGTCCGAGATCGCGGTGAGCCCGTACGTGTTCGAGGGATGAGTGCGTCCCGAGGGTCGGAATCGGGAACGGGGGCACCCTGCGGGTATCCTCGGAGGCCATGACACACGTGACCACCGGGGCCCAGACGCGGGTCGATGAGCGGCGCGCCCCGGCCGATCGCGGGCGGGTCGGTCCGTTCGGCACGGTCCTGACGGCGATGGTCACCCCGTTCGGGGCTGACGGCCACGTCGACCTGGGCGCGGTCGCGGGTGTCGCCACGCATCTCGTGGACTCCGGATGCGACGGGCTCGTCGTGTCGGGGACCACGGGGGAGTCGCCCACCACCACGGACGCGGAGAAATCCGCGATCCTGGAGACCGTCGTCGCGACGGTGGGGGACAGGGCCACGGTCGTGGCCGGCGTCGGGACCTACGACACGGCGCATTCGGTCTATGCCGCCCGCAGGGCGGCGGCCGCCGGGGCTCACGGGATGTTGGTGGTCACGCCGTACTATTCCAAGCCCACCCAGGCCGGCCTCGACGCGCATTTCAGGTCCGTGGCGGACGCGACGGACCTGCCGGTGATGCTGTACGACATCCCGCCGCGCTCCGTGGTGCCGATCCGGGCGGAGACGCTCATCGGCCTGTCGTCGCATCCGAACATCGTCGCCGTGAAAGACGCGAAAGGCGATTTCCACGATGCGCTCACGGTGATGTCCCACTGTGATCTCGCCTATTACTCGGGCGACGACCAGCTGAACCTTCCGTGGCTCTCGGTCGGAGCGTGCGGGTTCGTCAGCGTGATCGGCCACGTGGCCGCGACCCGGCTCGTCGAACTACGCCGCGCCTTCCTCGACGGTGACGTCACGCGCGCCGGAGAGATCAACAGGGGACTCCTCCCGCTGTTCGACGCCCAGCGGGCGCTCGGCGGCGTGTCGATGTCCAAAGCAGCACTAGAACTTCTCGGGATCCCGGCCGGAGCGCCGCGACTCCCGCAGTTACCACCCACTACCGAGCAGCTGGACGCCCTCGCGGCGCTGCTGCGCAGAGCAGGAGTCAACATATGACGGAAAATCAGTCCAACCGCGGCCGCGGACGTACCCGACGGGCCGCCGGACGTCCCAGTGGCGAGCCCGCACCCGCTACGGCGGTGCAGTTCACCGAGCCGAAGCCCGTCGCCGACGGCCCGGCGACCGAGAAGGCGCCGTCCGAGAAATCGGGCACCGGCGGCCCGAAGGGGACCCAGGGCGGTCGGGGCCGGGGCGGCTCCGGCCAGAAGGGCGGCGGGTCGCCCAAGAACGGCGGCCCCGGCAAGAGCGGCGGCCCCGGCAAGGGCGGTGGCTCCGGCAAGGGCGGTGGCAACGGCGGGAACGGATCCCACTCCGAGAAGGGCGGCGGTCGTTCCGGGGCCGACAACTCGGGCCGCGGACGCGGCGGCAGGGGCCGCGGGCGCGGTCGGGGCGAGTCCTCGACCGCGGAGTTCGGGGGCGTCAAGACCATGCAGGGCGCGGATATGACGGTACGTCTTCCCAACCCGCCGAAGCCCCGCAAGGGCGCGCTGCGAGTGACCGCCCTCGGTGGTGTCTCCGAGATCGGCCGCAACATGACGGTCTTCGAATACGACTCGAAGTTGCTGATCGTGGACTGCGGCGTGCTCTTCCCGAGCTCGGCCGAGCCCGGCGTCGACCTCATCCTCCCGGACTTCGGTCCGATCGAGGACCGTCTCGACCGGGTCGAGGCGCTTGTGATCACCCACGCGCACGAGGACCACATCGGGGCGATCCCGTTCCTGCTCAAGCTGCGACCGGACATCCCCGTGATCGGGTCCAAGTTCACGCTCGCCCTGATCGCGGCCAAGTGCCAGGAGCACCGCATCAAGCCGGTCTTCCGGGAGGTCGACGAGTCGACCGTCAGCACCACGGGCAAGTTCGAGGTCAGCTACTTCGACGTCAACCACTCGATCCCCGAGTGCCTGGGCGTGGTCATCAAGGCCGGTGGTCAGTCGGTGATGATGACCGGTGACATCAAGCTCGATCAGCTGCCCACCGACAAGAAGCCGACCGATCTGCCCAAGATGTCGCGGTTCGGCGACGAGGGCATCGACCTGCTGTTGATGGACTCCACCAACGCCACCACCCCCGGGATCAGCCGGTCCGAGGCGGAGGTCGGGCCCGCGCTCGAGCGGCTCATCTCGGACGCACGGCAACTCGTGGTGGTGGCGTGCTTCGCCTCCAACGTCTACCGCGTCCAGTCCGTGCTCGAGGCCGCCGCCGCGAATGGTCGGAAGGTCGCCCTCACCGGCCGGTCGATGATCCGCAACATGGAGATCGCCCTCGAGATGGGGCTGCTCACCGATCCGAAGAACGTCCTGGTGGACATGGACACTGCGGCCAAGCTCCCGTCCGAGAAGGTGCTCGTGATGACCACCGGCACGCAGGGCGAGGCCATGGCCGGGCTGTCCAGGATGGCACGTCGGGAGCACCGGCAGATCAACCTCTCCCAGGGCGACACGGTGCTCTTTTCCTCGTCGATCGTGCCGGGCAACGAGGAGCCGGTGTTCGGCGTCCAGAACTCTCTCTCGCAGATGGGCGTGCACGTGGTGACGAGCCGCGAGGCCAACATCCATGTCTCCGGCCACGGTGACGCGGGCGAACTGCTCTTCGTCTACAACGCGGTCCGCCCGAAGAACGCGATGCCGGTCCACGGCGAGTGGCGTCACCTGCGCGCCAACAAGGCCCTCGCGATCGCCACCGGTGTGCCCGAGGGCAATGTGGTCCTGGCGCAGAACGGCGTCGTGGTCGAACTGGTGGATAAGAAGGCATCGGTCGTCGGCCAGGTCCAGGTCGGGAACCTCTACGTCGACGGACTGTCGACCGGTGACGTGGGCGACACGGTCCTCGCGGACCGTACGGCGCTCGGCGAGGACGGGTTCATCGTCGCGACCGTGGTCGTGGACCCGCGCACCGGTCGTCCGGTCAGCAAGCCGCAGATCATCGGCAAGGGGTTCACCGACGAGCCCGGCGCGCTGGCCCCGGTGGTGGAGCTCGTCGAGAACACGCTGTGGGATCTCGCCGGTGAGGGGGAGACCGATCCGTACCGCATCGCGCAGGCCGTCCGCCGCACCGTCGGCCGGTGGGTCTCGGACAAGTGGCGCCGTAAGCCGATGATCGTGCCCACGGTCATCACGTCCGGCGCCGGCGAGGGCTGAACTGGTGAGCTCCGACCGTCCGAGCCTGGCCCGACGGGAACGTACCGCGATGGTCGCGACGTTGCGCGCCGCGGGACCGGATGCGCCCACGCTGTGTGAAGGGTGGACGACCAGAGACCTCGCCGCCCACCTCGTCGTGCGCGAGGGACGTCCCGATGCCGCCATCGGCGTGTTCGTGCCCGCCCTGGCACCTCGCCTCGAGGAGCTACGGCTGCGCGAGTGCGAGCGGGAGTGGGACGACCTGTTGAGCCGGATCGACGACGGCGCCCCCTGGTACTCGCCGCTCCGCTATGCGGACCAGGTTGCCAATGCGGCCGAGTATCTGGTCCACCATGAGGACGTGCTGCGGGCCCGTCAGGGCTGGTCCGCACGTGAGTTCGGCCCCGAAGACCTCGAACGCGTGTGGACGCTGGCCACCACCGTGGCCAAGACGTTTCTCCGTAAGGTCCGGGCCCGCGTGGAGTTGCGTCCGCCGTCGGAGATGCCCGCGAGCAAGGTCGCGCCCGTCTCCACGGGGGCGGCGGTCGCTCCGATGGTGAGCGTGACCGCGGAGCCGGTCGAGATGTTGCTGTGGGCCTTCGGGCGCGACGCGGTCCGGGTCGACGTCTCGGGTGCCCAGCGGGGCATCGATGAGGTCCTGGCGGTGTCCAGGGGAATCTGAACCGACTCCGAGCGTGTGGCGGATGTGACTGGTGGTGCCAATTAGATAGGGTGGGGCCCATGGCAACCAGTTCCAGCACGCGTTCGACCCGTGCCCCCGGCGCCCGCCGTCCAGCGACCCGTTCGGGTACGCAGCGGTCGACCAGGGCCAACTCGTCGTCGTCCCGCGCTGGGGGCTCCCGTCGGGGAGCGGTCGTCTCCACCCCGAGGTCCGGCGCACGCGGAGCCGCCCGGACCTCGCCCGCGGCGCCCGAGCGGACCTCTGGTGCGTTCGGCGCGGTCGGGCGTGGCCTCCGCGGCGGATGGGGCGCGATGGCCAAGGGTCTCGGCCACGGCGTCCGCGGTCTGGGCGGTGGGGACCACGACAAGGTGTCCCCGCCACACCGGCGTGACGGACTCGGGCTGGTGCTGCTGGGCGTCGCGATCGTCGTCGCAGGTGCCGTGTGGTTCGGTGCCGCCGGACCGGTGGGGGAGTGGATCGACACGGGCCTGAGGACCGTGATGGGCACCCCCGGCGCGATCCTCCCGTTGTTGCTGGCCGGTTGGGGGATCCTCCTCATGGCGCGGGAACCGCGTCCGGACGTGCACTCCCGGTGGCTGGTCGGGGCCACGGTGACCGGGCTCGGAGTACTCGGTCTGTGGCACCTGGCGGCCGGCGCACCGGCCGATCCGGACGGGGTGCGCTCGGGAGCCGGCGTGTTGGGGCGCATCGTCGGAGGCACCGTCGAGTCGGGGCTCTCGGTGTTCGTGGCCGTGCCGCTCCTGGCCCTGGTCGTGGCCTTCGGCGTCCTGGTGATCGTCGGGAGGCCCGCACGTGAGATCCCCGGGATCGTGCGTGGCTTCTTCGGTTGGGACGGCAGCGCCGACCTCGTCGACTACGACGACTACGACGATCAGTCGGTCGACGACGCGACGGTGGCCTATCCCGTGGCCGAGGACGGGACGGCGACGCCGGAGTCGGCGCCCCGTGGCGCCCGCCGGGGTTCGCGACGCCGGGTGTCCACCTGGTCCGGCGCCCCGACGACCGGCGAGACGGTCGAGATGCCCGCGGCGCCCGCCGCTGCCGCAGCCGCCACTGCGGCCGGCGACGTGACCGCGGACGATGACGCGTCCGCGGCCGAGGAGCCCGCCGCCCGACCACGGCGCCGGTCCGCCCGTGCCGAGACGCCCGCACCGGCCGCCAAGACGGCCCCTGCCGCCCGGTCCAACGTCCCCGCGACCCATACCGCCGCCGACGGGGCCGTCGGGGACGACGAGCCGCAGCTCGATTCGCAGACCCAGCTGCTCAGCGGCGTGGACTACCGGCTGCCTCCGGTGAACCTGCTCACGGCCGGGGATCCGCCCAAGACCCACAGCGAGTCGAACGACCAGATGATCGACTCGATCCAGGGCGTCCTGGAACAGTTCAAGATCGATGCGGCGGTCACGGGCTTCACCCGTGGCCCGACGGTGACCCGCTACGAGGTGGAACTCGGCCCCGGCGTCAAGGTCGAGAAGATCACCGCCCTGCACCGCAATATCGCGTACGCCGTGGCCACGGACAACGTGCGGCTGCTCGCGCCGATCCCCGGGAAGTCGGCGGTCGGTATCGAAGTGCCCAACCTCGACCGCGAGATGGTCCGGCTGGCCGATGTCCTCACCGACCCGGCGACCTCCGGCAAGCACAATCCGATGCTCATCGGGCTCGGTAAGGACATCGAGGGCGACTTCGTCACCGCCGACCTGGCCAAGATGCCGCACCTGCTCGTCGCGGGCTCGACCGGCTCGGGTAAGTCGAGCTTCGTCAACTCGATGCTGGTGTCGCTGCTCACGCGCGCGACGCCGGACGAGGTGCGTCTCATCCTGGTCGATCCCAAGATGGTCGAGCTGACCCCGTACGAAGGCATCCCACACCTCATCACGCCGATCATCACGGAGCCCAAGAAGGCGGCCACCGCGTTGTCGTGGCTGGTCGAGGAGATGGAGCAGCGCTACCAGGACATGAAGGCGACGCGCGTGCGACACATCTCGGACTTCAACGAGCGGGTGCGGTCCGGGGCCATCACCACGCCTCCGGGCAGCGAGCGGGAGTACCGTCCGTACCCGTTCATCGTCGCTGTGGTCGACGAGCTCGCCGACCTCATGATGACCGCCCCGCGGGACATCGAGGACGCGATCGTGCGTATCACGCAGAAGGCGCGCGCGGCCGGTATCCATCTGGTGCTGGCGACCCAACGGCCCTCCGTCGACGTGGTGACGGGCCTGATCAAGACCAACGTGCCGTCGCGGCTGGCGTTCGCCACGTCCTCGCTCACGGACTCGCGGGTCATCCTCGACCAGGCCGGCGCCGAGAAGCTCATCGGCATGGGCGACGGCCTCTTCATCCCCATGGGGGCGTCGCGCCCCGTCCGGATGCAGGGCGCGTTCATCACGGACGACGAGATCCACGAGGTCGTCGACTTCGCCAAGAACCAGGCGGAACCGGACTACGACGAGTCCGTGACCGAGGCGAAGTCGGACGGGAAGAAGGAGATCGACGGCGACATCGGCGACGACCTGGACGACCTGCTCGCGGCGGTCGAACTCGTCGTCTCCAGCCAGTTCGGATCGACCTCGATGCTGCAACGCAAGCTGCGGGTCGGGTTCGCCAAGGCGGGTCGCCTCATGGACCTGATGGAGTCCAGGGACATCGTCGGGCCCTCCGAGGGGTCCAAGGCCCGTGACGTGCTGGTCAAGCCCGAGGAACTGGCGTCGGTGATCTGGATGATCAAGGGTGGCGGCCCGCCGGAGGACGCCGGCGGTGGCGACGCCGAGATGTCGGACGAGCCGGACAATCCGGACGTGGCACCCGTCGGTTGAGCTACGGCCACGCCGGGCCGCGGTCTCAGGCGAGCAGACCATAGACCGGCAGCCACTCGCGCACGGTGATCTCCGACACGAGTGACCGCCGTAGATGGGGGTCGCCCCCGACGAGGTCGCGGGCCGCGTCCCCATCGGCGGCGGACACCAGCAGGAGCGCGCCGGAGCCGTCGCCGAACGGTCCGACGGACAGGATCGAACCCGCTTCCACCTGGGTCGACAACCACTCACGATGGTCTGGTTTGTTGGCTTCCCGGTCCTCGGCCCGGTCAGCCTCGTAGCGGTACATAACAGCGAAGTACGGCATCGTCGCAGAGCTCCTCATCCGTGTGTCGACGGTCTCGTGTCGAGGCTAGGCCGACGCTTCTCGCTAGGGTGGGGACGTGACAGCTTCCACCACCGGCGACGGCCCGGCGCCCGGCGGCGCCCCGGTCCTCAACATCGCCAACATCCTCACGGTTCTGCGGATCGCGATGGTCCCGCTGTTCGTCGTCTGCTTCTTCGTCGCGGACGCACAGGACCCGGCGTGGCGGGTGGGCGCGTTCGCCGTCTTCGCGCTCGCCATGCTCACCGACTACGCGGACGGCTACCTCGCCCGGCGGCTGGGCCTGGTCACGGATTTCGGCAAGATCGCCGACCCGATCGCCGACAAGGCGTTGATGGCCGCGGGGTTGATCTCCCTGTCGGTCGTGGGGGAGCTGTACGTGTGGGTGACGCTGGTGATTCTCGTGCGGGAGGTCGGGATCACCGTGTGGCGGCTGGTCGGCGTCGACCACGTCGTGGCCGCGAGTAGCGGCGGCAAGCTCAAGACCGTGACCCAGACCCTCGGCGTGGGGCTGCTGATCCTGCCGATGCCGCACTGGTTCTGGCCGGTCGAATGGGTGATCATGGGCATCGCCGTGGCGCTGACCATCTACTCGGGTGTCGACTACCTGGTCAAGGCGAGGCGGGCCGCGGGGGCGGCGGCATGACAGCGGCCGATCCGGCCCTCGACCCGGCGTCCGCGACGGTCGACGCCCTCCGCTCGCGGGGATGGACCCTCGCCACTGCGGAGTCCCTGACCGCGGGGCTACTGGCCTCGACGGTGGCGCGGATACCGGGAGCGAGCGACGTGCTCCGCGGCGGTCTGATCGTCTACGCGACCGACCTGAAGACGTCGCTGGCGGGGGTGCCCGGGGCGGTCCTGTCCCGGCACGGTGCGGTCTCGGGGGAGACCGCCAGGGCGCTCGCGGACGGGGCGGCCGGGCGGTGTGGCGCGACCGTGGGGATCGGCCTCACCGGCGTGGCGGGACCGGCCGAGCAGGAGGGCCACCCGGTCGGCACCGTGTACATCGGTGTGCGGATGCCCGGGGCCGGAACGTGGTCCGTCCCGGTGTCGCTCACGGGCGATCGGCAGCAGATCCGCGATGCGGCCTGCTCCGCGGCGCTCGAGCAGATCCTCCTGAGGCTCGGCGACGGCCCCGGGAACGAATCCGGTCGGTGAGGCGTTGTACCCGGTGATGCCGAACATCCAGATGACCACACTGCCCCAGCCAGAACACCGCCCCCTGCTGCGCGAGACCCTCGGGACGGTGCTCCGTGGGCTCCGGGGGGAGACGGGTCGGACCCTTCGTGACGTCGCGGACGCCGCCCGTGTCAGCCCCGGATACCTCTCCGAGATCGAACGCGGCCGCAAGGAGGCGTCCAGCGAACTCCTCGGCGCGATCTCCGAGGCGCTCGAGGTGACGTTGGGGGAGATACTGATCCGCGCCGCCGTCGAGGTCTCGCCCCCCGGGACGGTCTCGGAGCCCGTGCTCGCGGCATGATGGTCGACCGGCCACTCCCGGTGGTCCCACCACGGCGGTGTTCGGTACCGTGGAACAGACCCGTCGTCCGAATCGGCAGAAGGACACTACGCAGCGATGGCCAATCCGTTTACCAAGGCATGGCGCTACCTCATGGCGTTGTTCGATTCGAAGATCGACGAGAACGCCGACCCGAAGGTGCAGATCCAGCAGGCCATCGCTGACGCCCAGCGGCAGCACCAGCAGCTCTCCCAGCAGGCCGCCGCCGTCATCGGTAATCAGCGGCAGCTGGAGATGAAGCTCAACCGGCAGCTCGCCGACATCGAGAAGCTGCAGGGCTCGACCCGGCAGGCGCTGCAGATGTCCGAGCAGGCCCGCGAGAGCGGTGACGTGCAGAAGGCCACCGAGTACGAGAACGCCGCCGAGGCCTTCGCCGCGCAACTCGTGACCGCCGAGCAGAACGTGGAGGACCTCAAGGGTCTGCATGACCAGTCGCTCCAGGCGGCGGGGCAGGCCAAGAAGGCCGTCGAGCAGAACGCGATGGTCCTCCAGCAGAAGGTCGCCGAGCGCACCAAGCTGCTGAGCCAGCTCGAGCAGGCGAAGATGCAGGAGCAGGTCAGCGCATCGCTGCAGTCCATGTCCGACGTGTCCGCCGGCGGGAACACGCCGAACCTGGACCAGGTCCGCGACAAGATCGAGACCCGCTACGCCAATGCGCTGGGCTCGGCGGAGCTCGCGCAGAACTCCGTCCAGGGCCGGATGATGGAGGTCCAGCAGGCCTCCACCCAGATGGCCGGGCACAGTCGTCTCGAGCAGATCCGAGCGTCGATGAAGTCCGGGGGAGACCAGCTCGGTCAGGGGACCGGATCGGCAGGGCAGTTGTCCGAGGGGCAGGCCAAGCCCGCCACCCCGAACCAGCAGGGTCAGGCACAGCCCGAACAGCAGTGAACATCGGGACCGCGGGCCGTCGGCGAGCAATGCCGGCGGCCCGCAGTCGTCCCGGAGGGGAGAGTGATCCGTGACGCTCACCGAGTTCCGGTCCCGCACCGTCGAGGCCTTCGGGGAGATACGGTCCGATCACCTGGTGCGGACCCACCACCTCGCGGCGTGCGGCGGTCGCACCGCTGGCGAGGCCATCGATGCCGGCGAGTCGGTGAAACGGGTCTGGCTGGCACTGTGCGATGAGTTCGACGTCCCGGGTGAGCTTCGATAGAACGCCCGGTCGGCGTGTTGCGCACCCTCGAACACCCGTTCGTCTAGACTGGATGCCGGTGACCACGGGGAGCTCCTCCACAGGGCGTCGGTTCCTCCACACCGAGGAACGGCCGGGCGTCGGTGCGGCCGTTGATGTCGTACCCGGGCCGTAGCGTCCGCGGGGAAGCTGACCACCAAGGCCCCACGGCAGATGCCGGAGGTCGAGCACGAACGGAGAGCAACAGATGGCAGGCAAGTCCAGGGCAGGAACGGGCAAGGCCACCGCAGCGGCGGCGGGGAAGGACCGCGAGCAGGCGTTGGACCTGGCGCTCGCGCAGATCGACAAGGCCTTCGGTAAGGGCTCGGTCATGCGTCTGGGTGACGACACCCGCCCGCCGGTCCAGGTGATCCCGTCCGGCGCGCTCTCCCTCGATGTCGCGCTCGGGGTCGGTGGGTTCCCGCGGGGGCGCATCGTCGAGATCTATGGTCCGGAGTCCTCGGGTAAGACCACGGTCGCGCTGCACGCGGTGGCCAATGCCCAGGCAGCCGGCGGTATCGCCGCGTTCATCGACGCGGAGCACGCGTTGGACCCGGAGTACGCGCGTCGGCTCGGCGTGGACACGGACAACCTCATCGTCTCCCAGCCCGACACCGGCGAGCAGGCGCTAGAGATCGCGGACATGCTGGTCAAGTCCGGCTCGATCGACATCCTCGTGGTCGACTCGGTGGCGGCCCTCGTGCCGCGGGCCGAGATCGAGGGCGAGATGGGCGACAGCCACGTGGGGCTCCAGGCGCGCCTGATGAGCCAGGCGCTGCGCAAGATGGCCGGCGCGCTGCACAACACCGGAACCACGGCGGTGTTCATCAACCAGCTGCGCGAGAAGATCGGCGTCATGTTCGGGTCGCCCGAGACCACGACCGGTGGAAAGGCGCTGAAGTTCTACTCGTCGGTCCGACTGGACGTGCGGCGTATCGAAACGCTCAAGGACGGTGCGGACGCCGTGGGTAACCGCACCAAGGTCAAGGTGGTCAAGAACAAGATCGCCCCACCGTTCAAGCTCGCGGAGTTCGACATCCTCTACGGAGAGGGCATCAGTCGCGAGGGTTCTCTGATCGACATGGGCGTGGACAACGGCTTCGTCAAGAAGTCCGGCTCCTGGTTCACATACGGCTCCGACCAGCTCGGCCAGGGCAAGGAGAACGCCCGCCGATACCTCAAGGAGAACCCCGCGGTCCGCGACGAGATCGAACGCAAGATCCTCGACAAGCTCAATATCGGGGCAGGGGCGGAGATCGCGGAGATCGAAGCGGGGTCGGATGACGACGACGCGCCGATCGACGTCGTGCCCGTCGAGTTCTGATGCGGGGGCCGGAACGGCCCTCGCCATCGGCTCCCGAGGAACTCCGGACGGCCGTGTCCGCGGTCGAGAACCGCGGCCCCGCGGCCGCCGACCTGCCGCCGCTCCAGGCTGCGGCATACGACGCGGCCAAGGCCGGTCTGCGCCTCCTGAAGCACCGGGCCCGGAGCGAGCACGAGCTCCGGCAACGACTGCTCACCGCGGAACACGCGGCCGACGCCGTCGACGAGGCCGTGGAGCGCATCCGGGCCTGGGGACTTCTCGACGACGCCGATTTCGCGGCCGAATGGGTGCGGGGTCGGCGTCGTCGCCGGGGCCGCTCGCGGGGCGCACTCGAGCGTGAGCTCAGGGAGAAGGGCGTCGCCGAATCGCATATCGCCGACGCGGTGGCGGATATCGACGAGGCCGATGAGCGGGAGCGAGCGGGCGAGCTGATCCGTGGGAGGCTCGCGCGTACCGGGGAGGGCACGACCAACGATCGGTCGGGGGAGCGTCGACGGCTCGTGGCGTTCCTCGCCCGACGGGGGTACCCGACCGGACTGGCGGTGTCGGTGGTGGACTCCGAGTTGGCGGCGCGGGCGGTGCCCTGAGTACCCTGGCCTGCGTGGACTCACTCGTGACCGACCCTCAGCACCGCGAGGTGGACGCCCCCGCCCCGGACGTCTCAGGACGCACCTACCAGGTGCGCACGTTCGGCTGCCAGATGAACGTCCACGACTCGGAACGAATGTCCGGCGTGCTCGATGCCGCCGGCTACGTCCCCTTCGACGACGAGGCCGACCCCGAGAACGGCGTGGTACCGGATCTCGTGGTGTTCAACACCTGCGCCGTGCGCGAGAACGCCGACAACCGCCTGTACGGCACACTCGGCAACCTGCGCCCCTGGAAGGACGCCAACCCCCGCCTGCAGATCGCGGTCGGCGGATGCCTGGCGCAGAAGGACAAGGACGTCGTCGTGAACCGGGCCCCCTGGGTCGATGTCGTGTTCGGCACCCACAACCTGGGACACCTGCCCACCCTGCTCGACCGTTCGCGTCACAACGATCGCGCGGAGGTGGAGATCGCCGACTCCCTGCAGCATTTCCCCTCCACCCTCCCGGCCACCCGCGACTCCGCCTACGCGGGCTGGGTCTCGGTCTCCGTGGGATGCAACAACACCTGCACCTTCTGCATCGTGCCGTCCCTGCGCGGCAAAGAGGTGGACCGCCGCCCCGGCGAGGTGCTCGCAGAAATGCAGGCGCTCGCCGACGAGGGCGTCCTCGAGGTCACGCTCCTGGGGCAGAACGTCAACGCCTACGGACGGTCCTTCCACGATCCGGAGGAGCCGTCGGACAAGGGCGCGTTCGCCAAGCTGCTCAGAGCCGCCGGCCGGATCGAGGGCGTGGAACGCGTCCGGTTCACCTCGCCGCACCCCGCGGAATTCACCGACGACGTGATCGAGGCGATGGCGGACACCCCTGCCGTCTGCCCGCAGCTGCACATGCCGCTGCAGTCGGGCTCCGACAGGGTGCTGCGTGCCATGCGACGCTCGTACCGGTCGGCGAAGTTCCTGGGGATCCTCGACCGGGTGCGCGCGGCCATGCCGCACGCGTCCATCACGACGGACATCATCGTCGGCTTCCCCGGAGAATCCGAGGAAGATTTCCAGGCGACGCTCGACGTGGTGGAGAAGGCCAGGTTCACCAGCGCGTTCACATTCCAGTACTCACCACGGCCCGGGACACCGGCCGCCACGATGGAGGACCAGATCCCCAAGGCGGTGGTCCAGGAACGCTATGAGCGCCTGGTCCGGTTGCAGGAGCGGATCACGCTCGAGGAGAACCGGAAGCAGGTGGGTCGTGAGGTCGAGCTACTGGTGACCGCCGACGAGGGGCGCAAAGACGCCGCCACCGCCAGGATGACCGGACGTGCCCGGGATGGTCGCCTCGTCCACTTCGCGCCCGTCGGTGAGCACGCCGACCGGATACGCCCGGGGGACGTGGTGACGAGCCGGATCACCTCGGCCGCGCCCCACCACCTCCTCGCCGACGACGGGATCCTGACCTATCGCGCCACTCGCGCCGGAGACTGTCACGCGGAGGGCCGCAGGCCCGAGACGCCGCCGATCGGGGTGGGCCTCGGCCTGCCCACCCTCCGTGTCGCAGACACGGTGGACACCACCGAGAAGGGATGCACCACGTGAGCACCGACGACCGCCCCGATCCGATCGAGGGGATCATGGAGGTCACCGAAGCCGCCGAGTCCGACATCCGTGACAAGGACCGGGCGCTCGGACGCACCCTCGTCATCGGGCGCGCCTATCTGGTCTCCGCCGTCCTGGTGGTCCTGCTCGCAGCCTCACTCGCCTTTCCGCACAGTGACGGCGTCCGGGGTTTTGACGTGCTCTTCTTCACCGAGGTCGCCCAGCAACAGCAGACATCGCTCCCGTCCTTCGTGTTTGTCCTCCTCTGCTCTGTAGGATCGATTCTGTTCGGTGGCATCATGGTCATGACCCAGAAGTGGTGGGCGGCCGCGATCGCGTGGGGCAGCAGCTGCGTGGCCGTGGTCTACGGCATGCTCGCGATCTGGCTGCGGCAGTCCGGACGGGGGCCGAATCCTGATTTCGAAGGCTTCGGGGGCCCGGGTATCGGGATCTACCTCAGCGTGATCCTGGTGCTCGCCCTCGCGTTGGCGCTCGCGGGCGTCGTGTGGGCCCGCGTGCCGGAGCAGCGCAGCGTCGAGGAGTCTGCCCGCGAGGGCCACTGATCCCGCGGGCGCCTCAGCGGGTGTCGACCGCGTTCTCCGCCGCCCTGGCCCATTCCGTCCACTGCGCGGCCTGGTCGCGGGCCCGGGCGGCGTCCGCGGCCCTGCCGGAGGCATCCGCCTTGGCAGCCTGCTCCTCGAAATCCCGGACCCGATCCCAGAACTGACCCGCACGGGCCTTCGCCTCGGGGTCTGTCCGGCGCCATTCGGTGTCCGCGGCGTCGGCGACAGACTTCTCGACAGCGCGGATCCGGCTCTCGAGTGGCCCCATCTTGGCGCGCGGGACCTTTCCGATGTCCTCCCACCGCGCCTGGAGTTCCCTGAGGCGTGATCGCGCCCCCGCGAGATCAGCGGCCGGATCGATCCGGCCCTCGTACTCCGCGAGCAGCGCCTCCTTGGCGGTCGCGTTGGCCTCGAACTCGGCGTCACGCTCGGCCGCTGCGGCATGGCGAGCGTCGAAGAACGTGTCCTGCGCGGCCTTGAATCGTTGCCACAGCGCGTCGTCCGCCTCCCGGGGCGCCCGCCCGGCCGCCTTCCACTCGTCCATGAGGCGGCGATACGCGGTGGCCGTCTCGTTCCAGTCGGTCGAATCCGACATCGCCTCCGCGCGGACGACCAGTTCCTCCTTGACCCGCTTGACCGCCGCCCGGGTGCGGTCCAGTTCTGCGAAGTGGGAGCCGCGGCGGCGATTGAAGGCTTCCCGGGCCTTGGAGAAGCGCTTCCAGAGCGCGTCGTCGGTTTTCCGGTCGATCCCCCGGATGGTCTTCCACTCGTCGAGGATCGCGCGGAGGCGATTCCCGGCCGCCTTCCACTGGGTCGAGGACGCGCCTATCTCCTCGGCCTCGGCGGCCAGCTCCTCCTTGCGGGCGATCGCGGCGGCGCGGTCACGCTCCCTGCGCCGGCGGGAGTCTTCCTCGACTTCTCCCGACCGTTCGATCACAGTGGCCAGGCGCCGCGACAACGAGTCGAGATCACCCACCGCTGCAGCCTCGGGGATCTGCCCGGCGAGCGTCTCCGCCGACGCGCGTGTCTTCCGCGCGTCCCGGGGATGCGAGGTCAGCCTGGCCTCGAGCAGTCCGACCTCGGCCGCGAGATCGTCGAACCGTAGCCCGAAGTGCGCGAGCCCGTCCTCGGGAGAGCCCGCCTGCCACGCACCGACCCGTCGTTCACCGTCGGCTGTCCGTACGTAGACCGTGCCGGATTCGTCGACCCGGCCCCACTCGGACGGGTCGAAGGGGGCGGGCCGGGTCTCGGGCGCGACCGCGGGGCGGGGCCCGGCCTTCCGGGCCAGGGCTGCAGGGGAGGGCGCGCCCGGCCGGGGCCCGGGAGTGGGCCCGCCCGAAGGCGTCCCGCCGGGGTTCGTGTCTGACTGCTCTGCCATCTGTCCTCGTCTCCTCCTGCCGCGTGCCGCGACACCGTGGTCCGACCAACGCCGGACCGAGCCCCGCCGTCCCGCGTCGGGGGACGGCGTTCTCCTAGTGTGTACCAATGATGGTCCGGCTGGCGGAGCTTCACCGACGAGTCCACGCGATCACTTCCCGGGGAGGTCAGTAGGGTTGCCCGGTGTGAGTACCTCCGTCGTCCTGGTCCCCGGCGCTCCGGCTCTCGTACCGGAGCTGTCCGGCGCCGCGGCGGCCGAGTCGGCCGGGGCCGTTGCCGAGACGGTCGAAATGGTCCGGCAGGGCGCCCACAGCGCGACCGGGGTCGAGGTCCGCGGCCCGGACCGTGCGGAGCGCACGGTCGGCGACGTGCGGTCCTCGCTCGTGCGCTGGGGAGTCGATGTCCCGGTGGGCCGACAGTCGGCGCCGGCGGCCGGGGCCGAGGCCGAGGTCCCCGACGCGGCCCTGCTCGGCTGGTGGTTTCTCGACCGCGCCGGTGTGTGGGTCCCTCGGTCATTCGCGGGGATCGGCGCCTCCGGAGCGTCCTCTCGTCCAGAAGACGGGTCTCTCATCGTCGTCGTCGCCGACGGTCCCGCTTCGCTGACCCCCGCGGCGCCGGTCCCGGCGGATGAGCGGGGCGTCGCACTGAACGCGCAGCTCGCCGACTGGCTGGAGGCGGGTGGCCCGCTACCGGACCCCGGGCTCACGGAGGCCGACGAGGTGGGGTGGTGGAGTCGACCCGTCTGGCTCGCGCTGGCCGCCCTCGTCGGTGATCGGCCCGCACTGCAGTCGATCTCGTGGGCGCCCTTCGGCGTGGGCTACCACTCCGCGTGGTGGGACCTGGAGACCGCGTCCTCTTCCGACGGGGCCCGGACGTGAACGGGCCACGCCCCGTGGCCGTGGTGGGCCCCACCGGGACGGGCAAATCCGAGCTCGCCGTGGGCCTGGCCGAACGGCTGGGCGGCGAGGTGCTCAACTGCGATGCCATGCAGCAGTACATCGGTATGGACATCGGTACCGCCAAACTGTCCGGGGACGCCCGCCGCGGCATCCCGCACCACCGGCTCGACGTCCTCGAGGTGACCGAGACCGCGAGCGTGGAAGACTACCGGCGCGCTGCCGAGCGGGAGATCGCCGAGATCCGGGGGCGTGGCCGTGTGCCGGTGTTGTGTGGTGGGTCGATGATGTACGTTCAGGCGCTCGTCGATGACTGGACCATCCCGGACACCGACCCGGAGGTCAGGGCGCGCTACGAGGACCGGCTCGCCGAGATCGGGGTGCGGGCACTGCACGACGAACTCGCGCGGGTCGACCCCGCGGCGGCGGAGGCGATCCTTCCGACCGACCCCCGGCGCACCGTGCGGGCCCTGGAGGTCGTCGAGCTTACCGGGAAGCCGTTCTCGGCGTCCCGACCCACCATCGGGGAGCCCCGGTGGGGCACCCGGATGCTCGGCGTGCGGTGTGCCCTTCCCGAGCTCGACGAGCGGCTCGCCGCCCGCACCGCTCGCATGTTTGCCGAGGGACTGGTCGACGAGGTCCGCGGCCTCGTCGACCGAGGACTGCTCGAGGGTAAGACGGCCCGACGCGCGATCGGCTATGCGCAGGTGCTGGACGCGATGGACGAGAGCTTGCACATCGACGACGAGGGCAGGGCGTGGGCGCAGGACCGTACGTTCATCGGTACGCGCCGGTACGTCCGCAGGCAGCGTTCGTGGTTCGGCAGGGACCACCGCATCCGCTGGATCTCGACGGATACCCGGGACCGCGATCCGTCGCCGCTGGAGGACGCACTGCGACTGTTGGGAGAGCGGCAGCGGTGAGTACGATCCCGGCGCCTCGCGGGCGCGTCCAATCCGTCGACAGGGCCTTCGCGATCCTCGACGCGCTGACCACGCGGGGCGGACGCGCCTCGCTGGGGGAGTTGGCGTCCGACACCGGGTTGGCGGGCGCGACGGTGCACCGGCTGTGTGCCACACTCGCGGAATCCGGTCATCTGCGACGCGACGCCCGTAGAGACTACTTGTTGGGCCCGCGACTGCAGCGGATCGGTGACGCCGCGCAGCGGGCGACCTCGTCGTGGGCCGAGCCGGTGCTGTCCGCGGTCGTGGCCGGCACGGGCGAGACCGCCAATCTCGCTGTCCGCGAGGGGGACGGGGTGGTCTATCTGGCGCAGGTGCCGTCCCCCCACTCGATGCGGATGTTCACCGAGGTGGGCCGCCGGGTCGAGGTGCACTGCACCGCTGTGGGTAAGGCGCTGGTGGCAGACGACGACGAGGGCGACGTGCGCGCCATGCTCGCGCGGACCGGGATGCGTCGCTACACGCACTCCACGATCGTCGAGCCGGAGCAGCTGCTCGAAGAGCTGGTCGCCGTTCGGCGGTCAGGCTTCGCGTCCGACGAGTCAGAGCAGGAGGAGGGCGTACGTTGCGTGGCGATCGCGGTGGGCGTCGGTGATGCGGCGTTCGCGATCTCGGCGTCCGGGCCGGAGGCCCGTTTCACGCCCGACCGCCGCGATGCCGCAGTAGGGGTGCTCCGCAGCGCCCTGTCGGGCCTGGAGGCCTGAAGCCCCCGGACAACGAGAGCCGCCGCCCACCGCGGACGGCCGCCGACCGACAAGGGCGGCAGGTGGTGCGGGTGAGCGGCGGATCTCGAGCGGGATTCCCCGAGGGCTCGGCGTCCGCGGTGGGTCTATCCCGCGGACGCCTCGCCGTGGGCCTTACAGCCCGTGTGCCTTCTTGAACTCGCGACGGCGCCGGTGCAGGATCGGCTCGGTGTAGCCGGACGGCTGCGTGGTCCCCTCGACGATCAGCTCACGAGCGGCCTGCCACGCCACCGACTGGTCGGTGTGCGGGGTCATCCGCAGGTAACTGGCATCCCCGGCGTTCTGCTCGTCGACCACCGCGGCCATCCGGGTGAGCGAGTCCACGACGAAATCCTCGCTCACCACGTCGTGGCGGATCCAGTTGGCCAGCATCTGCGAGGAGATCCGGAGAGTGGCCCGGTCCTCCATGAGATCGACATCGTGGATATCTGGGACCTTGGAGCAGCCGACACCGCCTTCGACCCAGCGCACGACGTAGCCCAGGATGGTCTGGCAGGAGTTGTCGACCTCCTCCTTCTTCTGCTCGTCGGTCCACCCCGACACCATGTCCGCGGGGGCGAGGGGGATCGTGAGGATCTCGTCGACCGATGCGCGGCGCCCGGCGGCGAGCAGCTCGTCCTGCTTCTCGGCCACGTCGACCCGGTGGTAATGGGTCGCGTGCAGGGTGGCGCCCGTGGGCGAGGGCACCCAGGCAGTGTTGGCGCCGGCGCGCGGCTGGCCGATCTTCTCCTCGAGCATGTCGGCCATCAGCTCGGTCTTCGCCCACATGCCCTTGCCGATCTGTGCGCGGCCCCGGAGGCCGAGCGCGAGGCCGACGTCGACGTTCCAGTCCTCGTAGGCGGTCATCCACTTCGCCGACTTCATGTCCGCCTTGCGGATCATCGGCCCGGCTTCCATGGAGGTGTGGATCTCGTCGCCGGTGCGGTCGAGGAAGCCGGTGTTGATGAAGACCACGCGCTCACGCGCCTCGGCGATGCACGCCGCGAGGTTCACAGTGGTGCGTCGCTCCTCGTCCATGATGCCGACCTTGAGGGTGTTCGCCGGCAGTCCGAGCAGCGACTCGATCCGGCCGAACAGCTCCGTGGTGAACGCGACCTCTTCGGGGCCGTGCTGCTTGGGCTTGACGATGTAGATGGAGCCGGTGCGGCTGTTGCGGCGGGCGTTTCCCTCGGCCATGCCGGGGATCGCGCACAGTGCGGTGACGATCCCGTCCAGGATGCCTTCCGGGAGCTCCTCGCCGGCGGAGTCCAGGACGGCGGGGTTGGTCATCAGGTGCCCGACGTTCCGGACGAACATGAGCGAACGTCCGTGGACGCGCACCTCGCCCGATCCGTCGGCGGAGGTGAAGACGCGGTCGTCGTGCAGCTCGCGGGTGATGGTCTTGCCGCCCTTGACCAGTTCTTCCGTGAGGTCGCCGCGGTTGAGTCCGAGCCAGTTGCGGTAACCGAGGACCTTGTCGTCGGCGTCCACCGCGGCGACCGAGTCCTCGAAGTCCATGATCGTCGTGACCGCGGACTCCAGCACGACGTCCTTGACACCGGCGGCATCGGTGGAGCCGATGGGGGAGTCGGGATCGATCTGGATGTCGATGTGCAGCCCGTTGTTGAGCAGCAGCACGTTGGTCGGAGCGGAGGAGTCTCCGAGGAAACCCTCGAGCTGGGACGGATCCGCGAGGCCGCTGGTGGCGCCACCGTCCAACGTCACGCGGAGCTCACCGTCGACGACCGCGTACCCGGTCGCGTCCGCGTGCGAGCCGGTCGACAGGGGAACCGAGGAGTCGAGGAACTCACGCGCCCACGCGATCACCTTGTCGCCACGGACCTTGTTGTAGGACGTGCCCTTCTCTGCGCCGCCCTCCTCGCTGATGGCGTCGGTGCCGTACAGCGCATCGTAGAGGGAGCCCCAACGAGCGTTGGCGGCGTTGAGGGCGAACCGCGCGTTGAGGATCGGGACGACCAGTTGCGGACCTGCGATCGTGGTGATCTCGGTGTCCACGTTCTCGGTCGTGGCCGACACGCCCTCCGGCTGCGGGACGAGGTAGCCGATCTCGGTGAGGAAGTCCTTGTACACGGACGGGTCGATCGGGGCCGGGTTGGCACGGTGCCACTCGTCGATCTTCGACTGCAGGGAGTCCCGCTTCTCGAGAAGCTCGCGGTTACGCGGCGCGAAATCGGCGAAGATCTCCGAGACCCCGTTCCAGAAGGCCTCGCGGTCCACTCCGGATCCGGGCAAAGCAGATGTGTTGACGAAGTCGTACAGGACCTGGTCGACCTGGATCCCGCCGACAGTGATGCGCTCTGTCATCGATGCTCTCCTGACTTGAAGGCCGTTGTCTGCCCTGACTCTAGTGCGCGTGGGCGCCGGGCCTCATCCGGCGATTCCGCAGTGCGGAACGGTCGCGGGGCCGCGAGTATGATCCCGGGGCATGATCTCGGAATGCCCGTCCACGCCTGCCGGCGCCACCCCCTTTCTCAAGGGACACGGCACCCTCAACGATTTTGTGATCCTCACCGACGACCGGGCTGAGCTGGAGCTGGACGCCGCCCGGGTCCGCAGACTGTGCGATCGGCGGGGTGGGATCGGGGCCGACGGTGTCCTCCGCATCGCGCGGGCGGGCGAGCTGCTGCGGCGTGGCGTGCTGGCGGCCCTTCCCGATGGGGTGGACCCAGCGCACTGGTTCATGGACTACCGCAATGCGGACGGCTCGCTCGCCGAGATGTGTGGCAACGGCGTGCGGGTGTTCGCCCACGCGCTGGTGGCGACGGGCAGGTCGGAGACCGGCGAGATCATGGTGGGCACGCGCTCCGGGGCGCGATCGGCTCAGGTGTTGAACGCGGACGGTGCCGAGGCGGTGGTCCGCGTGGAGATGGGCGAACCGCGGTTTCTCGGCCTGTCGTCGGCCGAGATCGGTGGCAGGACCTTTGCGGGCCTCGCGGTGGACATGGGCAATCCGCACCTGGCCTGCATCGTCCCCGAGCTCGACCACGCGGGGCTGGAGGCTCTCCCGGTCGAGCGGGCTCCACAGTTCGACGGCGAGTTCTTCCCCGACGGGGTCAACGTGGAGATCGCCACCCCGCTGGCGGGCGGCAGGGTCCGCATGCGCGTCCACGAACGAGGGTCCGGCGAGACGATGTCGTGCGGGACGGGGATCGTCGCGACGGCCGTGGCGGCCCTGGCCGATGTGGGGGAGGCGACGGGTGACGTGGTCGTCGAGGTGCCGGGGGGCGAGCTCACAGTGACGGTGACGGAGGGCGGGTCGACACTGACGGGGCCGTCGGTGTTGGTTGCCGAAGGCCTGCTCCGCTGATCGCTCGCAGCGTCGCGTGGACCGGAGGCGGTGCGGCGCGGGGTGTGAGAAGATGGACGTGCATGAACGATGACACCGCAACAGACGTGACCGGCGTGTCGCCCTCCGCCGGCCACACGACCGGGCCGGCCGCCCGGACTCCGCGTCAGCACGATCCGTCGATCGGTGAACTTCAGCTCGAGGAGCGCTCGTCACTGCGGCGCGTCGGGGGACTGTCGACCGAACTCCAGGACATCAACGACGCCGAGTACCGCGCGCTTCGTCTCGAGCGCGTGGTCCTGGTGGGCGTGTGGACCGAGGGAAGCGCGGCCCGGGCCGACGCGGCGATGGCGGAACTCGCCCAGCTGGCGGAGACCGCGGGCTCCGAGGTCTGTGACGCGCTCATCCAACGACGCGACAAGCCGGATGCCGCCACCTATATCGGTTCCGGCAAGGCTGCCGAACTCAAGGACGTGATCGCGGCGACCGGCGCGGACACGGTGATCTGCGATGGTGAGTTGTCGCCAGGGCAGCTGATCGCGTTGGAGAAGGCGGTCAACGTCAAGGTGATCGATCGGACCGCCTTGATCCTGGATATCTTTGCTCAGCACGCCACCAGTCGTGAGGGCAAGGCGCAGGTGTCGTTGGCGCAGATGGAGTACATGCTCCCGCGACTGCGTGGCTGGGGTGAGTCCTTGTCCCGGCAGGCGGGCGGCCGTGCCGGTAGTAACGGCGGAGTGGGTCTGCGCGGTCCCGGTGAGACGAAGATCGAGACCGACCGCCGTCGCATCCGTGAACGGATGGCGAGGTTGCGGCGCGAGATCAAGGGGATGAAGCAGGCCCGGGACACCAAGCGGCACCGTCGCCGCGCGACCCCCGTGCCGTCGATCGCGATCGCCGGGTACACCAATGCGGGTAAGTCCAGTCTTCTCAACCGGATCACCGGCGCCGGAGTTCTGGTGCAGAACGCCTTGTTCGCGACACTGGACCCCACGACCAGGCGAGCGGAGCTCCCCGATGGCCGGCAGGTGGTATTCACGGACACCGTCGGTTTTGTCCGGCACCTGCCGACCCAGCTCGTGGAGGCGTTCCGCTCCACCTTGGAGGAGGTGGTGGACTCCGAGCTGCTGGTGCACGTGGTGGACGGCTCTGACGCGTTTCCCCTGCGCCAGATCGAGGCCGTACGCACTGTCGTGAACGACGTGGTGGTGGAGCAGAAGGCTGAACACCCGCGTGAGCTGCTGGTCATCAACAAGATCGACGCGGCGGATCCGGTGGTGTTGACCGAACTTCACCACGCTCTGCCGGACGCCGCCTTTGTCTCGGCCGCCACCGGGGAGGGCATCGATGCACTCCTCGACCGGATCATCGTCGCGATCGCGGCGGGCGACACCGAGCTGACGCTCGACATCCCGTATTCACGTGGGGACGTCGTTTCCCGTGTCCACGCCGAGGGCGCGGTGCTTTCCGAGGAGCACGACTCGACCGGAACCCAGATCGTGGTCCGGTTGCCGACCTCGATCGCCGGTGAGCTCAGCGAGTTCGTCACTCGGGGGCGGCGGCACGGCGCGGCCTGATTCCAGCCGCGCCGCGGCCCGCCCCCGCGCCTGGAGTGGGTCAGAGCTTCCGGAAGACCGTGACCACTCTGCCCAGGACGGTGGCGTGCTCTCCGGGGATGGGGCTGAATGCCGGGTTGTGTGGGAGGAGCCAGACGCCCGTGGAATCCTTGCGGAACGTCTTGACGGTGGCTTCGCCGTCGATCATCGCGGCTACGATCTCGCCGTTGTCCGCGACGTTCTGCCGACGCACCACGACGTAGTCCCCGTCGCAGATCGCGGCGTCGATCATCGACTCGCCCACGACCTTGAGCATGAAGAGCTCTCCTGAGCCCACGAGGTCCGAGGGCAGCGGGAATACCTCCTCCACCGCCTGCTCGGCGAGGATCGGCCCACCTGCGGCGATCCTGCCGAGGACCGGCACGTACACGGGCTCGGCCGACCCGCTCGGACGGACAGGCTCCGGTGCGGGCGCGCGACGTGCCCTGGTCCGTTGTCCCGGTACGCCGTGCACGTCGACTGCACGTGGTTTGTGCGGATCCCTGGTGAGGAAGCCCTTCTTCTCGAGCGTCCGTAACTGATGGGCGACCGATGAGGTGGACTGCAACCCCACCGCGTCGCCGATCTCCCGGATGCTCGGGGGATAGCCCCGGTCTTTGACGGTGTCGTGGATATGCATGAGGACGCTCTTCTGTCGCGGCGTCAGTGCGTCAAAGTCGGGCTTCGGCATCTCGGGTCCCTCCAGCGAATGGGCGTTCGACGGTGTTCTCTGGGTCCACAGTAGCGCGCCATCGCTCGATCCGCCACACACCTGTTCGAAGATTTCCTGCCGGCGAGGGTGACTCTGTCGGACCCCCGTGATACAACTCAGTATGAGTTCGCAATCGAACAGTTGTGCCAGAGGCGTACGAATGGAGTTCGTACACCGTATCGAGTAGGAGTCACCATGACAGTCCTGGAGTTGCCCTCGACCACACGATCGACCGGGAGTTGGACGCAGGTCTGCGCGTCCGAGCATTCCGTCACCTCGCGGGCGGTTCACGATGTCCTCGGGTCGGCTCCGCGGGATGTTCGGGTGTTCGACGAGTCCCGGCCCTCTGGTGCCCGCACGCTGGTGCCCGGCCGCCGGGTGTCGTCCGGCCTCGCCGCCGGCGATCACGTCAGCGCGTGTCGCGTGGGGGGCCGGGTCGACGAGCAGGTCGTCGATGATGTGCCGACGTGGGTGCTGTTGACCTGCGGCATCGTAGTCGGGCTCGCGTTGCTCCTCGCACTGGCGCTCATTGGCGGGCCCGCCTACGCGTGAGACCCCCGGGTGCCTCCTAGGATGGGTGCGGGACGTCGCACGACAGTCCCTGCGCTGCCCCGGTCCGGTCGAGGCGGCGTGTGAGGACCCGGACGACGAAGGGCGCAGCTGGAATGTACTGCCCGGCATGCCAGAACGATGACTCCAGGGTGATCGACTCGCGGTCGGTCGACGAGGGCCAGGCGATCCGCAGGCGTCGCGAATGCCCGGTGTGCGGCCATCGGTTCACCACGCTGGAGACGCCGCTGCTCACGGTTCTCAAGCGCAACGGCGTGACAGAAGCGTTCAGCCGCGACAAGCTGGTGCGAGGCGTCCGTCGAGCATGTCAGGGCCGATCGGTCGACGAGGACGACCTCCGCCTACTGGCGCAGCGGGTAGAGGACACCGTGCGGGCCGGCGGCGTATCGGAAGTCCCCGCCCACGAGATCGGGCTGGCGATCCTGGGGCCGCTGCAGGACCTCGATGAGGTCGCCTATCTCCGTTTCGCCTCTGTCTACAAGCAGTTCAGTTCAGCAGCCGACTTCGAGCGCGAGATCATCGCGCTCCGCGAGCGCCATCAGTGATCTGCCGGGCACGCGGTGCCGTCTCACCGGGAGGTCTTGGAGGCGAGCGCTGAGGCAACGGCCTTGTCGATCCGCTCAGGCGACACCGGTCGCGCTGTACCGAGCGACTGCGCGAACAATCCGACACGCAGTTCCGCGATCATCCAGCGGAGGTCCCTGACCAGCCGCGCGCCGCCGGGGCGACGACGGAGCGCGGGGACCGATTCCTCGACCTTCTCCTCCGAGCGATCCAATATCCGAGTGAGGTCGCGGTGTCGAGCGGGATCCTTCTCCGCCAGGTCGAGCCTGAGACCCGCCGCCCGAACATGCCTGTCGAGTCCCGGTAGCAGTTCCGCCGGATGGCGGGCCAGGAAACCCTTGCCCACGAGGAAGTCCAACCCCGGCCGGATGTCGGCTGCCAGGTCTGCAGGGGCGGAGTCGAGCCGGGCGGACACCTCCTGAGCCCGGACCAACGCGGGCACCGCAGCACTGATCGCTGACGCGACCGCGCCCGGCACCTCGGCCCGGGCAGTCTCGCGAACCGCCTCGAACGCCGCGACCGTCAAGACCGGGGCCCCTTTCCTCCGGGCCACGATTCGCCCCAGGGCCGCCAGCGAGGCGTCCGCGACCAGCGCGTCCGCCCCGCCGTGCGGATACTGCGTGAGCGCCAAACGGTGTTCGACCGGGCGCCCGCGGAGAATCGACGAGGCGGAGACCAACCCCTCCGACAGCATCCTGAGGACGGCGGATGCCTGGGTGCCCCGGCGTTCTGCCTCCGTCGCACACGCGACCCGGTGGATCCCGTCGTCGCGGACCGTCAACGCCGGGTAGACCGTGACCGTCACGCCGTCGACCTCGCCGGTGACCGACTCCGGGAGGTCGCCGATACTCTCGGCGGTCCACTGACGGTGTGGTCCGTCGTCCGGGACCAGCCTGTCGCTGAGCGTGTTCCGAACCGTGTCGACCAGCCGGGCACGGAGCGCTCCGAGATCAGGACCGGAATCGACGACACGGTCGCCGTCCACGATCTCGAAACGCATCCGGAGATGCTCCGGGAGCTGCTCGGGGTGGAACTCCCGAGGGTCGACCGTGACGCCGATCCGCGCGGACAGGGCATGGGCGAGCGCGACCGGCAGGGGGGCTGAACGGGGGGTCAGATCGCCGGCCAGCAGCGCGGCGAACTCGGCCGGAGGTGAGCACATCCTGCGCAGATACTTCGGCAGCGTCCGCAACATCTCGGTGTAGAGGTCCTCCCGGACCCCCGGGACGAGCCACTCGAAGCCCGCGGTGGTGACCGAGGAGAGCTGCGGGAGGGGGATGAGGACGGTGATGCCGTCGGCATCCACGCCCGGATCGAACTCGTACCGGAGGTCGAAAGTCCGGTCGCCCTGCCTCCAGGTAGGCGGGAAGTCCGTGGCCGACGGCGCGGCGTGCGCGGTGCGGATGTCCTCCGGGTGCATCCGCAGTGACTCCGGATCCCGGCGCCCCGACTTCTTCCACCACGACTCCAGGTGCCGCCCAGAGGTCACCTCCCGGGGCAGCCGTTCGAGATAGAAATCCACCATGGCCTCGTCGTCGATCACCAGATCGCGTCGCCGACTGCGGGTCTCCAACTCCCGTGCATCGGTGACCGCCGCGGCGTTCTCGGTGATCACCGGGATCCGGGTATCCCAGCGTCCGCCGACGATCCCGTCGCGGACCAGCATCTCGTGCGCGAGTGGGGCGTCGACCCGGGAGAGCAGGATCCGGCGGTTCTCGACCACGGGCAGGCCGAGGAGCAGGACCTTCTCGTAGGCCATCGCGGCGCCCTGGGCGTCCGACCAATGGGGTTCGGAGTACTGGCGGCGGACGAGGTGCTCGCCGAGTTGCTCGATCCACACCGGGTCGATCCTCGCGACGCCTCGGGCCCAGAGCCTGGAGGTCTCGACGAGCTCGGATGCCATGACCCACCGAGGGGGCTTGCGGGACACGTCGGATCCGGGGAACACCTGGAACCGGATACCGCGGGTGCCGCGGAACTCGCGGGTGTCCTCCTCGCGCATCCCCACATTGGTGAGCAGGCCTGCCAGGAGGGCCTTGTGCAGATCGTCCTCCGCTGCGCGGTCGGACCCGGGGTGCCACCCCCGCTCCCGGGCCATACTCCTGAGTTGGGTGGTGAGGTCCTGCCACTCGCGGATGCGGAGCCAGTGCAGGTACTCGGTCCTGCACATCTTGCGGAACGCGCTGCCGGAGAGTTCCCGGCGCTGTTCGGTGATGTACCGCCAGAGATTGAGGTATCCGAGGAAATCCGACGATTTATCAGCAAAGCGTCGGTGATAGCTATCGGCCTTGTCACGGTCGTCGGCGGGGCGCTCGCGTACGTCCTGGACGGTGAGGGCTGCCACCACCACAAGCACGTCCCCGAGGGATCCGTTGCGGTGGCCCTCCACCACCATGCGGGCCAGCCGGGGATCGAGCGGGAGCGCGGCCATGTCACGTCCGGCCCCGGTCAGCCGCGGTCTCTCGTCGTCGCCGGCCCGGAGGGCCCCGAGCTCGGCTAGCAGTGTCATGCCGTCCCGGATCGCCTTGTGTTCCGGCGGTTCCACGAACGGGAACGCCTCCACGGCGCCGAGGTCGAGGTCGGCCATGGACAGGATCACCGACGCCAGGTTGGTGCGGAGGATCTCCGGGTCGGTGAACTCCGGACGGGCCTCGAAGTCCTCCTCGGAGTAGAGGCGGATACAGATGCCGTCGGCGACGCGGCCGCACCGGCCGGCGCGTTGGGCGGCGGAGGCCTGCGAAATGGGCTCGATCGGCAGCCGCTGGACCTTGGTGCGGGTCGAGTATCTCGAGATCCTCGCCAGGCCGGTGTCCACGACGTAGCGGATCCCGGGGACGGTCACCGAGGTCTCGGCGATGTTGGTCGACAACACGACGCGGCGGGTGGAGTGGGAGCGGAACGCGCGCTGTTGTTCGGCGTTGGTCAGCCGGGCGAACAGGGGGAAGATCTCGACGTTTCTGAACTTCCGGCCACGCAGCACCTCCTCGGCATCTCGGATCTCCCGTTCCCCGGAGAGGAACACCAGGATGTCGCCGTCGCCTTCCGACAGCAGCTCGGCCACGGCATCGGCGAGTCCGTCGAGCGGATCGACGTCGACGACCCGGTCTCCGTGCTGGACCTGCAGAGGTCGGTATCGGACTTCGACCGGGTAGGTCCGCCCCGAGACCTCGATGACGGGGGCGGGCCGGCCGTCGGGAGCGGCGAAGTGGCGGGCGAACCGGTCCGGATCGATAGTGGCGGAGGTGATGATGACCTTGAGGTCCGGCCGACGAGGAAGTATCTCCCGCAGGTATCCGAGCAGGAAGTCGATGTTGAGGCTGCGTTCGTGCGCCTCGTCGATGACGATCGTGTCGTAGGCGCGGAGGAGCCGGTCCCGTCGGATCTCGGCGAGCAGCAGGCCGTCCGTCATGATCTTGACGGCGGTGTCCGGTCCGGTGCGGTCGTCAAAGCGGACGGCGGAGCCCACGAGCCCACCGGGGTCCTGCCCGAGTTCGTGTGAGATGCGTTCGGCCACGGTCCTGGCGGCGAGGCGCCGGGGCTGGGTGTGACCAATCATCCCGCGTACACCACGGCCCAGTTCGAGGCAGATCTTGGGGATCTGGGTGGTCTTTCCGGAACCGGTCTCGCCGGCGATCACCACCACCTGGCTGGCCCGGATCGCATCGGCGATCTCGTCCTTGCGGTCGGAGACCGGGAGCTGCGCGGGATACTCCGGCACCGGGATGGCGGCCGCCCGGCGCTGCAGGTTCTCGGCGGCGCGCGCGACACGGTCCTCGAGCTCCGGGAGTTGGGCCGACGTGGCCCGCCGGATCCGTCGGCGCAGGCGGTGGGCGTCGAGGGTGCTGACCTCGTCGAGACGCTCGAGCAGGTCGTGCCTGGCACGACGCAGGCCGGTGGCGGACTCGAAAGGGGTGGACATGATGCCGCCAGGATATCGGCCGAGCAGTACGTGTCAGTCCCGGGTGCGGTCGTCGGCATCCCGCCCCGACTGGATGCGTGCGTACCGGGCGTGCAGACGCTCCCGGATCTCGTCCGACTCGTACGACCTCCGCTGACGCTCGCCCCGCGCGACCAGTGCTCCGGACGCCGCGACCCCCACGAGGCCGGCCGCCCCGAGGACCTTGAGCCATTGCCTGCCACGCGGTGCCATACCCACAACGATAGGCCCACGGCGACCGCAGCGCTGGCAGGATCGGAGCCATGAGCGTCGCCCCCGTATCGTTGGCCACCGCGGTCGACCGCACCCGTACCGGCGACCTGTGGCTGTTCCGCGGTCGCACGACCGCCGACCGGCTCATCCAGACACTCACCAACGCACCGGTGAACCACGTCGGGGTCGCGATCGTGCTGGAGGACATGCCGCCCCTGATATGGCACGCCGAGATGGGGCGCTCGCTGACGGACGTGTGGACCGGCCGCCGTCAGCGAGGCGTGCAGCTGCACGACCTCGAGGCGGCGGTGCGCCAGTGGACCGGCCCCTACGGGCAACGTGGATGGTTCCGGCAGATCACACCGGAGGTCGGGCGGGCGCACGAGGACGCCCTACTGGAGTGCGTGGCGCGCCTCGACGGGGTCTCGTTCCCGTCTGCCGGCCGCCTGACCGCGAGGTGGGTGCGGGGCCGATGGGCGGCGCGGGGCGGGCTCCGCCCGGGCGGGAAGGGAGACGACGACGATCCCGAGCGCCAGCGGTTCGCCCGCCCGTGGCGACGCACCCGGCAGCGAGCGACGCCGGCCCGGCGGGTGGAGGCCGCGTACTGCGCGGAGGTCGTCGGGACGACCCTCGAGGCCGCGGGGATCCTGCTTCCAGCGCGCGACAGTAGTTGGTACGACCCAGGGCGGTTCTGGAGCGGGGACGATCTGCCGTTGGCCCCTGGGTGGCGGTACGGACGCGAGATCGCGGTCACCGTCCCGGCTCCCGACCCCGCCGGCCGGTGATCAGCCGGTCAACAGAGCCTTTCGCAGATCCTCCTCGATGTCCCCGGCCGCCACGACGAGCAGTTCGTCGTGCGGCTCGAAGGGCACGTCCGGCTCGGGGACGATCACCCGCCCGCCCCGCAGGATCGCCACGAGCGCGGCGCCGGTCGGGATCCGTGCGCGCGAGACAGGACGGCCCGCCAGGGGGGTCTGGTCGGGCAGGGTCATGCTGAGCAGGGTGGCGCCACCCCGGCGCAGTGTGAGGAGGCGCACCACGTCGCCGACGGAGACCGCCTCCTCCACCATGGCGACGAGCAGTCGGGGAGTGGACACCGCCACGTCGACGCCCCAGCGTTGATCGAACAGCCACTCGTCGCGGGGATCGTTGACGCGGGCCACCACGCGGGGCACGGCGAATTCGGTCTTGGCCAGCAGGCTCACCACGAGATTCGCCTTGTCGTCGCCGGTCGCGGCGACCACCACGTCGCATCGTTCGAGGCCGACCCCGGCCAGGAAGCTCAACTCGCACGCGTCACCGACCCGCAGCTCCGCGCCGGGGATCTCGTCCGCCTCGAGTGCGTCCGCGCGACGGTCGAGGAGCAGCACGTCGTGGCCCCCCGCCCGCAACTCGCGGGCGATGGAGCGACCGACCACGCCCGCCCCGGCCACCGCGACCCGCATGGTGGCCGCCCGTTGTGTCCGGGCACCGACCCGGCGGAGCAGCCCGGCACCGTCGGCGTAGTCCGGGACCGACCCCCCGGCTTCGGGTGGGTTCGTCGCGTCACTCATCGGAGGGGCCTTCCCCCAACGTCGATTCCAGTGTCTCGACCGTGTCCGTGGGAACGGCCAGGTGGAGCAGGTCGTCCGCCTGGACGAGGTCGCGGGCGTCGGGCACGCGGCACCGTCCGAACCGGCTCAGCGCCGCGGCCCTGCCGCCCGCGGCGGCGGCGAGATCGTCGACCCGGGCCCCCACCCAGGCGTGGGGTGCGGCCAGGGCGACGAGGGAGACCGCCCCGGTCTGGTCGCGCCAGTCCACGGGGCCGGCACTGTCCGTGACGTACCGGAACAGTCGACCGGTCGCCCACGGGACGGTCGCCACGGTGGGGATCCCCAGCCGCTCGTACACCTCGGCTCGTCCTGCGTCGTAGATGCGGGCGATCACGCGCTCCACCCCGAAGCGCTCACGGGCGACACGGGCCGCGATGATGTTGGAATTGTCACCGGAGGAGACCGCCGCGAACGCGTCGGCCCGGCCCGCCCCTGCCTCGGTGAGCACGTCCCGGTCGAATCCGACCCCGGTGACCGTGCGTCCGCCGAAGTCGCGGCCGAGCCTGTCGAACGCGGCGGGATCCCGGTCGATCACCACGACGTCGTGCCCGGCATCGCCGAGGTCGTTCGCGAGTGCGGCCCCGACCCGGCCGCAGCCCATGATGATCGCCTTCATCGATCGCCCGTACTCCTCACGGCCCGCAGGGTGCGGCCCAGTGGTCAAACCGTACCTGTGCGGCCGAGTGTTGTCCGGCGCCCGGCGGGGAGTCCTACGATGAGCCGGTGTCCAGGACCTCCAAGATCACGGTGGGGACCAAACGGCTCCTTCTGGGGCGCCCCTTCCGTAGCGACACGGTGGGGACCACCCGACTGCGCAAGCGGGTGGCCATGCCGGTCTTCGCCTCCGACGCGTTGTCCTCCGTCGCCTACGCACCCGAGCAGATCTTCCTGGTCCTGTCGCTGGCGGGCCTCGCCGGCGTGGCCTTCGCGCCGTGGATCGGCGCTGCCGTCGCCGTGGTCGTGGTGGTGGTGATCGCGTGTTACCGCCAGAACGTGCGCGCCTACCCCTCGGGGGGTGGTGACTACGAGGTCGCGACGGTCAACCTCGGACGCGATGCCGGGGTCACGGTGGGCTCCGCGCTACTCATCGACTACGTGCTGACCGTGGCGGTCTCCCTCTCCGCCGCGGCGGCCGCCGTCGGCTCGATGGTGCCGTCCCTGCGCTCCCACCAGGTCCTGATCGCGGTGGTGGGCGTCATCGTCGTGGCCGCCGTCAACCTACGCGGGCTCCGGCGGACGGGAGCGTCGTTCGCGATCCCCGTGTACGCCTTCATCGCCTGCATGACGCTGCTGATCGTCTGGGGACTGGCCCGGGAATGGTTCCTCGGCGGTGAGTTGCGGGCCGAATCCGCGGGGTTCGAGGTCGTCTCCCCGGACGGGGCGGCGGTCGGTGGGTTCGCGGTCGCGTTCATCGTGGCGAGAGCGTTCGCCTCGGGGTCAGCGGCGCTCACGGGAGTCCAGGCGATCCACAGTGGCGTCCCGGCGTTCCGCAAGAACAAGGCCGGCAACGCCGCCACCACCCTGCTCGTGCTCGGGGTGCTCGCGGTGACATTTCTGTCGGGTCTGATCATCCTGGCGGTCCGGTCGGGGGTCAGGATCGCCGAGGACCCGGCCACGCAGCTCGTCGGTGCTCCCGAGGGGTACTACCAGAAGACGATGATCGCTCAGTTGGCAGACGCCGTCTTCGACGGTGCGCCGGTTCTGTCCTCCCTGGTCGTGGCCGCGACCGCGGTGATCCTCGTCCTGGCGGCCAACACCGCGTTCACCGGGTTCCCGACGCTCGCGTCCGTACTGGCCCGCGACGATCTACTCCCGCGGCAGCTCGCGACCCGGGGGGACCGGCTGGCGTTCTCCAACGGGATCATCCTGCTCGCCGTCGCGGCCATCGCCCTGGTGGTCGCGTTCGGCGCGTCCGTCACCCAATTGATCCAGTTGTACATCGTGGGTGTGTTCGTGGCGTTCACCCTCAGCCAGTGGGGGATGGTGCGGCACTGGACGCGTGAGCTGGACGACGAGCCGGTCCCGGCGGTGCGCACGCGGATGCTCCGCTCGCGTCTGATCAACGGTGTTGGCCTGGTCCTCACCGCCATGGTGCTGGTGATCGTCCTGGTCACCAAGTTCCTCGCAGGCGCTTACATCGTCGTCGTCGCTCTCGCGGCGGTATTCGTGGTGATGAAGCTCATCCGACGCCACTACGACGCCGTCGCTCGGGAACTACGGGAGACGGAGTGGGACGTGGTGCTACCCAGCCGGACCCACTGCGTGGTGTTGGTGTCCAAGCTGCACCTGCCCACCCTGCGCGCGCTGGCCTACGCCAGGGCGACGAGGCCGGACAGTATCGAGGCACTGACCGTGAACATCGACACGGCGGAGACCCGGACACTGGCCCGCGAGTGGGAGCGCCGCGGCATCACGGTGCCACTCAAGGTGATCGAGTCGCCGTACCGGGAGATCAACAAACCGGTGGTGGACTACGTCACGCGATTGCGCGAGCAGTCCCCGCGGGACGTGGTGATCGTGTACATCCCCGAATACGTCGTGGGCCGCTGGTGGGAGCAGGTCCTGCACAACCAGAGCGCGTTGCGCCTGAAATCCCGGCTCCTCTACGAACGTGGTGTCATGGTGACCAGTGTCCCGTGGCAACTGTCGTCCTCGGACGGGCGTGCAGAGCGGACACGCAGCGAGCCGATCGTCGGCCGCTGGGGCGGACCGGAGGCGAGATGACGGAGCGCGAGCGCGTGAACTGGGCAGGGCGAACTCTGCGGGTCCGCGTGGACGGACCCGCGCACGGCGGGGAGTTCGTCGCCCGCCACGAGGGCCGTGTGGTCTTCTGCCGCGGGGCGATCACGGGTGAGCTGGTGGACGTGGTGGTCGACGACGACCCGGGCCGGGCCTTCTGCCGGGGGAGTGTCCGGGAGGTCCTCGAGGCGTCCCCGCACCGGGTCGCGCCCCGCTGCCCGGCGGCAGCAGCCGGTGCCGGCTGCTGCGATTGGAGTCATATCGCGCCGGAGGCCGCACGCCGCTTCTCCGGCACGGTACTGGCGGAACAGGCGCAGCGGATCGGCAAGATCGACACCGCCGACACGCCGGTGCCGGTCGTCGCCCCGGCCGGGGACACCTCGAGCACGGGGTGGCGCACGGTCGCCCGGTGGGTCACCGGCCCCGACGCGATCCCCGGCGTCCGCCGCGCCCACTCCCGACAGATCATCACGGAGCCCTGCGTGCAGGTCGAGCCGCGCCTCCGCGAGGCGGTCGAGGCCTCCGGCGTGGCACCGGGGCGCGAGGTGCTGGGGGTACTCGGCGACGACCAGACGATCCACGTGGCGCACCGACCGCTCGACGAACCACCCGCACGCGGGGGCGGTTCGCGACGTTCCGCCACGCGCACCCGGGCGCGACACGCGCGGGCGGGGGCCTGGGAGCCGGTGGCGGGTCCGACGTCGGTGCTCCGCCGGGTGGGGCAGCGGTCGTGGTCCCTGCCGCTGGAGGCGTTCTGGCAGGCACACCGGTCCGCCCCCCGTCACTATTCCGACGTGGTCTGCGACGCCATCGCGTCGACCCCCGGGCTCTCGCGGGGCCCCGAGGTGTGGGACCTCTACGGTGGCGCGGGCGTCTTCGCGGCAGCGGCGCTCGACGTGGCGCCCGGGGCCCGGGTGACCCTGGTCGAGTCGGCCACAGCCTCCCTCGGGGCGGCGGATACCGGAGGACAGGACGTGGACGGAGTGCAGCGCGTCGGTTCGCGCGTCGAGACGTTCCTGGAGGGGGTGCGCCCCGGCGGGGCGGACACCGGACCCGACGTGGTGGTCCTGGACCCGCCCCGGGGAGGCGCGGGGATCGACGTCATGGTGCGGTTGTCCGAACTGACCCGTGCGCGGATCGTGCACGTGGGGTGTGACCCGGCGAGCCTCGCGCGGGACGTGGGAGTGCTCGTCGCCGCGGGATGGACGCTGGTCGACCTGAGCGGGGTGGCCGCATTCCCGGGGACCCACCACGTCGAGGGGCTCGCGATCCTGGACGCACCGGCCACGGCCGGCCGCCACGCCGCCCACAGATGAAACGACACGCGCCAGGCCGTAGAATGGCGGTTCGCCCCAGCGGGGGCTGTCGTTCACGAAAGGGGCAGTCGACAGCAATGAGCATGCTCGACCGTGTGAACCGCCCGGCCGACCTACGGGGTCTCGACGCGGACCAGTTGAAGGAGCTCTGCGGCGACATCCGCGACTTCCTCATCCGGAAGGTCTCCGCCACCGGCGGACATCTCGGCCCCAACCTCGGCGTGGTCGAACTCACCGTCGCCCTGCACCGTGTCTTCGACTCGCCGCGCGACCCGCTCGTGTTCGACACCGGGCACCAGTCCTACGTCCACAAGATCCTCACCGGGCGCGGGGGCGACAGCTTCGACGGTCTGCGCTCGCGCGGCGGCCTGTCCGGGTACCCGAGCCGTGCGGAGAGCGAGCACGACATCGTCGAGTCCTCTCACGCCACCGCGTCGTTGTCCTACGCGGACGGGCTGGCCAAGGCGTACTCGTTGCGCGGCGAATCGGACCGGACGGTGGTCGCCGTGATCGGCGACGGGGCGATGACCGGCGGGATGTGCTGGGAGGCGCTCAACAACATCGCGGCCGGCGACGACCGGCCGCTGGTGATCGTGGTCAATGACAACGGCCGGTCCTACTCGCCCACGATAGGCGGTCTGGCCGACCGACTCGGGGTCCTGCGCCTGCAACCCGCCTACGAGAAGGCGATGGATCACACCAAGCGGACCCTGGGCGCGCGCCGCGACCTGGTCGGTCGCGCAGTCTACTCGGTGCTGCACGGGATCAAGGCCGGTCTCAAGGACGCGGTCGCGCCCCAGGAGCTCTTCGGCGACCTCGGGCTCAAGTACGTCGGTCCCGTCGACGGGCACAATCTCGCGGCCACCGAGGCGGCGTTGCGTCGTGCCAAGGACTTCGGTGGCCCGGTGGTCGTCCACGTGGTCACCCGCAAGGGCAACGGGTACGTCCACGCGGAGAACGACGTGGCCGATCAGATGCACGCGACCGGGATCATCGACCCGGACACCGGCCGGCCCCTGTCGACCTCGTCGTCCGTGAACTGGACCTCGGTGTTCTCCGAGGAACTGTGCGACATCGGCACGGAGCGCGATGACGTCGTGGCGATCACCGCCGCCATGGCGGGCCCGACGGGCCTGACCGCGTTCGGTGAACGGTTCCCGGACCGGATGTACGACGTCGGGATCGCCGAGCAGCACGCGATCGCCTCCGCGTCCGGCCTGGCACTGGGCGGGATGCACCCCGTGGTCGCGGTGTACTCCACGTTCCTCAACCGTGGCTTCGACCAACTGCTCATGGATGTGGCGCTGCTCCGGCAGCCCGTCACCCTGGTCCTCGACAGGGCCGGCGTCACGGGACCCGACGGGGCCAGCCACAACGGCATGTGGGACCTCTCGTTGGCCGGCATCGTCCCCGGGATCCGCGTGGCCGCGCCACGGGACGCCGAGACCCTCCGACAGGAGCTCCGGGAGGCGGTCGCGATCAGCGACGGCCCGACCGTCGTGCGGTTCCCCAAGGGGTCGGTCGGCGAAGCGGTCCCGGCGCTGGAGACCACGGACGACGGGGTCGACCGCGTGCACGGGACCGGGCGGGCCGACGTACTCGTGGTGGCGGTGGGCTCGATGGTCGAGCCGAGCGTCGCCGCCGCAGACACACTGGCGACGGACGGGATCAGCGTCGACGTCGTCGACCCACGGTGGGTCCACCCGATCCCCGACTCCGTGGCCGAGGCCTCCCGGGGCCGTCGTCTGGTGGTCAGCGTCGAGGACAACGGCCTCCACGGTGGCGTCGGATCGGCGCTCTCGAGCCGTCTCGAGGCGGCCGGCGTCCGGGTCGACCGGCTGTCGCTGGGAATCCCGCAGGAGTTCCTCGACCACGCCTCGCGCGGGGAGATCCTCTCCGAATTGGGCCTGACCCCGGAGGGCATCGCCGACAGCATCCGCGCAGAGCTCGTCAGGGCCCCCGTCCCGCCGGCGGTCGGCGCACGGACCGAGGACGCCTGACGTTCCTACCGCTCGGCCCTGAACCGGTGGACGGCCTGTGTCAGGCCCGGCGCGGTCAGCTCGATCTGCCACTGCCGGACCCGCTCGGCGCGGAACACCTCGTGCAGTAGCTCGGCGTCGTCGTCGGGATCGGTCGTGGCGGCCCGCCACGCCCATAACCGCAGTGTCGCGGGCCTGAGTATCAGACTCTGCTCCAGCCCCAGGTCTCCGGCGATCGAGGCGATCACCTCACGCGCGGTCTCGAGAAGCGCGGCGGCCTCGGGCTCGACCCGCTTCCACGTGGTGTGCGGCGGCAGCTCACCCCGGGGAGCGCTCCGGCTCGGGAGGTCGTCCTCCCCGAGTTCGTCAGCCCACTCGAGCGCGGCGAGCCAGTCCCCGGCGAGTCGCCGCCGGTGCGGGCCGTCGAACCCGTCGATCCCGAGGAGTGCGGAACGACTCGTCGGGCCGGTGCGGGCCGCCTCGATGATCGCGGAATCGGGGAGCAGTCGTTTCGGGGCGATGTCGCGGTCCGCCGCCACGCGGTCGCGGGCCGACCACAGCTCCCGGGCCCGCGCGTACTGCCGGCCGGTGCGCAGTGAGCTGAGTCTGGACAACCGCCGCCACGGCACCACCGCCGGCGGCGGGGTGTCGGACTCCACGAGGTGGCGGCACTCGGCCTCGAACCATTCACGCCTGCCCAGCTCGTCGAGCCGCGGCAGGACGACGTCGGCGAGATCGTGGAGGAACAGTACGTCGTAGGCCGCGTACTCGAGCCAGGCCGCCGGCAGGGGGCGCCGTGACCAGTCCACCGCGGAATACGCCTTGGCCAGGCCGATCCCCAGGTGTTCGGAGATCATCGCCCCGAGATTGACCCGGTCGGTTCCGAGAAACCTGCCGGCGAGCTCGGTGTCGACGAGCGACGCCGGGGAGATGCCGAGTTCGCGGAGAGACGGGAGATCCTGGCTCGCAGCGTGCAGAAGCAGGCGTCGGGGCGAGAGCGAGTGCGAAAGGGGACCGACCGTACGACCCGGGGTCTCCGGGTCCACCAGGAGCGCGGGCCCGGTTGCGGCGCGGAGCTGGACGAGGAAGGCGCGCTCGGAGTAGCGGATCCCGGACGCGCGTTCGACGTCGACCGCGATCGGTCCGGCGGAGGCGTCGAGCGCCGAGGCGGCCTCGTCCAGTCCGCGCTCGTCGTCGATGAACTCGTACTCCGCAGTCGGAGGAGGCGCCCCCGGCGGGGTCTCGCCGCGCCGGCGGGAACTCACGCGCGTCTGTGCAGAGAGGTCACGCCCGCGGGGGGCAGCCCGGCCGCCATCGCGAGCAGCGCGCAGAACGCTGAGGCGTGCCCACTCAGATCTGGCTCGAGAGCCGTCCACGAGGCGCGAAGCTCGAGCTGATGAGCCTGGGGTGGTCCGGAGATGTCGCCGTAGCGGACCGAGGCGGTGCTCGTCACCGTCCCGCCCAGCGACGTGTACGGGCCCGCCTCCTCGTCGAGGGCCTCCGTGAGCCAGCTCCACGCCACCTGGGGCAGGAGCGGGTCGCCCGCGAGCGCCGCCTCCATGTCCGCCTGAACGTAGGCCACCAGTCGCAGCGTGCCGTTCCAGGCGTCGTCGCCCGACGGGTCGTGCAGGAGGATCAACCGGCCGAACGCGTCGCCGTCGGAGAACTCCGGCACATCCTCGCTCGACGGGGGGTCGACCTCGACGCCGAGAGCGTGACTGTACGGGGCGAGCCGCTGTGGCGGCCGGATCGGACCGATGGAGATCTCGGGGCGCACGTCGATCCGGGACAACGACTCGACCGCCTCCCGGAAGATCTCCGGCTCGCCCTCATTCACCGATGTGCTCACGGGGCGTCACGCTAGTGATGGCCCGGCGACGCTCCCGGGAGGCGCGCCGTCTCCTGCTCGGGTGGGGCGGCGGGCCCGGATCGCCGTGTCGTGGGACCATGGGGGCGTGCTGAATCCGAGTGTTGACCCCGACTCCAGTATCGCCTCCGCCCGCGCCGCCGGGCGTCGCCCCGGGACCGGCCCTTACCTGCAGGAGGTGTCAGGTACGGGCTCCCCGCACACGCCGGTGTGGTTCATGCGCCAGGCGGGGCGGTCGCTGCCCGAGTACCGCGAGCTACGCGTTGGGACGACCATGATCGAGGCCTGCTTCGACCCGGACATGACCTGTGAGATCACCCTGCAGCCCGTGCGCCGGCACGGGGTGGATGCCGCGATCCTGTTCTCGGACATCGTGATCCCGCTGGCCGCCGCCGGGGTGGACATCGACATCGTCCCGGGCACGGGGCCGGTGGTGGCGCGTCCCATCCGCTCGGAAGCGGACGTCGACGCGCTGCCGGAACTGACCCCGGACCGCGTGGAGAAGATCCAGGAGGCCGTCCGGCTGATCGTCGCGGAGCTCGATCCGGCGACCGCGCTGATCGGATTCGCCGGCGCCCCGTTCACGCTCGCCTCCTACCTCGTCGAGGGCGGCCCGAGCCGAAACCACGAGCACACCAAGTCGCTCATGTTCTCCCGACCCGACCTGTGGAACACCCTGCTGGCCAAGCTCTCCGACATCACGACGGTTTTCTTGCGTGCGCAGGTGGAGGCGGGCGTCGACGCCGTCCAGCTGTTCGACTCCTGGGCCGGCGCACTGTCGCTGCGGGACTACCGTTCACTCGTGCTCCCACACTCCACGGCCGTTTTCGCGGACGAGATCGTCGCCTCGGTCCCGCGCACGCACTTCGGGGTGGGGACCGGCGAACTCCTCGGCGCGATGGGCGAGGCCGGCGTCGACGTGGTGGGCGCCGACTGGCGTGTCCCGCTCGATGAGGCGGCCCGCCGCGTCCCGGGCAAGGTCCTGCAGGGCAATCTCGACCCGGCTCTGCTCTTCGCCGACCGCCGCTCGCTCGACGGCGAGGTGCGCCGGATCCTCGACGAGGGGGCCCGTGCCCGCGAGCAGGGCGCGCCCGGGCACGTGTTCAACCTCGGCCACGGCGTCCTGCCCGCCACAGATCCGGGCGCGGTGACCCACGTGGTCGACCTCGTCCACGAGCTCACCGGGAAGTAGTGGCGGCGCCCCGGGTCGCGGTGGTCGGCGGCGGTGTCAGTGGGCTGACCGCCGCCTACCAGCTCCGGCGTGAGCTGCCGGAGGCACGGATCGACGTGCACGAGGCGTCGTCCCGGATCGGTGGCGCGCTTCAGACCGCGGACTTCCCCTCGGGGCCGGTCGACGTCGGCGCGGAGGCCTTCATCGTCCGCCGACCCGAGGCCCGGGAGCTCGTCCGGGAACTGGGCCTGGACGACGCCGTCCGCCACCCGGGTGGACGCTCTTCTGCGATCCTCACCGGTGGGCGCCTCGAACCCATGCCCACCGGGACCTTCATGGGGTTGCCGTCGGACGTCCGGTCGCTCTCCGGCGTCCTCACGTCCGACGAAGCGGCGCGGGCGTCCAGGGAGGAGGAGAGGCCGCTGAAGTGGGTGCCGGGAGCCGACGTCTCGCTGGGCGGACTGGTCGCCGAGAGGTTCGGCCCGGCCGTGGTCGACAGGCTCGTCGACCCGATGCTCGGCGGCGTATACGCCGCGCCGAGTTCGGGGCTCGGGCTGCGCGAGGTGGTCCCGGGGCTGGCCGCGGCGCTCGACCGCGGGGCGCCCACGCTGACCGCCGCCGTCAGGCAGCTCGTCGGACCCGGGACGCCCGGTCCGGTGTTCGCGTCCCTGACCGGCGGCTACCGCGTGCTGGTCGACGCTCTCGCGGAGGCCGCGGGCGCACGGCTGCACCCGCGCAGTGAGTGCACGTCGATCGATCGCACCCCGCGCGGGTACGCGCTGACCGTGCGAGGTGGGACCGGGCAGTCCACGCCGACCGCCGACCTCGTCGTCGTCGCCGTCCCCGCGCCCCGGGCGGCGCCGTTGCTCCACGGCGTCGGTGGACTCGACACCGCGGCCGCCGCGCTGTCGGAGATCCGGACCGCGTCCTCGGCGCTGGTGGCCCTGGAGCTCGACCGGTCCGTCGACCTTCCGGGGCAGTCCGGGGTCCTAGTGGCCACCGACGAGCCGGTGCCGTTCAAGGCGATGACGTTCACCAGTAGCAAGTGGCCGCACCTCGACACGCGACCGGGCCACCTGGTGCGCGTGTCGTTCGGCAGGCTCGGCGACGACGAGGTGCTCGCCGCCGCTGACGACGAGTTGGTGGAGATGGCGGTGTCCGGACTCGCCGGGATCATCGGGCGCAGACCGGTCGTCCTGCACTCGCGGGTCCGGCGCTGGGACGACGCCCTCGCGGAGATCGGTCCGGGCCACTCGCGACGGATCGGTCGGATCCGTGCCGAACTCGCCGAACGGACGCCCGGGCTCGAGTTGGTCGGCGGCGCGACCGAGGGGGTCGGGGTCCCCGCGTGTATCGGCTCGGCGCGGGCCGCGGCCCACCGCCTGGCCCGGAAGTGGCAGGATTGAGCCATGGCACGTCTTGATTACTCCAGGCTCAACTCCACCCTCCGCTACCTCATGTTCTCGGTCTTCTCCGTCACGCCGGGCGAGCTGGGGGAGGACCGCCAGACCGTCACCTCCGATCTGGAGTCCTTCCTCGCCCGGTTCGACGACACCGATGTGGTGGTCCGTGGGCTCTACGACGTCTCCGGACTGCGGGCCGAGGCGGACTTCATGATCTGGACCCACGCCGAACAGATCGAGGACCTGCAGCGCTTCTATAACGAGTTCCGGCGCACCACGATCCTGGGGCGGGCGAGCACCACGTTCTGGTCCAACACCGCGCTGCACCGGCCGGCCGAGTTCAACAAGAGCCACATCCCGGCGTTCCTCGCCGATGAGGAGCCGGGTGCGTACATCTCCGTGTACCCGTTCGTCCGGTCGTACGAGTGGTACCTGCTCCCGGACGAGGAGCGTCGCGCGATCCTCGCCGATCACGGCCGTGCCGCCCGCGAGTTCCCGGACGTGCGCGCCAACACCGTGCCCGCGTTCACGCTCGGGGACTACGAGTGGCTGCTCGCGTTCGAGGCGCCCGCGTTGGACCGGATCGTCGACCTCATGCGCGCCATGAGGGCCACCGAGGCGCGGCGCCACGTCCGCGAGGAGATCCCGTTCTTCACCGGGCCGCGCGTCAGCGCGGAGCACCTCGCCACCACGCTGCCCTGACCCCTCGTCCCGGCGCGTAGCCGGCGACCGGTCGACCCGTTTCCGGGGCCGACCGGCCGTGCCACAGGGCTCAGTCGTCGACCGGCTCGAGTGTCAGGCTCACGGAGTTGATGCAGTAACGCTGATCCGTCGGCGTCGGGTACCCCTCGCCCGTGAAAACATGCCCCAGGTGGCCGTGGCAGTTGGCACACAGCACCTCGACGCGCGTCATCCCGAGTGAGGTGTCGGTCCGCTCGATCACGGCGTCACCGGCCAGCGGCGTGAAGAACGACGGCCAGCCGCAGTCGGACGCGAATTTGCTCTCGCTACGGAAGAGCTCGGCGCCGCACCCCCGGCACCGGTAGACGCCCTCGGTGGTGGTCTCGTTGTATTCCCCGGTGAACGGGCGCTCCGTCCCCGCCTGCCGGAGGACCTGGTACTCCTCGGGGGTCAGGCGGCGACGCCACTCCGCGTCGTCCAGGGTGAAGTCCGGGTGGATGGTGTTCTGATCTCCGGTGCTGCTCATGCCCGCAGGCTACGCCGATGGTGCGGGCGATGCAGACGGGGCGATCCGTTCGTGTCGGTCCGGGGCCGTGCGCCGCCACACGAGCACGACGAGGACCGTCGCGAGCAGCAGTGCCCATCCCAGGGTGGGGTGGGCGAACTCGAGGAGGCGCCCGTAGTAGGGCCAGCGGTCCGACTCCCAGAAGTCCAGTGTGAAGAACCCGTAGGCGGCGAGCCAGGCGGGCCAGTTACGGACGAGGGACCGCTCGGAGATCACCGTCAGCATGATCGGGATGAGCATCATCGAGTAGTACATCTGGCCCAGAGTCGACACCAGGAACACGCCGGTCAGCACCACTCCCGAGGTGGTGGCCAACCACAGCACTTCGTGATTGTGGCGGTAGTCCAACAGGAGCCACACGGCGACCAGGGTCGCGAGGACGACGAGGATCCGGGCGACCAGGACCAGCGGTTCCGGCACCCCGTAGTACACGCCGAGCCCCGCCAGGGAGCTGTTGTAGTAGTCGCGGACCTCGCCCATGTAGGGCGCCACCTTGTCGAGATACTCGCGGGCGTCCACGGTCAGGGCCCAGCCCGCGGCCATCGTCGCCGCCGGGATGGCCAACGCGCCCACGAACGGCTGCCACTGTCTGCGGATCAGCGGCAACACGAGCAACGGGGCGAGCATGGGTTTGATCGCCAGCGACACCCCGATCGCAGCGCCTGACCACCAGAGCCTCCTGCGGTGGAGCAGGTAGAGGAACGCGACCTGGCTCAGGAAGATCACGCCGTTGACGTTGGTGAACACGAGGGTGTTGGTGACCGCCTCCGTGCAGAACGCGGCCAGGATGAGGGCCGGCGCCCCCCACGAGCGCACGTCGATGTCGAACAACCGCATCAGGAGCCACAGTGCGACGAGGATGGCGGCGGCGTTGACGATGATGAACAACCACCGGGCGATCGTGTAGTTGTCGATCAGGCCGAAGGGCGACAGCAGCAGGGTGCCGCTGGGCGCGTAGAGGTAATGCGGCTGGACCGTGAGGAGGCTCTCGCCATACACCGGCTCACCCGCCAGAAAATTCCTGGCGGCCGTGTAGACCGTGCCGAAGTCATTGGTGATCGACCCGTTGACCGCCCTGATGAGCACACGGTGGATCACGGTCATGACCGCCAGCGGCCACAGCACATGGCACAACAGGCGGGGCACGGTGGTGGTGCTTCGGGACGGCAACGGCACGGTCAGCAGACTACCGTCCGTGGACGCGACCCGGCCGCAGGCGCTCCGCGCGGCGGCGACGGATCGTCACGACGGGCAGGCCGCCGACCCGTCGCCCGCGGCCGGGTCGTCCATGAACTCCACGACCGCCGAACGGGCGCATGCCGAATGGAGCACGACCCGCGATCCCGGGGCTCCCCAGGTCACGGTCCGCACCTCCGGCGCGCCGGCCGCTGTGAGGATCGCGGCCGTCGGTTCGAGCGGTGCCGCCCCGGCCACAGGGTCCGCGATACCGCTGAGCAGCAGAACAGGGGCTTCGCCGGGCAGCTCCACCGGCGCGGGGGCCGGGACGGGCCACGTCGAGCACGCCGACACCTGGGCCGCCAGGACGGGGCCGAAGGGCTGCTCGTCCGCCCATTCGGACGACAGTTGTCCGACGCGGTCGACCGGCACCCGGCGAGAGAGGTCGGAACACCCGGCGACGAACGGCAACGACGACGCCGCGAGCCGCGTAGCACTGCTGCGGACGGGTGCCGGTGTCCTGTCGGGGTCCTCCCTGACCAGGCTGCCGAGGATCTCGTCCCCCTCCGATGGCTCGGGGGCGGAGGAACCGGAGATGTCGCCGAGAGCCGCGCGCACGACGTCGGAGAGCATTGCGGCCGGAACGGGGGCCCCGTCCGAGCGGGCGTCGGCGATCGCACGACTGATGGCGTCGACCTTCTCGTCCGGGTCCCCGGGCCCGCATTCGTCGTGGGTACACGACGCCGCCCACAGGCGCAGTGCGGCGTCGGACCCGCCGAGAGCGGCGCGGGCCGCGGTCTCCTGGTCGCCGTCGAGGGGCGCGGGTGAGTCCAGGGCGAGTAGCGAGACATGCCCCGGGTGCGAGCCGGCGTAGGCGAGCGCGGTCCGCGCGCCCGTGCCCATGCCCAGGATCGCGAGACCCGGGACCTGCCAGGCCTGACGCAGGGCCTCGAGGTCGTCGGCGGCCGCGGCGGAGCTGTAGTGCAGTTCCTGTCCCTGGAGTTGATCGGTACAGGACTGGGTGGCGTCGGCCAGGTCGCTCCGGACCTCCGGGGCGGTCGGGTCGGTCCCCTCCGCGGCGAGCCCGTCCAGGGTGCGACGCGCATCGACGCTCAGGCACGTGCCCGCGGGTCCGGTCCGGCCGCGGTGGTCCAGGATCACCAGCGGGTGGGAGTCCGTGAGCTCGGTCCCCGCGGAGGCGAGGCGGACGGCCAGGTCGTCGGCGGGGCTCTCCGCCCCGGCGACGACCACCAGGGGCGGGGCGTCGGACGGGGTATCGGGTGTGGTCAGTCGCAGTGTCGGGGTCTGGCCGGTGAGCGCACAGTCGATCCGGGCATCATCCGGAACGCCGGGCGTCCGCCCGTCCGCGCAGGGTGTCCACTCCGGTCCGGTGTCAGGAGCCACCCAGTCCGGCGGGCCCTGCGGTGCGCTGCCGTCGGTCGTCCCGGCGCCCGCGCCGGCCCGGTCGCCCGGCCCGTCGCCCGTGGCGAGCCGCGGGCCGGTGGCCGGCAGCGGGGCGCAACCTGCGAGGACGACCGCCAGTCCCGCGACGAGGACACCGACCGCGCGGCCCGGACCGAGGCGGGTCACTGTGCCTCCTCCCGGACGACCCAGCGTGTGTAGAGACCACCGTCGGGGGCGGTGAACGCGTCAGCGACCCGCACCCGGACACGTTCCGTGCCAGCGACGCCGGACGAGACGAGTCGGGTCGCGTCGCCGCCGAGCGCCACGGTGGGGGAGAGGGTGAGTATCAGTTCGTCGACCCCGCCGGTGGCGAGGAGACCGCCGAGCACCTCCGGCCCGCCCTCGAGGTCGACCTCCCCGGCGCCGAGGCTGCGCATGAGGGTTCGCACGGCGGCCCCGGGCGGGCCCGGGTCGAGCACGTGCACCGCCACACCACGGTCGCGGGCCGCGCGGACCCTGTCGGCGTCGACGCCGTGTGCGGCGACGACCCCCATGCCCGGGCCCACCGCGGCGCAGTGGTCGATCACCTCGTCGGACAGTGACCGGGTGAGCAGCAGAACCGTCGGCGGCGATCCCTCGCGTCGGTCACCCCAGACCGGGCTGATGGCGGCCGCGCCGTATCCCTCGGTGAGGGCCGTCCGCGATCCCACCAGGATGACGTCCGCGCGGGCCCGCATCGCCTGGAACACGAGCTCGTCGGCGGGGGTGCCCAGACCACCGCTGCGCCCGTCCACGGTCGCCGTGCCGTCGATGGTGGAGATCATCACGGCCCGGATCCGTGGTGCCGGTGACGACGGATCGGGGTCGAGAGCGTGCCAGAGCGCGTCCAGCGCGGCCGGGGTCTGGTCGAGGACGGGGGGTCGGGTCGACCGCACCGGGGCCTCCTTCATTCGGGCGTCAGATCACCCCACGATAAGCTTTGCGCATGGTCTCACGCCTCGTTGACGTCACCCCTGTGGTTCCGGCAGACCAGTTGGTGGCACAAATGGTGCCGCCCTCCATGTTCGATGACGCGAGCTTCGACTCGTACATCCCCGACCCGTCGGAACCGTCCCAGGCCGCCGCCGTGCAGGTGTGCCGGCAGTTCGCCGAGGGCATCGCGAAACGGCGCGCGCCCCGCAAGGGGCTCTTCTCGCGGCGCCACAAGGCGACGCACGGCACCGGGGTGTATCTCGACGGCGGGTTCGGCGTGGGGAAGACGCACCTGCTGACCTCGATCTACCATTCGTGTCCCGAGCCCAAGGCCTTCGGGACCTTCGTCGAGCTCACCCACGTCGTGGGGGCGCTCGGGTTCAACCGGGCGGTCGAGGAACTCTCCGGTCATTCCGTCCTGTGCATCGACGAGTTCGAGCTCGACGACCCGGGCGACACGATGCTGGTCTCCCGACTCCTCGACGAACTCACGTCGGCCGGGGTGAGCGTTGCGGTCACCTCCAACACACTCCCGGAACAGCTCGGGGAGGGGCGGTTCGCCGCCAAGGACTTCATGCGGGAGATCCGCAAGATCTCGGGCATCTTCGAGTCCATCCGGGTCGATGGTCCGGACTACCGTCACCGGAATCTGCCCCCCGCGCCGGATCCGGTGTCGGACTCCCGGCTGGAGCAGGAGGCGGAGGACGTCGACGGTGCCACCCTGGACGACTTCGGGCAGCTGTGTAAGCACCTCGCGACGCTGCACCCGTCCAAGTACAACCGGTTGGTCGACGGGGTGACCATGGTGTGCCTGGAGGATGTGGGGCCGGTGCCGGACCAGTCCATCGCACTGCGCATGGTCGTGCTCGCGGACCGGCTGTACGACTCGGGGATACCCGTGCGCAACTCCGGTCTGAAATTGGACGCGATCTTCACCGAGGAGATGCTCTCGGGCGGTTACCGCAAGAAGTACCTGCGGGCGACGTCGCGACTCCTGGCGCTGTCGCGATTCGAGACCGTCGGGGGTTGAGCGCTGTCCCGGGCCGTCAGAGCATCCGCTCGAGGACCACATCGTCGTTGAGGGTCCCGCCCACCTCGAATGTGCGATACCCCCGTTCGGTGAACCCGCCCTTGGCGTAGAAGCGTCGCGCCCTGTCGTTGGCGACGTTGGTGGCGAGCCACAGGCTGTCGGCCCCGTCGGCCGAGGCGGTGTCGATGACCGCGTCGAGCAGGCCGGCGGCGCCGCCGGTGCCGTGGAAGTCAGGGTCCAGATAGAACTTGCTCACCCCGACGGGACGCGCGCCGTGGAGCAGCCCCGCACACGTCTCGTCCATGGCCGCGCCGGCGATGAGCAGTGAGTAGCCGATGGCCCTCCCGTCGTGCGTGCGGGCGCACAGCACCCTGTGCCCGGGCGTGCCGAGGTGCTGTCGGAACCTCGACGCGGTGAGATGCTCCCGGATGAACGCCCGGACGACCTCGGCCCCCAGCTCGGGGGGACAGGCCAAGGGAAAGGTCCGCGCCGCGAGGTCGGCGATCTCGTCGACGTCGGCATCGGTGGCGGGGGCGACGTGAAGGGTCACCCGCGTGAGCGTAGTCGGCGTCGACCGCGGCGCCGAGGGGGCGTCTCCCGAAAATGCCGCGAGCACCCGCGGTGGACCGCGGGTGCTCGTCTGGTGCGCGATACTGGGTTCGAACCAGTGACCTCTTCCGTGTCAGGGAAGCG
>DHCFD07801__coassemble_1080_pt1 | contig 65000 bp, 74 predicted proteins | sample DHCFD07801__metabat2_high_PE_018 | metagenome-assembled genome bin DHCFD07801 | reverse complement strand
CGAGTCGAACGACAACTCGCCGAACTCCTCGACAGACCCCCATTCTGACCAGACGAGAGCTGCCGGTTCGGCGCAGTCCGGCGGGGCACCTGTCGGGCTCGCGCTCAGACGAATCGGCGGCTGATCTTCTCCGGCAGCAGCGTGAGAAGGGGGCCGATCGCCTTCCACGGCTTGGCCGGGACCAGCGACCGGGTGGGTTCGGCGTCGATGGTCGCGACCAGTGCGTCGACGCCCTCGTCGAACTCGGTCATGAGTGAGGTCTTGACCGACCTGTTGATGTCGGTGCGGATATAACCCGGCAGGATGTCGGTCACGACGACCCGACTGCCCGCACTGTCCAGCTCGGCGTGCATCCCCTGCGCGAGCGACGACACGAACGCCTTGCTTGCCCCGTACGTGTTCTGCGCCTTGGGCATGCCGCGCAGCGAGCTCACCGACGAGATGAACACGAGGTGTCCCTCGCCGCGAGTCGTCAGGATCTCCATGGCCGACTCAGCCTGGTTGAGGGTGCCGATCACGTTGACCATCGCGGTCTCGCGGTTCGCATGCGCCTTCCCGGAACCGATCGACGCCCCCTTGCCCAGTCCGGCATTGAGGACGAAGCGGTCGATGCCGCCGAGCTCGGCGTCCAGGTCGCCGAACGTCTCCTGCACCGCGTCGCCGTCGGTGACATCGAGGGCACGTACGGCCACGCGGATCGACGGATTCGACGCCTCCAGCTCCGCCCGCAGGACTTCGAGGCGATCCAGTCGCCGGGCACACAGTGCGAGATTCTTCCCCTGCGCTGCCCACCTGCGGGCCATGCCCTCGCCGAGTCCGGCACTGGCGCCGGTGATGAGGACGGTGTTGCGATTGGTCACGGACTCTCCTCGGATGACGGGGTCTGGCCTGGCGAGACTCCCAGTGTGGCACGACGCGGCTGGCAGGACGGGCACCGGAACGCGAGGCGGGCCCGCGCACCGGCCCCCTCCTCAGGCGCCCCGCCCAACCGGAACTCCTCGATGAGCGTCCCACATCGCAGACACGGCCGCCCGGCGCGGCCGTACGCCCACAATCGACGCCCGGGCCGGGTGTCGCCGGTCGTCACCCGCACGTTCCTCGTGGCATTGGCCAGCAGGAGTCGCCGCGCCAGCTCGACGGTCCCGCGCAGCCCGTCGACGAGCTCGACCGGGTCGCGTGGGTCCACGCCCCGGAGAAAACACAACTCCGCACGGAAGATCGTCCCGATCCCGGCCAGGTTCCGCTGGTCCAGTAACGCCTCCCCGAGACTGCGGGTGGGGCGCGCGCAGATCCTGCGCACCGCCTCCTCGACGCTGGCGTCGGGATCCCAGTCCTCTGCCAGCAGGTCGGGTCCGAGATGTGCGACGGCGTGATCCGCCTCGGCGGGAGTCAGCGCGCGCACGAGGCCGAGTTCGGTTCCCACCACCTCGACCGCTTCGCCGTGACCGTCGGCTCCGACGGCCAGCACGAGTCGGGCAGTGTGCGCCGGGAAGCGCCATCGTCGGCCGTCGGGGTGTACGTGGATGCGGCCCTCCATCTTGAGGTGGACGTGCAGGGTGACGGGGTCCCGCCCGTCCGGGTCCGGTCCCACGTCGATGAAGAGATGCTTGCCCCGCGACCTGGCGGCCACCACCGTGCGGCCCCGCAGGTCGGCCGCCGCGAACCGGGGCACGCGCAGTTCTGCGCGCTCGAGCCGTCGACCGGCCAGGGCGTCATGCACCCGGCGGGCGGCCGAGTAGACGGAATCACCCTCCGGCATCAGGTCCTCCCCCGTCGTCGATGCTCACGGCGGTCACCATCCCAGTTCGGCGCACCCCACGCGACCGTCGGTCTCCACCTGCATGGTGACGTGATCGATGCCGTGGTCCTCGGACAGGACCCGGTGGGACTCGGCCAGCACGTCGTCGTGTTCCACGCCGTCGGCGATCACCAGATGAGCGGTCGCGACGTCCATGCCGGACGTGAGGGTCCACAGGTGCAGGTCGTGCACGTCCCGGACCCCACGGATCGAGGCCAGTCCGGCCCCCACCTCGACGGGGTCGACCCCGGCCGGCGCGTGCTGCGCGAGCACGGCGAAGACCTGCCGACCGAGCATCACCGCACGCACCACCACGAACACCGCGATCGCCACGGCCACCACGAGGTCCCACAGAGGCGACCCGGTGAGCTGCATGAGCACCGCGGCCACGATCACGCCGACCGAACCGAGAGCGTCCGCGAGCACCTCGAGGTAGGCCCCCCGCACGGCCAGACTCTCGGTGGACCCACTGCGCAGGAGCACCAACGAGATGACGTTCACGAGCAAGCCGAGCGCCCCCACCAGCAACATCGGCCCAGACGCCACGGTGGAGTCGGCCCCCAGCCGGTTGAACGCCTCGACGAGGACGTAGACGCCCGCGCCCAGCATGATGAGCACCGCGAGTCCTGACGCGAAGATCTCCACGCGGTAGGAGCCGTAGGTACGGCGGCCGCTGGGGTCTGGGCGCGTCGCGATGATCGTCGCCGCCAACGCCGCCCCGAGCGCGACCACGTCCGCGGCCATGTGGCCCGCATCGGACAGAAGCGCCAGGGATCCGGAGAGCAGGCCCGCAGTCAGCTCGACGCCGAAGAACGCGGCGGTGAGCACGAACGCCGCAGCCAACCTCCACCTGTGCCGTGCGCCGGCGTGCCCGGCCGGCGCGCCATGACCGGCGGCATGGCCGAGTCCATGCGCATGTCCCGCACCCATGGCGACCGCCCCCTCCCTACTCATGCATCTATGCGCATATGTTAACTAATCCGGGCGGAGAAGGACAGTCGTGCTGCGGGCTGCCCGTGTCGGTTCTGCCCATGTCGGTTCTGTCCGTGTCCGCACTGTGTCGGTCCTACGCGGTGACAGCGCCGCGTCACCGGCGGATCCGAAGGCCCTTGGGGGTGGCGCCGAAGCCCGCGGCCTCGAACGCAGCCGAGTGCGCAGAGCTGTGGACGGGCTCGCCGTCGATGCGGGTGATGGTGAGGGGCCCGACGGCCTCCGATCGAACGGCGGCGACGAGGGCGGACGCCGCGAGCGGAACGGCATCGCTGCGGTGGTCGAGGACCAGGACGGTCCGCCCCCCGCGCTCGACGTAAACCACACACACCCCGTCGACCAGGACGACGAGTGCGCCCGCCTTTCGCCCGGGCCGGTGCCCCGGGGTCGCCGGCCACGGGAGCGCCGCACCGTACGGGTTGGCGGGATCGGTCGCGGCCAGGACCCGGACCACGGGCTGGTCGGCTCCGGAAGGCCACCGGGTGTCGTCGGCGGAGTCGTCGAAGGACCGGAGGCGGTCGATCGTGCTGCCGGTGGCGAACTGGGCGGCGCCGAGGCCTTCGACAAAGTAGCCGCGTCGGCACTGGCCGGCGTCCTCCATCCGCGCCAGCACCTTGTACACGGCGGCGAACCCGCCCGGGATCTCCTCCGACTCCGTTGCGCCCCGCGTGACCACCCCGTGACGCAGCAACAGGGTCTCCGCCCAGGCGTGTGCGCGGAGAGTGGGGTCGTCGACCGGCGCCGGCAGGAGGGACCAGCGGCCCGACAGGATGGGCGGAGTGCGCAGTCCGGCAGCGACGGCGCCGGAGAGTTGGGCCGTGGTGGTCCGACCGAACCGCGCGCGCCGTGGCCGGGCCGGGGATCTGCTCGCCCGGTGCGCGGTGCCCGAGCCGGAGGCCCCGCCGCCGGCGAGGACCGCCCGCACCGGCGCGAGGGTGTCGTTGGTGACGGTCCCGTCCCACACCAGGTCCCAGAGCGCGTCGCGGATGTCCGCCTCGGTGACCGCGGTCTCCGACTGCTCCCCGGCCTTGACCGCCGCCACCACGTCGCGGAAGAACAGCGCCCCGCCGCGCAACGAGTCGACGACGGCGAGGTGTACCGGCCCCTCGGGGCTGATCCGCTCGAGCGGGAGCGTCACGGCTGCGGTCTCGGCCGGGTGCAGGGAGATCCACCCGTCTCGGGACCCGGCCCGCCCGCGACCGCACCACAGCACCTCCCCGCCAGCGAGGAGCTCGTCCAGCATCGCCGGCGAGTAGTCCCGCACCCGTGGCGCCAGGACGAGCGACTCGAGCGCGGACGCGGGCAGGGCGAGTCCGTCGAGCTGCTCGATCACCGCCAGCACGCCGTCCACGCCGGTCTCGACGCCGGGCCCGGCCCCCGTAGCGGGGCCGTGCGCCTGCCAGACGGGTTGGAAGCGCCCCAGCGCCGTGTGCGAGACGGGCTCGATCTGACTGCGCAGCGCGGCGAGCGACCGGCGCCGGATGTGGCGCAGCACCTCGACGTCGCACCACTCCGGGCCCGACGCCCCGGGGCGGAACTCGCCGGCCAGCAGCGCCCCGGACGCGGCGAGTCGGTCGAGCACCCCGCGCACGACCGCTCCCCCGAGTCCGAACCGCCCGACGACGTGCTCGACGGTGAACGGCCCGTGGGTGCGGGCGAACCTGCGGATCAGTTCCCCCAGCGGGTCCGCCACGTCCTCGAGGAACGCCGACGGCACCCCCGGCGGCGGGGGCACGCCGAGCCCGTCCCGGAGGCGCGCCACGTCCTCGACGCCCGCCCACCAGGTGTGGCCGGCGTGGTCGACGACGACGGCGCGGCCCGCCCCGGCGAGCGTGCGGAGCCAGACGTCGACGTCCGCGGAAGGGACCGACCGCGCGATGATCTCGTCCCGCGTCATGGGCCCGAGGAGGCGGAGGAGGTCCGCCACGCCTTCGGCGTCTCGCGCGGCGCGGTCGTCCTCGAGATGCTGGAGACGGCATTCGACCAGGTCCAGCACCTCGGGGTCGAGCAGCTCCCGCAGTTCCACCCGGCCGAGGAGCTGGCCCAGGAGGGTGGGGTCGATGCTCAGCGCCGCCGCCCGCTTCTCCGCGAGCGGTGAGTCGCCCTCGTAGACGAACGCGCCCACGTAGTCGAAGAGCAGCGACTGCGCGAACGGGGACGCCGAGGCCGTCTCCACGTCGACGATCCGTACCGACCGCGACTCGATGCGGTCCAGGAGGCGCTCCAACTCGGGGACGTCGTAGACGTCCTGCAGGCACTCGCGGACCGCCTCGAGGATCATCGGGAAATCCGGGTAGCGTCGCGCCACGTCGAGCAACTGCGCCGATTTCTGTCGCTGCTGCCACAGTGGCGCGCGTCGGCCCGGGTCCAGTCGCGGCAGCAGCAGTGCGCGCGCGGAGCACTCCCGGAACCGGGAGGCGAACAATGCCGACCCGCCGACGTGCCGCGTCACCAACTCGACGGCCTCCTCCGAACTCATCGCGAACACCTCCGCGCCGGGGGGTGAGGAGACGCCGCCCGACGGGCCGTCGCCGCCGCCGGTGGCGGTGGCGGTGGCCGGGTCACCGAAGCCGCTGTCGACCGTGTCGGGGATCCGGAGGATGATCCCGTCGTCGGTCACCACCGGCACCGGGTCGAAGCCGTGTGCATCGGAGAGTCGCGCCCGCACCGCCTCCGCCCACGGCCAGTGGACGCGCGCGCCGAACGACGAATGGAGCACCACGCGCCAGTCACCCACCTCGTCGCGGAACCGTTCCACCACCACCGTCGTGTCCGACGGGACGTACCCGGTGGCCTCGCGCTGCTCGCCCAGGTAGCGGCGCAGGTTGGCGACCGCGTACTCATCGAGGCCGGCCTCGGCGAGTCGTCGCTCCACCCCGGCGTCCCCGCCCGCCGAGACCTCACGCAGGAACCGTCCCATCGCGCGCCCGAGTTCGGCGGGGCGCCCCTGATCGTCGCCCAGCCAGAACGGCAGCCGGCCCGATCCGCCGGGGGCGGGCGAGACCAGCACACGGTCGTGGCTGATCTCCTCGACCCGCCAGCTCGACGCGCCGAGTGCGAACACGTCGCCGACCCGGGACTCGTACACCATCTCCTCATCCAGCTCGCCGACGCGGGTCGCCTTCTCGCCCACCATGAACACCCCGAACAGGCCTCGATCCGGGATGGTCCCGCCCGAGGTCACCGCCAGACGCTGGGCGCCCGGGCGCCCCGTGATGGTCTCCGCGTCGCGGTCCCACACCAGGCGCGGGCGCAGCTCCGCGAAGTCCGCCGACGGGTATTTGCCGGCCAACATGTCGAGGGTGGCCTCGTATGCCGACCACGGCAACCCCGCGAACGGCGCGCTCCGGCGGACGGTCTCGAACCACTCCTGCACCCCGACCGGCTCGAGCGCACACACCGCCACGGTCTGCTGCGCCAGCACGTCGAGAGGGTTGGCGACCACCGACATCGCCTCGATCCGCCCCTCGAGCATCCGCTCGACCGTCACCGCGCAGTGCACCAGGTCCGCGCGGTGTTTGGGGAACACTGCCGCCCGCGACACCTCGCCCACCTGGTGCCCGGCACGCCCGACCCGCTGCAGCCCGGACGCCACAGACGGCGGCGACTCGACGTGGACCACCAGATCCACCGCACCCATGTCGATCCCCAGCTCCAGGGACGAGGTGGCGACCACCGCGCGCAGCCGCCCGGACTTGAGCGCGTCCTCGATGAGCGCCCGGCGTTCCTTGGAGACCGACCCGTGGTGCGCCATCGCCAACTCCGACGGAACCCCGCGCGTGACCTCCGAGGGCACCATGATCTGGGCGGGCGGCCGCGGCGGTGCCGGCGGGATCGTCGCGGGGTCGGTGTCCTCGGCGTGGATCTCGTTCAGTCGGGCGGTCAGCCGTTCCGCCAGTCGGCGGGAGTTCACAAAGACGATGGTCGATCGGTGCGCCGTCACCAGGTCCACCACCCGGCGTTCGACGTGCGGCCAGATCGACCCCTGGCCCGGGGTGTCAGCGGGGACCGTGACCTCCGCGGGGGACGCCTCCGGCTCCGGAGCAGCCGAGGCACCTGGGGCGGGCCGGGGCACCGCTGACGTGGCCCCCAGGTCGGCCATGTCCTCGACCGGGACGCGCACCGTGATCTCGAAACCCTTGTCCGACTCCGGTGCCACCACGGACACCGGTCGCTCGCCCGCGAGGAAGCGCGCCACCTCGGAATGCGGACGCACCGTGGCCGACAGGCCCACCCGCTGTGCGGGCGCCTCGAGCAGCGCGTCGAGGCGTTCGAGACTCAGGGCCAGGTGCGCCCCACGCTTGGTGGCGGCCACGGCGTGGACCTCGTCGATGATCACCGTGTCGACGGTGGCCAACGTCTCGCGCGCGGCCGAGGTGAGCAGTAGGAACAGCGACTCGGGCGTGGTCACGAGGATGTCCGGCGGGTGGGAGCGCTGCCGCCGGCGTTCCTCGGGCGGGGTGTCCCCGGTCCGGATACCCACGGTGACCTCGCCCGCGGCCGCGCCCTGTGTGCCCGCGGCCGCGCCCTGTGTGCCCGCGGCCGCGCCCTGTGTGCCCGCGGCCGCGCCCTGTGTGCTCGCGGCCGCGCCCGACCCGCGCGCGACGCCCGCCGCGGCCGCCTCGCGCGCGATCCCCGCCAGCGGTGCCCGGAGGTTGCGCTCCACGTCCACGGCCAGGGCCTTGAGCGGCGAGACGTACAGCACGCGCGTCCCGGTGGGCCGCTCTCCCTGCTCGTCTCCGCCGACGACCAGGCGGTCGAGGGCGGCGAGGAACGCCGACAGGGTCTTCCCCGATCCCGTCGGGGCCACGACGAGCGTGTGCGATCCGGTGGCCAGCGACTCCCACGCCCCCTTCTGCGCGGGGGTCGGCCCACCGAACGCGCCGCGGAACCACGCCGCGGTGGCGGGGTGGAACCTGTCGAGCACGTCGGACATGCACACATGATGGCGTACCCCTACGACACCCCGTGTGGGAGCGGCCCTCCTCCGTAGACTCCGGGTGGGAACCACTCGCCTGACAAGGAGCTCCGCGTGCGCGATCTCGACGACCATGACCTGGCCTTCTCCCTCGCCGGCGGGATCGGGGACATCGTGCGTGGCACCCGCGCCGGCGGGATGCTCCAGGGGCGCTCGCTCGCCCGGGTGGCCAACGAGGTCGCCCAGAGTTGGACCGACGAGGTGCTGGCCGTGCACCGCCCCGACGACGGGACCCTCTCCGAGGGCGTCGCCGACGACCGGACGCGGCTGGGGAGATCGCGGGTGTGGATCACCGACGTGATCGACGGGACCAAGGAGTTCTCCACAGGACGCTCGGACTGGTCGGTGCACGTGGCCCTGGTCGTGGACGGCCGCCCCACGGTGGCCTCCGTGGGCCTGCCCGACGCCGGCCGCGTGTTCCGTTCCGACCAGTGCGATCACGTGGACGGGCCGATGTCCGGGACGCTGGTGGTCAGCCGGAACAACCCCCCGCCGGAGGCCCACGAGGTGGCCCGGGCGCTCGACCTGGCCGTCCGGCCGATGGGCTCGGCCGGCGCCAAGATGCTCTCCGTCCTCCTCGGGGATGCCGACGCCTACCTGCATGCCGGCGGGCAGAACGAGTGGGACCAGGCCGCGCCCGTGGGGGTGGCCCTCGCGGCCGGGCTCCACGCCTCCCGCCTCGACGGCTCGCCGCTGGTGTTCAATCGGGAGGACACCTACTCCCCCGACATCCTGATCTGCCGGCCCGAACTCGCCGAGACGATCCTCGCGGTGACCGCGCCGTAGTCTCCTTCCGAGGTCGCCCGGCCCGCCGACGTAGACTGCCCGCATGACCGTCCCCACCCCGTACGAGGACCTCCTCCGACTGGTCCTGGAGCAGGGCGCCCCCAAGTCCGACCGCACGGGCACCGGCACGCGCAGCGTGTTCGGCCACCAGCTGCGCTATGACCTGCAGGCCGGGTTCCCGCTGATCACCACGAAGCGCGTGCATTTCAAATCCGTGGCCTATGAACTCCTCTGGTTCCTGCGCGGCGACTCCAACGCGCGGTGGCTGCAGGACCACGGCGTGACGATCTGGAACGAGTGGGCGGACGCCAACGGCGAGCTCGGCCCCATCTACGGCGTGCAGTGGCGCTCCTGGCCCACCCCGGACGGTCGGCACATCGACCAGATCGCCTCGGCCGTCGAGCTGCTGCGCAGCGATCCGGACTCGCGGCGCAACATCGTCTCGGCCTGGAACGTCGCCGAGCTGGAGAACATGGCGCTGCCGCCCTGCCATCTGCTGTTCCAGTTCTACGTGGCAGACGGCAGGCTGAGCTGCCAGCTCTACCAGCGCAGCGCGGACATGTTCCTGGGCGTGCCGTTCAACATCGCCTCCTACTCGCTGCTCACCCACATGGTGGCGCAGCAGGTGGGGCTGGACGTGGGCGAGTTCATCTGGACCGGCGGCGACTGCCACATCTACGACAACCACGTGGAGCAGGTCCGCACCCAGCTCTCCCGCGAGCCCTTCCCCTACCCGGAGCTGCGGCTCGAGAAGGCGGCCTCCCTCTTCGACTACCGCTTCGAGGACCTCGAGGTCGTGGGATACGAGCACCACCCGGGGATCAAGGCCCCCGTGGCGGTCTGAGGCGGATCGGCATGACGGTCCGGATGGTGTGGGTGCAGGCCCGCGACGGTGTGATCGGCGACGGCCACCGCATGCCCTGGTACATCCCGGAGGATCTGGCGTACTTCAAGCGGGTCACCGCCGGACTCCCCGTGGTGATGGGTCGGGCCACCTGGGAGTCGCTCCCCGTGCGGTTCCGGCCCCTGCCGGGCCGCCGCAACATCGTCTGCACGCGCGATACCGGGTGGGCGGCCGAGGGGGCCGAGCGGGCCGGGTCCGTGGACCAGGCACTGACCCTCGCCGGCGCCGAGGTCGCCGTGATCGGCGGCGGGCAGATCTACGCTGCCGCCCTCCACGACGCGGACGAGTGCCTGGTCACCGAGATCGACGCCGAGGCGCCCGGATCCGTGCGCGCCCCGGTGTTGGACGACCGGTGGCGGCGGGTCGAGGTGGGCGACTGGATCACCGACCCGCGGAACCGGGTGGACGGGGTCGACGACGAGGTGCGGCACCGGCACATCGTGTGGCGACGGCGCTAGAACCACTTCCAGGTCTTGGGGATGCGCTCCCCCGCCGCGAGGATCTTGATCTTGGCGGTGGCCATGAACCCGTTGATCTCGAAATCCAGGTGCGGGCCGCCGCGGATCTCGTATTTACCCTCGTCGATCTTGAGGTCGGACCAGGTGCGGTTGCCCGTCACCGCCACCGACACCCCCGGGGGCAGGAGGATCTTGGCCGTGGCCGCCCACAGGTCGAGCTGGACGTGCGTACGCGGCCGGTCGACCACCGCCTCGCGGGCGTCGAGGTAGATGTCGCCCATCCAGGAGGTGAGCCGGTACTCGTCGGGCAGCGTCCACCGCCCCTCGCGCTTGAGGGTGTCGAAGACCGAGGTCTTCTTCTGGCTCTCGTCGACGGTGATCGCGCTGCCCGGGCGGGTGGCGGGCGCCTGGGCCGGCGGTCGGGTCCGCTCCTCCGGGAGCCCGCTCAGCGCGACCTCGAGCTCGGCGGGGCAGGTGGCCGCCCAGATCTTGGCGGCCCGGTCCGAGAATTCGGAGAGCGTCAGCTCCCCGCGGCCGACCATCGCCTCGAGCTTCTGCTGGGCGATGGCGCGGGGGTCGTGGTATGGCTCCTGCGTCATCGGGGGCCGAGTCCCTTCATGATCGTCACCAGGTCGGCGGTCAGGTCGTCGGTGAGGTCGTGCAGGCCACCCGAGATCGCCTGTGCCATCAGGGCCGGGTTCAGGGTCTGGATCACGCAGCCCCCGCCCACCTCGCGGATCACCACGTTCCGGGGCAGGAGGAGGGCGACGTCACGGTTCACCTCGAACGACCGGCGGGCGAACTCCGGGTCGCAGGCCGCGAGCACGTGGGCCCGCTCGGCGGCGGCGCCTCCGCGCGGGCCGAGCACCTCGTCGAGGTCGAACTCGTGGAGGATCCGGAAGCCCTTCTCCACCAGGGCCTCCCGGGTGGCCCGAACCGCCTCGTCGAAGGCCATCGAGGTGACGGTCTCGATCGCGACATCCATGGGACGAGTCTCCCACGTCCCCGTGTACGAGGTCAGGCGAGGGACAAGAACAGCTTCTCGAGCTCGTCCACGGTGAGCCCGTCCTCGCCGGTCTCACCGTCGAGGGCGGCGCACTCGCGGATATTGGTGCTGATGATCTTGAAGCCCGCACGGTCCAGCGCCTTGGACACGGCGGCGAGTTGGGTGACCACGTCCTTGCAGTTCCTGTCCTGCTCGACCATGTCGATCACCGCGGAGAGCTGCCCGCGCGCCCGGCGCAGTCGGTTGAGGACCTGCTGACGGGGGTCGACCTCGGACATCGTCGTGCCTCCTCGAGAAGCAGAAGTGGGGGCGGGCCGGCGACACGGTGCGATGCCGCCGGAGGACGCGTCACCCCCGCGGGCCCACCGGTCGCGACCAGCGTACCCGCGGGGGCGTGTGAACCACCCGGCTCGGGTCAGTCCTCGTGCACGACGATGCCGCGCACCATCCCGTCGCCGCCGCGGGCCATCAGCTCGTAGGCCTCGTTGACCTGATCGAGCGTGAACCGGTGGGTGATGAGCTCGTCGAGCTTGAGCTGCTTCTCGTCCCACAGTCGCAGGATGTTGGGGATGTCGTGGAACGCGTTGGCCGAGCCGAACAGCGAGCCCTTGACGACCTTCTCGTACTGGGAGACGAACAGGCCGGTGAGCTGGATGGACTGGTTCTCGAGCCCGGCCATCGAGGTGAGCACCACCACGCCGCGCTTGCCCACCATGTCCACCGCGTCCGCAGTGACCTTGGCATCGGCCACGCCGATCGTGATGATGGCCTTCTCGGCCATCCCGCCCCAGGTCATCCCCGGGAGCTCGGCCTTGGCCTCCTCGACGTCCGAGTAGAAGTGGGTCGCGCCGAACTCCAGCGCCTTCTCCTTCTTGGACTCGTCGGTGTCGATCGCGAGGATGAACCGGGCGCCGGCGTGCTTGGCGCCCTGGATCGCGTTGATGCCGATCCCGCCGATGCCGAAGACGACGACGGTGTCGCCGGCCTTGACCTCCGCGGAGTAGACGGACGAGCCCCACCCGGTGGTGACGCCGCAGCCCACGAGCGCTGCGACCTCGAACGGGATCCAGTCCTGGATCTTGACCACCGAGTTCATATTGGCCACGGTGTACTGCGAGAACGTGCCCAGCGTGCACATGGCGCCGGCGGTCTCACCGGAGGGCATGGTGAACGGGTACCGGCCGTCGGCCATCTCGCCGATCGTGCCGTTGAGCCCGCCGTCGCAGAGGTTGGACATGCCACGCGCGCAGGAGGAGCACTTGCCACAGGCGGGGATGAACGACCCCACGACGTGGTCCCCGGGCGCCACGTGCGTGACCCCGTCACCGACGGCCTCGACGACACCCGCGCCCTCGTGCCCGCCGACGATCGGCAGTCGTCCGGGAAGGTCCCCGCTCGTGATGTGCAGGTCCGAGTGGCACAGGCCCGCGACCTTCCACTTGACGAGCACCTCGCCGTAGTTGGGTCCGTCGAGCTCGCAGTCCATGAGCTCGTACTTTCCTCCCAGCTCGCGGGCGACGGCGGCCGTGGTCTTCATAGGACTCCCTCCGGGTGCGCCGGGAGACCCCCGGCACTGAAACGTGTTCTCATTACGATAGTCGCATTGTGTCATGCGATACATGCGTATAGGGAACGTGTTGCAGTTTTCCCGGTGCGAGAGCCCGACTCACGGGCCGGACGCCCCCGTCCCCGGCCGGATCGGACCTACTCCTGACCGGCGTCCTGCTCCGCCTGGGCCTCCTCGACGGCCTTGCGGACCTCGTCCATGTCCAGACCCTTGATCTGCGTGACCAGGTCGTCGAGCGCCTGCTCCGGGATCGCACCCGAGTGGCGGAACACCGCGATCCCCTCGCGGAACGCCATGAGCGTGGGGATGGACTGGATCTGGAGCATCGCGCCGAGCTGCTGCTCGGCGTCCGTGTCGACCTTCGCGAAGGTGATCTCCGGGTTCTTGCCCGAGACCTTCTCGTAGACCGGCCCGAAGGCCTTGCAGGGACCACACCACTCGGCCCAGAAGTCCACCAGCACGATCTCGTTCTCGGTGACGGTCTTCTCGAAGTCCGCGGTGGTGATGTCGACGACTGCCATGACTTGCCCTCCTAGTGGGACGAGGCGCCTGCTGCCCCGGTTAGGTTCAACGTCACCCCACACTACGGATCGTCCCCCCTGCGGGCGACTGCCGCCGTCACGCTGCCCGCGGCGGCGACCCCACCACCTCGGCGAGGAACCATTCGAGCTGGTCGAGGAACACCGCGTTGTCGTCTCCGGCGACCATGTGACCGGCGTCCGCGACCTCGTGGACGTGGGCATCGGGCAGGTGCTCGAGCAGGTGCCGCACCGATTCGTCACTGACGATGTCGGACACCGAGCCACGGATGAGCATGGTGGGCTGGACGATCCGCGGCAACAACCTCTCGAAGAACTCGTTGCCGATCTCGGCATTGTCCCCCGAGGCGCCGCCCACGAACCGAGGGTCCCAGTGCCAGTGCCACCGCCCGTCGTCGCGGAGACGCAGGTTCTTCCGCAGGCCCTCGACGGAGGCCGGACGCTTCCTGCCCGGCTGGTACGCGGCGATCGCGTCGGCCGCCTCCTCGAGGCTTTCGAACCCGCCCAGGCCGGATCGCATGAACTCTCCGATGCGCTCGACACCGGCCGCCTCGATCCTGGGCGTCACATCCACGAGGACGAGCGCCCGGGCCACGTCCCGGCCCGTCCCCAGGGCGAGCATCGACGTGAGCCCGCCGAGCGAGGCCCCGACGATCACGGGTCGACGCGAGCCGAACCGCTGGGCGATGACGGCGTCGAGGTCCTCGGCCATCCGGTGGATGTCGTAGTCACCCTCGGGGTCCCACTCGCTGTCCCCGTGGCCGCGCGCGTCCATCGTGGTGACGCGGTAGCCCTCGCCGGAAAGCCGCCGGGCGGCGCGGTTCCAGGAGAACCGGGTCTGCGCCCCGCCGTGGAGCATGAGAATCTCGTCCACCGGGTCCCCGCCGTCCGGTTCCCACACGTCGCCCACCAGGGTGATCCCGTTCCCCGCCACGGTGAACGTGTCCGGGACCCGGGCCTCCGTCTCACTGCTGGTCATGTGGTGCCTCCCGCCGACCGTCTCCACCACCACGGTGGAACGTGTTCTCGTTTCGTTCTACCACGCCTGCTCGGAGACCATGCGCGCGGCGAGGTCCTCGGCCACCGCCAACACCGAGTAGTAGGGGCCCCGGAGTGGCAGCGTGGGAAAGACGGAGGCGTCCGCCACCCGCAGGCCCCCGACCCCGAGTACCCGGCCGGAGTCATCCACCACCTCGCCGATCCGCGCCGAGCCGGACAAGTGCTGCGACGTGGACACGACGGGGGACGCGTCCAGCCCCAGTCGCTCCCCCACCAGTGCCGCAGCCTCGTCGAGCGCCGCCGCGTCGCGGGAGTCGGGACGGGCGTCGAGCACCACCCGGACACCGCCGTCAGGCTGCGGTCTGACCTCGCCCCGGCCCGCCGCGTTCATGAGCGCGATCCCGATCCGGTGAGGTTGCGGGTCCAGTCCCGGGATGACGCGGTGCAGCGGCACCGAGTACGGACGCACCTCGACCCGTGCGTCCCCGAGCTCCAGGCGGGCGACGCGGGAGAGCAGCGGCGGCAGCGCGCCAGGGAACGACTGCCCGGCGGAGGGGTCGCCGTCCAGCGCGAGGAGCACTTCGGGGTGCTCTTCCGTTCCCGTCCCCACGGGATGGCCGGTCCCGGGCCCGATCCCGGAGCCCAGCAGCAGTGCGGCGGTGCTGATGGCACCCGCGCAGAGCACGACCGCCCCTGCGGGGACTTCCACGCCCTCGGTCAACACGACACCGTCACAGCGGCCGCCCTCGTGTCCCCCCGCCCACCGCAGCTCGCGCACGGGGGCACCGGTGACCACGCGGGCGCCGGCGCCGGGGGGATTCCACGCGTCGAAGGCGGTCACGCGGTGCTCGCCACGGCGCGCCTGCGCGATCACGGAGAGGCGTCCCGGGAACGCCGCGGCCACACGGGCGGCAACCGGGTCGGACTGCGGGACGCGGGGGCGGAGGCGCTCGGCGGCGCGGGCCAGTCCGACGGCGTAGCGGCGCGGCCACCCGGGCCCCCACACCGCCAGTTCGGCGGGTGTCATGGGTGAGCAGTAGCCACCGTTGACCGCGCCGGAACCCCCGAGGGTGCGGCCGCGGGTCAGTTCGAGCGGCACGCCGCCGAGCTCGGCATCGTGGTGGGCCACCACCCGCGATTCCGGCCCCACGTTCAGAAGGCCCGCGCGCCGGGACGCCAGTTCGGCGCCCGCCTCGAGCAGGAGTACGTCCGCTCCCGCCTCCGCCAGGCGACGGGCCATCACGCAGCCGGCGGGACCGGCGCCCACCACCACGACGTCCGCCCCGGCCGGCGGCCACGTACTCATCCGACCCCCCGTCGGACCACCTCGGGTCGCAGCGCCTCCGCCGAACCGGCCGCGATCGCCGACCGCCACACCCCGAGCCCGTAGGCCAGGTCGTCGAGCCGGTGGATCACCAGGTGGCCCAGGGGCTCGTCCGCGGGCATCCGGCCCGGGTCGCGATGGGACCACCAGTGCCACAGCCCCTCCGCGAGCGCGCCCACCACGAGCCTGCGACGCAAGGCGCCGACCAGACGCGAGCGCGAGGACGCCGTCGCCAGCAGCACCGCGGCCGTGACCGGCCAGTAGGGGCGCAGCAGCGCCTCGGGGACCTGACGTATCGAGCCCCCGACACCGCGCGCCACCAGCACCGCGGCCGAGGCACCGTCCCCGGTGAGCGCACGGGTACGCCACCAGGCACGCGCCGTCGCCGCAGCCGCCACCGCGAACCCGAGCGGCGTCAGACTCCACACCCCCGCCGTCGCCGCGAGCGACCACGGCGCCACCACCGCGGGGGCGACGTGGGCCCCGTGTCGCTCGGCGAGGAGGGCGGCTCCGCGACCGTAGAACTCGCGACGCGCCAGGAGACGAGCCGCTCCGGTGCGGTGGCGGTGGGCGATCCGGGACGCGGGCTCATAGCGGATCCGCGCCCCCGCGGCGTCGGTGCGCCAGCACAGGTCCACGTCCTCGGCCACGCGCATGCGCTCGTCGAACGGGCCCACCCCGGCCCCCTCGGGCGCCGGGGGCAGCCGGTCCGGGCGCACGGCGAGCGCCGCGCTGGGCACGTAGGGCACCCGTGTCCGCGGCCGCACCCGCGCGGGAGCCGGCCCCATGTCGAGCGCGGAGCAGGCGGTCTCGTAGCCGCGCATCCAGAAGCGGCCGGGGTCGGCGGCGACGATCCGCGGGGCCACCGCCGCGACCACCGGGTCGTCCAGATGCGTGAGCAGCAGGTCCAGCCACCCGGGCAGCGGGATCACGTCGGCGTCCAGGTAGACGACGACGTCGGCCCCGGCGCGCACGGCCTCCGCGGTGCCGGTGTTGCGGGCGGCGGCGGGACCGCGTGCGCGGTCGTGGCGCACCACCCGGACCGACGCCGCCGGGGACGCCGCAGAGGCCGCGGGCCCCCGGACGGTCTCGGCCACCCGGACGGTCTCGGCCACCGGCGTCCGGGACCCGTCGTCGACGACGACGACCTGCAGCCCGCGTGCCAGTTCCGGCCGCAGCCCGCGGAGGAGTGCGTCCACGCCCGCGGCGTCGTCGCGGACCGGGACGACCACGCTCACGTGCTCGAGAGGTCGGAGCGGTCGGGGGCGCGTGACGTCCGGATGCGCCATCCCCCGGTCGGTGAGGGCTCTGGCCAACGCGGCGGAGCCGGGCCGGTCGGCACGGATCACCGCCCCGTCGAGCAGTGCGGCCGCCGCGGGCACCGGGGTGATCAGGCTGACCGGGTCACCTCCCAGCACCCGGAGGGTGCCCCCGGCGCGCAGGATCCGGGTGCCGGGGTCGAGGACCACGCGGGTCGGGCTCATCGCAGCATCCCGTCCCTCTCGCCCGGGGACCATCTGTCAAGGCGCTCGTCGGCGTCCGCCAGCAACGCCTCCCAGAGCCTGCGTCCCTCTGCCTCGGTAGCGGTGGTGGGGTCGCCGAGGATCCCGCCGGGGCTGACCGCCGCCACCCCGCCCTCGCGGAGCGCGGGCAGGAGCTCCGGCAGGGGGCGGGTGCAGCCGGGTACCGCGAGCTCGGGACGCACGCGCTCGGGATACAGGTGCAGCATGAGCGAGGTCTCGGCATGGCCCGCGTGGGTGTCCGAGGGATCCTCCGCGGTGCGGCAGGACAGCCAAGCCGCGTCGCGGCCTTCGCGGCGCAGACGCGGGATCGCCAGTCGTAGTGCGTCGACGTTGCCGCCGTGCCCGTTGATCACCACCAGACGGTCCGCCCACGTCGATACCGAGCGTCCGAGTTCGACCACGGCGGTGGCCAGGGCCTCCGTCCCGATCGACACGGTCCCGGGGAACGACTGGTGCTCACCGCTCGCGCCGTACGCCAGCGCCGGGAGTACGGTCGGCCCCCGACCGGCGACCGCCCGCGCGGTGGCCGCCGCCAGCAGGGTGTCAGTCTCGGTGGGCAGGTGCGCCCCGTGCTGCTCGGTGGCTCCGAGCGGGAGCACCGCCAGCACCGGGGCGTCCTCCATTGCGCTCAGACCTTGATGGCGCCCATGTCGACGGTGAAGGTCGACGCCGTGATCGTCCGTGAGGCCTCCGAGGCGAGGAACATGACCGAGTCCGTGATGTCGTCGGTCTTGGCCATCCCCATGCCGAGGATCGGCGTGAAGTGCGGCAGGAACTGGGGCATGTTCTCGAAGACGTCGTGTGCGCCCGGGTCCTCGCCACCCATCGGCGTGAGCACGCCGTACGGGTGGATGGTGTTGACCCGGATCCGGTGCTCGCCCAGCTCCTTGGCAGCGGTCTGCGCCAGGCCCACGACGCCGTGCTTGGAGGCCGAGTACGGCGACTGCACCGGCATGGCCTTGAGTCCGGCCACCGAGCTCACCAGGATGATCGAGCCACCGTTGTCCGCCTCGAGCATGTGCGGGATCGTGGCCTTGAGGGTCTTCCAGTAGCCGGTGAGGTTGATGTCGAGCGTGTCCTGCCACTGCTGCTCGTCGATCTCCCAGACCCGGCCCCAGTTGCAGATGCCGGCGTTGGCGATCACCACGTCGAGGCGTCCCCCGAACCGCTCCACGCCGCGCGTGACCAGGTCCTGCTGGAACGCCAGGTCACGGACGTCGCCGACCTCGGCGAGGATCTCCCCGCCCTCGGCCTCGACCTTCTCGATGGTCGCGGCGAGGTCTTCCTCGGTCGCGGTCGGGTACCTCACGTACTCCGACGGCGCGGCGCACAAGTCCATGCCGATGATCTTGGCGCCCTCGCGGGCGAACCGGATCGCGTGCTTGCGGCCCTGGCCGCGCGCGACGCCCGTGATGTAGACGACCTGGCCGTCGAAATCTCCCATGTCGGAGGAACTCTCTTCTCTAGTGATGTAGTGGTGGGGAACCGGCGAGTCACTCGCCGAGGCGGCGGATGAACCCTTCGGGGATGTGGTAATCGTCCGGTTTCAACTCGTCGATCGAGGACTTGCCGAGGCCGATCAGGCTCGAGTCCAGCCCGGACCGCATGATGTCGAGGACGTTCTCCACGCCGGCCTGACCGTTCGCGCCCAGGCCCCACAGGTATGCGCGTCCGAGCATGACGGCGCGCGCGCCCAGGGCGAGCGCCTTGGCGACGTCGGAGCCACGACGGACGCCACCGTCGAGCAGCACCTCCACCCTGTCTCCGACCGCCTCGGCGATCGGGGGGAGGCAACGAATGGTGGCCGGGGTGGCGTCGAGGTTGTTGCCGCCGTGGTTGGACACCGAGATCGCGGTGACCCCGGCGTCCGCCGCGCGCTTGGCGTCGTCCACACGGGTGATGCCCTTGAGCATCACCGGCCCGTCGTAGTTCTCCACCACCCAGGCGATGTCCTCCCAGGTCGGCGGGGGCGTGCCCATCCACTCCCCGTAGGCCCCGAAGAACGTCGGGCCCTGCTCGCCCTCCGCGACGAGGTTCGGCGTGGACAGGTCCGGGAACTCGCCGGTCTCGAGCACACCCCTGGCCCACTCCATCGTCCACCGTGGGCGGACGGCCAGCTGCGGGGCGAGCGTGACCATCGCCTTGAAGTCGAGCTTCTCGGGGATCGCCGGGCTGCCCCAGTCCCGCCCCATCGAGAACGACCAGTCGGTGGTGAGGATGACGCCGGAGGCGCCCGCGCTCTTGGCCCGCTCGAGTCGTTCGAGCACCTTCTCCTTGCCTCCGAGCCAATACACCTGGAAGAAGGTCTGCGGGTTGGCCGCGACGACCTCCTCGATGGGCTTGGAGGCGAATGAGCTCAGTCCCATCGCGGTGCCCCGCGCGGCGGCGGCGCGGGCGACGTCGACCTCCCCGTCGGGGGTCACGGCCTGGACCCCGGTCGGCGAGATCATGACGGGCATGCTGATCGGCTGCCCCATCACGGTGGTCTCGAGCGACCGCTCCGGCTTGGCGCCGATCACGTGCGGCTTGGGTGCCAGCTCGTTGTAGGCGTCCTGGTTGTCGTCGAGCGTGATGCCGGCCTCGCTCCCGCCGACCAGCGCCATGTAGACGCTCTTGGGCAGCTTCTTCCTGGCGCGTCGCCGCGCCTCCGCGACGGACTCGAACCAGGGGTTCTGCCGCCAGGGATTGGCCTCGGCGATCGTGGACAGGCGTGACACAGGCGTCTCCTCGTGGTGGGGATCGTGTGGGGGCTCGGCGGGCGGAGCCGGGCTAGATGGGCGACTCGTCGCACAGGCTGGTGGGCCTGCGCGGCGGGGTGGTGACGAGTGTGAGCGGCACCGGGCCGGTCGGCTGCTTGCGCGCCGCGAGCCCCATGGGGCGGGTGTGGTCCTGGGACGGCGCGGGGATGTTCCGCTCCGCAGCGAGCAGCCCCTCACCGAAACCGCGGACACACTCGGGGTCCGGTCCGTCCATCGGCAGTCCGGTGAAGAACTTGGCCGCCATGCAGCCGCCGCGGCAGCTGTCGTAGAAGTCGCACGACGCGCAGGCGCCGGCGGACTGGGGTTCCCGCAGCTCACGGAACAACTCGGAGGTCTGCCACACAGTCTCGAAGCCGCCGTCGGCCTCGACGTTCCCGGCGAGGAACTCCTCGTGGATCGCGAACGGGCACGCGTAGACGTCGCCGATCGGGTCGATCAGGCAGACCACCCGCCCGGCACCACAGAGGTTGAGGCCCGGAAGCGAGCCCTGCCCCTGGTCGAAGGCGGAGAGGTGGAAGAAACTGTCGCCGGTGAGGACGTCGGAGCCGTGTGCGACCAGCCAGTCGTACAGGTCGCGCTGCTGCTCCGGCAGCGGGTGCAGGTCGTCCCACACGTCGGCGCCTCGGCCGGACGGGCGGAGCCTCGTGATGCGCAGGGTGGCGTCATAGCGGTCCGCCAGCGCCTTGAACTCGTCGAGCTGCGAGATGTTCTCGCGCGTCATCACCACGGAGATCTTGGCGTCGGTGAAGCCCGCGTTCTGGAGGTTCTCCAGCGCGCGCACCGCCATGTCGAACGACCCCGGCCCGCGGACCGCGTCGTTGACGTCGGCCGTAGCGCCGTCGAGCGAGATCTGGACGTCCACGTAGTCGCTCGCGGCCAGCCGCTGCGCCACCTCCTCGTCGAGCCGGACGCCGTTGGTGGAGAACTTGACCCCCACCTGGTGGCTCGTCGCGTAGTCGACGAGCTCCCAGAAATCGGGACGGACGGTGGGCTCGCCGCCGCCGATGTTGACGTAGAAGACCTGCATCTTCTGCAGTTCGTCGATGATCGCCTTGCACTGCTCCGTGCTCAACTCGCGGGGATCGCGTCTCCCGGAGGAGCTCAGGCAGTGCACACAGGCGAGGTTGCAGGCGTAGGTGAGCTCCCACGTCAGGCAGATGGGGGCGTCCAGGCCGCGCTCGAACTGGTCGACGAGGCGCCCGACCGGGGCGGGGCTGGAGGGCGCGGACAGCGTGCTGGTCATGGGGTCTCCTCGATCATGCGCGACGCGGCGAGCGCGCCGAGCGCATGCAGGTACAGGCGCGCCGTGGCCGGGTCCTCGATGGACACCCCGACGGCGGCGCAGGCTTCTCTGGCGGTGGCGTGGTCCGCGAGGGAGCGGACCACCTCGACGATGGTCGGCGACTTGAGAAAGCTGAGCTTTCGCGTGTGGAAGTGGTAGAGCAGGGCCCCGAACGGCTCGGGGCGAAGCGCCACCGAAGGGTGCAGACGCCAGCCGGCGTCGAGGTCGAATTCCGCCGGGGCGGCACTCTGCTCGGCGCCGGCCGGCGCTGCTGCGGAACCCATTCTCAGTAGACCCCGCACATTCCGTCGATCGAGACCTCCTCGATGAGGGCCTCCTCCAGCACGACGTCGGTGTCCTGCGTGTTCTCCATGGCGATTCCTCTCGTCAGCGCACCTGGATGTCCCACCGTCCGGTGAGACCCACATCATATTGGCACTTGGTGCCAATAGCAATGGCCCCGTGCTCTACGCTCGGTGTCATGGGAATCGTGGAGACGGCCGAGGGGCGGGTCCCGGGGCGTCGCCCCTCCACGACGCACGCGACGATCGTGGGCGTGGCCCTCGACCTCTTCGCGCGCAACGGCTACGAGGCGACGAGCGTCGACCAGATCGCCGAGGCCGCCGACATCTCCCGCCGCACGCTCTTCCGCTACTTCCCCGGCAAGGCCGCGATCGCGTGGGGCGAGTTCGACGTGCAGATCGACGGAATGCGGCGGCGCCTCGCGGACATCCCGGCGGAAACCCCGCTGCGGGAGGCCCTCGCCGACGCCCTGGTCGCGTTCAACACCTTCCCCGATTCCGAGACCGAGGTGCACCGTCGGCGGATGCGCCTACTGCTGAGCGTCGACGAGCTCAGGGCCCACTCCACCCTGATGTACGCGGACTGGAGCTCCGCCGTCGCCGAGTTCGTCGCGGCCCGCTCCGGCGAGTCCGAGGAGGGCCTGCTGCCCGCCGCGGTCGCGCACGCGGCGCTCGGCATCGCACTGTCGGCCTATCGCCTCTGGGTCGCGGAGCCGGACGCCGACCAGCCCCGGCTGCACGCGCTGCTGCGCGAGGGCACACAGATCCTCGCGTGACCGGCCGCCGCCTACCGGCGAGTAACATCTCGGGCATGACCGATACCGCACCCGCCGCCGCCACCTCGACCTACAAGCTCTGGCAGAAGGCGACCCGCCTCCCGCTCGGCTCGCGCCTGTTCTCCGCGGCCGTGAGCCTGAAGGCCCCGTACTTCCGCACCGCCCTGCCCCACGTCGTCGAGCTCGAACCGGGCCGCTGCGTGGTGACCGGGCCCGCGTGGTGGGGCAACCGCAACCACATCGGCACGTTCCACGTGATCGCCGCGTGCAACCTCGCCGAGATGGCCATGGGCATGCTCGCCGAGGCCACCGTGCCCACCAGCCACCGCTGGATCCCCGTGGGCATGGACGTGCGCTACCCCGCCAAGTCGACCGGCGGCATGACGGTCACGGCGCAGTGGACCGAGCTGCCCGACTTCGACGCGATCACCTCCGGGGTGGACATCCCGGTGCCGCTGCGCTTCGTCGACAGCGCGGGCGTCGAGCCGGTCACCGGGAGCATCACCATCCGCGTCTCCCCAAAGAAGAAGCGCTGACGGCAGGAGTCGCCCGGCTTTCCGTTGCGGAAACGGAAAGGTATCGCTATTGTTTTCCATGACGGAAAGTTCCAGCGATGGCAGTAGGTGCTCCGATGACCAGCGACCACAACCCCCAGCCGGCCCCCGGCCCCACCGGCCGGCGGCCGGCCTATGACCCGCGCGACGCCCTGGCCGACGTCGCCGCCTCCCGGGGGTCGGTCGCCGACCGACTGGTGACGCCGTGGTGGTACCACCCGATCCTCGGCGCGCTCATCGCGGCGATCGTGCTGGTCAACGCTCTCCACCTGTCCAACCTGGTGAAGATCGTCGTGGCCGTGGCCAGCGCCGCGGGGATGGGGCTGCTCGTGAGCGCCTACCAACGACTCACCGGTCTCTGGGTGGACATGCGCCATCTCGGCCCCGTCTCCCGCCGCTGGTGGCTCGCCTACGCCGTCGTGGTGGCCGTGGTGGTGGCGGTCCCGCTCCTGCCCGCGTTCACCGACCGCGCACTGCCCCTCTGGCTCGCCGCGGTGTTCACCGGGACGGCGTTCGTCGCGACCATCGTGCTGGGTCGGCGGATCGACGCGGCGATGCGCGAGGAGATCCGCGCGGGTCGGGTGGCGCACACGGAGAGCAGGTAGCCGTGGCCGGAAGACCAGCCGCGGTGTTCGACGAGATCGTCCACGCCCCCCACCGGATCCGGATCTGCGCCCTGCTCTCCCCCGTCGACTCCATGGAGTTCGGCACGGTGCGGGACGAGCTCGGGGTGGCCGACTCGGTCCTGTCCAAGCAGCTCAAGGTCCTCGTGGACGCCGGGTACGCGCAGACGACCAAGGCCCGGGGCGAGTCCGGAAGAGCCAGGACGTGGCTGTCGCTGACCGGCGCGGGTCGGCGCGCCTTCGACGGGCACCTCGAGGCGCTCCGCGAGCTCGCCGAGGTCGCCCGACCGGAACAGTCCGTGGACTGACTCCTCACTCGTGCCCGGGCTCGATCCCCGACAGGTCCGAGACGCGCAGCAGCGGGCCGGAGCCGGCGATGTCGCCGATGCTGTCCGGGCCGGCCTCCACCACGAAGCAGGCGTGATCCCCGTCCGCCTCGAGCAGCGCCACCCGCCTGGCCGAGAACCGGCCGGGAACGCCACGCACCAGGGGCACCCCGCCCGGGCCGGGGTCCACCCCGATCCCGGCGAAGCTGTCCTCCTCGTCGCCGGTGTGCCCGCCGAACCACCGCCCCAGTCCGTCGTCGTCGACGCCCAACAGGTGGATCCCGAGGTAGTCCGACCGCAGCGCGACGCGGTAGGTCCGGTTCACCGTGGACAGCCAGAGTGCGTACCGCAGTGGCTCGAGCGAACACTGCGAGTGGAAGCCCACCACGCAGCCGGCACGCTCGGCCCCGTCGGCGGCGGTCACCACCAACAGGGGCGGGTCGAGCGTGTCCGTCAGCCGCTCGAACACCGACTCCGGTGCGGGGTCCCGCTCCGCCATCGTCAGTCCCGGGTCCGGGCGTCGAAGGCCTTGATCGCGATCGGGGCGATCACCAGCGTCAGTCCGACGATCCACAGCAGCGAGGCGATCACCGGGTGCTGCAGCGGGAACGCGGCGTCGTCGCCCACGGCCGGCGCGTTGCCCCACAGTTGCCGCATCGCCTGGACGACCGAGGACAGGGGGTTCCACTCCGCGATCGCCCGGAGCCACTCCGGCATCGACTCCGGCGGCGCGAACGTGTTAGCCACGAACGTGATCGGGAAGGTCGTGGTGAACATGACGCCGTTGACAGCCTCGATGGTCTTGAGCCGGGACCCGACGACGATGCCGATCCAGATCATGACGAACCCGAAGCCCAACAACACCAGGTACCCGAGCAGCGCGTCGATGACGCCGGAGTGGATCCGCCAGCCCACGATGAGTCCCGTCAGCGACATCACCACCACGCCGATCGAGGAGTGGATGATGCTGGAGGCGCTGCGCGCGATGAGGATCGACGAGCGCCGGATGGGCAGGGTCCGGAAGCGGTCGATGATCCCCTTGTTGAGGTCGTTGCACAGCCCCGAGGCCACGACGAACGACGAGAACGCCATGGTCTGCGCCATGATCCCCGGCAGCAGCCACTCGCGGTAGTCGACCTCGCCGGCCACGGCGATGGCGCCGCCGAAGACAAAGGCGAAGAGCAGGACGAACATCACCGGCTGGATGGTGACGTCGGCGAGGTTCTCGGGCTGGCGCCGGATGTGGAAGAGGTTGCGGCGCACCAGCGCAGAGATCTGTCGGCCGAACGACGGTCCGTCCGGTCGCTCCGGGACCTCGAAACGCTCGTGAGTGGCCTCCACGGGGGTCTTGCCTGCGGCGGTGCTCATCCCTGGGGCTCCTCTGTGGTCGTCTCGTCGTCCGGATCCCCGGAGTGCTCCGCCCTGCGGCCGGTGAGGGACAGGAACACGTCGTCGAGGCTCGGACGTTGGAGTCCGATGTCGTCGAGCTCGATGCCGGCCTCGGTGAACGCGGCGGCGATCCCGGCCAGCGCCGAGACCCCCTCGGACGGTGCGGTGATCCGCCGGGCGTCGCGGTCCACGTGGAGGTCCGCGATCCGGGCGGCGAGGATGTCGACGGCCCGGTCGACGTCCTCGGGGCGGGAGACGGTGACGACGAGGCTCGCCGCCCCGGAGCGGTCCTTGAGCTCGAGCGGGGTGCCGTCGGCGATGACCCCGCCGTGGTCGATCACGATCACCCGATCGGCCAACTGGTCCGCCTCCTCGAGGTACTGCGTGGTGAGCAGCAGTGTGGTGCCGTCGCGGACCAGGTCCCGCAGCACGTCCCAGAGCTCGTTGCGGGAGCGCGGGTCCAGTCCGGTGGTGGGCTCGTCGAGGAACAGCACGGGCGGCGCGGCGACCAGACTGGCCGCCAGGTCGAGTCGGCGACGCATGCCGCCCGAGTACGTCTTGGCGGGGCGGGTGGCGGCGTCCGCGAGCGAGAACTTCTCCAGCAGTTCGTCCGCGCGGGCGCGCACCTGCTTGGCGGGCAGCCCGTACAGATCGCCGATGAGGCGCAGGTTCTCGCGGCCCGTGAGCAGCTCGTCGACGGTGGCCGACTGGGCCGTCAGCCCCATCGAGCGGCGCACCGCGGCGGGCTCGCGCAGCACGTCGTGGCCGGCGACCCGTGCCGTTCCGGAGGTGGGCGGGCTCAGGGTGGTCATCATCCGCACGACCGTGGTCTTGCCGGCGCCGTTGGGCCCCAGCAGGCCGAGCACCGTGCCGGTCGGGACGGTGAAGGAGATGTCGTCGACCGCGGTGAAATCGCCGAACGTCTTGACCAGATTCTCGGCCTCGATGGCCGGTGCGCCCGAGCGTCTACTGTTACCCACCCGGAAAGCGTGCCGCCTCGCTCCCGCCGAGTCAACATCCGCCGCAGCCGCAGCGGACAGCCACTGTCAGCTTCTGAGGAGGTAGGTGTCCATGATCCAGCCGTGCCGCTCCCTCGCCTCGGCGCGGACGCGGACGATCTCGTCAGCCACCTCGAGGGCCGGGCCGGAGATGAGGATCTGCTCGGGCGCGCCCAGATAGGCGCCCCACCAGATGTGGGTCTCGGGGCCCGCGACGGTGCGGAACGCACAGTGGGCGTCCAGCATGACGACGACGTTGCGCAGCGCCTCCGGGGCCGTGGAGGCCAGGCGTCTGCCGGTCGTGATGTGCACCGGCTCGCCGACTCTGTTGACGCAGATGCCGAACGCCGCCGTGAGCGCCGCCGGCGCCGTGATCCCGGGGACCACCTCCACGGAGAACTCCGCGCCGGCGTCGCGGGCCCGCTCGAGGATCCGGAGCGTCGAGTCGTAGAGCGAGGGGTCGCCCCACACGAGGAACGCCGCCACCTCGTCGTCGTCGAGGGAATCGAGCGCCGTGACCACCCTCCGGGCCCGTTCGGCGTGCCAGTCTGACACCGCGCGGTCGTAGTCGACGGCGGCGACCTCGGGGTCCCGCGTCGGGTCGGGCACCACCACCTCGCGCGGCGGCACCGCGCGGTGCTCGGCCACGATCCGGCGGCGCAGCTCCCGCATGTCCCCGGTCGCCTCCCCCTTGTCCAGGTAGAGGACGGCGTCGGTGCGTCGGAGGGCGTCCACCGCGGCGAGGGTCAGATGTCGTGGGTCGCCGGTGCCGATGCCGACGACGAGGACGGTGCGCATGCGCGGAGCATATCCTCGGGGGCATGCCCCGCATCAGCATGACCTCCGTGCACGTGGACGACCAGACGCGTGCGCTGACCTTCTACACGGACGTCCTGGGCTTCGCCCTCAAACACGACGTGCCGGCCGGGGAGTTCCGGTGGCTCACCGTGGTCGGTCCCGATGACCCCGACGGGACGCAGCTCCTGCTGGAGCCGGACCAACACCCCGCGGCCCGGGCCTACGCCGAGGCCCTGCACGCCGACGGGATCCCCGCCGCCCAGTTCGAGGTCCACGATATCCACCGCGCGCATGCCGAGCTCGAGTCCCGGGGCGCGCGGATCGTGCAGCCACCCACCGAGGCCGGCCCGGTGTGGGCGATGGTGGTCGACGACACCTGCGGCAACCTCATCCAGCTGGCCACCTCACCCGCGTGACGGCAACCGGTTCCTGTTTGGGACCGCTCCGTTCCCCCGGCGTATCGTGGGGAGGTTGCCAGACGACCTGCGCCGCCTCGTGAACAAAGGATGACCGCCACCCATGAGCCCCATGTCGACCATCCCGCCGACCATCGCCCGTTCGTGGCTGCTCCTGCCCGCGGACAAGTCGGAGCGTTTCGACGACGCGGTGAACTCGGAGATGGACGTCGTGCTGCTGGACGTCGAGGACGGCTGCCGGCAGTCGGAGAAGGAACGGGCACGCCGCGAGGTGCGGCAGTGGCTCGAGGCCGGGAACCACGCGTGGCTCCGGATCAACGACGTCCGCTCCCCCGAGTGGGAGAAGGACCTCATGGCACTCGGGCACTGCCCCGGGCTGGACGGCGTGATGCTGGCCAAGACCGAGAACCCCGAGCATGTGGCGCTCACCGCCTCGCGGCTGGCGGAGGGAACCCCGATCGTCGCGCTGGTCGAGTCCGCGGACGGCCTCGCGCAGGCCGCCGAGATCGCCAAGTCCGAGCAGGTCGTGCGCCTGGCGTTCGGCGTCGGTGACTTCCGCCGGGACACCGGCATCGGCTCCTCCCAGATCGCGCTGGCCTACACCCGCTCGCAGTTCGTGGTGGCCAGCCGCATCGCCCGCGTCGCGCCGCCGATCGACGGCCCGACCATCTCCAACGACACGCAGATCCTCATGGACGCCGCCGAGCACGCGGTGGAGATGGGCATGACCGGCAAGCTCTGCCTGCGGGTGGACCAGGCCCCGTACATCAACGAGGTCCTGGCCCCGTCCGCGGCCGACGTCTCCTGGGCCGAGTCCGTGATCGAGGAGCTGGGCCCCGGAGGGGAGCGCTGCCGCGACGGGTCCGACCTCCCCCGGCTCGCCCGTGCCCAGAAGATCTCTCGGCTCGCGCAGGCCTTCGCGGCCACCTACTAGGGGCCCGGCCCGGCTGGGCCGGGTTCAGTGCACCCGCTGTAGGCGCACGTTGGCGAACTCCGTCAGTCCCCAGCGCCCGAGTTCCCGGCCGTAGCCCGAGCGCTTGACGCCGCCGAACGGCAACCCGGCCCTCGTGGTGCCGTGCTCGTTGACGTAGGCCATGCCCACCTCCAGCCGAGCGGCGACCTCGGAGGCGCGGTCGGTGTCGGTCCCCCACACCGAGCCGGAGAGCCCGAACTCGGTGTCGTTGGCCAGGCGGACCGCCTCCTCGACCGAATCGTAGCCGTGGACCACCGCGACGGGGCCGAAGATCTCCTCGTGATAGGCGTCCATCTCCGGGGTGACGCCGGTGAGCACGGTCGGCTCCATGAACGCGCCCGGCCGGTCGATGCTCCGTCCGCCGGTGACCAACGTCGCGCCCTGCCGGACCGCGCGTTCGACCTGCTCGACCACACCGTCGCGCGCCCCCTCGGAGGAGAGGGGCCCGAGGTCGGTGCCCTCGTCGGCGGCCGGCCCGACCTGCAATCCCTCGTACAGGTCCTTGAGCATGCGCACGAACTCGTCCTTCATGTCCGAGGGCACGAACATGCGCTTGGGTGAGTTGCAGGCCTGCCCGGTATTGGAGAGCCGGGCCATGCCGACCTCCTCGACCAGGGCGCCCGGGTCGCTCGAATCCAGCACGATCAGCGGATCGGATCCGCCCAGCTCGAGCACGCTCATGGTCAGGTTCTCCGCGGCCACCGTGGCCACCGAGGCCCCGGCCCGCTCGCTCCCGGTGAGCGAGACGCCCCGCACCCGCGGGTCGGCGATGAACTCCGCCACGGTATCGGTGGAGGCGTAGACGTTGACGTAGGCGTCCTCGGGCAGCCCGGCCGCGCGCTGGACCTTCTCGATCGCCGCCGAGGAACGCGCGCAGATCCCGGCGTGCTTGAGGATGATGGTGTTGCCGAGCAGCAGGTTGGGGGCCGCGAAGCGGGCCACCTGGTAGTAGGGGTAGTTCCACGGCATCACGCCGACGAGCGGGCCGATCGGCTCGGTGGTGACGCGGTTGACGCGCGCCCCGGGCACATCGAGCAGCTCGGGCTCGACGACCCCGGGGCCGTTCTCGCCGTACCAGCGATAGATCGACGCGGCGAGCTTGACCTCACCCACCGCCTGGTCGGGCAGCTTGCCCATCTCGGTGGTGATGGCCTTGGCCAGCTCCTCGGCCTCGGCATCGAACGCGTCGGCGATCGCGATCAGGATGCGGGCCCGCTCCGAGACGTCGGTCCCGCTCCACGTGCGGTATCCGCGGGTGACGGTGTCGAGGACGCCCTCGACGTCGGTGGTCTGGTCGTATTCGCGGTCGGTCTGTCCGGTCGACGGATCGTGCGTGACGTACATGGCGTTCCTCCCGTGAACGGGGTGCGCCGGGGGTCGCCCGGCGCCTGTCCGCGAGGGTAGGAGGCTGCACCGCCGTCTGCATCCGGTCAGTGCGTCGCCGGCCCCCGCCGGGATAGGCGCGAGCTCTCGACGTCGCCGGGCAGCGCGGGCCGGGCCCCGGGAGCGTCGACGCCCCGACCGCAGGGGTGCGGTGCGGGGCCGGCCGACCCGGGGCCCGGTGCTCGGTTCGTGACCGATCAGCCCCAGCCCTGTGAGGCTCGACGGTCGGCGTCGGCCATGCCCTGGTTGCCGGCGCCGGCCGCGCGTGCGATCTCGGTGAGCATCTGCTGCAGCGCCGCCGCGGCGCTGTCCCAGTCGGCCTGGTGCGCTTGGTAGGCGATCGCGGCATCGCCCTCCCACTCGGCGACGAGCGGCGCGAGGTAGGACTTGAGGTCGCCGAGCGTGGTGCTCAGCCCGTTGGAGGCGGACGAGACCTGGCCGATGAGTGCCTCGATGGGTCCGTGGTTGTACGTGATCTGACCGGTCATGAGGGTTCTCTCCCTGTGGGTGCGATGGAATCCGGAATCGGACGACTCAGATGTTCAGCGGTCCGGAGGCGCCGGCCCGGTTGATGGCCTGGAGCGAGTCCTGCTCCGCGACGTCGAAGGACGTGCTGTTGGAGCGCATGGTCTCGGAGATGCCGGCGAGCGCGCGATTGAGTTTGGCGCTCTGCTGGTCCCACTCGGCCATGATCGTGGCGAACCGGGCCTGGGCTGCGCCGCGCCACACGGATCCGCCGAGCCCGGACACCGAGTTCCGCACGGTGCCGAGCAGCCGGTCGATCTCCAGGTTGACGTCGTCGACCCGCCTGGCGGCGGTGTCCATGGTGCCGATATCGGTGTTGAACAGACCTGACATCTCGTCCCTCCCCTTACTCTCGCGGACTCCCCGTTCTGGGTCCGTCACAGTGTTCGACGGCCCCGGGCGCGCGTCCGGTTCCACTCGACCGGGAGTATTCAGCGGGAGTCCGCCGACAGCCGCAGCGCGCCCTCGGCGGGCGCCACGTCCGGCACCACGAACGACAACAGCCTGGCCCGGTCGCACGCGTCCACCACGCGTTCGGCGGCGCGCCCCCGGGCCAGGACCTCTGTGGAGCCGGAGCCCGCCTCCCGCCGGCCGTGCCGCAGCGCCGAGACCGCGTCGATCACCCGCGGCACCTCGTCGTCCACCACGGTGTCGCGTCGCGGGTCCCAGCGGTGCACCACGGCCCTGTCCACCAGGGTCAATCCGAGCCGCGTGCGTTCGACCAGACTCACCGTCGTCCGGGTCCGGCAGGACTCCACCGCGACGGCCCACCGCGCCGAGGACGAGGGCAGGGCCTCGGCCGTGACCAGGGCCGCCCGGAGGCACCGCGGCGCGACCCCCAGGCCCCGGACGGCGGCGAGCATCCGTGTCGTCCGGGTGGCGCCCCAGTCGCTGGGCACGAGCACCACCACGTCGTCCCCCCGGCGTGTCCCCGCCCATCGCAACGCCCGGGCCACCGGCGCCGCGAGCAACTCCGCAGTGGGGACGGACAGGCCGGCGACGTCGAGGCGGTCGCGATGGGCCGCCGACACCGGGTCCGCCAGGCAGTGCCCCGGGTTCCGGGAGGCCACCGCGTCGACCCGCTCCGAGCACTCGATGCGGTCACCACCGGGTGGGAGCGCCGATCCGTCCGCCGCCGCCAGGACCGAGACCGGCGCGACGGTCGGGGCGAGGACCGACGACGACGAGGCGGAGGCCACCGTGAGGCCGGAGCAGGAGAGGTCGACGGCGACCACGGCCCCGCCGCCAGCGCCGCTCACGGCTCCGCCCACGCGGTCTGCACCAGGCGGGGGCCGCGGTCCCGGGTGACCAACCGCCCCCGGCCGGCAGGCAGGGGCGCCGGCCGTACGCCGTGGACCAGCGGGCCCTCCTCCCGGCTGCCGGACATGATCAGGCCGGCACCGCCGAGGTCGCGGACCCGGGCGACGAACGGCTCGTACATCGCTCTGGACGCCCCCGCGCTACGCCGCGCCAACACCACGGACAGCCCGATGTCCCGGGCGTGCGGGAGGAACCGGGTGAGCGGGGCCAGCGGGTTCCCGGCTCCGGTGACCACCAGGTCGAGATCGTCCACCACGAGGTGGATCCGCGGTCCGCTCCACCAGGACCGGGCGCGCAGTTGCTCCGGGGTGATGTCCGGGCCGGGGAGACGGTCGGTGAGGATCTGCACGAGGTGGTCGATCATCGGCCCCAACGCGGCCTCGGTCGCGGCGTAGCCGGCGAGGTGGTCCCCCTCCACCTCGCCGAGCATCGTCCGGCGGTAGTCCACCACGATGATCTTGGCCGCCTCGGGAGTGTTCCCGGAGACCAGTCCGCGCGTGAGGGTGCGGAGCAGCGAGGTCTTCCCGCATTCCGAATCGCCCAACACGAGCAGCAGCGGATCGTGCGCGAGATCGGCGTACGCGACCCGGAGGTCCGCCTCGTCCACGCCGAGCGGCACGCGGGTGCGCGCGCCCTCGGGGCCGGGCCGGGACAGGCCCGCGATCTGGGCGTGGGGCAGGACCTCGGGGAGAAGGCGGACGGGCGCGGCGCCGATCTCCCCCACGCGGGCCCGCCAACGCGTGGCGAGATGCGCGGCGGCGGACGAGGCGGCGTCGTCGAGTCCTTCCTCCCCGACGGTGCCGTCGAGACGGGGCTGGTAGACGAGCATGTGCTGCCGGCCCGGCGACAGCCCTCTGCCCGGGGCGGCCGGCACGCCCGCGGCGCCACGCCGATCGATCATCGAGTCCGTGGGGTCCCCCAGCCGCAGTTCGATCCGGGTGCCGAGCGCATCGCGCAGTGCGGGGCGCAGGTCCGCCCAGCGACCGGCCGAGAGCACCACGTGGATGCCGTAGGACAAGCCGTCGGCGGCCAGGGACAACACCTGCTGCTCGAGATCCTCGAACTCGGTCCGGAAGCTCTGCCAGCCGTCGATCACCAGGAGGACATCAGGGAACTCCACCGCCTGTCGGCCGTCGCGGTCGACGACTCGGCGCCGAGCCTGGTCCACCGAGGTGATCCCCTCCGCGCGGAACGCCGTCTCGCGACGGGAGAGCTCGGCGGCGACCTCGGCGATCGTGCGCCGGATCCGTTCCTCCTCGCCTCGCCGCGCGACGCCTCCGACATGGGGCAGACGGGCCACCGCGTGCAGCATCCCGCCGCCCAGGTCGACGACGTACGCCGCGAGCCGGTCGGGGTCCGTCGTGGCGGCCGCGGACAGGAGCAGCGTGCACAGCGCGGTGGATTTGCCGGACCGCGTTCCGCCCACCACCGCGACGTTGCCGTCGGCCCCGGACAGGTCCACCGACCACGGCTCCCGTCGTTGCTCGAACGGCAGGTCGACCTCCGCGATCGGGAACCGCCAGTCGGGGAGCCGTCCCGGCCCGGCTCCGGTCGGCTCGGTCCCCACCGCCACGTCGAGGGGCGCCCCGGCACCGAGCGGGGGCAACCACACCTCGTGTGCCCGACGACCGTGACCGGTGAGCCGCGCCACCAGGACGTCGAGCAGGCTCGCCGAGTCGTCCTCGACCGCCGGCGGCGGTGGCTCCGCCCCGACCACGGGCGCCGGCGCGGGCACCGGCATGTACCAGGACGTATACGTGCGCGGGGCCGCGCGGGCCACTGGCGTGGAGACGGCCGACGACCCGTCGAGCCGCCGGTCCGCCCGGTACGGCCCGGAGACGTAGGCGGCATCGAAGCGCACGGGGTCGCCGGCGTCGATCTTGAGATAGCCGGCGCCCGGGGTCGCTGGGAGGTGGTACGCGTCGGTCACGCCGAGAACAGTGCGCGACTCCGTGGCGGAGAAGGTCTTAAGCGCGATCCGGTACGACAGATGACTGTCCAGGCCCCGGAGTCTGCCCTCCTCCAGCCGCTGCGAGGCCAGCAGCAGGTGGATGTGCAGACTCCGGCCCAGCCGCCCGATCGTGAGGAAGAGTTCCGAGAACTCCGGCTTGGCGGAGAGGAGCTCGGAGAACTCGTCCACCACGATCACCAGCGCGGGCAGTGGCTCGAGGGGCGCGCCCTTGGCCCGGGCGGCCTCGTACTCGCCCACGTTGGCGAAGTTGCCCGCCGCCCGCAGCGCCTCCTGACGTCGCGTGAGCTCGCCCTCGAGCGCGTCCCGCATGCGGTCCACCATGGTGATCTCGGCCTGCAGGTTGGTGATGACGGCGGACACGTGGGACAGGGACTCCAACCCGAGGAACGTGGCCCCGCCCTTGAAGTCCACAAGGACGAGGTTGAGTGCGTCCGGGTCGTGGGTGGCCACCAGTCCCAGGACCAGCGTGCGCAGGAACTCCGACTTTCCCGAGCCGGTGGCGCCGATGCACAGGCCGTGCGGGCCCATCCCGCCGTGCGCGGCCTCCTTGAGATCCAGCTCCACCGGGGCGCCGCCGGGGCTCACCCCCACCGGGACGCGGAGCCGGTCCCTCTCCCCACGCCGCCGCCACGCCACCGCGGGGTCGACCTGGTGCGCGAGACCGACACCCAGCAGGTCGGGCAGCCCGGGGGCCCGCCGGGCCGAGGTGCTCCCGTCGGCGTCGGTCACCATGTCCGCCGGTCGATACCGCGACATGGCCATCGCGAGACGTTCGGCCTCCGGCGGACTCAACGAGTCGACGCGCCCCACGTCCTCGTCGCCCGCCTCGCTCCGGAGCAGGATCCGGCCACCGTCGACGGTGACGCACAGACCGCGACGCAGGCCGAGGTCGCGCAACTGTCCGGCGCGGCTCCCGGACACCTCGATGACGGTCAGTCCGTCGAGTCCGTCCTCGGCGAGTATCCGCTCCGCGCCGGTCACCCCCACCCCGTCGACCACCACCACCAGGTGCGGCAAGCCGGTGCGTGGCGGGGCGCTCGGGGAGAACGCCGCACGGCCCCCGATGTCCGCGGCGAGCATGGATTCGACCCCGGCCAGGGAGAACTCCGTGAGGCGTACGCGACCTCCGCCGTCGGTGTACACCGGATGTTCGTGATGCGGGAGCCATTTGAGCCACTCCCAGGCCCGGCGCGCGTCCCCCTCGCTCGCCGCCACGGCGATCCGGAGATGGTCGGGCCCGTGCGCCACGGTCAGGCCCGCGAGCATCGCGCGGACCTGGGAACGCACCACCTCCACATCGCCGTCGAGGGAGAGCGCGGCGAAGGCACGGAGCTCGAGCGAGACCGGCAGATCGTCGACGACGGAATGCACACGGACGAACCTGCGCATGCTCACCACCGAGACCGGCTCGAGGTCGTCGACCGGGCCCGTGTCCGGGGCGGAGAGCGGGGTCGCCAGCGACTGCCTGCCCGGCCCCAGTCGTACCGCCAGGTGGTCCACGTCGCCCTCTGCCCGCTCCCACATGCGCGCCGTGCCGACCAGCGCGGGCAACTCGACCGGGTCCGGATGGCGCCACAGTGCCGCGGCACGTTGCGCGGTGGCGGTCTCGCGCACGGTCTCCCGGGTCTGTCCCAGGTACCGCAGGTAGTCCTTGCGTAGTTCGTCGGTCTCCGCCGTCTTGGTGCCACCCGAGAGATTGCCGGCGAGCATCCCCACCGCGGAGATGGCCATCATGACCGGGAACATCATGAACATCGGGTTGCGCATCATCCCGCTGCGCATCATCACCACGACCATGCCGAGCACGGCCACGATCAGCACGATCGGCAACAGGAGTTGCAGCAGCGGGCGCGGGGTGGGTCGCGGGAGAGCAGGTGGCGCCTGCAGTGTCACCTCGCCCTTCGGGACGGGCGGCGGGTCGAGTCGCTCGCCCCGCCGGAACACCACGTCGCCCACCGCATCTCCCCCTCGTCCGAGTCCTTGGTCGACGGGGCGTCAGGAGGTGGACCCCCCACGAACGGCTCCCGGCGTCGACAATGGCCGCTGCACCGATCGGCAATGGTAAGGCAGGGCACGCGTGGACGGGGACGTCATCCGCGCAGGAGGAGCGGGAGGTCGCACGGGTGACGGAGCAGGCTGAGACCAGGGGCGTCGCCGCCGGCGTCGAGCCGTTGGACCAGCGTCGGGTGTCGGTGGTGTGCCGCACGACGCGTATCGACCTCTCGCTCCCGGCGCACCTCGAGCTGGTGGCCGTCATCCCCGAGGTGGTGGAGCTGGTGCGCAACCGTGTCCGCGGGCCGGCGGGGAGCGGCCCGGGGATCGACGTGGACGAGCTGATGGGCGGCGACGCCGGGGGGTCGTGGCAGCTCTCCCGACTGGCGGGTGGGCCTCTCGCCGTCTCGGAGACCCTCGCGCAGCAGCGGGTCCACGACGGCGAGATCCTGGTACTCGATCACCGGCCGGTACCGACCCCGGCGCCACTGTTCGACGACGTGCTCCAAGGACTCACCGACGGGGACGTCGCATGCTCTCCCACGTGGGAGCGGTCCGACGCGGTCACCGCCGCCGTCGTGACGACCGCGGTGGCAGCACTGGCCGCGGCGGCGGCGCTACTCCGGCAGTGGTGGAGTGGCGGCGGGGCCCTCACGCCCGTGATCGCCGCGCTCCTCGCTGCGGTCGCTGTCGCTGCCGTCCTGGGGCTGCGTTCATCCGCCGCCCCCGGGGCCGCCCACACCATCGCCGGGGTGTCCGCCCTCGCGTTCACCGTGCTGGCCGCGGCCACCGTCGGCAGCGCGCCCGCCGGCGCCGGCCACCTGATCGGTGGGCTCACCTCGGGCGCGGTCCTCGCGGGCGTCCTCCGGTGCACGGTGTTCCGCGTCGGCGTGGTCGCCGGAGGGGACGGGCGGCCGCGCACCGCCGCTGCCGCGCCGACCTACCCGCTCGCGCCGACCTACCCGCTGGCCGCGGGGTATCTCGCCGCCACGGTGACCCTGACGGTGGGAGCGATCGGCGCGGCGGTCGCGGCCTTCTCCGGCGCCCCCGTCGAGGCCATCGGCCCCGCGCTCGCGCTCACCGGGCTCCTCCTGCTCACCTCCGCTCCACGGCTGGCGGTCTCGGCGGCCCGTGTCCCCGTCCCGCCGGTCCCGGCCCCGGGCGACGACGTCGAGGCCGGCGATCTGGAAGACATCGACCACGACGTCCGATCGCGCAGCACCGACGGTCTCCGGCCACGCGGACCGCTCCCGTCCCCTGACGTCCTGCTCCACCGGTTCCTCAGCTCACGCTCGTGGCTCACGGGGTTTCTGGCGGCCGCGGGCGTCCTCTGTACGGTGGGCTCCCTCCTGGCCCTCACCGGGGGGCCCGGGCCCACCCGGTGGGCCGCGCCGCTCGCGCTCGTACTGGTCGTGGTGCTCGTCCTGCGGGGCCTCGGTTACGCCGATCGTGTCCACACCACGATCCTGCTCGCCTCCGCCCTTGCCCTGGCCGCGGGAGTCCTCGCGGGCGCGAGCACCGTGCTGCCCTCGCCCGCAGGCGTCGTGGTCCCGGCGGCGGTCGCGATCGCCGCCGCGGTCGTCGTGGCCGCGACCGTGCTCCCCCGCGTCGAGCTCTCCCCGGCCGCACTGCGCGCGGTCGGCACCGTCGAGGCGATACTCCTCTGCGTGATCGTCCCGCTGGCGATCGGCGCCATGGGCATCTATTCCCTCGTGCGACAGCGATGACACGCCTCCGGCTGCCCGCCGTCCTCGTCGTCGGAGTACTGATGGGTGCCCCGGTGGCGGGCGGGCACGTGGCCGCCGCCGTCGAGCCGCCGTCGATCGACGGCCCCGTCCCGGCGGGTGGGCCCCTCGGCTCCGACTCCGTGCGCACAGGCGATGCCTGCCGGACGACGGCAGCGGTACTCGACCCCGGCGCACCCCCCGCCTCCGCGACCGCTGCCGATCTCCGTCCCGCGTGGGTCCACGGCCGCGGTGAAGGACAGGTCGTGGCGATCATCGACACCGGCGTCAATCCGGGCCCTCGGCTACCACCCGTCCGCGGCGCCGGGGACGTGCTCGAGGGCGGGGACGGGACGGACGACTGTGACGCGCACGGCACGCTCGTGGCCGGTGTGCTCGCCGCACGTGAAGACGAGACCGGACACGTGGGCGTGGCCCCCGGTGTCGAACTCGTCTCCATCAGGCAGTCCAGCGGCGTACTGCGCCCCACCGGGCAGGAGGACGACGGGGTGACCGTGGGGGTCGGGGTGGGGACGATCTCCACGCTAGCCGCTGCGATCAGGGCCGCCGTCGACGCGGGGGCGGGGGTGATCAACATCTCCGAGGTCGCGTGCGTCCCCGCGGGGACGCGGCTGGCCGACGACACCCTCGGGGGCGCGATCCGCTACGCCGCCGTCGAACACGACGTCGTGCTGGTGGCCGCCGCGGGAAACGTCGGCCAGACCTGCGGAGCACAGAACCCGGGCACGCCGGACCCCGCCGCCCCGGGGAGCGACGGGTGGGACGACGTCGTCACCGTGGCCTCCCCTGCCTGGTACGGCGACCACGTGCTCACCGTCGGTGGCGTCGACGCGGACGGGGCCGCCGCCGACTTCTCCCTCCGCGGCCCGTGGGTCGACGTCGCGGCGCCGGCGGTGGGGCTGCGATCGGTGGGGGCCGACGGCGACGGGGTGGCCGATCTCGTCGTCAGCGCGGACGGGGCGAGGACGCCGATCAGCGGCACGAGCTTCGCCGCACCCTTCGTCGCCGGCGTGGCGGCCCTCGTCCGGCAGGCCCGCCCGGGGCTCTCCGCCCGGCAGGTGATCTCGCGGATCACGGGCACGACCCTGCCCGCCGCCGGGGGACACGACCACGCCGTCGGCCACGGTGTCGTCGACCCCGTCGCGGCGGTCACCGGGGTGCGGCGGAGCGGGAGGCCGGATCCGGCCTCGTCCGTGATCGCCGCGCCCGGGCCCGAGCCCATCGCCGCCGGCGCCGGTGCCGGGGGTGTCGTGGCCGCCACCGCCCTCACCGTGGGTGCTGTCGTCCTCGTCGTCGTCGGTCTCTCGCGACCACCCCGCCCCGGGGCGCGTCGTCACTGATCCGGCGACCACACCGCTACGGCTGCTCGTCCCCCTCGAACGCCTCGACGGCGGAGCCGTCACGCCCGACCAGGGCGGACGCGCGATCCAGCCGCGGGCCCGCGGGGAGACGGTCGATGGTCCCTCCGTCGACGGGGACCGGCGTGCCGCCGACGCCGAGCGCCCCGGCGGCCTGTCCGTCCGGCACGTCGAACCGCACCCCGGTGTCGGCGACGATCGTCGTCACCGCACTCCGGGCGGCCGCGCTCCGGCCGGTCGCCTCGACCAGGAGCCCGCCCCCGGGGATCCCCACGGCATCGACCGCCGGGCCGCCGCCGTCCGCACCGGCCACCGCCCGGGCCTCGTCCGGGCCCGGCGCGGGCGCACCGGCGACCAGGGCGGTCCTCCGCACCGCGGAGCCGTCGACGGACGCCTCGCGCACGCACAATGTGGGCGAATCCCGGGTCGTGAGGATGGCGGGCCTGGCGGTGGGGAAGGCTTCCACGTCCAGTGACACCGAGCGGGGAACGCCCATCTGGTCGGGCGGGACGGAGACCACCGCGCCCACGGTCGTGGTCGACCGGATCACGTCCGCCACCACCGGCCCGACCTCCCGGACCCCGTCGGAGAGCGCGACGTGGGTCCGCGTCCCGGTGGCGGTCTCGACGGTGAACACCTGCCCGATACGCAGGCCGGGCAGGCCGTAGTCGACCGGCTCCCCGGCCATGTCGATCCGCGGGCGGGCGACGGGGGCCACCTCGGTCAGCGGATCGAGCAGCGCCGCCGTGACGGGGCGGGGTTCCACCCCACCGAGCCCCAGGATCGCGAGGAGGTCCCCGTCGTCGAGGTCGATCCGGGCACGCGTGCCCTCCCGGATCAGCCAGCCCGTCCCCTCCTGGCTCACCAGTGCGATCTCGTCGGGCCCCGTCTCGCGCCCCGGCCGCGGCCCGTCCTCGCGGGCCACGACGCTCGTCGCGACGACCCGCGGGCGCCCCCGGTCCGCGTCCGCCACCTCGTCGCACACCGTCCACGACACCGACGACGCGGCCTCGGCATCACGGTGTGCCGGCAGAGCCGACGGCGCCCCGGGGATCCCGAGCAGTCCGCCGCGGGACGTGACGGCGACATCGACGTCCTTGACGGTGGCCGGCTCGACCGGCTCCCCCAGGATCAGACGCGCGGAGGCGAGATTGAGCACCGGGTGCACCGCGTCCCCCGCCCGGACATACATCTGGCCCGAGTCCCCGCCCACCATGACCTGCGTCCGGTCGACATCCGGCGACGGGTCGATCAGCGCGAGGATCGCCGCGCCCGCACAGCCCAGGACCGCGGCCACGACCCCGACGGTGAGCCCCATGGACTGCCTCTTGAGCGGGTCGTGCAGCATGCGCACGTCGCGCGCGACCACCGCGTACCGGGCCCGGCGGGCGAGGAAACGGTGGCCGTCGACCTGCGCACGGGTCGTCGGCTTCATCGGCACGGCCCCGGTCCCCTTCCACGAACGTGGCGTCCCCTGATCGGGCGCGCCGCGGGTAGGGTACGTCACGATCGCGGCCCCGTGGCCGGTCATCTCCGGCAGCTCGGCGACGCCGGACACCTGGTGAGGAGGGCGCCGGATGGTGGCGGTACTCGCACTCACGGTGCTCTGCCTCGCGCTCGCCCCGGTCCTGCCCCCACAGTGGCAGCCGTGGACACAGTTCACTCTCGCCGCGGTGACGGCGATGCTCCTGACCGCCCGTCGTGGCGGCCGCCCGGTGCTCGCCCGTCGTCTCCGGCCACGTGACGTTCCGGTGGACGTGGTGGACCTCGTGGCCCCGGACCGGTCCCTCGTCGGGTGTGTGGACGGCGACCGGGTGGTGACGACGGCGGTCGAGCTCTCCGCCGGCGCCCTCGTCGACACCGGGGTCGGTGGCGACGAACCAGCGGATTTCCACGGTGTCCGCCTCCCCCTCGCCGCCATCGCACGCCAGCTCGACCAGGGCGGGGTACTCCTCGAGGGGATCGACGTGGTGGTCGAGGGGCGCCGGGCCGTCGACGGGCCCGCCGGCGACGTCTACTCCGCGCTCGTCGGTCCGCTGCCCCTGATCTCGCGTCGCCGGGTGATCCTGCTCGCCCGCTTCGACATCATCCGCCTGGCGAGCGATGCGGTAGACGGTGGCGAGGACGCCCTGCAGCAGATCGTCACCGTGGCGACCGAACGCCTCCGGCGCGCACTCGTCCACCACGGGATTCCCTGCCGGGTCCTCGACGCCACCGAACTCGCCGAGATGTACCTCGCCTCCGAAGCCGCCCCGCCGGCGGGGACGGGATTGGTCGTCAGGCCGGGCGCGGACCCGCGGCGGGTCGTCGACGCGATGACCGCGGTCGGTGCCACCGCGGTCACGGAGGTGCTCCGCCTGCGCCGGGTCGAGGGCCGCGCCGACGTGGTCGACGTGGTCACCACCGTCGGGGTCACCGGCGTCGACGACACCGTGCTGCCCGCCGAGGCGGGTACTCCGTGTCACCGGCTCCCGACCGCGCGGGTGCTCCCCGTCCCCGGCGAGACCCTGCCCGAGGCCGTCGCCGGCTCACTCGCCCGCCGCCGGATCGATTCGTTGCAGGCCGTGGCACCGCCGGCACACGGCGCCGGGCAGATCCTCGGCGCGACGAGCTCGGGCTCCGCGACCGCGCTCCAGCTCGCCGGGCCCCACCTGCGCTCGGTGCTCCTCGCGGCCCGGCCGGCGGTCTGTCGACAGGTGGCCTTCCGCGCGGTCGCGTCCGGGTACCGGATCGCCGTGGTCACCGACGTGCCCGAACGATGGCGTCCGCTCTCCGCGATCGCCGATGAGAGCCGGTACCGGATCGTCGACCCCGGTTCATCCGACGCCGGCGCACCCGTCGACGCGGTGATGTGGGATGTCGACGGGCCCCTCTCCGAGGGGCGCATCGACGCCCTCGCCGGCCCGGGCGGCCCGGACGTCACCCCTCCCACCGTGATCCGGGTGGACGCGGACTGGGACGCCCGCACCACCCCGCGGAACTCCTCCACGGCCCCACCGGACCTGGTCCTGGACGGGCGGATCGACGGCTGGATCTCGGTCGAGCCCCGGGGCGACGACCCCCACCGGGTGTTCGTGGTGTCGGGGCCCGGGGAGGAGGACTACGTCAGACGCGGTCCCCTCACACCCGCAGGTGCTGTACCTGCCGCCAGCCCGGATCGTCCGTGACCGTCATCGTCACGTCGCCCTGCTCCCATCCGGACGCCGCCACCCGTAGCTGCTCGTGGGCCGGGGTCGTCGAGTCCACGTAGAAGTGGAGCAGGCGGCGCCCGTCGCAGCTCTCCGCGCCAACGCACTCGCCGTTCACGCCGATCCGGTCGACCAGGTGGTCCTCGAGGTCCCGCAGCCCGGGCAGCGACCACGGGCCGGGCAGACCACCGTCCTCAACATCCGTATAGGGAACCCGGAGGGCGACGTGCCGGTCGAACTCCGGAGCGGACAGCGCGACGAGCGGCACGCGCACCACCGCGACCATCGGGCCCCACGTCGTCTCCCCGTGCAGGATGTGCCACGCCGGGTCGCCGGTCTCGTCCACGTTGTCGCGGGCCAGCTCGCGCAGGATCAGCGGCAGTGCGGCCAGCGACACCGCGTCATCCCCCGGCGCGATCGCGTTGGCGCGGATCCGGCCCACCCACAGCTCCACGGCGGCCTCCCCGCAGACGGCGTCGAGCAGCAGATAGGCCGCGATCCCGGCGTCCGGCCCACGCAGACCGGCGAAACCGGGGTGGTGGACGGTCACGTCCGCCTGGGACAGTCCGACGTCGACCACGACCTCGGCCTGGTCGAACGCCAGGCGCCGACCGCGGAAGAACATCGCGCACCCGGAGACCGGCTCCCGCAGGTCACCGAAGCACCAGGTCTCGTCCCCGGACGGTGCACCGGAGAGCCAGCGGCGGGCCGCCCCCCGGAGTTCGGGGACGCCGGCCGCGGTCACCGTGAAGCGATGCGGGCCGCCGGCCTCGCCGGGGACGAACTCCCACGACAGGCCGGGATCGATCGCCTCGATGAGCGAGGTGATCTCCGGGACCACCCGACGGACGTCCCCTGACTCGACCGCGGCCGCGGACCGGCGTGCGCCCGCCTCGGCCCACCACTGCCAGAACGCCGAGACCGCCCGGTCCGAGCGGAGCCGGGCGGTCTCGATACGGACCGCGGACAGGTCCAGCGACCTGGAGAGCTGTCGGGGTCGTGCCGCACCGATCGCCATTGAGTTCACCTTCCGTCCCGGAGCCCGTCGTGGTCGCTTTCTCTCCAGTATCCGGATAAGTGCGCTTCCGTGCCCGTGGCGGTGCCGACTCAGCCGCCGCAGCAGCCACCCCCGGCCCCGGGGACCTGCCGTACCTCTCGCGTGGTGAGGTTGCGCGCACCGAGTTCCGGGTCCGGCGGATACTCGACCCGGGCCAGGGACAGCCCACACGCCGGCGCCACCGGGACCGCCGAGGATCGCTCATTTTCCTGCAGCAGCCCCGAGATCCACTCCTGCGAGCGCCTGCCCTCCCCCACAGCCATCACCGCGCCCACGAGACTGCGCACCATGGACCAGCAGAAGGCGTCCGCACTCACGCTGGCGGTCCACACCTCGCCCGCCCCGGGGGCGTCGGCCCCCCGGGGGTCCGGCTCGGCGCGCCAGTCGAAACGCTGGAGTTCACGGACGGTGGTGGCCCCGTCCCGGCGACGGCAGAACGCCGCGAAGTCGTTCAGACCGAGCAGCCGCGTGGAGGCCTCACGCACCGACTCCAGATCCGCCCGCCGGGTCCACGCCGCCGTGTCCCTGGCCCTGGTCGGCTCCACGCCCCACGGAGCGGTGCTGAGCCGGTACTCGTAATGCCTCCGCATCGCGGAGAAGCGGGCGTCGAACTCCGCCGGGGCCCACCGTGCGTCCATCACCGCGATATCGGAGGGCAGGAGTCGCACCAACCGCCGGACCAGAGCCTCCGGGCGCCCCTCGAGAGGCCGCTGGTCCAACCACGCCGGATCCACGTCCAGGTGGCAGACCTGTGCCCGGGCGTGGACCCCGGCGTCCGTCCGCCCGGCCACGGTGAGAGTGACCGGGTGGCGGAGGACCGTGGCGAGCTCGGCCTCGAGGACCCCGCACACCGTGCGTCGGCCAGGCTGGCGCGCCCAGCCGGAGAAATCGGTGCCGTCGTAGGCGACGTCGAGGCGGATCCGTCGGGTGTTCACGGCCTCCGACGCTAGACCACGCCCGGGCCCGACCGCCAAGAACGCCCGGCCCCGACTGCCCCACGCCCCCGGCCGGACTTCCGGCACGATGGCCCCATGTCGTCGTCTCCCGGCCCCGTCCCCTCCCGTGGGGTGGCCACGCTGCGCACCGCCGCCGTGGCCATCGCATTCGCGCTCGGCGCCTGCTCGCCGGCCGGCGAGCGGCCCGGCGCCGTCGCCCCGGAGGGCCCGGCCGAGCCCGGGGCCGGGGGCGGCGCGGCGGCGCGCTACGAGAACTACGTGGCCCTCGGGGACTCCTTCGCCGCTCTGGGGCCCGTCGCGGCCCCGACCACCGGTCCGGAGCACTGCCAGCGCTCCACCCGGAACTACGCCGGTCTGCTCGCCGAACGGCCCGGCATCGGCACCCTGGTGGACGCCACGTGCGGGAGCGCGACGATCCCGGACCTGACGTCTCCGCAGAGCGCGCGGACGGCGCCGCAGTTCGATGCCCTGACCCCGGAGGTCGACCTGGTCACGCTCTCGATCGGCGGCAACGACGTCGGGTTCGGCGACATGGTGGAGTGCATCGTCTCGACCCCGGGGGCCGACACCGGAGCGCCGTGCCGCGACCGCCTCGAGCTGTCCGTGACCGCGGCGCTCGACGGACTCGGCGCACAGTTGGACGGGGTCTATGCGGGGATCCGGGAGCACTCCCCCGACGCCCGGATCGTCACCACCGCATACCTGCCGCTGGTCCCGGCGGACGGGGGCTGCGACTTCGTCGCCCGGATGAGCCCCGGCGACGTCACCTGGACCCGGCACGTCACCGACCGGATCAACCGGATCGTCGTCGACGCCGCGGACCGCGCCGGGGCCGTGGCGGTGCTCCCCGATGACGCGCAGGAGCGCAGTGCGTGCGCCGCGCCGGAGGCCCGCTACACCGACTTCACGGGACTCGAGACCGGCTCGCATCCGATGCACCCCACCGCGGCGGGCCACCGGGCGATGGCCGACGCCGTGTCAGAAGCTCTCTGAGCCGGCCGCCGCACGCGACAGGGCCCCGCCACCGCGTGAGGCGGTGACGGGGCCCGGGGTCGGCTGCTGATCGGCGAGGGATCAGGCCTTGTCGGAGTCCGTCTCCGTGTCGTCCGCGTGGTTCGCGTCCTCGGACACGGACTCGGCGGTCTCCTCGGCCTGCTCGACCTCGGCCTCGTCGGCGGCCTCGACCTGATCCGCGACCGGGCTGTTGGCCTCCGCCTCGGCGGTGGTGGCGTCCTCGGCCGGCTTCTCGGCGGCCTTCTTGGAGGCGGCGGCGCGGGTGGCACGCGAGGCCTCGGCGGACGCGAGCTCCTCGGTCACGAGCGCGATCATCGCCATGGGCGCGTTGTCGCCCTTGCGGTTCTCGAGCTTGACGATCCGGGTGTAGCCACCGTCACGGTTCGCGGCACGCGGGCCGATCTCCGCGAACAGCTTGTGCAGCACATCCTTGTCGCGGATGACCTTGGCGGCCTCACGACGGTCGGCCAGCGTCCCGCGGCGGGCCTTGGTGATGAGCTTCTCCGCGTAGGGGCGCAGCAGCTTCGCCTTGGACTCGGTGGTGCGGATGGCATCGTGCTCGAACAGCTGGCTGGCCATGTTCGACAGGATGAGCCGCTGGTGGGCGGGGGAACCGCCGAGGCGGGTGCCCTTCTTGGGCTTGGGCATCAGATTCTCCTAGGAATTTATGTGCTGAGCGCTCGTTCAGAGCTGCTCGGTCTCGGCGTAGTCCTCGCCGCCCTCGTCGATCCACGTACCGGTCTCGGCGTCGTAGCCGGCGACCGAGGCGGGGTCGAATCCGGGGGGCGCGTCCTTGAGGGAGAGACCCAGCTCGACGAGCTTGACCTTGACCTCGTCGATCGACTTCTGGCCGAAGTTGCGGATGTCGAGCAGGTCCGTCTCGCTGCGCGCGACGAGCTCGCCCACGGTGTGGACCCCCTCGCGCTTGAGGCAGTTGTAGGAGCGCACCGACAGGTCCAGATCGTCGATGGGCATCCCGTACGCGGCGATGTGGTCCGCCTCCGCCGGGCTGGGCCCGATCTCGATGCCCTCGGCCTCGTCGTTGAGTTCCCGGGCCAGGCCGAACAGTTCGACCAGGGTCTTACCGGCGGATGCCAGGGCGTCGCGCGCGGTCATCGAGTTCTTGGTCTCGACGTCCAGGACCAGACGGTCGAAGTCGGTGCGCTGGTGCACACGGGTGGCCTCGACCTTGTAGCTCACCTTGAGAACCGGCGAGTAGATCGAGTCGATCGGGATCCGACCGATCTCATGCCCTGCGTCCTTGTTGAGGCCGGCGGGGATGTAGCCGCGGCCGCGCTCGACGACGAGCTCGATCTCCAGGCGGCCGTTCTCGTTGAGGGTCGCGATGTGCAGGTCCGGGTTGTGGACCTCCACGCCGGTCGGCGGGACGATGTCGCCCGCCGTGACGGCACCCGGGCCCTGCTTCTTGAGGTACATGGTGACCGGCTCGTCCTCGACGGACGAGACGACCAGACCCTTGAGGTTGAGGATGATGTCGGTGACATCCTCCTTGACGCCCGGCACGGTGGTGAACTCGTGCAGGACACCCTCGATGCGGATGCTGGTGACCGCCGCGCCCGGGATGGACGACAGCAGCGTGCGTCGCAGGGAGTTGCCGATGGTGTAACCGAAGCCGGGCTCGAGGGGCTCGAGGATGAAACGCGAACGGTTCTCGGCGACGGCTTCCTCGGTGAGAGTGGGCCGCTGGGAGATGAGCATGTGCTACCTCTTTCGATTCTCGGCGTCCGCTATTTGACGCCGTAGGAACCCACCGTCGCCGGGAGGGCCGCGGCGGGCGGCCCTCCCGGCGACAGGGGAGGACGGATCACTTCGAGTAGAACTCGACGATCAGCTGCTCCTGGAGCGGCACGTCGACCTGCGCGCGCTCGGGGAGCTGGTGGACGAGGATCCGCAGGGTCGTGGGGACGACCTGCAGCCACGCCGGGACGGGACGCTCGCCGAGCATCTCCGCGGCGATCTCGAACCAGTCCATCTTGGTGGACCTGGGACGCACGTCGATGATGTCGTACTGCGACACCCGGTAGCTCGGGATGGTCACCTTCTGGTCGTTGACCCGGAGGTGCCCGTGGCTCACGAGCTGGCGGGCCTGCCGACGCGTCTGCGCGAGGCCCGCGCGGTACACGACGTTGTCGAGACGCGATTCCAGGATCTGGAGGAGGTTCTCACCGGTCTTGCCAGGGCGGCGGTGGGCCTCCTGGTAGTAGCGGCGGAACTGCTTCTCCATGACGCCGTAGGTGAAGCGGGCCTTCTGCTTCTCCTGCAGCTGGGTGCGGTACTCGGACTCCTTGATCCGCGCACGGCCGTGGTGGCCGGGCGGGAAGGGCCGACGCTCGAATGCGGTGTCTCCACCCACGAGGTCCACGCCAAGACGACGCGACTTGCGGGTAACTGGACCGGTGTAACGTGCCATTGTTCTCTACGTTCCTTCCGGCTCAGACTCGACGCCGCTTGGGCGGACGGCAGCCGTTGTGGGGCTGGGGCGTGACATCGGAGATCGTGCCCACCTCCAGGCCGGTGGCCTGGAGCGAGCGGATCGCGGTCTCACGACCCGAGCCGGGGCCCTTGACAAAGACATCGACCTTCTTCATGCCGTGCTCCTGTGCCTTGCGGGCGGCGTTCTCCGCGGCGAGCTGGGCGGCGAAGGGCGTCGACTTGCGCGAGCCCTTGAAGCCGACGTGTCCCGAGGACGCCCAGGACAGAACGGCACCGGTCGGGTCGGTGATCGAGACGATGGTGTTGTTGAACGTGCTCCTGATGTGGGCCTGGCCGTGAGCGACGTTCTTCTTTTCCCTGCGGCGACCCGTCTTCTTGGGGCCCGCGGCGCGTGACTTGGGGGGCATTACTTCTTCTTTCCGGCGACGGTCTTCTTCGGACCCTTACGGGTGCGGGCATTGGTCTTGGTGCGCTGGCCGTGCACCGGGAGTCCCCGGCGGTGGCGCAGGCCCTGGTAGGCACCGATCTCGATCTTGCGTCGGATGTCTCCCTGGACCTCGCGGCGCAGGTCACCCTCGACCTTGTAGTTGCCCTCGATGTCATCTCGGAGGACTGTCAGCTGCTCGTCGGTGAGGTCCTTGGAACGCAGGTCGGTACTGATGCCCGTGCGCTCCAGGATCTCGACGGCCCGGGTCCTTCCGATGCCGAAAATGTACGTGAGCGCGATCTCCATCCGCTTGTCGCGGGGGAGGTCGACGCCGGCTAGGCGTGCCATGTCGCGGTTCTCTTTCGTCGTGCGGTAGGTCTGCTCCCCGACCGTCCCCGGTCCGTGTGGTCATCTCACGATGAGCATCCGACCCGGGGCCCCGGCCTCCGCGTCCGGGGGTGTGGACCCGCCTCGCCCCCGAAGGGGTGGGGCGGCTGGTGACAGGGAGTTGTCCGTCTTACTTGTAGCGGTAGACGATCCGGCCGCGGGTGAGGTCGTAGGGCGACAGCTCCACGACCACGCGGTCCTCCGGCAGGATGCGGATGTAGTGCTGCCGCATCTTGCCGCTGATGTGGGCGAGGACCTTATGCCCGTTCTCGAGCTCGATGCGGAACATTGCGTTCGGCAACGGCTCGATCACACGGCCCTCGACCTCGATGGCTCCGTCTTTCTTTGCCATGCTGGTTATGGTCCTCCACGATTCCCCGGATCACGTCTACCGGTGTTCAGGTGCACTGGTGGGCACACCGACGTATCAGAGTACGTGCCGGGCGGCGCGATCGCCAATCGGGGCTCACGTGTAGCAGGCGTGGCCCGCCGGGACACCGTCGAACCGCTGCTGCAGCCACCCCAGGGCGGCGGGGAGCTTCTCGACCGCACCGAGGAGGTGCTCGGGGGCCAGGCCCGGCTCCCACGTGATCGGGGTCCCCTCCCGGCAGTACCTCTGCGCGGTGGCCTCGGCGTCCCAGAACGGGACGAGCGGGTCGGTCCGGGAATGCCACATGTAGACGGGCACGTCGGGGACCTGCGGGGCGAGCGCGATGCTGTTCTCCCGGAAGGCCTGCATCAGCTCTTCCTCGGCCATGAGGTCCCCGCCCTGGAGGACCTGCGGCACCGACCGGAACGCGCCGAATGTGAGCAGCCCGGCCGTGCACCGTCCGCGGAGCGTGTGGAACAGGTCCCAGCCCTCCGGCGTGAGCTTGTCCTCGAGACGCACCTCCGGGTACTCGCGGGCCGTGCCGACCGCGGCGGCGAACGCGAGGCCGAACGCGGGGTGCGGGTTGTTGCCGATCATCCGTGCCATCGTGGTCATGTCCGTGGGCACCCCGCCCTGTGCCGCCCCGACCAGGTTGACGTCCGGCGCGTACTCGCTGTGGAGGTTGGCGATCCACCCGGTCGCGATGCCGCCGCCCGAGTAGCCGAGCGCCCCGAACCGGCTGTGCCGCGAATCGAACCGCGGATCGTCCCGCACCGCGCGCATCCCGTCGAGCCCGATCCGACCGGAGAGCTGCCCGCCCGGGTAGGCGACCTCCGGGCCCAGGTGGTCGGGGATGATCACGGTCCAGCCCTGGTCCAGCTGGACCCGGAGGAACGCCATGGCGTTGTCCTGGACGGTCTCCACCGTGGGGTTGACCAGTGACTCGGTGGGCGCGCAGTGCTGGCCGAGCGCGTTGAGGTAGTGCTGGTAGCTCAGGACCGGCCCGTCCGGTCGCGCGTGGGGCGGGCGCACCACCGTCGCGGTGGCCAGGATCGGCTCGTCGTGACTGTTGGTCGAGCGGTAGGCGATCTCCGTGACGCGGTACCCGGCGAACGCGGGCATCGCCACCTCCCGGGAGTTGATGACCTGACCGTTCTCCGCGGAAGTCAGCGTCTCGGGGTCGGTGTGGTAGAAGGGCGCGGCCTGCGGCCCCTCCATGATCGACTGGGTCCCCTCCCCCACCGACTGGGCGCGGGCGCCGGGCGCACCGGACACGGTCTGCACCACCACGAGCGCGAGCACCACCAGGATCGCCGGCAGCCACCGGGCTACTGCGGGAGGCGCGGTCCCGACGACGGGCCGTGGGGTCATCTCTTCTACCTCCGAACGCAGCAGCAACGGCAACAGCAGTGACACTGTAGCGGAGCGTGTCCCCCAGCGGGCCGGTCGCCCTGCCGTGGCGGCAGAAGATCAGTCGCGCGGTGTCAGGATGCGCGGTCCGTCCGTCGTGACCGCCACCGTGTGCTCCCAGTGTGCTGCCGGGGCGCCGTCGACCGTGACGACGGTCCAGTCGTCGGACAGCGTGCGGGTGTCCGTCTCCCCTCCCAGGACGAGCATCGGCTCCACGGCCAGGACGGACCCCTCGTCGAGTCGCGGCCCCTTGCCGGGCTTGCCCTCGTTGGCCAGGAACGGCCACTCGTGCATCTCGCGGCCGATCCCGTGCCCCCCGTACCCGTCGACGATCCCCAGCGAGACGCCGTGGCGCTGTTCGGCACGTCGGGTCGCGGTCTCCAGTGCGTGCGAGACGTCTGTGAGCCGGTTCCCGGTCCGCATGGCGAGGATCCCCTCCTCGAGGACCTCGCGGGTGGCCTCGTTGAGCGTGTCCACCTCGGCGGAGAGCGTCCCCACGCCGAAGGACCACGCCGAGTCGCCGTGCCAGCCGTCCAGGATCGCCCCGCAGTCCACCGAGACCAGGTCGCCCTCGTGCAGCACGGTGGAGACACCGGGGATACCGTGCACCACGACCTCGTTGACGGACGTGCAGAGGGAGCCGGGGAAGCCCTGGTAGCCCTTGAACGACGGGACCGCACCGGCGTCGCGGATCAGCTGGTCCGCGACGGCGTCGAGGTCGGCCGTCGTGGCCCCGGGGACAGCAGCGTCGCGGACCGCGACCAGCGCCCTCCCGACGATCCGGCCCGCGGCCTCCATGGCGTCGAGTTCGCCGGCCGTGCGTGCGCCGACGGCCTTCCGGGATCTGCCGAACACGTGCGCGCCGTCAGCGTCCCACCGCGGCCATCGCGCGGTCGTTGATCTCGTCGACCTCACCGACGGCGTCGATGGTCTTGACCTGCTCGGCGTAGTACTCGAGCAGCGGGGCGGTCTCGGAGCGGTACACCGACATCCGGTTCCGGATGACGTCCTCGGTGTCGTCCTCGCGGCCCCGCGCCAGCATCCGGGTGACGACGGTCTCCTCGTCGATCTTGAACTCGAGGACCGCGTCGATCGACGTCCCGGCGTCCTGGAGCATCACCTTGAGCGCGTCAGCCTGCTCGGTGCTCCGGGGGTAGCCGTCCAGGAGGAAACCCTCCGTGGCGTCGGGTTCGGAGATGCGGGCCTCGACCATGCGGTTGGTCACGTCCGCCGGCACGAGGTCTCCGGCGTCGATGTACCGCTTGGCCTCGACGCCGAGGTCGGTGCCCTGCGAGATGTTGGCCCGGAACAGGTCGCCGGTCGAGATGTGGGGGACGCCGAGCTTCTCCGAGAGCAGGGCGGCCTGTGTTCCCTTACCGGCGCCGGGAGGGCCGAGGAGGACGAGACGCATGGTGGGGACCAGCCTTTCTGAGATATCGGACGCCCTCGCGGGCGGTGGCCCGTGTTATTTGAGGAAGCCCTCGTAGTTGCGCTGCATGAGCTGGGCCTCCACCTGCTTCACGGTGTCGAGACCCACGGACACCATGATGAGCACGGCCGTGCCACCGAAGGGCATGTTCTGCATGTCGCCACCCCCGGAGCCCATGTCCAGGAAGATGTTCGGGAGCACCGCGATCAGGCCGAGGTACAGCGAACCGAAGAGCAGGATGCGGTTGAGCACGTAGCCCAGGTACTCGGCGGTGGGCCTGCCGGGACGGATGCCCGGGATGAACCCGCCGTACTTCTTCATGTTCTCGGCCTGCTCGGCCGGATCGAACTGGATCGCCACGTAGAAGTAGGAGAAGAAGATGATCAATGCGAAGTACAGGACGATGTAGCCCCAGCTGGAGGGGTTCTCCAGGTACTGCATGATGTACCGCTGCCAGAATCCGTCGCCGCCCCCCTCCGGGCCCTGCACCAGCTGGGTGATGAGGATCGGGACGTACATCAGCGAAGATGCGAAGATCACCGGGATGACGCCGGCCTGGTTGACCTTGAGCGGGAGGTACGTCGAGGTGCCGCCGTACTGGCGGCGGCCGACCATACGCTTGGCGTACTGCACCGGGATCCGGCGCTGGCCCTGCTCGACAAAGACGACGGCGACGACGATGAGGACGACCGCCGCCATCACGGCGGCGAACTTCATGGTCGACGAGTTCTGGTAGATGTTCACGCCCTCGGACGGGATGCGCGAGGCGATGCCGGCGAAGATGAGCAGTGACATGCCGTTACCGACGCCACGGTCGGTGATCAGCTCACCGAACCACATCACCAGCGCGGCGCCCGCGGTCATCACCACGACGATCGTCAGGAGCGTGATGATGCTGCCGTCCATGAGGACCGACTGCCCGTTGCCCAGCAGCTGGCCGCGGTCGGCGAGCGCGACGATGCCCGCCGACTGGAGGACGGCGAGCGCGATGGTCAGGTACCGCGTGTACTGGGTCATCTTCGCCTGACCCGACTGCCCCTCCTTCTTGAGCTGCTCGAAGTAGGGGATGACCACCGTCAACAGCTGGACGATGATGCTCGCGGTGATGTACGGCATGATGCCGATCGCGAAGACCGACAACTGCAGCAGAGCACCACCGGAGAAGAGGTTGACCAGGGAGTACAGCTGGGCGTTCTCGCCTGTCATCGCCGTGTCGAGGAGCCCCCGGAGCTTGGGGTAGTCGACGCCCGGCGACGGGATCTGTGCGCCGATCCGGTAGAGGATGATGATCCCGAGGGTGAAGAGGATCTTCTTCCTCAGATCCCGGTCCTTGATCGCGGACGCGAGTGCGGAGAGCACATGTCCTCCTGGTCATGGACGACTCTGGGCCGCCACGTTCGTCGAAAGCAGATGGGGTGCCGGGATCGGTCCGGTCACGACGGACCAGGACCCGGAACGCACAACAGGGAAAACTCTATCAAGATCAGAGCAGGGGCCGGGTCCGAGACTCTCGGACACGACCCCTGCTCCTCACCTCACGGCCCGATGACGGTCCGGTCGGGGAATCAGGCCCCGGCCTCCGTCACGCTGCCACCGGCGGCTTCGATCTTGCTCTTGGCCGACGCGGACACCTTGTCGACGGCCACGGTGACGGCGACCGAGAGGTCCCCGTCCCCCAGCACCTTGACGGGCTGGCCCTTGCGGACCGCACCGGCGGACACGAGCTCGGACACGCCGACCTCGCCGCCCTGCGGGAACAGCCGCTCGATGTCGGACACGTTGACGACCTGGAACACGACCTTGTTCCGGTTCTTGAAGCCCTTGAGCTTCGGCAGCCGCATCTGGAGCGGCATCTGGCCGCCCTCGAATCCGGCCGGGACGTTCTTCCTGGCCTTGGTGCCCTTGGTACCGCGACCGGCGGTCTTGCCCTTGGACGCCTCGCCACGACCCACGCGGGTCTTCTCGGTGTGCGACCCGGGCGCGGGCCGCAGGTGGTGCAACTTGATGCTCATGTCGTCACTTCCGTCTCTTCGACCACGACGAGGTGGCTCACGACGTTGAGGAGACCCCGGGTCTGCGCGTTGTCCTCACGGACGACCGACTTCCGGATGCCCTTGAGCCCGAGTGTGCGCAGGGAGTCCCGCTGGTTCTTCTTCGACCCGATGGTCCCGCGGACCTGGGTGATCTTCAGGTTCGCCATGATCTAAGCCCCCTGTCCGGCACGGGCGCGGAGCATCCCCGCGGGCGCGACGTCCTCGATCGGCAGGCCACGGCGTGCCGCGACCTCCTCAGGACGGTGCAGACCCTTGAGCGCTGCCACGGTCGCGTGCACGACGTTGATGGCGTTGTCCGACCCCAGTGACTTGCACAGGATGTCGTTGACGCCGGCGCACTCGAGCACGGCACGAGCGGCGCCGCCGGCGATCACACCGGTACCCGGCGAAGCCGGGCGCAGGAGCACGACTCCGGCGGCGTCCTCGCCCTGGATCGAGTGCGGGATGGTGGAGGCGATGAGCGGGACGCGGAAGAAGTTCTTCCGGGCCTCCTCCGATCCCTTCTGGATCGCGGACGGCACCTCCTTGGCCTTGCCGTAGCCGACGCCGACCATGCCGTTCCCGTCACCGAGGATCACGAGGGCGGTGAAGCTGAAGCGCCGACCGCCCTTGACGACCTTGGAGACACGGTTGATGGTGACGACGCGCTCGATGAACTGCGACTTCTCATCGTCGCGGCCGCGACGATCGTCGCGACCGCGGCCACGGCCGCGGTCGCCGCCGCGGGCCTGTGCGTTGTCGTTGGTGGTCTTGTTGTCTGCGGCGGGCCCGTTGCTTCCGCCGTCACGACGCTGACGTCCCGGCATCAGACGGTCCTTCCATTAGCGGTCAGTGCAGTGGTGTTGATCATCTAGAACTCCAGCCCACCTTCGCGGGCGGCGTCGGCGAGTGAGGCGATCCGGCCGTGGTACTTGTTGCCACCACGGTCGAACACGATCGTCTCGATGCCGGCTGCCTTGGCGCGCTCGGCCAAGAGCTGGCCGACCTTGGCACTCTGGTCCTTCTTGTCGCCCTCGAGTGCGCGCACGTCGGCCTCGAGCGTCGACGCCGCGGCCATCGTGTGGCCTGCCAGGTCGTCGATGATCTGGGCGTGGATGTGCCGCGAGGAGCGCTTGACGACCAGCCGCGGACGCTGCGGCGTCCCGGAGACCTTCTTGCGGAGCCGGTTGTGGCGCCGGGAGCGGCCGAGTCGACGCGAGGTCGAGACGTCGGTGCCCAGCGGGGAACGATTCTTGGTGCTGCTCATGATCACTTACCCGTCTTTCCGACCTTGCGACGGACCTGCTCGCCCGCGTAACGGATGCCCTTGCCCTTGTACGGGTCGTGCTTCCGCAGTCGCTTGATGTTGGCGGCGATCTGACCGACCTGCTGCTTGTCAATGCCGGAGATCGAGAACTTGGAGGCGCTCTCCACGGCGAACGAGATGCCGTCGGGTGCCGTGACCGGCACCGTGTGGGAGTAGCCCAGCGAGAACTCGAGGTCGGTGCCCTTGGCCACCACGCGGTAGCCGACGCCGAAGATCTCCATGTCCTGCTTGTAGCCCTCGGTGACGCCCACGACCATGTTGTTGACGAGGGAGCGCGACAGGCCGTGAAGGGAGCGGTGATCCCGGTGGTCGTCGGGGCGGTTCACCGTGACGGTGCCCTCCTCGAGGGTCACCGTGATGGGCTCGGGGAGGTCCTGGGCGAGTTCGCCCTTGGGGCCCTTGACGCTGACGGTCTGACCGTCGACCTTGACGTCGACGCCGGACGGGACGGTGATCGGAGCCTTGCCGATACGTGACATTTCTCGCCCCCTTACCAGACGTAGGCGAGGACTTCCCCGCCCACCTTGTTGTTGTTCGCCTGGCGGTCCGTGAGCAGACCCTGCGACGTCGAGATGATCGCGACGCCGAGGCCTCCGAGGACCTTCGGCAGGCCGGTCGACTTGGCGTACACGCGCAGCCCCGGCTTGGAGATGCGCTTGATGCCCTGGATGCTGCGCTGACGCGACGGGCCGTACTTGAGGTCGATGGTGAGCTTCTTGCCCACCTCGGCCTCGTCGACCGCGAAGTCGTTGATGTAACCCTCTTGCTTGAGGATCGCCGCGATGTTGCCCTTGAGCTTGGAGTGCGGCATGGACACGGTGTCGTGGAACGCCGCACTGGCGTTACGCACACGCGTGAGCATGTCCGCGATGGGGTCGGTCATCGACATGGATGGACCATGTTCCTTTCTCGCAACGGTTCCCATGCAACACGGGCCGTCCGGCGGCCTGGTGGGCCACCACGCTCGTCGTGGGCCTATCGCGAAGAGTGTCGGTTGTTCTCTTGTGCGGGCCCGCTCCCCCGGGTACGGGGTCACGGTGTCCCGCCACCCGCGGTGCTCTTCTCACCGTGAATGGCCGAGACGGCTGGGCCGTCTGCCCGGCGTCGGGGCCCGATGACGCGGGGCCCCGGCGCGGACGGCCGGTCCGGCCACTGACCGTCGGGGTCAGTCCTCCTTGAAGGGGAAGCCCAACTGCTTGAGCAGCGCGCGGCCCTCTTCGTCGGTGGTCGCCGAGGTGACGACCGTGATGTCCATCCCGCGCGGACGGTCGATCTTGTCCACGTTGATCTCGTGGAACATGCTCTGCTCACCGAGTCCGAACGTGTAGTTGCCGTGGCCGTCGAACTGCTTGCCGGACAGGCCGCGGAAGTCGCGGATACGGGGCAGGGCGACGCTGGTCAGGCGGTCGAGGAACTCCCACATACGGTCGCCACGCAGCGTCACGCGTGCGCCGATCGGCATGCCCTCACGCAGCTTGAACTGCGCGATGGACTTGCGGGCGCGTCGGATCTCGGGCTTCTGACCGGTGATCTGGGTCAGATCGTTGATCGCGCCGTTGATGAGCTTGGAGTCACGGGCGGCGTCGCCGACGCCCATGTTGACCACGACCTTGACGACGCCGGGGATCTGCATGACGTTGGCGTACTCGAACGTCTCGTTGAGCGCCGGCTTGATCTCCGAGCGGTACTTGGTCTTGAGCCGCGGGATGTACCCGGCGGGAAGAGCGGTATCGGTCATGGCTTACAGGTCCTTCCCGGTCGTACGCGAGACCCGGACACGCTTGCCGTTCTCGTCAGTGCGGATGCCGACACGGGTCGGGGTGCCGTCGGCGTCCACGACCATGACGTTGGACACGTGGACCGGCGCCTCCTGCGTGACGATGCCACCGGAGGAGGCACCGCGCTCGGCGGCCGAATCAGAGGTGTGCTTCTTGATGCGGTTGACTCCCTCGACCAGGACCTTCTCCTGCGCCGGGTAGGACTGGATGACCTTGCCCTTGGCGCCCTTGTCCTTGCCGGAGATGACCAGCACCGTGTCGCCCTTGTGGACCTTCATGTCTACAGCACCTCCGGAGCCAGCGAGACGATGCGCATGAACCGCTTGTCGCGCAGCTCACGGCCGACGGGACCGAAGATGCGCGTGCCACGCGGGTCATTGTCGTTCTTGATGATGACGGCGGCGTTCTCGTCGAACTTGATGTACGAGCCGTCCGGGCGGCGGCGCTCCTTGGCGGTGCGCACGATGACGGCCTTGACGATCTCGCCCTTCTTGACGTTCGCGCCGGGCATCGCGTCCTTCACGGTGGCGACCACGACGTCACCCACCCCCGCGTAGCGACGCTTGGAGCCGCCGAGCACACGGATGCACAGGATCTGCTTGGCACCCGAGTTGTCGGCGACCTTGAGTCGCGACTCCTGCTGGATCATGGTTCTCCTGACCAGGTCTTTTCAATGTGTGCCGGATTCCGACCCGACACACGCGGTCATGCCGCCCGGCTGCGGGGTCGATGACACCGGCAGCTCAGGCAACTGGTCCAGTGTAGGGCTCCGACTGGTCAGAGCCCAAATCGCGCGTCAGTTGGTGGCCGAGCCGGACGAGCCGGCTGATCCCCCGGAGCCGGACGAGGCCGACGATCCCGAGGAGTCGCCCGACCCCACGGCGTCGGCGCCCAGCAGGCCGGCGGCCGTGGCGCTGGGGGTCGCCTGCGCGAGGCCCGACAGGATGTGGTCCATGGCGGGCGCCATCTGCGGGACGAACACCGGCCAATTGTGGATGCCGGAGTCCAGGTACTCGGCGTGCAGATCCACGTCGGGCACCGTCTGGAGCGCCGACTCCAGCGCGCGCGTGCTCTCGTAGGACCCCTTCTCCAGGATGTGTCCGTCGAGCAGGATCATCTCGTTGCTGCCGAACTGTCCGAGCTCCGCGGAGCCCACGCGACCCGTGGCCGCGCTGACGAACACCGACTTGCCCTGGAGGCCGGAGGGGTCGGCGACGGTGTCGTGGTCCTGCCAGGCCTGCGACCCGCGCTCGCCCCACATGTTGGTGACGTCGCCGTGCCGCGCGTCGACCGTCAGCCGCGCGTACTGGTAGCCGAGCTCGTCCAGAGTCGAATACGCGCCGGAGACACCGCCCGCGGCATCGAACATGTCGTAGGTGTTGGCCAGGTGGAGCGCGGACGCGGCGCCCATCGAGACGCCCAGCGCGCCCCAGTCGCCGTTGTGGGCTAGCGCCGGCGTCTCCTCGTGGCCCTTCTCCAGAAGGGGCGGCAGCTCCTCGGTGAGGAACGTCTCCCAGTTGTTGGGCCCCAGGACGTCGTCGTCCTCCTGCCAGTCCGACCACATCGAGGCCGGCGCGCCGGTGGGGGCGATGACGTTGACGTCGCGCTCACGCAGCGCGGGGTCGCCCCAGCCCATCCCGCCGCTCCAGCCCGAGGGGATCTCGCTACCCACCCCGTCGAGGAAGTACACGTTGGGCGAATCCATCCCCTCCGGGGCGCGGTAGACCTCCACGCGGACGGTCCTCTCCATCGACTGCGAGGTCACCGTCCACACCTCCGCCCGCTGGTCGGCGGGATCGGAGGAGCCCGGCCGCAGGGGCTCGACGCTACGCACCTCCGTGGAGGTGATGCTCTGGTCACGCTCCGCGACCGGCTCCGACGGCGCTCCGGAGCTGCCGGGCCGCGGGAAGTCGCTCGACCCGGCGGCCTCGAGGGAACCGAGGACGGCGGTGAGCGGGATCGGGGCGCCGAGCTGGGTCGCCGCCGCCAGGCTCAGCGACGGGGCACCGTACAGGCTGCCCGGTGCCACCGGCGACGACGATCCGACGGACGCCGGATCGACACTCTGGGCGACTGCGGGCCCGGCACCGATCACCACCAGCGCCAGGGCCGAGGCCCCTGCCACTCCCGCGCGGACTGATCGCCCGCGCAGCCGCGCGCTCGTGCTCCGTCGTGTCTCGGCTCGTCCGGTCACCGGCGTCCTACCCCCCTGTGTGGCCCGTCAACAGGCCCTGAATTTTGGCACAACAATGGATTGTCGTTTCCGGGAAACAATTCGTTACGTGAGTCGTGACACCTGTGCGCCGCACCGGGAGAAATGCGACCGGCCCGCCCCGTCGGAACGGGGCGGGCCGGAGGTGTTCGCCGGAGGGCGCCCTACTTGGCGCGCTCCATCAGCTCGACGAGGCGCCACCGCTTGGTGGCCGACAGCGGGCGGGTCTCCATGATCCGCACGCGGTCACCGACACCGGCGGTGTCGGACTCGTCATGAACCTTGACGCGCTCGGTGCGGCGCATGATCTTGCCGTACAGCGTGTGCTTCACCCGGTCCTCGAGTTCGACGACGACGGTCTTGGCCATCTTGTCGGACACGACGTACCCGATCCGCACCTTGCGGCTGTTGCGCTCGGCGGTGTGGGTCACTACAGCTTCCTTCTCACTCACTGGGCATCACCCGGCGCTGCCGACAGGCCGAGCTCCCGCTCGCGCATGACGGTGTAGATGCGCGCGATGTCATGACGGACGACGCGCAGGCGACGGTTGTTGGTCAACTGACCGGTGGCCATCTGGAAGCGCAGGTTGAACAGCTCCTCCTTGGCCTCACGCAGACGAGACGTCAGCGCCTCGGCATCGAGCTCACGCAGCTCGGGGGCGGCGATTCCACTAGCCATCAGAACTGCTCCTCCCGGGTCACGATGCGGGTCTTGCACGGGAGCTTGTGCTGCGCGCGGCGCAGCGCTTCACGCGCGGTCTCCTCGTTCGGGTACGACATCTCGAACAGGATGCGTCCCGGCTTGACGTTCGCGACCCACCACTCGACGGACCCCTTACCGGAACCCATGCGGACCTCGGCGGGCTTCTTGGTCAGCGGGCGGTCCGGGTAGATGTTGATCCACACCTTGCCACCGCGCTTGATGTGGCGGTTGATGGCGATACGAGCGGCCTCGATCTGCCGGTTGGTGATGTACGCGGGCTCGAGCGCCTGGATGCCGTACTCACCGAACGTGACGTCGGTGCCGCCCTTGGCCCCGCCCTTACGGCTGGGGTGGTGCTGCTTGCGGTGCTTGACGCGCTTGGGGATGAGCACGGTCAGGCCTCCTTGTTTTCTGCGGGCGCCTCGGCCGGGGCAGCCGAGCCGGCGCGGCCGGTCTCGGTGCTCGTGGCCGTGGTGCCCTGAGAGCCCGAACGACGCGGCCGGCCGGCGCCGCGCTCGCGACGGGGGGCGCGGTCGCCGCCACCCCGCTTGCTGGTCTGGGCGTACTGGTCGGACTCGCGACGGCCGCCGACGACGTCACCCTTGTAGATCCACACCTTGACGCCGATACGACCGAACGTCGTCTTGGCCTCGTAGGTGCCGTAATCGATCTCGGCACGCAGGGTGTGGAGCGGCACGCGCCCCTCGTGGTAGCGCTCCGAGCGGGACATCTCGGCACCGCCGAGACGACCCGAGCAGACCACCTTGATGCCCTTCACCTGCGGCTGACGCATGGCGGACTGGATGCCCTTCCGCATCGCGCGGCGGAACGCCACGCGGTTGGAGAGCTGCTCCGCGATGCCCTGGGCCACGAGCTGGGCGTCGGCCTCGGTGTTCTTGATCTCCAGGATGTTGAGGTGGACCTGCTTGCCGGTGAGCTTTTCGAGCGCGCCGCGCAGACGGTCCGCCTCCGCACCCCGACGACCGATCACGATGCCGGGACGGGCGGTGTGGATGTCGACGTGGACACGGTCCCGGGTGCGCGAGATCTCCACGCTGGAGATCCCAGCGCGCTCCATGCCCGTGGACAGGAGCTTGCGGATCTTGATGTCCTCGGCGACGTAGTCCTTGTACTGCTTGTCGGCGAACCACTTGGACCGGTAGTCCGAGGTGATGCCGAGACGGAAGCCGTGCGGCTGGATCTTCTGTCCCATTTAGCGGGCACCTCCCTGGTTACGACGGCCCCGACCGGCCGAGCCGGCCTTGGAGGGCACGCTGGTCACCTCGACGGTGATGTGGCTCGTCCGCTTGCGGACGTGGAACGCGCGGCCCTGGGCCCGCGGGCGGAACCGCTTGAGCGTCGGGCCCTCGTCGGCGAACACGGTCGAGACGACGAGGGTCCGGGGATCCAGGTCCAGGTTGTTCTCGGCGTTCGCCATGGCCGAGGCCAGGACCTTGGCGACCGGCTCGCTGGCGGACTGCGGGGCGAACCGCAGGATGTCCAGCGCGTCGGCGGCGTCCTTGCCGCGGATGAGGTCGAGCACGCGACGGGCCTTCATGGGCGTCACGCGAACGAACTTGGCGGTAGCGCGTGCGGTGAGCTGCTGCTCGTCCTGCGCCGAATCCGGTGCGGTCTTCTTGGTATCTGTGCTCATCGGCGCTTACTCTTCCGGTCGTCCTTGATGTGACCCCTGAACATGCGAGTCGGCGCGAACTCGCCGAGCTTGTGACCCACCATCGAGTCGGACACGAACACGGGCACATGCTTACGGCCGTCATGAACGGCAAACGTGTGTCCGATGAAATCGGGCAGGATCGTCGAGCGACGCGACCAGGTCTTGATGACCTGATGAGTGCCCTTGTCGTTCTGCACGTCCACCTTCGCGAGGAGGTGCTCGTCGACGAACGGACCCTTCTTGAGACTACGAGGCATCCTAGTTTCCCTCCTTAGCGCTTCTTACCGGTGCGACGGCGACGCACGATGAGGCTGTCGCTCGCCTTGTTGGGCTTGCGGGTCCGGCCCTCGAGCTGGCCCCACGGGCTGACGGGGTGACGTCCACCGGACGTCTTGCCCTCGCCGCCACCATGCGGGTGGTCGACGGGGTTCATGACCACGCCGCGGACGGTCGGGCGGACGCCCTTCCACCGCATGCGGCCGGCCTTGCCCCAGCTGATGTTGATCTGCTCGGCGTTGCCGACCTCGCCGATCGTGGCGCGGCAGCGCACGTCGACCCGGCGGATCTCGCCGGACGGCATACGGAGCGAGGCGTAGGGCCCCTCCTTGCCGAGCAGCTGGATTCCGGCGCCGGCCGCACGGGCCATCTTGGCGCCGCCTCCCGGGCGGAGCTCCACCGCGTGCACGACGGTGCCCGCGGGGATGCCGCGGAGCGACAGGTTGTTGCCGGTCTTGATGTCGGCGGTCGGGCCCGACTCGACCTTCATCCCCTGCTTGAGGTTGCGCGGGGCGAGGATGTACCGCTTCTCCCCGTCCGCGTAGTGCAGGAGGGCGATGTGGGCGGTGCGGTTCGGGTCGTACTCGATGTGCGCGACGGTGGCGTTGACGCCGTCCTTGTCGTTGCGACGGAAGTCGATGACGCGGTACTGGCGCTTGTGGCCACCGCCCTTGTGGCGGGTGGTGATCCGGCCGTGGCCGTTACGGCCGCCGGACTTGCTCAGCGGTCGCACCAGCGACTTCTCGGGGTTCGAGCGCGTGATCTCGGTGAAGTCCGAGACGCTCGAGCCGCGACGACCGGGGGTCGTGGGCTTGTGTTTGCGGATAGCCATGAGGTTCTCTCGTCCTTAACTCGTCCCGCCGTCAGGCGGTCAGACCCGGGATCTCGATGGGCTTGCTGTCGGCCGCGAGGGTCACGATGGCGCGCTTGGTGTCCTTACGCTGCCCGTATCCGGTGCGGGTCCGCTTGCGCTTGCCCTGACGGTTGGCGGTGTTCACGGACTCCACGCTGACGCCGAAGATCTCCTCGATGGCGATCTTGATCTGCGTCTTGTTGGCGTCCGGGGTGACCAGGAACGTGTACACGCCCTGCTCGAGCAGGCCATAGGCCTTCTCGGAGACGACGGGGGCGAGGATGACGTCCCGCGGGTCGGCGACGGTACTCACTTGTCGGCCTCCTTCGCGGCAGCGGAGTTCTTACGCGAGAACGCCCGAGCCGCCTGGGTGACGAACGCGTCCAGGGCCTCCACCGTGAACACGACGTCGTCTGCGTTGAGGACGTCGTAGGTGTTGAGCTGATCCGGAGCGATCGGGTGGACATGGTCGAGGTTGGCGACCGAACGCCATGCGGCGACGTCCTCGCGGCCCACGACGACCAGGAACTTCTTCCGGTCCGACAGGCTTTTGAGGAAGTCGCGGACGCCGGACGTCGACGGCTGCTGGCCCTCGACGACCTCGGTCACCACGTGGAGCCGCTCGTTCGCAACCCGGTCCGAGAGGGCCCCACGCAGGGCGGCGGCCTTCATCTTCTTGGGGGTGCGCTGCGAGTAGTCGCGCGGCTGCGGGCCGTGGACCGTGCCGCCGCCGGTGTAGGCGGGCGCACGCGTCGAGCCCTGTCGGGCGCGGCCGGTCCCCTTCTGGCGGAACGGCTTGCGACCGCCGCCCCGGACCTCGCCGCGGGTCTTGGTGGCGTGCGTGCCCTGGCGCGCCGCGGCCTGCTGCGCGACGACGACCTGGTGCATCAGCGGCACGTTGGGCTCGACGCCGAAGATCTCGGCGGGCAGCTCCACCGCACCGTCGGCCTTGCCGGCCGGGGTACGGACGTCGAGCTTGAGGTTCACGGTGTTCTCCGTCGTGGTCATGCGTGCGCACCGCCCTTCACTGCGGACCGGACCACCACGAGGCCGCCCTTGCGACCCGGGATGGCTCCCTTGATGAGGAGGACGCCGGCCTCGGCGTCGACCTTGTGGACCTTGAGGTTCATGGTGGTCACACGCTCGTTACCCATGCGTCCCGCCATGGACTTGCCCTTGAACACGCGGCCCGGGGTGGCTGCGCCGCCGATGGCACCCGGCTTGCGGTGCACCGCCTGCGTACCGTGCGAGGCGCCCTGACCGCCGAAGCCGTGGCGCTTCATGGTGCCGGCGAAACCCTTGCCCTTGGAGGTCCCTGTGACGTCGACGAAGGCGCCGTCGGTGAACACGTCCGCGCCGAGCTCCTGGCCCAGCTCGAAGCCGGCCGCCTGCTCGGCGCTGTCGAGCCGGAGCTCCACGAGGTGGCGGCGTGGGGTCACGCCCGCCTCGGAGAACTGGCCCGCGACGGGCTTGGTGACCTTACGGGGGTCGACCGCGCCGAAGGCGATCTGCACGGCGTTGTAGCCGTCGGTCTCTTCACTTCGGATCCCGGTGACGACGCACGGCCCGGCCTTGATGACGGTCACCGGGACGACCCGGTTGTTCTCGTCGAAGACCTGGGTCATGCCGAGCTTGGCGCCCAGGATGCCTTTGATCTCGGTGTTACTCATCTGCTCACTGTCTCCGCTGCACTGTGTTTGCTAAGCGATGTGCTCTGCTGACCGCTGTGCGGTCGAAAGGTCACTGGATATTGACGTCGACGCTGGCGGGCAGGTCGATGCGCATGAGCGCGTCCACTGTCTTGGGCGTCGGGTCGAGGATGTCGATCAGCCGCTTGTGGGTGCGCATCTCGAAGTGCTCACGCGAATCCTTGTACTTGTGCGGCGAGCGGATGACGCAGTACACGTTCTTCTCGGTGGGCAGCGGCACCGGGCCGACCACGCGGGCACCCGTGCGGGTCACCGTCTCGACGATCTTGCGCGCCGAGGCGTCGATCGCCTCGTGGTCATAGGCCTTGAGCCGGATGCGGATCTTCTGTCCCGCCACTTCGTCCTCTTCCCTCCCGCCCTCGAGGGCGGCTGTCGTGAGCACCCTCGCTGCGCGGGGGGCACTGCTCGTGTTCGCTTGTCACTCGTGACACCGTCAGACCGTCTACCACCCGGTCACATGCATCGGTCATGCGTCGTGGAGGGCTCCACCCGCGCGCTCACGCACGTGACACGACCGAAGCTCTCCAGTGGACACAGGTGCCGTGACCTCGCCCGGACGGGCGACGTGACGACGGAACCGATCCGCTGCCGCTGTGAATGTGTCACGACGCGTCCACGCGGTCGGGCGTGTCGCCCTCCCACTTCTTCGGCGGGTGATCGCTCACCCGCCTCGTCGTGCTCGCCCGGCCAACCCAACGTCCTCCGTAGTCCTGTCATGGTCCACGACGGCACGTCGCCTTGTCCGGGCAACTCGACCAGTATGCCGCATCGGTGGCCGTGGCACAAAATCACCGCCCCACCTCCGGTAGCGTCGTGGCATCCACGCCCCGATCGCATGCAGGAGAGCAAATTGTGAACAGCCGACGCGAGCCCCGCGATCCCGCCGCCTACAAGCGGGACCGCCGCAGGGCGGTATTGCAGCACCACCCCGACAAGGGCGGGGACCCGGACGCGATGCTCCGCGCACTCGAGGAGGTGGACCGCCGCCATGGTGTCGCCGCCCCCGGCCGCGGCGATGACGCCGCGACCGCCGAACAGGTGGCCGCCGTGGCGGTGACCGCGCTGGCCGGAGCCGCCGCGGTCGGGCTCTCCCTGGCGGTCAGCCTCCTGGGCAGACGCAGGTGACCCGCTCCCGTCTCGGGGGCAGACCAGAACCGGTACGCAGAAACGCCAGGGGCGCCCCACCGGATGTGGGACGCCCCTGGCGCGTGGTGCGGACCGCTGCGTCCGCTCCGGGAGGTCAGATCATCACTTGAGGATCTTGGTGACCTGGCCGGCGCCGACGGTGCGGCCGCCCTCGCGGATGGCGAAGCGCAGGCCCTCGTCCATGGCGACCGGCTGGATGAGCTCGACGCTCATCTCGGTGTTGTCGCCCGGCA